>JACDJA010000270.1_pt1 | contig 66073 bp, 65 predicted proteins | sample 7449241 | NCBI WGS metagenome assembly JACDJA01 (sample SAMN14253289, study PRJNA609438) | sludge metagenome | isolation source: initial anaerobic sludge | collected 2018-12-20 | reverse complement strand
GCCTATATGCAAACAATGAAGGATATAGAAAAAGGCAACTATAAAGCACAGAGTGCCGCAGAGCATATAGCCGAGTTGGAAGCTGACCTTAAAGATGAACTATAAGATCATTATCGGTGATGCCTATAAAAAACGTGTCACCAAATTTCTTAAAAAACATCCGGATATGTTTAAAAGATATGCCAAGGCCATGAGTATATTGGAAGTGGACCCTTTCCATCCCTCTCTCAGACTGCATAAACTCAAAGGAAATCTGAATGAGTACTACTCTGTATCGATCAATATGGAATACAGGGTAGTCATAGATTTTTTGATCGTCGATAAGGAGATCATTCCTATTGATATAGGTAGTCATGATGATGTGTATTAGTGGTTAGGGGATAGGTGCAGCTTTGGCTGCTAGTGAGGAATGAGGAACTAGGCACCCCACTTGTGCTTTAGCAACAGGGGTATCGGAATTTCACCCCAAGGGCATTTCTTCCTTTCACTCAGGGCAAGTTCCAGAAGTGAGGAACTAGGAGTGAGGAGCGAGTGCAGCTGGAGCTGCCAGTTAGGAGTGAGGAGTGAGGAGTTGTTGTATGTATTGCATGGCAATACTTTTATTTATGGGATAAGGAGGTTTGTGTAGAGGCATCGGGGCCAGTGATGCTAATGCTACGTATTGAATCCACTGGTATGGTTCGACAAGCTCACCACGAACGGAAAAAAGGGGGGAGTAAATAGTTTGTAAAACAGATACTTTTATCAATTATAGATTTATAAAAATATAAAAAATCAAAACAAATTTCTTGCTATTGTTTGTAAAAATAGTTAAAATATAAATTATGAATTTACAAAATGATACAAAAATAAAACAACTTTATCAAATATTGCCGGAGGGGGTGGTGGCTCCTGCTTCATGGTTAGCGGAGCAGGGCTACTCTATGCAACTGCTTTATCAGTATACCAAAAGTGGTTGGCTCAAAAAAACCTCAAGAGGCTCATACATAAGAGGTGATGCAACCCCCTCCTGGCAAGGGGCTGTTCTGGGGCTGCAAAAACTTGGCAAAGCACCGTTTCACATAGGGGGTGCAACCTCTCTTAATCTTCAGGGGTATGCCCACTACCTCCCCTTCAGTGACGCACAGACCATATACCTATACGGAACTCAAAGACTTCCGGCATGGTTTAAAAATATCAAACTTGAACAAAAGTTCTGTGTGATGAAAAAACCCTCTTTTGATGGCGCAGGACTGAAAAGCATACCCTCCGGTATAAAAGAGTGGGAGATGGTGGTCTCATCTCCTGAGAGAGCTGTCATGGAGCTTCTTTATCAGGTAAAACCTGATGGGCTTGGGTTTGAATTTGCAGCAGAGATATTTGAAGGACTGACGACACTTCGCCCATCTCTTCTCAATACGCTTTTAGGTAAGTGTGAAAATATAAGAGTAAAACGTCTTTTTCTTTATTTGGCAAACTACTTTAACCACCCTTGGGCAAAACATATAAAAGCCGATGGACTGGAACTCGGAAGCGGCAGAATGCAGATCGTAAAAAACGGTGTCTTTGACAATGAATTTTTAATCACAGTACCAAAGGAGTACCATGCTGGATAGAGGATCTATTTATTATCAACAGGTGCAGTTGCTCCTGGAAGTGTTGCCTTATGTCTCAAAAGAGGAGTGCTTTGCTCTCAAAGGCGGTACGGCTATCAATATGTTTGTCAGAAATATGCCAAGACTCTCAGTAGATATAGATCTGATGTACCTTCCTGTAGAAGATCGGAAAAGCAGTCTTCAAAATATTGCCCGGTCATTTGAAAGCATCGCTCAGACAATAGAATCTTCCATAAGGGGTGCTAAAGTCCATAGGCTGGACCAAAGAGGCGATGAAACACTTTCCAAACTACAGGTTGAGAAAAATGGCGTCCGTATAAAAATCGAAGCATCACCGGTCATGAGAGGAACGGTAAGGGAGCCAAGTCTGCTAAGTGTATCGCCAAGCGTAGAAGAGGAGTTTGGTTTTGCGGAAACCAGCGTGGTCCATCTGGATGATCTATATGCCGGAAAACTCTGTGCAGCACTTGACAGACAACATCCCAGAGATTTTTTTGATGTCAGGGGACTGCTTGACAATGAGGGGATCAGCGATACACTCATGGACGTTTTTATCGTGTACCTGATAAGCAGCAATCAGCCTATATCAAAACTGTTGCAGCCAAACCTGATAGATATCAAAAGGAGCTATACTGAGCAGTTCGCAGGAATGCCGATAGAGCCTATGCCATTGGAAATTTTAGAAGAAACAAGAGTGGAGCTTATCAGCACAATTCATGCTAAACTTACTCAAAATCACCGCAGTTTTTTGATAGGTTTTAAAGAGGGCAATCCCGATTGGAGTTTGATCCCTTTTGAGAATATAGAGGCGCTTCCATCCGTAAAGTGGAAAATCCTCAACCTTGAGAAGATGACAAAACCTAAAAAGCGTGAAGCGCTACAGAAGCTAAAAGATATACTTGAAAGTTAGAGATTGGTGAATGGCGAGCAGCTGAGCTGCGAGTTAGGAATGGGGAACTAGGAGTGAGGAGCAAGTGCAGCTGGGGCTGCGAGTTAGGAGTTAGGAGTGAGGAGTTATTGTATGTATTGCATGGCAATACTTTGATTTATGGGATGACGGGTGATTAGTGATTAGTGATTGGCGAGCAGCTAGGCTGCTAGTGAGGAACTGGTGAATGGTGATTAGGGGTGAGGAGTCATTGAGTTTATAGTGCAACTTTATGCTATAATATATTGATTTTAAAAGGAGTGTAAAATGATAGAAACAGCATTGATAGATCTGCCGCAGTTTAATGTCTATCATAACTCTTTACAACCCATAGCGCACTATTATCATGAACACAGTAAGGCACCTCTTACTGATAAAGAGATCGATAAACTCTTGCCTTATGCAAGGCAAACAGATTTTATCTTGAAGACTTTCAGTGAGATAGTAGATGACCTGACCTATGATAAAGAAAAATTTGAGTCTATCATTTACTCTTTTGATGATGACTATGATATGCTGAAAGATTTTATTTCAAATTTAAATCCGCTGATCAAGTCTCATAAAGAGTTATTAAAAATATCGGATAATATACTCTCAAATTTGATTCAGGCACAAAATGATCTAGGGATCATCATTTCTCAACATGAACATAAAAGAGTCTGACCTAACAATAACAGGGTCAGAGGTCAACTATTCAAGATATAGCGTATACTATTGATAGCTAGAGTTTTTTTTGGTATGGATGTTGAGAGTGATTATTTTAAGGAGGTATAAGGAGGTAAAAAATGCAAGACTTGAAAAACTTAAACTGCTTGCTTCCTGATACAAAGATTTTACTGCTTGAGATGGTTGATAGTTGTCCATTTTTAGATAAATAGGTTGATAATCAGTGTCAAGCTAAAAATATTGATGTAACACACCTCTTTTTTGTAAAATAAGTATTATATAATATACTTATAAAGTATATATTAGTATAATACAATATACTAAAAGGATAAGATATGCTACAACTACTTCAAAATGCAAAAAGACTCTATGCACTAAAGATAAATCAAAAAGTTCCATCATACAAAAGATACATATATCAAGAGCTTCAAAACTCAAAAGCAAAAATCACAGCTATATATGGAAGCAGAGGTATAGGCAAAACGACTTTATTGATGCAACTGCTACACTCCTCACCTTTAAAAGCAGATAAAAAACTTTATATCTCTTGTGATCACTCTATGTTTCAAGGAGTTAGTTTGTTTGATTTTGTAGATGAATTTAGCAAAAGAGGTGGAGAGATGATCTGTATAGATGAAGTCCATGAAGCCAAAAACTTTGAGCAAGAACTCAAATCTATATATGACTTTTTGGATATCAAAGTATATTTTACAGGATCATCCGCACTTCATCTTACAAGTCCTGATTTTGCTAGAAGATACTCTATGTACCATCTTTATCCCCTTAGCTTTAAAGAATTTTGTGAGCTTAAGATGGATATCTCATTAGAATCATATAGCTTAGAAGAGATACTACAAGATCATGAAAATATAGTCACAGATATACTAAGCATCCTAGAAGATAAAAAAATACTCAAGCACTACGATCAGTTTACAAAAGTTGGGGCATATCCATTTTACTTTGAAGATGAGACTAGATATATTGATAGGATAAATGAAACTATAAATACAATTTTACACACAGATCTAAGCCAGCTATTTTCAATCCAACCTGATAAAGTAGATACACTAAAAAAACTACTAATAACTATATGTGTATCAAAGCCTTTAGAGTTTAGTATAGATAAACTAGCTGCAACCGTAGGTATCACAAAAGCTACACTTTATAAGTACATTGGCTATCTTGATGATGCAGAGCTTATCAAACAAATAACCCATGAAGCAAAAAGATTTGCAAATATAAGAAAATCAGACAAGCTATACCTAGCAAACCCAAATTTATTTGAAGCACTATGTGTAAATAATGAGATAGGAACACTAAGGGAGACATATTTTGTAAGTCAAGTATCAACTCATCATAAACTTCATTATGCTGATAAAGGCGACTTTTTAATTGATGAAAAATATACTGTTGAGATAGGTGGAAAAAACAAAAAATTTACACAAGTAAAAGATATACCAAATAGTTTTGTAGTAGCAGATGACATAGAGATAGGATATGAAAATAAGATACCTCTATGGTTGTTTGGATTTTTAAGATAGCAAATAGTAGGGTCAGAGGTCAACTTTTAACTTAAAAATGCTACAATAAATAAAAAAGGTTTGATATGCCTCGAAAAAATAGAATCGAAAAAATAGGATTTTATCATATCATCAATCGAGGTGTTGCTAGAAATAGCATCTATCATGACGATGAAGATTTTACTAAGTTTTTAGATATTGTTCAAGAAGCCAGTGACGAGTATGGTTTTGAGATATTTTCTTTTTGTTTGATGCCAAATCATTATCATCTGCTGTTAAAAACTACGGATTTAAATCTTTCAATTCTAATGCAAAAGATAAACTCCAGATACAGTGTGTACTACAACAACAAGTACAAAAGAGTAGGACCACTATGGCAAGGGAGATTTAAATCATGGTATGTGTATGATGAACTTTATCTAAAATCTTTGGTCAAATATATAGAATACAATCCCATAAAAGCGAATATCACTAAAAAAATTGGAGAGTACAGATGGGCGATGTCTTCTTCTAATGTTGTACCCCAAGGGCATTTCCTGACGGGGCAATGCTTAATGCTAAATTTTGAATTAATTGATGTTGTTGACTTTAGTGCAAATATTACAGATAGTGAGCTGCAAGAGATAGATGCTGTTTTTAGTGCTAAGTTTGAGTTAAATGAAGAGTCGTACAAGCTAAAAAGACTAGAACCACTTGAGAGATATTTTGATGGACAAACTACGAGAGAATTTGCACTAGCAAAAGCTATCAAAGACGGATATTTGGGTACTGAAATAGCAGAGTATTTGAGCATATCAAAAGCAGCTGTATCAAAGATATATAAAAACTATAAACAAAAAGTAAAGCTTTTTGAGTTCTTACGAGACAAAGGGATTTTTTGGAGTTATAGTAAAGATATAACTTATGAAGAGTTTGGAGAAAAACTGCTTATAGAGTATGTGCTTAAATATGCAGACTTTGATGACATAGAGCAATGTTTTGAGCTTTTTGGGATAAAAAAAGTAAAAAATGTGTGGGAAGAGAAGTTAAAGAGTGACAAAAGCTTTATCAAAACAAATCTTATGATTGCTAGGGTATTTTTTAGTATGGATGTTGAGAGTGACTATTTTAAGGAGGTGAAAAATGCAAGACTTGAAAAACTTAGATTGCTTGCTTCCTCATACTAGGGATGTATTGCTTCAGATGGTGGATAATTGCCCATTTTTAGAGAAATATGTCCTTGTCGGCGGAAGCGCTTTGACTCTGCATCTTTGTCATCGCAAAAGTGAAGATTTGGATTTTTTTACTTATGATGATCATTTTGAAATTAAAGAGATTCAAAAATATATAAAACAGTTTGAAAAAAAAGAGATACTAAACATTACAGATGAACAGATAGACTTACTTATTGATGGTGTGAAAGTTACTTTTTTTAATGCAAAGTGGAGATTTTTAACCCCCACAAAAATAAGTAAATTTAACTTGGCTACACTTGAGCAAATCGCTGCAATGAAAGTCAATGTACTCTTTTTAAGAGCAAAATATAGAGATTATTATGATTTGTATTTTTTAGCTAAAGATGTGATGAGCTTGAAACAGATATTTAAATGCAGTGAAAATATTGTAGAGGGGATAACCTATAAACTTTTTGTTGTGGGATTGCTTTATATAGATGATGTAGAAGATGATGATATTGGATATTTGCAACCAAAAGAGACAATCACTAAGCAAAAAATACGAGACTTTTTTGATGCTAGAGTGAGAGTAAAATGATGAATATTAATATAAATTAGGGTCAGAGTTTTACTTTTAATGATTTCAATCACTATACCTCTTTGTCATTCCGGACTGGATTCCTGCCTGCGCATGAATGACGAACTTCCGTCATTCTTAGGCTTACTTCATACTCTAATTGTGCTAAGATTGCGCACTAAGTCATACGTACGTCAAAAGGGTCAACCATCATCTACAAAATATTTTTTTTCATCACCATTTTATCGATAGAACTTCTAGCCACTGCTACCAACGGCGCAGCGAGCATAACACTCGGCTGGGATAAACTCAATCACGCGTTTGCATTTATGGTGTTGTATATGTTGGTGTCACTTTCTTTTAGAAAATTACACGCAGTGCACATAGCTTTGCTGTTAGTTGTTTTTGGATTACAAATAGAGATCGTGCAGTCATTGCTGCCTTCAAGGGAGTTTTCACTTCTTGATGTTGTAGCAGATGTGGCTGGCATAGGTTTAGGATTTTTGATTTGCAGGTTTGCTGTGTATAGAGTTTATGAATTCCTGCATGCACAGAAACGACAAGAGAGCATAAGCAGGGGATGACAAATAGTGTGTCATTCCTGGTCTTGACTTCCGCTTGAATTGGGTTTTTAGAAAAAAAATAGGTAAAAAATCGTATTGTAATGGCAAAAGTGATAAAATGTTGTTTAAAAAATAGAGTGTATATCTAAAACCCACCTGTGGGTATTAGTGGTGTGCTTTGGAAAGTGACCCATGTTATTTGAACTGATCTTTATATTTATCGCCGCGCTGATCATGATTAAATTTATTATCGCCAATGCTCTGAAGCTCAATCTAGTTGATATCCCCAATGAACGCAGTATGCATGTGCGCCATCACCCACGCGGAGCAGGTATTGGTTTTTATCTTGCAGTGGCCCTTGTGTTGCCTTTTTTCCATCTTGATCTGCTTTTTGAATACACTTTAAGTCTGTTGGCCATTTTGGCCGTTTTTGTTGTCGGACTGCTTGATGACCACAAAGACACTGCTCCAAACACAAAATTTGCCATTATCGGGCTGGGTGCTCTACTGGTCTACTTTGATGGTATTGGCGTGACAACGCTGGGAAATTTCTTTGGCTTTGACATAAGCCTGGGATGGGTGGCACTGCCGTTTACCATTTTTGCCATGGTAGGCTTGACCAATGCGCTCAATCTCATAGACGGGCTGGACGGGTTGGCTGGATCGCTCAGCATCGTTATGCTGGTCACACTTTTTAGCATCGGCTATAAATTTGAAGACACTTTCATTATGGTGCTTTCAGGTGCGTTCATTGCAGGGCTTGTGGCGTTTTTGCTGTATAACTGGAACCCTGCAAGCATTTTCATGGGCGACAGCGGTTCATTGACCTTGGGCTTTGTCATCGGTGTGCTGGCTAGCAAGGCTACGGCTTACGTTCACCCCGTGACAGTGCTTTTTATCGTAGCCATACCGCTTATGGATACCATCATCGTTATGGTTCGCCGTAAACGCCAGGGCAGGTCCATGTTTTCAGCAGACAAGAGCCATTTTTACCATATTCTGTTCAACTTTTTCAATGGTAACATCAAAAAAACGGTTATCTTTCTAACAACACTGCAAGCCATTTACTCTATCATGGCGCTGCAAATCGTCCAAAGTGGTAACCAGACGATGAGTCTCGTGCTCTTTGCCCTAAACGTTGTAGTTTTGTACTTTGCCTCTTCGCAGATGCTGTGCCGTCAGAACGCCAGTGAATGTGTTGACGCTTCCAGCGAGGAGCACGTAGGGCAGGCTTAATGATATAAAACTTTTTAGATATAATACACTTAAAATTCTCGACCACTCTCCAAGGAAAAAAATGAATACAAACAGCGTACAGATAGATGAAGATGAGATAGATTTAAAAGAAGTTTTTCGCACAGTGTATCGGTATAGATACATGATACTTCTTTTTGTTTTTGTCTTTACGCTTGGCAGCAGCGTTTATGCCTATTTTCAAACCAATGTCTATAAAGCTTCAGCCACCGTTGAAGTAGGTTTGGATCAACGCGGTTCGGGCGGGGGTCAAGATATACTGGCCATGGCCATGGACCCTGGAACCATGAATGCCGATACAGAGATAGATATCATTAAATCAAGATTCCTCAGTGAAAAGGCACTCGAAAAAGTAGATTTGGCCCATCGTTACTATACCACTAGAAAATATAAAGAGGTTGAACTCTACAAAGAGAGTCCGTTTCAAGTGGGCATGAACAAAGGCTACGATATCTCTTTTGATTTTTATCCGCTAGATGAAAACAAGTATCGCCTGGAAGTAGTAAAAGCCCAAGATGAAAACGGCAGTGTTTGGAGTTACAACAAAACCCTCTCTTACGGTAAAGAGATCATTACAGAACATTTTCATCTTAACATCATAAAAACCAAAGAACCCGAAGATGCACAGTACCGTTTTGTGGTGATGGACCCTGAAAAGATGGGAAGCATCGTGCAAGAAGAGGTCAGTGTGAGCCAGAAATCTAAGTACTCTACGATGCTTGATATCTCTTTTCAGGACAATGTACCTTTGCGTGCCCAGGAGTTTGCCAATGCCCTCTCTGAAGCTTATATGCAGCAAAACATAGAGAAAAAAACACAAGAGGCAACACGCAAACTGGCTTTTGTCGATAAACAGCTCAAACTCATCACCGAAAACCTTAAAAGTTCTGCCGTTAAACTCGAAGAGTTCAAAAGGGAATCCAAAACGGTCAATTTAAGTGCCAAAGCAGAAAATATTATCCGGCAGATGAGTGACTATGAAGCGAAACTCGCAGAGATATCTATAGAGCAGGAGATACTCACTACGCTTTACGCACAGGTAAAATCAGGAAAGAACCTTGAAAATATCGCCATAGGAAGTTTAGATAAGTACGGTTCAGCACTTTCAGATATAGTCAAAGACCTTCAAGCTGCCATCATAAAGAAAAAAGAACTTCGTACGAATTATACAGAATTGCATTTGGAAGTGAGTAAATTAAGCAAAACGATCGAACAGCTTAAAAAAGTGCTCGTTGCCACGATCAAGAGTCTCACAGAAAATGCTTCGGAGAGAAAAAGACTGCTTGAAAAATCTGTAGCCCAGCAGCAAGAATTGCTCGACGCGCTGCCTGCTGATGAGAGAATGTTCGGACAGTTGCAGCGTAAATTTGCAGTCAATGAAAAGATATACTCCTATCTGCTGGAAAAACGTTCAGAAACAGAGATCATCAAAGCTTCTACGGTGAGCAAAAACAGGATCATCGACAGGGCACTGCTCCCCGAAGAGCCCATTAAGCCCAAAAGAAAGCTGATCGTACTGGTTGGGTTGACGCTGGGACTGATACTGGGGATCGCACTGGCTTTTGTACGAGAGTTCCTTGATGACCGCATCAAAGAAGAGGAGGATGTTACAAGAGTAATAAATGTTCCTCTGTTAGGCCTCATCCCGCATATTAAAGCAAAGGATGACAAGATACAGGTATTTACCTCGCCAAAATCTGCTTTGGCAGAGTCTTTTAGAAACTTGCGTACCAATTTGCAGTTTATGAAAAGAACAAAGAGCGGTCAGGTCATCGCCGTCACTTCAACCGTGGGGGGTGAGGGGAAAACGACGACCTGCATCAACTTAGGGGGCATCATGAGTATGGCAGACAAAAAAACAATCATACTCAACCTTGATATGCGAAAACCCACACTGCATGAGAGATTTGGACTTAAAAATAAAAAGGGGATGAGTACACTGCTCTCAGGGCACACCGCTTTAGGCGAAGTGATACAGCATACAGAGTATGAAAATCTAAGCATCATTACTTCAGGGCCTGTGCCGCCAAACCCAAGTGAGCTGATACAAAGCGTACTGATGGAAAAGATACTCGAAAGACTAAAAGAAGTCTATGACGTTATCATCCTTGATACTCCACCCATCGGCTTGGTGACGGATGCGAGAACTTTGATGCATTTTGCAGATACAAGCATCTATGTTCTAAGGGCAGGTTACTCTAAAAAAGGTTTTTTACGCAGTGTAGACAAACTCTCCAAAGAGAAGATTTCTGGTTTTGGAGTCTTGCTTAATGATGTTCAAACGAGTAAACACGGATACGGGTATGGTTACGGATATGGCTACGGGTATTATGAGGAAGATAAAGCGTGATCTTCCCTTTTTTTAAAAAGAAAAAAGTAAAAACAAGAGGGCCGGTTTTGAGGGTAGATATGCATTCGCACTTCATACCCGGGATCGATGACGGTGCGCAGAGTATGGAAGAGAGTTTGGCTCTTTTGCATGGGATGGAAGCTTTGGGGTATGAAAAAGTGATCACCACACCACATATTATGGTAGATGCCTACCAAAATACACCAAAGATCATTAAGGAGGGATTGACCTCTTTAAAAGACGCAGCAAAAACCCAAGGGATTGGGCTGGAGATAGAAGCTGGAGCAGAGTATTATATGGATGAGGGGTTTTATGCGCATCTGCATAGTGGAGAAGTCATGGCTGTGGGGAACAAATACGTTCTTTTTGAAACCTCTTATATCTCAAAACCTTTACAGATAGAAGAGATGATTTTTGAGATAGGCGCTGCGGGGTACATACCACTGATGGCTCATCCTGAACGGTATCGGTATATAAGCGACCCTAAAAAAGAGTACAGCAGGTTCAAAGAGCTTGGTGTACTCTTTCAAGTTGACTTGAACTCTTTTGGCGGGCATTATGGAGAGAGTGCAAAGCAAAATGCTGATTTTCTAAGCAAACACGGCATGATCGACTTTCTTGGCAGTGATGTGCACCATAAAAAACATCTGGGGACGTTGGAGGGTGTTTTTATGTCAGAGGCTTATGCAGATATTTTCACCAACAATACAATACGCAATGATGAGCTCATCTAGCTCTTAAGCAAATAGTTACTACAATAGACAAATGGAGTTTTTCTATGCATATTTTACTTATAAACAACAATCCTGTGGTTTCCAGACTTATCTCTTTTTGTATGCGAAAAGACCTCATGAGTCTTGAAGAGGTTCACGATGCAGAAACTTTGGCCCGTGACAGATATGATGTGGTATTTGTAGATGAAGCATCCTATACAGAGAAGGCTGAAGGGATTTTAGCCCGTCTGTCCATAAGAAAAAAAGTTTTTTTATCAAGTAGCGCCGAAGTGGGTAAAGAGGGAAGGTTTTTTGACGCAATGATTAAAAAACCTTTTTTGCCCTCACAAATCACAACTGTACTTGAAGGTTTACAAGAAGATGATGCGTTGGAGGTATTTGAAAAGACAACTTTTCTCTTTCCTCTTTCCGGTGATGAAACAAATGTGGGGAAAGTGCAAGATGTAGAAGAGGCGGAAGAGGTTGATGATGTGGAAGCAGATCAAATGTCTCAGGGGTTAAAAGCAGGTACCAGCGTGCTTGACAGCAATGAGATAGAGAGGATCAAAGCACTTTTAGATATGAAAGAAGAAGATGGGATAGTCAATGAGGAGGAGCTTGAAAGCCGTAAAGTAGAAGCCATCAAGCAGCAACTGATCGCGGATGGCGTGGAGATAGCAGAGGCAGATGAATATGCCGAAGCGTTGAGCAAAAAACCTTTAATCAAGGAGCCATTAGTCAAAGAAAAAGATCAGCCAAAAAAGAAGAAAAAAAGTGCTCAAAAAGCTTTTACATTTGAAGAAGCACTTTTAGCAGCAGTCAGTAAAATGAAAGTCAAAAAAATAAAAAAACTTCTCAAAGGCGCAGAAGTGACGATCAAAATAAATTTCAAGGATGGCAAATAGATGCAAGATCTGCAAAAAGGCGCGATCTTAGTACTCTCAGGTCCCAGCGGAGCAGGCAAAAGTACCATCATCCACGAGGCCTCCAAAGAGATAGGAGAGTATTATTTTTCTATCTCTACGACGACACGCAGTCCAAGAGTCGGGGAAGAAGAGGGGAAGGATTATCTTTTTGTCACAAAAGAGAGTTTTGAAGAAGATATTAAAGCGGGTAATTTCCTGGAGTATGCGCAAGTGCATGGTAACTACTATGGTACCTCTTTAAAACCAGTCAGAGAGGCGCTAGAAGAGGGTAAACTGGTACTCTTTGACATTGATGTACAAGGGCACCGATTAGTTAGAGCAAAGATGAATGACATTACTACTTCAGTGTTTATCACTCCTCCTACTTTAAAAGAGTTGGAAACCAGGCTTCGTACCAGATGTACAGATGATGAAAGTGTTATTGTAAAACGTATTGAAAATGCAAAAAAAGAGATACTCGCAGTTGGAGAATATGATTTTACGATCATTAATGATACAGTAGAAAAGGCAGCCAGAGAGTTCGTCATCGTTGCAAAAGCAGCGAGATTGAAACAAAGCGTGGAAGATGAAGAAAAATTTATCAGCACCTGGCTAGCTTAGGTTAAATATTTTTAAGTATAATTATTAAAATTTTAACATTACACCATTTTGGGTGTAAACAAAGGATGAATGATGGGTATGCCAAGTATGCCAGAACTGTTGATCGTTTTAGCGATCGTTGTGCTTCTTTTTGGAGCGAAAAAGATTCCAGATCTTGCAAAAGGTATGGGAAAAGGTATTAAAGACTTTAAAAAAGCGATTAAAGAGGACGATGAAGAGCCTAAAGAGATCGCTGTTAAAGATGAGCCCAAAGAGCAAACACCAAAAGTTGAAACAGCAACTGAAGAGAAAAAGAGCGAAAACGCTTAATGCTCATGCCACGTCTTCGTGGCACTCTTATGTCGTAGACTCTTCTATGGCTCTACGCCCCCTTATCTCTTATCGAATGGTACAGTATGAAATTAAAATCACAAATTAATCAAGTTATTAAAGAAGCTTTTATCAAAGCAGGCATAGATGTTGACACCGTTACGGTGACAGATGCAACTAAAGCAGAGTTTGGAGACTTCCAGTTTAATGGCGTCATGGCTTTGGCTAAAACACTGCAAAAAAACCCACGCCAGATCGCTACTGAACTCATGGAGCATATTGATCTTAGCGGAATAATCGCTAAAGCAGAGGTTGCGGGTCCCGGGTTTATAAACTTATGGTTAAATGATGCCTGGGTAGCGTCACAATGCCAGAATGCTTTGCGTGATGAGCGCTTGAGTGTAGCCAAAAGAGAAACACCTATCAAAGTGGTGATGGACTACTCCGGCCCCAATATGGCAAAACAGATGCATGTGGGACATTTGCGCTCCACTATCATCGGTGATACACTGGCCAATCTTTTGACATTTCTAGGCGATGAAGTGATACGCCAAAACCATATTGGGGATTGGGGAACACAGTTTGGCATGCTCATTGCCTATCTCGAAGAGACAGGGAGTCAGAGCAACTGCGATCTTAAAGACTTAGAACAATTTTACAAAGATGCCAAAAAGCGTTTTGATGAAGATGAGACTTTTGCAAACAAGGCTAGAGAGTATGTAGTCAAGATTCAAAGCGGTGATCTTCACTGTTTGAACCTGTGGCAAAAGTTTATCGATATTTCACTGGGACACTGTGAAGATGTGTATAAGAAGCTTTGTGTCAACTTGACACGTGAAGATGTCAGGGCAGAGAGTTTTTACAATGAAGACCTCCCCCAAGTCATAGAGGGTCTAATAGAGCAGGGCTTACTCACACAAAGCAATGGTGCACAGTGTGTATTTTTAGAAGGAGAAGAGATACCAGTAATCGTTCAAAAGGGTGATAAAGGGTATCTGTACGCGACTACGGACTTAGCAGCACTGAGATACAGAGCCAATGTGCTGGGAGCCAAGCGCATCTCTTATGTTGTGGATGCCAGACAGGCGGGTCACTTTAGGCAAGTTTTTAAAGTGGCAAAAGAGTCGGCTTTTGTGCCGCATGATGTGATGCTTGAACATGTGGCTTTTGGAATGATGCTGGACAAAAGCGGAAGACCTTTTAAAACACGCGACGGCGGCACAGTTAAATTGGTTGATCTGCTTGAAGAAGCGGTTGTCAAAGCCAAAGCAGCAATCAAAGATAAAGAGAACTACACGCAAGAAGAGATAGAAGATCTTGCCCAAATCATCGGTATTGGGGCAGTAAAGTATGCTGATCTTTGCATAAACCGTGAATCCAACTATATCTTCAGTTGGGAGAAGATGCTCTCTTTTGAGGGCAATACATCCCTTTATATGCAGTATGCCTATGCAAGAATACAAAGTATCTTCAGACGTTTTGACGGCCAGATAAAAGGCGATATCATTATAGGTGATGCACTTGAACACCGTTTGGGTATGATGCTGCTTCGTTTTGAAGATATACTTTACCACGCAGCAGCAGATGCAGCCCCTCATCAAATCACGACGTATCTGTATGACCTAGTGACACTCTTTATGCGTTTTTATGAACAAAACCCTATATTAAAAGAGGGCGTGGATGAGCCAACAAAGATGAGCCGCCTCTCACTTGCAGAGTTGACTGCTAAAACCATTAAACAGGGCCTGGATATACTGGGCATCCAAGTGGTTGATAAGCTGTAAGTTTTAGGCCGGATCGATATCTTTATGTTTCTGGCTTTCTACAAGTTCACTTAAAAAAGTTTCAAGTGAGTAGCGCTGTCTGTACTCAGGAATCATAATATGAATAAGAATATCTCCCAAATCCGCTACGGCCCACTCATCGCTCATATCTGAAGCAAGGAATGCATCTCCTTGTGCTTTTAATTCTCTTTTGAGATGCTCAGCCATTGCAATAGTATGTTTTGTATTGAGTGAATTTGCAATCACCACGCGTTTAGCTATGTAATCGGCATCTTCAAGGTTAAATACTTCGATCTCTTCAGCTTTGTTGTTGTCAAGTATTTTTACTATATTTTCTATTCTTTCTTCTATCGTCATTGACGTTCGTCCTTTTTATTGTTTATTAGTATCTCTTTAACAGAGTGTTGAATTTTTTTGTCAACATACTGTAAATCTTTGGTGTCTCTAATATGTGCTGAACTCATCGGGGCATCAAGTGTCATTATTTTCCATTCCCTAAGATTATCAAGGGTTAATGGGTATTTATCTCTTGTAACGATCACCCATATAATATGGGCATTGAGCCACTCAAAGTTGTGCCATTTTGTCAATGTTGACAAGTTGTCAGAACCGATGATCAGATATTTGACATCATAGAGTGTGTTGAAATGTTTTATACTCTGTGAGGTAGTCGTACTTTTGCCCTCTTGTATCTCATAGTCATCTACGATCACATTGCTAATGGTGTCAAAAAGAGTATGACACCATGACAAACGTTGTGCCGCGCAGGCCAGTGAAGATGTTTTAAAAGGGTTCAGATAGGCTGGAACAACAAGCAGTTTATCAATATCTAAACTTTTTACCGCCTTTTGGGCAATACGCTGATGTCCAAGGTGCGGAGGGTCGAAGCTCCCGCCAAACACTGCAACAACCCGCTTGCCCTCTTTAATCAAAAAATAACCTCATTTAGTGTAAAATTGCGTAATTTTAGCATAAAAACGCTTCTATCATAGTTAGGAAATTTTTTAAATCACAAAGGAGTGAAATGGCTGTAAAAGTAGCAATTAACGGGCTTGGAAGAATTGGCAGGTGTGTTGCACGCATTATTGCACAGAGGGATGATGTCGAACTTGTGGCAGTGAATGCAAGCGGTACGCCTGAAATGTTGGAGTACAATGTAAAATATGACTCTGTACACGGGACACGTAAAGATGTAAGTGTGAGTGAGGGTTACTTGCATATTGGAAATCAAAGAGCAAAGATCTTTGCCCAGAGGGATCCCGCGAAACTGGATTTTGCTGCGTGTGGCGCGGAAGTTGTTTTGGAGTGTACGGGTGCTTTCTTGACACAAGAAAGTGCACAACCCTATATTGATAATGGCATTAAAAAAGTCGTTTTTTCTGCACCTGCCAAAGATGATACAGCTACTTTTGTCATGGGTGCAAATGAAAAGAAGTATGCGGGGCAAGCGATTGTTTCAAATGCGAGTTGTACTACCAATGGCTTAGCTCCCATAGCAAAAGTTCTGGATGATGTATTTGGCATAGAAAGTGGACTGATGACTACAATCCACAGCTATACAGCTTCTCAACCTATTTTGGACGGTAAACATAAAAATGATCCAAGAAAAGGCAGATCAGGTGCCGTGAATCTTGTACCCACTACTACCGGCGCAGCCAAGGCCATCTCAAAAGTACTGCCAAGCCTTGCAGGGAAACTCAATGGGCAGGCTATCAGAGTACCAACCCCTGATGTATCAATGGTGGACTTGACTGTTACACTGAAGAGAGATGTCACTTTGGATGAAGTAATAGCAGCATTTAAAATGGCGAGTGAAGGCTCGCACAAAGGTATTTTGGGTGTAGATGAAGAGTACAGAGTTTCTCAGGATTTTGTAGGAGAGGAGCTTAGTACTGTGGTTGCCCTTGACACACTTCAGGTGGTAGGCGGAAATATGCTTAAAATACTCTCCTGGTATGACAATGAGTGGGGATATTCATGCCGTTTGGTAGATATGGCCGTTCATGTGAGCAAAAAATAAAACGATAGATAGTGGGGGAAAAGAGATGTTGCGTACATTAAAAGATATTAATATTGATAGTAAAAGGGTGTTTATACGTTGTGACTTTAATGTTCCAAAAGATGAATTTGGGAATATTACGGATGATAGGCGCATCCGTTCAGCTTTGCAAACGATACGTTACTGCATAGACAGAGGGTGCAAGATCATTTTAGCTTCACACTATGAGAGGCCGCAACCGGGTAAATACGAAGAAGAGTATTCATTAAAACCTATTGCCAAAAGACTCAACACACTGCTGAAGATCAAAAATGAACTCTATATGGCAGATGATGTAATTGGTCCGGATGCAAAAGAAAAAGCAGCAAAATTGCAAGCTGGAGATGTGCTTCTGCTCGAAAATCTTCGCTATGAAGCAGGAGAAACAGACAACGATGAAGCATTTGCCAAAGAGTTGGCCTCTTTTGCCGATATTTATGTCAATGATGCCTTTGGTGCTTGTCACAGAAAACACGCTTCGATTTATGCCATTGCAAAGCACTTTGATAAAGAACATAAAGCAGCAGGTTTCCTGATGGGCAAAGAGATAAACTTTTTTACTAAAGTGATAGAAAATCCGATCAGGCCATTTGTTGCAGTCGTTGGAGGATCAAAAGTATCGGGCAAACTTCAAGCGTTGTCAAATCTTGTCACAAAAGTAGATAAAATCATTATCGGCGGTGGGATGGCGTTTACGTTTTTGAAAGCACAAGGGTATGAAATTGGCAATTCACTGGTAGAAGATGATCTTTTAGAGGATGCAAGAGAGATTATGGAGAAGGCACACACTTTTGGTGTGAAATTCTATCTCCCTGTAGATATAGTAGTAGCACCAGAGCTTTCAGAAAATACCATCGTAAAATATCTCCCAGCACAAGAGATCCCGGTAGGCTGGATGGGACTGGATATCGGGCCTGCGAGTACCAGACTTTTCCGTGAAGTACTCAATGATGCACAAACCATCATTTGGAATGGACCTATGGGCGTTTATGAAATAGATAAATTTTCAAAAGGAAGCATCATGATGTCACACAATATTGCCCAGACGCATGCAACAACCATTGTAGGAGGCGGAGATACGGCAGATGTAGCTGCCCGTGCGAGTGATGTAGATGAGATGACTTTTGTCAGTACAGGCGGAGGGGCGAGTTTAAGACTGATAGAGGGTATTAAACTTCCTGGCCTTGAAGCGTTAGAGATGTAATGATGATCTTTGCAGCTAATTTTAAAACCAACCATACCCGTAAAACAACAAAAGAGTATATAGAAAAACTACAAGAAAAAATAGTTATGAAAAAAACACAACACAGTGTGTATATTTTTCCCCCATCTACTGCGTTGGACTTTTTTGAAGGCGATTTCACGGTAGGTGCCCAAAATGCTTACCCTGCGCAAAACGGCGCATATACTGGTGAAATAGGTGTAGAGCAACTTGAAGAGTTTGCTATAAAAACGATTTTGATAGGACACAGCGAGAGACGAGAGATTTTAGGTGAGAGCCAAGAGATTGTGGCTGAAAAGTTTAGCTATTTTAAAGAACAGGGGTTTGAGATTATTTATTGTATCGGTGAACCTCTTGAAGTACGTGAGCAGGGAGATAGTGCTGTAATGGAGTATCTGCTAGCCCAGTTTGAAGGCATAGATACTTCTTATGTAAATCTCATTATTGCATATGAGCCTATTTGGGCCATAGGAACCGGGCGTTCCGCAACGATCAAAGAGATAGAAAATACGCATAGTGCATTGAAAAAAACCATACAAAAACCTCTGCTTTATGGAGGAAGTGTAAATCCCGCCAATATTAAAGAGATTGCGTCTATTCGAGGTGTTGATGGTGTTTTGGTAGGGTCTGCATCTTTGGATGCGGAGAGTTTTTCACAAATGATTTTATCAAAAGATATGAGATAATTTCTATAGTATTTGTCATCCTCGTACTTGATACGGGGATCCACACTCAAAAGTACAGAGGATATGTTGTATAAAAAGTCCTAGGTTCCCGGGTCACGCCCGAGAATGACGGGATTTTTTATTTAAACAAATCGGCCAATGCGGAGGTATCTGTAGTTCTCTCAGCCTCACCGTTCTGTTCTGATTCTGGTTGTCTTTCGACAACACCCTCAACTTCATTGAGTTCTATAGTATATCCTGTAAGCATCGAAGCTAAACGGATGTTAATTCCCGATTTACCGATCGCTTTTGCTTTTTGGTCACCTGTAATGTTGATGATCGCTTTTTTTTCATTTGCGTCTACTTTAATACTCTGTGTAATAGCAGGACTTAAAGCACGTGTAATGAATACTTCAGGGATAGGAGAAAATTCGATACAGTCAATGTTCTCGCCGTTAAGCTCTTGGCTTACCGCGTTGATACGTACCCCTTTTACCCCTACAGCAGCACCGATAGGATCTATATTCATCTGATCTGTTTTGAGTGAGATTTTTGCTCTTTCACCAGGGATTCTCGCCGCAGCTGTGATCTGTACAAGGCCATCATCGATCTCTGGCACTTCACTTGCCATAAGTGCTTCAAGAAATTTAGGTGATGTTCTGGTAAGTTCAAGGAAAAGCCCGTATTGAGGGTCAACGCTAACATATCTAAGTAAAGCCCTAATGGTGTCACCGCGTTTAAATTTCTCACCTTTAATACGGTTTCTTAGTGTCATAATACCTTTAAGTTCACCGATTTCAACGTGTGTATTGCCCTCATCATCTATACGGTTTACCGTACCTAGCATGACTGTACCTACTTTTTCTCTGTACTTTTCAAAAAGGTCTTGTTCTACACGTCTTTGTATATGGTACTCAAGTTCTCTAAAGAGGTTTGCTGAAGCAGTGCGGCCATGCTCTTCAAGGATGAACTCCTCTTTAAGCTGATCCCCAAGCTCAATAGAGTCATCAAACTCTTTGGCTTCTGAAAGGGGGATAAAACTGTCTGATTCTACTTTTTCCTTGAACCCCTCTTTTCCTATCTCTGCAAAAAGTTGCTTATCTCCATCTGCTACAACGGTGATCACTTTGAATATAGAGTATTTTTTTGTATCATAATCGATGTTCACCTCAAAGGTACTTGTGAAGCTGGTAAGTTTTTTTGCAGTGTTAATGAGAGCCTCTTTAAATGCCTCTAGCGCATGTTCTTTTGAAATATTTTTTTCATGTGCAATGGCGTCTATAATGTCTAGTATTTTTTCCATAATTAGTTTTCCTTGATAAGTCTTTTTAATAACAATTCAATTATACCGCTACAAGAGGTAACATAACAGTGTTAAGAACGTCTAGGTGATGGTGTTTTTGAAGAATAGCATTATATCTAATCAAACCTTTACTGAAAATGAAGTATAATTACTACAAATACATAATAAACAATAAATAGATAATTTTAAAGGCGGATAGATGAAATTAAAACTTGCTAGGACAACACTTAAGGCGAAACCTAAAACGATTGAGTTGAAAAAACTAGAAGAAGAACTAGCAAACAAATCCATATTTTATTTTGATAAAGACAACTCGCATAAAGAGTTAAAAGAGTTGATAGAGCATTTTGAAGAAAAAGGCTATAGCGTATATATGCGTGAAGTTAAATATGGACTTGATGAGAATGAATTTATCTATGAAGTGCATATCATAGCCTAAAAAAATATGAAGATATAAAGAATAATATGTGAGTAACAGAAGCAAAGTTCAGCATAGAGAGGCACTTAATGCCAAGTCATAAAAAATTATTTATAGAGACACTTGGATGTGCGATGAATGTCCGTGACAGCGAACATATGATTGCGGAACTCAACCAAAAAGAGCCATACGAATTGACTGAAAATCTCAGTGATGCGGATTTGATCATCATTAATACCTGTAGTGTCAGGGAAAAACCTGTTGCCAAACTCTTTTCAGAGATAGGGGTATTTAACAAACATAAAAAACCAGGTGCCAAAATAGGTGTGTGCGGATGTACTGCCAGCCATTTGGGTGAAGAGATTATCAAAAGAGCACCTTCTGTAGATTTTGTACTGGGTGCTAGAAATGTCTCCAAGATCACCCAAGTGGTAGATAAAAAGCATGCCGTGGAAGTAGATACGGATTTTGATGAGAGTACCTATGCTTTTGGCGAATACAGAAGCAATCCCTTTAAAGCGATGGTAAACATTTCCATAGGGTGTGACAAGTCCTGTACCTTTTGCATCGTTCCTGCAACGCGTGGAGATGAACTATCAATCCCCAGTGATCTGCTTGTACAGGAAATTACAAAAGCAGTAAAAAGCGGCGCTAAAGAGGTGATGCTTTTAGGCCAGAATGTCAACAACTACGGAAAACGTTTTAGCTCTTTGGAGGAAAAATGCGACTTTACACAACTCTTGCAAAAGATTTCTAAAATAGAAGGGTTGGAGCGTATTCGGTTTACTTCTCCTCACCCTTTGCATATGGATGATGCTTTCATAGAAGAGTTCGCCTCAAATCCCAAGATATGCAAGCAGATCCATGTGCCGCTACAAAGTGGCTCCACACAACTGCTTAAAGCGATGAAACGTGGGTACACTAAAGAGAATTTTATAAACCGTTGTGAAAAGATACGTACACTATGTCCTGAAGCGACTATCTCTACGGATGTGATAGTAGGGTTTCCAGGGGAAAGCGATGCAGATTTTGAAGATACAATGGATGTACTTGAAAAAGTACGTTTTGAGCAAATGTTCTCCTTTAAGTACTCTCCCCGCCCACATACCCAAGCAGCACAGTTTGAAGGACAGATAGACAATGCACTCTCCGGAGAACGCCTTACAAAACTTCAGGCACGACATACCCAGATTTTGGATGAAATTATGGATGCCCAACTTGACACTGTGCACAGTGTCTATTTTGATGAACTGAAATCAAACGGGAGAGTATCGGGGCGGACTGATGATGGCAAGCTTGTCTTTGTAGAAGGCAGCGAAGAGCTTCTAGGACAGATCATTGATGTTAAAATTATTAAAACTTCCAGAGGTGCACTTGATGGTGCACTTGTGTAAATAAAAAAGGAATGAAAAAAATATTACGTAAGGCAGGAGGGGTGATTATTCCTCCTCTTGTGTATGTGCTAATGCGTATTATTTGGCTAACAACTTCTAAAAAATTTCATTTTATCACACCCATAGGTGAAGAGCAGCATATTTGCGTATGTTGGCACGGAGAGCTCTTTATGAGCCCGCAAGCCTATAGATATATCCATAAAAAACACAAAGCTTCAGCGATCATTTCCCAACATTTTGATGGTTCTCTCATCGCGGACACTCTTAGTTTACTCTCCATTAGGCCACTTCGCGGTTCTAGTAAAAAAGGGGCCAAGAAAGTACTTTTAGAAGCATTCCGCGCTGTGAAAAATGGTGAAGAAGTATTGGTGACACCTGATGGACCCAGAGGCCCAAGACACTCCATGAGTGATGGCGCCATAGGCTTGGCTGTGAAAAGTAAATTACCTATCTTTATTATGAATTTCAAATGCAGCAGCTACTGGCAGCTAAAGAGTTGGGACGGTTTTGTCATTCCCAAGCCTTTTAGCAAGATAGATTTTTATATTCAGAGTATCTCACTAGAAGGGATGGAGCTTGAGGAAGCAAGAGTGTGCCTTCGCTCAAAGATGTTAGAATATACGATACAGTAATGCCTATGGTTTAAAGGAGAGTCAATGCAAAAAAAGCTTCTGGAGTATGGGGAAGATTTTTTAACATACTTGCTAGATGTACGCGGGTATTCAGAAACAACTGTCATTACTTATGAAATAGCCCTAAGACAAATGATAGAGGTGAGTCACTTTTATGAAGAGGAGGGGTTGATGGTTTTAGATATCACTCCTTTTCGCTTCAAAATAGTAAAAAATCATAAAAAAACCATTGTTAAAAAACTCTCCGCCGTGCGCTCTTTTGTGAAATATTTGCAAGAGCAGTGCCATGTGCATTTGAAGCTCATTGCAGATGAATCCATAAAAGTACCCCAAAGCCTGCCTAAACCCATAGAAGAGAAATATATTCATGAAGTGTTGAATAGGGCTAATTTAGAAGAGAAATTGCTTATATCTATGCTTTATGGCCTTGGGTTGCGTATATCTGAATTGAGTTCTCTTAAATTAACAGATATCAAGAAAGAGTGGGTTCAAATACATGGAAAAGGCAATAAGGTACGAGAATTGCCATTGTTGGATGCACTGCAAAAGCTTATAGGGGTTTATGTAAACCAAAAACAGCCCAAAACGTATCTGCTTGAAAAAGGCAATGCGCCGATGAACGCTGCACAGTTGCGTTATATGCTCACTAAACTTTTTAAAGAATCAGGACTGAAAGTCACACCACACCAGTTACGACACTCTTTTGCAACACACTTGCTGGGTAACGGCGCGCGCATAGCGGATGTCAGTGAACTTCTTGGACACGATACCATGGCAACGACACAGGTATATACCAAACTGGGATCTGTAAAGAAAATGCAGGAGTATATGAAAGCGCACCCCTTAGTGAAGTAGGAATTAGGAATTAGGAATTAGGAGTGATGGATCTATGTTTTTTTCAAAACAATAGGCGCGTATTTTAGAAGGAATTTTTAGAATTCTGCATTCCTCTTTAAACTTTTTTGGCATATTCCCAGTAAGATAAGGGGCTACATAAAGTAAGTCTTCTTGGAGTTCTACTGCCCATTTCCCGCCAATAACCAAACTTTTTTCTCTCTGTATCTCTTGACGCTGTGAGGCGGAGAGAAGATAGCCCAGCTTTTTTAGTGTAAGATCAGCTGCTTTGGCTTTTGCTGAGAAGTTCTGCAGTTTTACAACCCTTAACTCTTGTTGGGAGTAAATGACTTTAAACTCTTTTTCTAGACGCGCTTTATCTTTTCTCAGATACTTAAAACTGCGTTGAATGCCTTCTTTATATGCTGCTATGAGAGGATCAGAAAATCGTTTTCTAAACTGGTTTCGTTCATATTTTTCATCGCTGTTACTCTCATCTACAAAATAAGGATAATGGTTGTTTTGCAAATACGCAAGCAACTCTTCTTTGCTGTATTCAAGCAACGGACGCATGAGCACATAGCCGTTACGCCGGCTTTCATCCTTAAGCCCAATGAGTTCAGAGGTGCCTGCACCTTTGGTCAGGCGCATGAGCAGCCACTCGAGCTGGTCATTGAGCTGATGGGCAGTAAGCAGTGTATCGTAGCCGTGTTTTTTGATGAGAGATTCAAAAAAATTATAACGAAACTCCCTGGCATTTTTTTCAAAGTGTGATGTGAATGGGGGTGCTTTGACGGTGTGGCAAGTGAGATGGTATTGATTTGCCAAACTTTGTGCATGTGCTTCTTCTTTGTCACTGTTTTTTCTGGTTTGGTAGTTAATTAAAGCAGTGTCAAAAGGGATGTTGTGTTCTAGCAGCAAAAAAAACAGAGCAGAAGAGTCCACACCTGAAGAGAAAGCCAATAAGTTTTTTTTGGCTTTTAAGTGTGACAGATCAAGTAAATGCATATGTGTTCTTCCTCTGTCATCCTCGTGCTTGACACGGGGATCCACTGGTTTATAAAACTTTTCTCAGAAGCGTAACCAACAATTGCTGCCCAACAAGCTCAGTAATCCTCGCTTCATATCTTTTCCCATACTCTACAGGCAAGTCAGAGGTATCATTAACCAAGAACTCTCCATCGATCTCTACTGCCCAACCCAAGGGTCTGGCATTTAAGAGATACTCATGTTCCTCACTCTGACCGTCTACTACAACAGTGACTGTTTGATCTACCATCTTTTTGAGTGAAGAGAGTGTAGAAATTTCGGCTATCTTTCCAAGGATTTCTGCTCTTTCATTTATGATTTCTTGAGAAATTTGCTCCATTTTATAGGCGGTTGTAGTCTCTTCATTTGAGTAGTGGAAAGTGTTGAATCTGTCAAATTCAAACTTTCCCATAAAGTCGCAAAGTTTTTCAAAACTCTCGTCACTTTCACCGGGATGTCCTGCGATGACAGAGGTACGTAAAAAAGCGTTAGGTTTGCTTTTCATGTATTCTAGTAATTCAATAGTTTTTTTCTCACCAAATCCGCGCTTCATGGTTTTAAGGACACCTTCATCAATATGTTGGATAGGCATATCATAATAGGTTTGAAACACTTTAGAGTCAGAGATGGCATCAATAAGCTCAAAAGTGGTTGTACTGGGGTAAAGGTAGAGGATACGCGCACTTTTTACACCCTCTATGGCCTCTACAGCTTCGATGAGGTCTATGAGCCCGTCTTTGAGCCCCATGTCTCTACCGTAGCTGGAGCTGTCTTGTGAAATAAAAGAGAAGTCATAAAAGCCAAGGGCAGCAAGGTTTGTTACTTCTTTAACGATGGAAGAGAGTGAACGGGAGTGGAGTTTCCCTTTAAAACTGGGGATGGCACAAAAAGAACAGGCCTGGTTGCACCCTTCTGCTATCTTGATATAAGCATGATAGGTAGAACCTGTGATAACCCTTCCTGACGTCTCGGTGGCCAAATAAACCTCCGGGCTGAAAGTGCTTTGTCTTGAAGCGATGAGCTGATCTATCTTCTCATAGTCGCCAACTCCTGTAAAGATATCTACTTCAGGCATGTCAGCTTGGAGTTCTTCTTTGTAACGCTCAGAGAGACAACCGCTCATCACAAGGATTGAACCTTTTTTACGTTCATCATGCAGATTGAGTACCGTGTTGATACTCTCTTCTTTTGCAGCATCAATGAAACCGCAAGTGTTGACAATGATCACATCTGCTTGTGTATTATCATCGGTGATTTCGTACTCTTTAAGCCGACCCAGCATCACTTCGCTGTCGACAAGATTTTTGGTGCAGCCAAGGCTTACAAGGTGTAATTTTTTATGATTTGGCATGATCTGCCTCACTGCTTTTAATTTTTATGCTCATTTATGCTCTTTTATAGGGGGTTTAAACTTTTTCATCATTATAACACAAAGAAAAATAGCTTAGCTAAGATAGAAAGCATAAGTATGAAAAAATATAAAGAAATTTAGGAAGATTTAAAAAAGAGAGATCAGAGCCAGGCAAAAAGCCTGAACTCTGAAGGGGTATAACTTTAAGTTTAAATTCTTAGAAGTTATATGTTCCGATTACACGTACTACATGTAAATCTTCATCTTCTTCAAGTACATTGATATCAGGTGAAAGATAAGCATAAGCAACGCTTAGGTCAAAACCAGTAGCAATGTTTGCTGAGTATGCAACGTTAACTTCGTTTAAGTCACCATCCCATGCACCAAAGTCACTATAACCGTAAGCTGCTGAGAAAGTTCCGCCAAGAGCGTCAACGTGTCCTTTTACAACAAATTTATCCATATCATATCTGTAAGTTGAACCAACTAGTTGGTCTGATAAAAGATCAGTGTAAAGTGCTGATGTTGTACCACCAACATTGAACATACCAGCAGCTGTTCCTACTATTCCACCATCATTTACATTAGAGTATGCAGCCATAAGATGTACACCGCTGAATTCAGTACCAACTTTTGCACCGAATGCTACGATATCATCAGCGAATGCATCATGCATTACAGTACCACCCTGGATTCCAACGTTGAAACTGCTTGCATCATACTGTGCATCACCCCAAAGAATGTTAAGGTCATCAGTAGTGATAAACTCACTAGCAAAATAGTAAGAACCAGTCAATGTCAAGTTTTCGATAGACTTGTTCTGAGCAGTAAGCATAAATACACCTCTGTCACCATTGAGTGAGCTGAAGTCAGTGATGTTGTTTCCAGCACCAAATGCATTATAGTTTGCGCCTGCTACCCAAGCACCTACCAATGTAGTGTTTGAAATATCAGTATTTACAACAAGTACTGCATCAAATGTGTTTTTGAACACATTCCAGTCTTCAGAGAATGCAAATGGAGAAAGTGCTTTTGGAAGCTCTTGACGACCTGCCTTGATAGATGTGTTACCAAATCCGTATGTCAAGTATGCTTGTGAAATCCAACCACCGTCAGTTACATCATTGAGATTATTTCCAGGTACAAGATTACCTGTTCCTTGCATTACATTAGATACTACAGAGTTCTCAAGGTTAAGTGTCGCAAGACCGCTTACTTCAAATCCTGCACCGATACCAGCAAAAACATCAGTGTTTACTGCTCTTAATTGGATACCAGCATCTGCAGCTGAAGACTCTTGTTCAAAGAGGCTAAAATCTCTACCATCCATTGTTTGGTAGTAAACTACACCAGTTCCACCAAATTCCCAACCAGATACTTCTGCTACCGGCGCTTCTACTACTGGCTCAACTGGAGCAATATCTCCACCAGCCATAATCATTGTCGACGCTACTACTGAAAGTAATAATGTTTTTTTCATTGTAAACTCCTTAATGTTTGTAATGTTTGTAAGTATAACACATAATATTTTTAAATGTCAAGTAAATAAACAAAAAGTTAACAAACAGTTAATAATTTGTATCAGAGTGCGTAAATGCGGATGCTTTCAATGGTCGTGTTTGATGAAAGGAAGAGAAAACAGGGCAGATTTTAATAAATAAGGGTCTTTTTCTTAAGAATAGTAAATGATTTGTTAATGTTTTGTTCATTTTTGTGAGGCTTTAATCATATTAGTCAGAGTAATGGTGGTGCAAGAAGTGAGAAATAAATCTTTACTGGCTTCTGTATATAGTTCATAAGGCACCGCACATACATTACACACAGTTCGTTTATGATTCATAAACAATAAGGAGTCAATAATGAATGCAAAACTACGTATTGAGAATGCACTTTGGGGGCTTTTCATTTCTGACGCTCTGTGTATGCCTGCACATTGGTATTATAACCTTGAGACTCTCAAAAAAGATTTTGGGACAATTACGGGATACAACGATCCGCCGCATCCGCACCCTGAATCTTTTATGGTCGGGAACGGTTATCATCCCGACGTTTCTAAAGCAAAAGCACTTGGGCGCTCTTATGATATCTTACATGAGCATATCCGTTTTTATGATACTTCTTACAATCATGCCACTATAGAAACTTCGCAACTTGGAGGTGAACATGCAAATGCTATGCCCACTTTGGATGAGCGCTATCATTACCATCATGGCTTAAAAGCAGGAGAAAACACGCTGGGCGCAAATCTTGTACGTGTCCTGATACGTTCTATTGTTGCCAAAGGAGTTTATGACCCGGATGCTTTTTTGGATGCATTTGTCACTTATATGACTACGCCTGGGCAAAATAAAGACCCTTACAGTGAAACCTATATCCGTTCATGGTTTGAGAACTACTCCAAAGGAATGGCGCCTGAACATTGTGCCCAAAAACAACGGTCTGTCTGGTCCATAGACTCTCACGGAGGCATCATCAACCCCTTAGTACTCTCACTTTTTACCAAAGAGCCTTACGAGGGGCTTGGATTTGCGGTTTCACACCAACAGTTAACACACAGATCTGAAAATATCTCTTCGGCCTTAGGTGTGCTTGTCCCCCTTCTTCATAGCCTTTTAAATGGAGAAAATCCGCATGAAAGTATTGTGCGCTATGCAAAAGAAGTAAGACTGATCAAGATAAAAGGTGAAGAGCTTACCAATATATATAAAGAGTATAAGGGTCCGGGGAATATTCCAAAAGAGCTCATGTGGAAGATTCATACAGAATTTTCAAACGATAATCTGGATATTGACAGTGTATTGAAAAAATATACCGATGATGAAATCATAGGTAAACTTTTTTCAACGGCTTGTTATCCTGAACATGGAGTTCCTCTTTTGTTGTGTTTGATGCAGAGGAATAAGTCAGAGTTTAAATCTTCTCTTTTGGCTAACGCCAATGCCGGAGGTGACAATGTGCACCGTGGTATGATACTGGGACTTTTAGCAGGTGCAGCCAATACAGAGATACCCCATGAATTAAAATCCGGGCTATTGGCATATAATGAACTTCAAAGTGAGATCAAAGCTTTTGTTAATCTGCTTTGAATGATTTATTGGGATTATAGAGAAGTTTCTGTGGAAACTGTAAGAAAGGGAAATGTCAATCGGGTATGGTGTGTTTTAAAAAATGGGGATAAATAATTTTAAGGCACTTAAGAGAAGCTTTAACATAATTTTAAAATTTATAAGTAATGGGAATTGATAAAAATGGTGGCGCGAGAGGGAATCGAACCCCCGACACAAGGATTTTCAATCCTTTGCTCTACCGACTGAGCTATCGAGCCATACTTACCTAAGTAGCAAGTGGATGAAATTATAACAGTCAAACCTTAAAGTAAAAAGAGAAAAATTAAAAATTTTATTTTTTTAATATTTTATGGAGTCAGTCCAACTCTTTTACTAACACCATAAAAGTTTCACCTCTGTGTTTGTAAGACTTGAACTGGTCAAAACTCGCAGCAGCTGGCGAGAGAAGAGCAACACTTTCTAAAGTGTGTACTCTGCTTATTTGTCTGATCGCAGTTTCAATATTTTGTGATGCTACAGAATCAATATGATAGTGTTTGGCAAGCGCTAAAAGCTTGTCACTGTTTGACCCTATAATGTATAGTGTAAGGTTAAGGGCGTTCATGCTCTCAAAAAGTGGGCTTAAGTTTACCCCTTTATCATCTCCGCCAAGAATGAGATGAATATGCCTGTGCGCATACCCTTTGACAGCTTGGATAGTAGCATCCATATTGGTAGCTTTAGAGTCATTGACCCAGAGCCTTCCTTTTTTATCTTTTAACTCTTCTTGTCTGTGTGCATCAAGAGTGAAAGTGTTCATCAGTGCATAGTCAGCTTCATCAAAAAGTACTTTAGTGACTGCAAGAGCCAGTAGGGCATCTTGCAAAAATGCTGCTTTGAAACGCAGCTTGGAGATGTCGAGTTTAAAATACTCTGCTAAGAATTCATTGCTGTCATACTCCACTACATAGGCATCTGTCTTTGGAAGATTTAATCCTTTGGGCACAAGAGCCAGTTCACCCTCTTTCATAGTAAGCAGGGGTTTGAGTTTATCTGCTTCGTACTGCTGTGGAGTGCCATGCCAATCAAGATGGTCTGGTGTAATGGGGAGCAAAAGGTAAATGCCAGGTGAGGCTCTATGGGTGTGGTGCAGCGTAAATGAACTGCTTTCCAGTACCCAGATGGGTGCTTGGGTATCTAGTTCTGCTAACGGAGTACCGATGTTACCTCCACTGAGTGCACCTTTTTTTTTCAGAAGATCTGTAAGCATTTGGGTTGTTGTTGTTTTCCCGTTGGTTCCGGAAATCCAAATGGAAAAAGGCATCTCTTGTGCAAAGTAGTCATATTCACTCAAAAGATGTCTGGCGCTTTTTATAAGTGGGTGACTGGGCTTTAAACTGGGCGTCGTAACTTCCAATTGACTTTTTTGGGGATCAAAAAGGTGTGAAGGGTGAATGGTATTACCTTCATTGTCCTTGTATGTTTCTTTCACATTGTCATCAAAGAAGGTACAGCCGCCACCTAGTTTTTTAGCAATAGCTTTTGTGGTGAGCCCGTATCCAAAAAGGGTAGGTTTGATTTGTGTGTTTTTCATGGACATTCTTTATCTGAATTTAAATGAAATCAAGGCAAGTATATTTGCGATGAAAGAGATCATCCAGAAACGTACGATGATCTTGTTTTCTGCCCATTTTTTGAGTTCAAAATGGTGATGGATCGGTGCCATCAGAAAGACCCGCTTCCCACGAAGTTTATAGCTTCCTACCTGCAAGATAACAGAGACAGTCTCTATTACAAAGATAATACCTATAAGTATAAGCAAAACTTCACTTTTGCCCAGGATCGCAAGATAGGCCAAAAAGCCACCGATAGCAAGACTGCCTGTGTCTCCCATGAAGACTTCAGCAGGGTAGCAATTGTACCAGAGGAAGCCCAAAAGCCCACCCGCAAGTGCAGAAGCTAAAACCAATACTTCTCCGACGCCTTTAATGTTGGGCACAAGAAGGTATTGGCTAAAGATGGCGTGTCCTGTTACATAGACGATGAGACCAAGGGATACCAATGCGATAATAGAAGGTACGGTAGCCAGGCCATCAAGACCATCAGTAAGATTGACAGCATTTGTGGCAGCTAAAAAAACCAAGATCCAAAAACCAATGGCAAAATAACCCAAATCAAAAAGAGGCGTTTTGAGAAAAGGTATATAAAGTTCTGTAGGGAAACCACCATAGAGGAGTAATCCTATAGCTAAAAGAGCTACAAGTATTTGAAGTCCCATTTTTCCTTTGGGGGTAAGTCCTTCCAGGTTATTACCAGAAAGGACCTTTCCTATGTCGTCTTTAAATCCAACAAGTCCAAATCCAACAAGTGTGATAACTCCACCCCAGATATAGAGATTACTTAAATCTACACTCAACAGTGCAGCGATAAGTGAGCTGGCAATAAAAATAGCTCCTCCCATAGTGGGTGTGCGTTTTTTCCCTTCATGTGCAAGAACATATTTGTTTATGGGCTGACTGGCATTTTTGGAGATGGCCCAGGCTAAATATTTTGGTATAATCAATAAAGTAAGCACAAATGCAATAAAAAATGCAAGACCGGCACGTACAGAGATGTACCCAAAAAGGTTAATATTTATAAGTTGTGAGAGTTCATACAGCATGGGCAACTTTCATTAAAGAATTAAGAAAGTTTATTTTACTATTATTTCAATAAAATATAAGACTTTTACACCATTCTAAACATATACCCCAGGGTATTTTCTGCGGGCTTTGAGAATGACAAAAACAATAAGGCTAATCATGAGTATTCAAAAAACCATTTTAATCATCACTGACGGCATAGGTCATAAACCTGAGAGTAAATGCAATGCTTTTAAAGATGCAGTAAAACCAACGTATGACACACTTTTGAAGAGCGCGCCAAAAGCACTTATCTCCACCCACGGACTTAGTGTCGGATTGCCCCAGGGGCAGATGGGGAATTCAGAAGTAGGGCATATGACCATAGGGGCCGGTCGTATTTTGTATCAGGATTTAGTCAAAATTTCTTTGGCACTTGAAGATAGAAGTATAGAAGATAATCAGCCCTTAAGTGAAATTTTGGAAAAAAGTGAGCGTGTACATTTAGTAGGGTTATTAAGTGATGGAGGTGTGCATTCGCACATAGAGCATACCATCGGATTTGCCAAATTGGCAAAGTCCAGAGGGAAGAAAGTCTTTTTGCATTTGATCACTGATGGCAGAGATGTAAGTCCTACTTCTGCGAAAACCTATCTAGATCAGATCGAAGCGATATGTGATGAGGATATCTCTATTGCCACTATAGGTGGGCGTTTTTTTACGATGGACAGGGATAACCGTTGGGGAAGGGTAGAAAAAGGGTATCGTGCCATTGCTGAAGCCAAGCCTTCTACTTTATTTAGTCCAGAAGCGTATATCGATGCGAGTTATGCCAAAAAGGAAACGGATGAGTTCATAGAACCTGTAGCATTTGCCCAGTATGATGGCTTGCATGAGGGAGATGTTGTCATTATGACAAATTTTCGTTCTGACAGAGTGCGGGAAATCACTGCGGCTTTGGGAGATTTACACTTTGATAAATTTGTACGTCAAAGTATTCCGCTTTACATCGCGACAATGACACAGTATGATGCCAGTTTTCCTTACCCTGTGCTTTTCCCGAAAAAAGCACCTGAAAATACGTTAGCAGAAGTGATAAGCCGCGCAGGGTTGAGTCAACTTCATACAGCAGAGACTGAAAAGTATGCCCATGTCACTTTCTTTCTGAATGGCGGGATAGAAGAGCCTATGGTGGGGGAGAGCCGGGTGCTCATCCCCAGCCCGGATGTAAAAACCTATGACATGAAACCTGAAATGTCAGCACCCCAGGTAGGAGAGGCTGTACGTACAGCAATGGATGAAGAGTATGAGTTTATTGTAGTCAATTTTGCCAATGGAGATATGGTAGGACATACCGGAAACTATGAAGCTGCACGCGTTGCTGTGAATGCTGTGGACAGAGAATTAGGCTTGATCATTGAAAAGGCAAAAGAGGATGGATATGCCATCGTCCTTACCTCTGACCACGGGAACTGTGAAGAGATGTGTGATGCCCATGGGCATATACTTACAAACCATACGGTAGGCAAGGTATGGTGTTTTTTGTTAGCCAAGGGTGTGACAAAAGTAAAAGAGGGATGTGGACTTAATAATATTGCACCTACTGTTTTGAAACTTATGGGACTTGAAATACCTGAAGAGATGGATGAATCACTGATTTAGCAAGGAAAGAGTGCTTGTTTAATCTTTTCAAACTCTTCATAGTCTTCAGGTGTGATCGTATCTGAGTAGATCACATGGTTGACCTGTTCAAGAAGATGCATTTTACTCAGTTTATCGTTGCATAAGGCATCATTGATAATGATAAGGTGCTCATCAAGATCATACTCTTCTTGCATAGTTTGTATTAAAAATGCTTTTGCCTCTTCGGGGTCACAATTAAAATCTACTCCCATCAGTTGACAAAAAAGAGGCGCTTCCTTTTCTACATCTCTCTTATTGATTTTAATCATATGTGCCAGCAATGTAGCTACTGATTTTTTAATTTTCTTTTCCATATCTGTCCTTTTCTGCTATTGTACCATAAATAAATGGTACAATTTTATGAAATGAATCTTGTGAGTATCCGGGGTATTTAGAGGGTTCAATACAATAAAGGGTAAAAATGAAATTTTCTGGAAATAATGTATTGGTTACGGGTGCAAGCAGAGGAATTGGCGCAGAAATAGCAAAAGAATTAGCAGCTGTGGGACTTAAAGTGTGGGTCAACTATCGTAGCGGTGAAGCTGAAGCAAATGAAGTAAGAGCAGCCATTATAGCAGAAGGCGGAGAGGCTGAAGTGATCGGATTTGATGTGAGTGATGAAGAGGCATTTGTCGAGGCTGTCAAACAGATCGTGCAAACAGACGGTGAACTCTCATATCTTGTCAACAATGCGGGCATCACTAAAGATAAACTCGCAATGCGTATGAAGACGGATGAGTTTATGGACGTGATCAATGCAAACCTAAAGTCAACCTTCATTGGTTGTCGCGAAGCGGTGAAAGTAATGGGTAAAAAGCGTTTCGGTTCAGTTGTGAATATCGCTTCCATTGTAGGCGAAACAGGCAATGCGGGGCAGACGAATTATGCCGCCAGCAAAGGCGGAACCATAGCGATGACAAAAAGCTTTGCTATAGAAGCAGCACCAAGGAATATCCGTTTCAATACGATTACTCCTGGTTTTATCGCTACAGAGATGACTGACGTTCTAAAAGACGAGGTGAAAGATGCGTTTACCGCCAAGATACCAATGGCTAGATTTGGCGAGCCCAAAGAAGTGGCGCAGGCTGTAGCATTTTTACTCTCTGACAACTCTTCTTATATTACGGGCGAAACGCTTAAAGTAAATGGCGGAATGTTTATGTAATTTCCTTTAGGAAATTACATAAAATTAGAAATGGATGGGTCTCTACAGTTATGAAAACCCTCTTTCGATAATACACCACAACAAAGTTGAGGTATAATAATGTATCGTTTAAATAAGGAAGAGTATTGGCACGTGTACTTGTATTGGAAGATGACCAACTGTTTAATGAAACTTTAGAAGATTTTTTAGAAGAGGAAGGGTATACTATAGAGTGTGCACTCGACCCCTACACAGCACTTGATCTTAGCTACAAACAAGTTTTTGACCTCTACCTTTTTGATGTCAATCTTCCTTATGAGAATGGGTTTGATCTTTTGAAAAAGTTAAGGGGGAGCGGAGATACAACTCCAGCAATCTTTTTAACTTCACGAGAGGATAAAGATTCGTTGACCCAAGGTTTTAATATAGGCGCAGATGATTATATGAAAAAGCCTATTGACTTTGATGAACTGTTACTTCGTATACAAGCAGTACTGCGTCGCCAGATAAGAAAAGAGAGAGTAGGCATAGGCAAGTACAGTCTTGATACGGTAGCCAAGATACTCTACTTTGAAGATGAAGCACTTGATGTAACGCAAAAAGCTATTGAGCTTTTGGTTTTACTTATACAAGCAGACGGAGAAGTGGTGAGTAGTGATGAGATAAAAAACAGACTTTGGGCAGCAGGACAGAGTGCAAGCAATGGATCACTAAGGGTTTATGTCACGCAGCTTAAAAAGTATTTTCCAGAATCTGTCTCCAATGTACGCGGCATAGGGTATAGATGGATAAGCAATTAGAATGAAAAAAAAAGTCTTTCTCGCAGCGCTAAGCTATCTTTCAAGTGTTGCAATACTTTTAAGTTTTCTGTATTGGTTTTTGAAAAATGAAGGCTTTTCTGAATCCAATTTTCTCATAGCCAGTGTTGCTGTACTGCTACTGGCTGCGGGCTGGGGGTACATTATCGCTTCACATCTGCTTGCACCCAAGGCTGAACTTGATGCCAATCTTTCCCAACTTAGCTCAGAGATACTTCATGAACTTAATATTCCCCTTGCTACCATAAAAGCAAATAGTGCTATGCTTAAAAAACGTACTGAAAATGAAAAATCTCTACAGCGTCTTGCACGGATAGAGGCTGCTTCTGTAAGGCTGGAAAGACTTTACAAGGAGTTGGCTTACAGTATTAAAAAAGAGATACATCCCATTGCAAAAGAGAAGTTTTTGCTGGATTCACTTTTAAAAGAGCGCATAGAGACACTTGAAGCATTTGGAAGAAATAGATTTCTTTTGGATGTCGGAGAAATGCTTATTGAAATCGATAAGATCGGGTTTGAAAAAATGATAGATAATGTGTTGATGAATGCCATGAAGTACTCTTCAAAAGAATCTCTTATAAAAGTGGTTCTTAAAAAAAATGTATTGATGATTACAGATGAAGGGGTAGGAATGGATGAGACACAGTTGCTTAGAGTATATGAACGTTATTATCAAATTGATAAGAGACAAGAAGGTCAGGGTATAGGGTTAGCTTTGGTCAAAGCCTTTTGTGACGATGAGAGAATAGGCATACAGATCCAATCTGAAAAAGGTTTAGGCACGAGTGTAAGTTTAAATTTGAAAAATGTTCACATTTAATTCATTTTGGTATATTATCATGGTTAAATTGGGTTTTTTGGGAGTATTCTTGAAGAGGCGATCTAACTAAAATAAACATCAAAGGGCTATGATATGCAAAGGACAAGGCAGATAAATATATGACTCACACTGTTTTACTGCTTGAAGATGACATACAACTTAGTGATACCATCAAAGAGTTTCTTACATTTGAAGGGTACAAGGTACTCTGTGCGTATGATGGCTTGCAGGCACAGGACCTTGCGTATGAAAAACACATAGACTTGATGCTTTTAGATGTGAAAGTGCCGCACTTAAACGGATTTGAATTTTTAAAAACAATCCGTAGCGAAGGTGGGAACACCCCGGCTGTTTTCATCACTTCACTCAATAGTGTAAAGGATGTTACACAGGGCTTTGACAGTGGGTGTGATGACTACATCCGTAAACCTTTTGCACTCAAAGAGTTGCTTGTAAGAGTAGAATCTTTACTCAAACGTACCTATGGCACCTATGATGAAAAGATCGATTTGGGCAATAGTTTGCACTTTGATACCAAATCATTGTTGTTGACAAGAGAAAATAAAAGAGTCTCTCTTAAAACAAAAGAGTTAAAGCTGTTGGCTCTTTTTTTGCAGTACCCAGACGAACTGCTGGAGTATGAAAAGATATTTGAAGCGCTGTGGGAGTATGATGAAGAACCAAGTGCAGGATCACTTCGTACTTATATTAAAATACTTCGCGCTGCGATAGGTAAAGAGAAGATAGAGACGATTAAAAACATAGGCTATCGTTTTGTCCAATAGCGAACGAAGCAGTTTAATTCGCTTCTTGTTGATCTATCTGGGGTCGACTTTTTTACTGTTTTCTTTGTCTTCCTGGATATTTTATCTCTCAGCAAAACACAATTTACTAGACCACCAAAGAAAAATCCTAGAATACCGATCCGAAAATATTAAATCTAAATTGCGACTGTTGCATGAAACTTTTGATGAGAGGCTTGTCTACCCTGGAAGCAAGGCATTTGATTCTGCTATTTTTGACTTGGATAAAGCATATATTTTTGGCACTTTTAAACATAGGCCCAAATTAAAACATTATGGCCATTACAGTGATGAGAAGAGGTTGTATTATGTGTCTAAGATAGAACCCTACTATTTAGGTGCAGCCTATCTGATGGTTGCTAAAAAGACAGACAATGTTCCCATTGCTACCTTGCAAAAAAAGATAGTATGGTTTATGCTGGCTGCAGGGCTTTTCTTTACTGCTTTGGGCTATTTTTTAGGACGGCTTTTTATTGCACCAATGCGTGATTCTATAGAACAGATGAACCATTTCATACAAGATGCAACACATGAACTCAATACTCCCATCAGTACTATTTTGGCCAATATAGAGATGATAGAAACGTATGGAAAATATAAACAGAGTAAAGAGCTGCAGCGCATTGAGATCGCCTCTAAAACATTAAGCCGTATTTATGAAGATTTGACGTATCTTAATCTCAACAATGATTATTACCGGGAAGTAAAATCAGTCAATATTACCAAACTCATTGAAGAGAGAATGGTCTATTTTGCCACCATGTTGCAAAGCAGAGGCATTACCACCCGGTTGGAATTGATACCCCAAAAGATATTGCAGATCGACCCAAACGATGCAATCCGTCTCGTAGACAACCTGCTCTCCAACGCGATCAAATACAATAAAAAAAATGGTACCCTAACAGTAAAGCTTACAGAAGAATCGTTACACGTTACAGATACGGGCATAGGTATAGCCCAAGAAGATTTGAAAAATGTTTTACAACGTTTTAAGCGTGCCAATAAAAGTGAGGGCGGTTTTGGTATAGGACTGGATATTGTCAACCAGGTCGTCAACTCTTATGGCTTTGTTTTACACATTTCTTCAGAATTAAAAAAAGGAACAGAGGTAGAGGTACGATGGGAAAAATAATATTCTTCTTTGTTTCTTTTTGCATACTGGCAAATGCGCAGGATACAAGTGTGATGGATAAACAGCAGTTTGATAAAGAGTGTTTAGCATGTCATGCAAAACAGCAAATCCCAAACGCTTTGATCTATAGGCGATATCTTATGCAATACAGTACTTTTGAACGAATGCAAAAAAAAATATTTGCTTATCTTAAAAATCCTGATCAAAAACACTCTATCATGCCTCCTCAGTTCTTTTTGAAATTTCCCATGAAAGAAGCCTCGACCCTGGATGATGATACGTTACAAAAAATGGTAACGCATTATCTGAATACTTTTGATGTAAAGAAAAAGTTGGTCCTGCCCCAGTAATTCACTTTTCGTTCAGATAGGTATGATACTCTCTGCTCTTTATTTAGGAGCAGTAATGGTACGTATTTTAACTATACTCATATTGGCAATACCACTGTTTGGCAGTACTTTAGACGGGCTTATTGAATATGCCATGAAACACAGTACGGTAGTAAAACAGAGTCAGGCACAAATACAATTGGCGAAAGCTGGCCTGGAAGAGAGTAAATCGGCACATTTTGGAAGTATTGATCTTGTAGGGGACTATACGCATTTTAATCTTCCTAGAACCTTGGTTCCTTTAACCCCTACGACCATACTTGTTGACCCTAAAGCTGTAGCAACCACAAAGAACTTATGGAGTACAGGAGTGATGTACTCCATACCGCTATTTACCGGTTTTGCACAAACAAGGCAGATAGAAATGGACGGGATTGCTACTAGACTTTCACACAGTAAGTTGTCATTGACAAAAGAGCAACTTGCATTTAATGTGGCTTCTCTTTATCTTTCTATTTTGGCACTTGAAGATATGTCGCATGCACAAAAACAGTATGTCAAAGCATTGAAAGAACTTAGAAGTACGATTAAAAACGAAGTGGATCTTGGTAAAAAAGCACACATCGATCTTCTTAAAGCAGAGAGTGACCTCTATGGAAATATTTCTTATCTTGAAGTGATCAAAGGCAATATTGCCATCACGAAAGCTTCTTTGGCAAGTTTGGTGGGCATGGACCATGTAGGATATATTGAGCCCATAAAGGTTTCAGTTAAAAAACCAAACCACTCCCTTGGCAAATTGCTGCATAATGCCTCTTCTTTAAATAAAGTTGCCATTGCCGATCTCAATATTCAAAAAGCAAACAAGAACATAAAAAAAAGTGAGTCAGACAAACTTCCCCAAGTTTCACTGAGTAGCTATTATGGATATAACTATGGAGAAAATGATTCAGGCAATCTTTACAGTGGAGAGTTTGAAAAAGAGAAGAATTGGCAAGTCGGGCTTAATGCGAAATGGACACTGTATGATTTTGGGAAGCGTGACGCTGCTACACAAAAAGCAAAGCTTGCATATATGCAAGCAGAATTTGACAAGCAGCAAACACTTCTGGATCTTAAAAAATCTCTGATCGACGCATCTGAAAAAATGAAGCAGGAGTACGCAAATTATCAAGGCAACACTAAGCAGTTTGCTTTGGCTAAAAAAAGTGAAAAGATTGAACAGGTCCGTTACCAAAATGGCGCCTCTACGATCAATGATCTTCTTTATGCCAAAAGCCAAACACATTTGGCATCTGCAAAGTTGATAGAGAGTACATATAACTATCAAAAAGGGAAATTTTATATGGATTATTTATTGGAAAGAGGGGTAAAACAGTGACAAAAAAGAAAATAATTATCAGGCTTGTTTTGATCATTGCAGTAGTGGCATTTGTCATTAAAGGCAAAGGGCTTTTGGAGAGCAGAAAAGCAGAAATAGCCAATCAGGCACTACCCGGGGTTGAAGTAGTAAGCATATCCGTAGTGAACCCTGTGCAGGGAATCATGCAACACAAAGAGCCATATTTGGCACAAGTTGAGTCAGATAAAAGCATTACTCTTTCTACTAAACTGGCAGGATATGTGGAACATGTGTTTGTAGAAGAGTCGCAAAAAGTCAAAAATGGTGAAGTGCTTGTGCAGATTGATAAGACAGAGTTGCAGTCAGCTATCCGGGCTGCAGAAGCTACCCTCATAGCACAGCGTAATGATTTTGAGCTGGCAAAAAGCATCTATACTCGCAATATGAAACTCTTCAAAATAGGAGGGCTGGCTAAAGAGAAGTTGGACATTTCAAAAGTAGCCATGGAGGCCAAAAAGGCAGTGACCCAAAATACGATACAAAAAATAGAACAACTTACCCATCAACTCTCTTACCTGAAAATCGTAGCTCCCTTTGACGGCGAGATTGATGCTGTACTCCTTCACGAGGGAGATATGGCCAGTTCAGGTAAACCCATACTGAGCATGAGCAGCGGAGTCAAAAAATTACTTTTTTCTTATGCACCTCATAGCACTTCAATTGAAAAAGGTCAATCAGTTTTTGCAAAAGATCAAAAGATCGGCAGCATTAAATCTATCTATACAGTCTCTCAAAACGGATTGATGCGTGCAGAGGTTAAACTGGATCTTGTGCCCAACCTGCCAGTAGGAAGCAGTATAAACATTGAAGTACTGACAAAAGAAGCCAAGGGATGTATTGTCCCACGCGATACCGTATTGCATAAAAAAGAGGGTATTTTTGTGATGGTTTATGAAGAGGGAAAATTCAAACCTTTACAGGTAGATATACAGATGCAAGAGGCGAATCATTTACTCGTTTCGCCTTGCCCCGCTACAGCGGTGGCGAAAGCTTCTGAAGTAAAGATGGCACAGCTTCCCATGTATGAAAAAGTACATATCATAGGGAAAAAAGATGAGTAAAAAACCTGTCTCATGGATAGAGAGGATTCTTAAAAAACCTCATATTACTCTGGCTTTCCTGGCACTGTTTGTCCTGACTGGCATCATGGGTTATGAGAAAATGCCCAGAAATCTTTTCCCTGACTCCAATTACCCTGAGGTGGCATTGGTCATTGTTCAGCCCGGAGCGTCAGCCAAGACGATGGCCAGTAACATTGCTGTACCTGTTGAAGAAGAGCTTTATGCTTTAGATGAGATACGCCGTGCCTATTCTAATACTATTGATGAGGTTACGGTTATCAGGGCAGAGTTTGAGTATAGTAAAAATATCGATACTGCAGTAAATGATGTTACCAATGCCCTTTCCAAAATTCGTGCAAAACTCCCCAAAGATATTCAAGAGCCTCAAATCATCAAAATCACAGAAGCCACAGCACCTGTTCTGGTCGTAGCAATGTCTCCCAAAGGTGATACGCCACTCACACTGGAAGATATCCGTGACTTGGCAGGTAGTGATATTAAACATAAGCTGTTAAAAACCAAAGGTGTTGCGAATGTTGATATTTTTGGCGGCTACGAAAAAGAGTTACAAATCATTGTCGATAAAGATAAGTTGGACAGCTACCATCTCTCTTTGGGAGAGGTCATCGCAACACTGCAAAAAAACAATGCTGAATATGCCGTAGGGTTTATAAACAATAAGGAACATCGTTATCTACTCAAATCACAAGGCAAAAGAGACAAAGTAGAGAGTTTAAAAACTTTGATGCTCACACCTGACGTGAGGCTTTTGGATGTGGCGGAAGTCTATTTTGGACATTATGAAAATTCCGCTGCATATTACGGGAACGGTAAAGTGGCGATCGCTTTGTCTATACAACGTTCTGTTTCTGCGGATGTCATCCAAACAATTGATAAAACTGAAGAACTTATTGCAGAGTTCAAGACACACTATCCAAATATTAATTTTGAAGTGAGTGACACCCAAAAAGAGACGATCGAGCAAAGTACCACAAATATGTTTGAGTCCCTTCGTGATGCCATTATTATGTCAACGATCGTGGTTTTTCTCTTTTTGGCAAGTTTCCGACAAATACTGGTTGTGCTTGTAACGATTCCTCTAGTCTATGCTTCAACTATTGCGTTGATGGGGTTATTTGGTATAGACTTTAATGTTATTACCCTTACAGGGGTTATTTTGGCATTGGGACTTCTTTTGGATGACGCAGTAGTGGTGATGGAGAACATCGAAAGACACTACAAGGAATTAGGAAAAGAGATACACAAAGCTGTCGTTGAGGGGACAAAAGAGATCATGTTTGCAGATTTTAGCGGTACTGTGACAACGATGATTGCTTTGACACCGATGCTTTTTGTGGGCGGGTACCCGCAAACCATATTTGCACCGCTTGTGAGTACACTTTTATTGGCTTTGTTGGCATCGTTTATTATCTCTATTGTTGCAGTACCTTTGCTTTCTCTTTATATATTGTCGATACAAAATCCACTTTTGCTGAAAGTTGAGAATGCTTTTCATACAGTGATTGGCCGAGCCAATGACATTATTCAGCGTTTTTTCTCTTCTATTGTAAATGCTATTACTGCCTCCAAACTTTGGGGTTTTATTTCGATTGCGGTACTCATCGTACTTTTTGTGATCTCTGCTAAGGTCGTAATGCCTGTGGTTGGCCAAGAGCTTATGCCGCCGATGGATACAGGCGGAGTGAACATTCAGATTACTACAGATGCAAATCTTCCTATAGAAAAAAGTGAAGCGATGATGAAAGAGGTCAATAAGATCATCGAAAAGCAGGGTGAACTTTTACGTGTTTCTGGGAGTATTGGTAGTGAACCTGGAGTATTAAGTATTGGGTCTGGATCTGGGATTGATCATCTTTTTATTGTAGCTACCTATGTAGACAGATATAAAAGAAAAGCAGATATTTGGCAAATCTCCAGAGAATTGCGCAAAAAAATAGCTCAAATTCCTCATGTAAAACATTTGGATATTGCACCTGCTGGTTCGACCGCAATGTCGAGTATCCGTGCAAGCGTGGATGCAAAACTAAGTTCTTCAAATCTTGGATTGCTGCAAGCTTCAGGACAAGAGGTGGAAAAAGCTTTACAGAAGACACAGGGTGTTGTTTCAACTTCTGTGAGTTGGGATATGGATAAGGTGGTCTATAATCTCAAGATAGATGAAGCTGAAGCGATGCGTTATGGCCTCAAACGCTCAGATGTAACGGCGCAACTACAGTTAGCCCTGCGAGGAGCACCCGTTGCAGCTTTTGCTAAAGATAACAGTATGGATTACACTGTAAGAGTTTGGCTGCCCAAAAAACAGATAGATCATTTTGATACGATCTTAAGTATGCTCATTGATACGCCTAAAGGTAAGATTCCTTTAAATAAAATAGCTGCTTTAGATTTTTCCAAAGAGCCCCGCACTATCACCAGAGAAGGGTTGGAGTATACGCTTGAAGTGTATGGAAACAGAGAAAAAAGCGCTATTTCACATATTATGGCAAACTTTGAAAAACAGCTTGAGGCAGTAAATCTTCCCTCAAGTGTCACACTCGAACAAATCGGTGATGTCAAACAGTTTGAAGCTGCTGCTAAAAGAATGATAGGGGCCATTAGTATAGCTGTGGTACTTATCTTTTTTACGCTTATCTTAATGTTTGGCAATGTGAAGATATCATTGATGATACTCTTTTCTATACCGCTTACAATCATTGGTGCATCATGGACGATGCTTGCGGTGGGGTATCATGTATCTATGCCGGCCATGATGGGTTTTATATTGCTTTCGGGAATCATCGTAAACAATGCCATTTTACTTATTCACTTTGCCATGGAGCAGATACAAGCGGGAATGAACAAAAAAGAAGCGATGATAGAGTCTATTAGAATTCGTACACGCCCTGTACTGATGACAGCCTTTGCAGTCTCTGTAGGTATGCTCCCTATAGCACAAGGCGCTGCCATAGGACTGGAAAGACTGGCACCATTGGGCGCAGTGGCCATTGGCGGCTTGATTGTAGGGACACTTATGACATTGGTGTTTATCCCTATTGTATTTATCTGGACGGTGAATGAAAAAAAGCTTAGAGCACAACATGAATGAACTTATGTTTAAAATAACTTAACATTCTTTTAACATATTTTTGCTAGACTTCAAAATGTTAAATAAAAGGGATGCTGTGGCCAAACATCGTTATCTAATTGCTTTTTTCACCACAACACTTTTTTATCTTCTGCTTGCGGGGACTTACTTCTATGTGCAGCACCGCAATTTGATTGCTGATCAAAAACCTCAAGACCAAACCGTACACCTTTCTCTTTCCAGTTGTATTTCGGAGCCTGTACCTCCTGTGGAGGAACCCGAAGAGATAGAAAAAGATGAACCCGTTGAAGAAGAAGTTATAGAAGAGCCCGAACCGGTAGTTGAAGAGAAGCCAGTTCCCCAAGAAATCATCCCAGAACCTGTAGAACCAAAGGTTATTCCCAAGCCTGTGGTTGAAAAAATTAAAAAGAAACCTGTAGTAAAAAAGAAAGTAGTAAAGAAAAAGAAAATACAAAAAAGAGCACCGGCACAAACAACCAAAGGTGTTCAGCAAGCAGGTGTTGCCCAAAAAGATGATTCAGCCAGAAAAAACCAATTTCTCGCACAAATAAGACGCAAGATCAATGAACATAAAAGTTATCCAAAAATAGCAAAAAGAAGAGGGATGCAAGGTACAGTAGAAGTGAGATTTACTATTTTAGCCAATGGTAATGTCGGGCACATTTCTGTGAGTGGGCCAAAAGTATTTCATAATTCTGTACAGCATGCGGTAAAAAGTGCTTTTCCTATTAATACAAAAAATGCTCCCATTTCACTTCCCCAAAGCATAAACCTCACTCTTCGTTACCAACTTAAGTAATATTTATACTAAAGATAGAAATGAATAGGTTTTTAACACAAAATTAACAAAAGAATGCAACAATAATCAAAATAATTTGGAGGAGTTTCAATGACTAGGATTAAAACAGGGATTTATCTCTCGTTGGCATGTGCGTTATCACTGCAAGCAGCGCAGGTGGAGTTGGGAACCATAGATGTAGAAGCGAAAATAGATACAGAAATCATCAAAGATGTACACGGAGAAGATATCAAATCAGCTGACTTGGCAGAAGCACTTTTTAAGCAGTCTCCTAGTATTTCACTAAGCAGAAGATCTGGTATTGCCAATGATATCCTTCTTAGAGGGCAAAGAAAAGATAATATCAATGTGACCATAGATGGAACTAAAGTATGTGGAGCATGTCCAAACAGAATGGATCCACCTGTCTCTCACGTGCTGACAAACAATGTTGACTATATTGAGATCAATGAAGGGCCTTATAATGTGGAAGACTTCGGGGTGCTAAGTGGAGATATAAAAATACATACGATTCAGCCAGCAAAGGAATTTGAAGGTGATGTAAACCTTGGTTTTGGAAGTTGGGGATACAAAAAAGCTTCTTTGTCCGCTAGTGGTACGATCACAGAAAATGTAAGATTTTTGCTTTCTGCATCAGCTGAAACAGGCGAACAGTATAAAGATGGTGACGGCAATGACTTCGCAGGCCAGATCCAACGTGAGATTGATAATGGGAACACACTTATTCCAAGTAGACAATATCAAGACAGATATAAAGATAGGGATGCTTTTAGTAAAAAGACTGTGTTGGCAAAACTCTTTTGGAATATCACGGATAATCAGGAATTGAGATTGAGCTATACAGCTAACAGAAGTGATAATATCCTTTATCCCTCATCTGCAATGGATGCTATTTATGATGATTCTGATATTTTCAATGCAGAGTATATTGCTAAAGATCTTGGTAGATACTCCAAAGAGCTTAATGTGCAAATTTATCAGTCAGAAGTAGAGCACCCTATGTCAACGGTGTATCGTAATACGGCTCTTAATGATCCTATGAATCCTGGCAATCCTAATGAAATGACACATGCTTTAACAACAAAAATGCAAGGAGCCAAGGTCAAAAATAGTTTTGATCTTGATAATCATACTATCACTGCAGGTGTTGATTACAGTTTGAGAAACTGGGATGGCGGATACTATAAGAATGGTAAACCCCATATGGTTCCTATTAGTATTGATGACGTGGATACTGAAAATATCGCTTTATTCTTGGGAGATAAGATCAAAATCGATAAATTTGTTTTGGATCTTGGCCTAAGATATGATGATACTACAATCACTCCTGGCCATAACATAGTCAAACCAAAACCAGTAGTGCAAGAAAATAGAGATTATAGCGAATTGAATGGTTATATCTTTGGAACTTATCATGCAGATGCAGATACCAAATATTTTGCGGGTGTTGGAAAATCATCAAGAGTACCTGATGCCAAAGAACTCTATTGGATGAGTATGAAAAATACACTTGTAGGAACAAATACTTTAGATGCTACCTTAAATTATGAATTTGATATTGGTATGGAGAAGAAGCTTGAGGATGCAACATTCAAAGTAAAAGCATTTTATAGTAAATTAAAGGACTATATCGCTTATAATGATGTTTTTGCCGCTGACCCGACTATGGGTCAATATGAAAATGTAGATGCAGCGATCTATGGACTTGAACTAAGCGGAACCTATGTTGCAACGGCTGAACTCTATTTTGATTATGGTATGACATACCAAAGAGGAAAAAAAGATGATCCTCTTACAGGACAGACTGGAACAGATATGCCTGAAATACCACCATTTAAATTTAATGCTGCTGCAAACTATGACTATGATGAGAGTCTGACATTTAGAGCAGAAGTGATCGCTTCTGATGAATGGACAGATATTGATTATGAAAACGGTGAACAACCCCTAGATGCTTATGCTGTTCTTAATCTCAAGGGAACAAAGAAATTTGGTCAGAACTTTGAACTTACGGTAGGTGTTGATAATGTATTTGATAAAACGTATGCAGTATCAAATACCTATAAAGATCTGATTTTGATGCCAACAGGTCCAAATGATACTGTCATGCTCATGAATGAACCGGGACGATATGTGTATACTAATCTAAGATATAAATTTTAATACGATTTGCAAAGGGTGGGCATAACTCACCCTGCGCAAGCGCTACAACCGCTAAAAGGGTGAAGTTCTTCCACCTGCAATAAAAGATCCTCCCTAATAAAAAATCATCAGATATATAGAAGTGTTAATTTTGTGTTAAATTATTGATATCAGTCAAGGCAGAAGCTTTTGGTTTTAGTTATAATTTAGCGTGTTTGATGGTAATGATAAGTATTTATTATTATCATGACATTAAGTAAGCGTTGATCTAAGGTAAAAGTTTTTCCTTAAGATCGGTTCTAAAATTTTGGAGGAGAAAAAATGAATTACAAGTTAAATAAACTTTCAGCTCTTTTTCTAGGTTCTGCCATAGCTGCTTCAACAGCTTTCGGAGCAGGAGCATTAGAAAAAATAATGAAAGAAAGAGGCTTATCGGAAATCGATGTTATCCGTGCAGCAAAAACATATCTGCCTAGTGGTGGTAGAGATGAGTTTGTAGTCTTCAGTTCTGGTGGACAGAGCGGACAGGTATTAGTATATGGCGTCCCGTCTATGAAAATTTTAAAGTACATCGCTGTATTTACACCTGAACCTTGGCAGGGATATGGTTTTGACGAAGAGAGTAAAACGGTTTTGAGACAAGGTAATATCCGTGGTCGTGAAATCAATTGGGGAGATACACATCACCCTGCACTTTCAGAAGTTGATGGTAAATATGACGGTAAATGGCTAGCAATCAATGATAAAGCCAATCCAAGAATTGCTATTATTAGCTTAGGAGATTTTGAAACTCAGCAAATTGTTGTAAACCCAGTGTTTAAGTCAGCCCATGGTGGAGCTTTCTTTACTCAAAACAGCGAATATATCATTGAAGCGTGTCAATATGCGGCTCCATTTGATAATAACTATCACCCGATTGAAGACTATAAAGAGACATATCGTGGTGGAGTAACGATGTGGAAATTTGATCCAAAGATCGGTCGTATAGATGCAAAAGCTTCATATACAATTGAGATGCCTCCTTATATGCAAGATTTAAGTGATGCGGGTAAAGGTGTTTCTCATGGTTGGGGCTTTACAAACTCATTTAACACAGAGATGTATACAGGTGGGATAGAAGTAGGTATGCCGCCAAATGAAGCAGGTATGAGTAGAAATGATACTGACTTCTTACATGTATATAACTGGGAAAAATTAGCAGAAGTTGCTAAAGATGACAAGAATGTGAAAATAGTTAATGATCATAGAATTATTCCTATGGAAGTAGCAATTGCCAATAATGCACTTTTCCTCATTCCTGAACCAAAATCACCACACGGTGTAGACGTTTCTCCTGATGGTGAATATATTACCGTTTGTGGTAAACTCGATACGCATGCTTCAGTATATAAATGGAGTAAGATCAAAAAACTTATTGATGATAAAAAGTTTGTGGGGAAAGACCCTTACGGTATACCTATCCTTGATATGAAAGAGTCTTTACATGGTCAAGCTGAGTTGGGTCTTGGGCCTTTACATAACCAGTACTCAAATGTAGATGGTGAAATTTATACTTCGCTTTATGTTGACAGTCAAATTGTAAAATGGAACTATAAAACACTCAAAGTACTTGATAAAGTGAATGTTCACTATAACGTTGGGCACCTTTGTGGTATGGAGGGAAAATCAGCTGATCCTCAAGGGAAATATATCATTTCACTTAATAAATTGGCGATCGATAGATTCCAACCCGTTGGTCCATTGCACCCACAGAACCACCAGTTGATTGATATAAAAGGCAACAAAATGGATCTTCTGTATGATATGCCTATACCATTAGGTGAACCTCACCAAGCAGTTGCGATCAGAGCTGAGAAGTTACATCCACATGTGAGATACCCAATGGGTACAAACGTCAGAACTGGCGAACAACATATAGGTAAGACGCTTGCTGGTCAAGAGAGGATCGTAAGAGAAGGAAACAAAGTTACTGTGTATGCTACTATGGTACGTTCTCACATTAACCCTGAGAGAATTACTGTAAATAAAGGTGATGAGGTAACTATGTATCTAACAAACCTTGAAAGAGCACAAGATGAGACTCACGGATTTACAGTGGATCACTACGATGTGCATGTATCACTTGAACCAGGTAAAACTGGAAGTATAAAATTCGTTGCTGATATTGAAGGTGTCTTCCCTTATTATTGTACGGAGTTTTGTTCAGCACTTCACTTAGAAATGATGGGTTACCTTATGGTTAAAGACCCTAATAAAAAGTATGACTCTGTACAAAAACTTAAAATGGCAACCATGACTCCAGAACAGCTTAAAGCTGAATACGACAAAACTGTAGCGGTAAATGCAGCAACAGACGCAGTTATCCAGTCAGTTGTGAAGTTCTTGAAAGAGAATAAGTATGAAGAGCATAAAGTTGTTGCTGACCTTGTAGAGGATGCACTTGCACAATATGGAAAAATTGCGGAACAAAAAGCTAAATCTGATGAAGCAGTTGCAGCTGGCGATATGGACAAAGCGATCCTCTTTGAAAATATGATTTGGCAGTTTATGGTTAAAACAGCAGATGTTGGTATCAGAGCTAAAGATGCACTGGTGAGACTTGTTGCTACAAAACAGACCAAAGAAGCTGCAGCAGGCCAAGTAGCCTTTGATGAGGGTGGATGTTCTGGTTGTCACGTTGTAGGTAAAGTATCTTCAGGTCCAGACTTGACAGGTGTACTACAAAGACATGAAGATGGTGAAAAATGGGTTACATCATTCATCATGGACCCAGAAACTCATTATAATGATCCGTATGTAAAAGGTATGATTGATTACTTTAATCTTAAAATGCCTAATCAACATATGAGTGAAGAAGAGACTAAAAATATTATTGAATATTTTAAATGGATTGACGAAAACGCAAACCTCTTCTAGAAAACAGTACCAAAGGCTTGATAGCCTTTGGTATCTCACTACACTCTATGCACCCCCCTTAAAAGTATTATTTTTCCTTATTATTTTTATAAGTTAAGCTACTTTATTGACTGGTGTCAAACTTTTATGGAATCTTTTTAGCTATACTAACTAAAGTTTATTCTACTTGAAGGAGAAATATATGCATCCAAGTTTACTAAAAGCAAGGATATTTACCGCCATAGCGCTGGTAATACTGACACTTGGTTTTACATTCCCTATGATTACATTTCATGGGACACTAAATAAAATACACGACGGTAAAGGGGATGAGGTTTCATCACTTTCAGCTAAGGTTTGGAACCTTTATAACAAAGGCAGATACAAAAGCGTCACTACAGACAAAGAGGCACATAATGACTTGATGAAGATGATCGATACCTCTTCAGAGATAGGTGTAGCCTCGGTACCTCTTTGGGCAGTTTCGCTAGAAGCGCCTAATTATCCAAAAGAGGCATTCCCCCAGGGTATTCCTGTCTTTTTTCATTTTGACGGATTTTCCGGTGAAGTGCATGAGATGAATACCATTAACCACTATGTAGGGATGGATCCTATGTATGTAGGGGGGCAACTAGAAAGAGAGATCGGTATCTATGCACTTTTGTTTTTATCACTGTTGATGATTTACTTTATAGCATATAATAATAAGATCTTTAATTGGGCAATGTTGATCCCAGTCTCTTTACCTCTGCTCTTTTTGGCAGACTACTCTTACTGGCTCTATTGGTTTGGGCACAATCTCCATGACTGGGGTGCATTCAAGATCAAACCATTTATGCCAACAGTGTTTGGTGATGGAAAGATTGCACAGTTTACGACACACTCATATCCGACAACAGGTTTCTATCTGTTATTGGCTATCAGCATTTTAAGTCTTCTTGCTTTTTTTGCTAAGCAAAAGGCGCTGAAAGAAGCAGAAGCAAAATAATCATGAGTGCCCCTTGTGGGTATTCTTTGGATTCAATATAAAGGTTTGAAGTTGATTAGAACACTTATCATTTTTTTCTTATCATTGTTTACTTTTTTAAATGCCAATGCACTTCAGTCTGCCATAGACAGTGCACCAGAAGGGGCTATTTTAAAATTGCCTGCGGGTGTATATAAAGGAAGTATTACGATCAATAAACCTCTTACTATTATTGGTAAAGAGGATGGTGTGGTCATTGATGGTGGGGGCGTAGGAACAGTTATTGCTATAAAAAGCTCCTACGTGACACTTAAAAATATCAGAATAACAAACAGTGGTAACATGCATCATTTAATTGATGCTGGTATCACAGTGGAGAATGCAAGTCAGTGTGAAATCAGTGACTGCGTCATCGATGATTGTCTTTTTGGAATTGATATGCAAATGGTACGCAATACTATAGTTTCAAATAACTTCATTACTTCAAAAGATCTAGATCTGGGTCTTAGAGGTGATGGTTTAAGACTTTGGTACAGTAACGATAATCTCATAAAGAAAAATTCTCTCATAAAATCCCGTGACATGGTGGTATGGTATTCCCACGGTAATCTTATTGAAGAGAATCATGGTGAACATTGCCGTTACTCCTTGCATTTTATGTATGCAGGAAAAAATTTGGTTAAAAACAATAGTTATAAGTATAATTCAGTGGGTATATTCTTCATGTACTCTAAAGATACGGTTGCTACAGGGAATGTTGTTAAAAGCTCTCTTGGAGCCACTGGTATGGGAATAGGGCTAAAGGATGTATCTAATTTCGTTATACGTGACAATACAGTCATATATTGTGCTCAGGGGATATATATAGACAGATCTCCATTTGAACCGGGTACGAACAATTGGATAGAAGGAAATAAAGTTCTTTACAATTCAGAAGCACTGCATTTTCACTCACTCTCTGAAAATAATATTATCAAAGATAATATCATCATGGGGAATATTGAAGATGTAGTCAATGACAGTAGAGGCAGCAAGACCAATGAAAATGAGATTGTAGGAAATTATTGGGATAATTATGAAGGATTTGATAAAAATAGTGATAATATAGGTGATACCCCACATAAGGTTTTTCAGTATGCTGATCAGCTTTGGGTGTATAACCCTAATGTGAAGTTTTTTTACGGGTCACCCGTGATATCGCTCTTGAATTTTTTAGCAAAATTAGCTCCGTTTTCCAAACCGCTCTTTTTGTTAGAAGATACGGAACCAAAAGTAACGTTGAATCATGGAGCGTAAGAATTTTCCAAGAAGATTTGTTTCTTGGAAAGGAGAAAAGTAATGATAAAGATAGGAGGATAGAAATGGCAAAGGTAAAAACAGATAGAAGAGAATTTGTCAAGTATTCAACATTGGGAATATTAGGTGCTGTTTTAGCAGGAGGCTTTGTATTCTCACCAAAAGCTGTTAAAGCAGAAAATAGACTTAGACCTCCAGGAGCGGTGGAAGAAGATAAATTTCTGGCACTGTGCATAAAGTGTGGACAGTGTCTTCAAGTCTGCCCTTATCACTCTATCAAGTTATCCGATATTGGCATGGGGCATGGTGTAGGCTCACCATATATTGACGCAGCCGAGCGTGGATGTTACGCCTGTCCTGCTGTGCCCTGTGTCCTGGCTTGCCCTTCTGGAGCACTTGACCATCACACTGAAAAGCCTGAAGATATCCATATGGGTATCGCAGTGTTAGAATTTCCAGATAGGTGTTTGGCAACAAGCAATAAGCCTGTTCCAAAAGGCTACAATAGATTTATGCATGCCTATACGGATGCGCAAAGAAATGTTACCGAGTTAGAGAGGAAACTCCTGGAAAGGCTTGAGGGGTATGAAGGGAAACAGTGTACACTCTGTGCAGATGTCTGTCCTATCCCCAATCCGCTTAGTGCAATCACAATGGTACCGGATAAAAATGGCGGTAATAGACCAGAAATTTATGACGGGTGTATAGGGTGTGGTGCCTGTGAAGAGGTTTGCCCAACCAATACAGCATCTATTGTAGTCAAACCAAGAGTGACGTATGATGAACAATATACAAATAAAAGCTAGGAGAATAAAATGAAAAAGATGTCAATATTGTCGACTTTAGTTTCTAGCATTATGTTAGTTTCTTTGTTAACAGCCTGCGGTGAAGATAAACCTAAAGAGCAAGTGGTCGTGAAGGAGCAGAGTACAACTGCAGAAACCAAGGCTGCATCAACAGATGCAACACCTCAAATTGAAGTAGTAGCAAATAAAGATGCTAAAGAGATAAAAGTTAAAGAAAAAGTAAAAGATGAGGGGCAAAGTAAATCTTACTACTATGATTATAACATCAAAAGCGAGTATGATGAAAATGCCAAGCCTGCCAATGAAGATGCCTCGGTACGTGCTAAACCAAGAACAACGATTGACGCAAATATGAACGTAAGAAGTCCTTATGAAGAGGTTGAAATATCCTTGCTGGTTAAAAAATTGAGTAAAGAGTTTATTGTGAAGTGCTCAGCATGTCATAACAATTATGCAAATGGAATTATCGGGCCTTCACTGCTCGGAAAGACTTCAGATGAGATTTTTGATTCAATTGCAGTATTTAAAAGTGGAAAGAAAGAAAATGTATTGATGCATGACCTCATTAACATGATGAGTGAAGATGAGATAAGGGCATTGTCAGATGAGATTTATGAATTTAATCAAAAAATAGAAGAAGCAAGGAAGGCAAAATGAAAAATATAATAGTTGGATTACTCACGCTGGGTATAATTGGCTTAATGGGACTTACTTTCATGGGTGGAGGTGCGTTTCAGGGCGGTGAAGCCGGTAAAGTCATAGAAGACTTTGGCGATACGATGTCAGCGGGTAATACAGTGGCTATTGAAGAGAAAGATGATAGGGAAAAAGAAGATGAAAAACTGAAAGCATTAAGAGATAAAGCCGGAAATGCCGGAGCGTTTCATGTCAGTAATGAGTATAAGAGTAAATGTGCTTCATGCCATGGTGCGAATGGTTCAGGTATGCAAAACGGTAAACCGATGATGGGACCTAAAATCTTTGGACAGAGTGCCGAAGAGATTCATACAGCTTTGGTTGAGTTTAAGTCAGGCAGGAGAGAGAATGTAGTTATGAAAGGCCTTTTGATGCCAATGAGTGACGAAGATTTGAAAAGATTTGCAGATGAAATAGGTGAATTCCCGGCTAGAGCTGAAGCAGCCAAAAAGTAGTACTGAAGAGGAAGTGTAAGATGGATAAGTATAATAACAGAGAGACCATAAGAAAAACTACATTTTGGTCTACATTTTTTGATGTAACCAGGGAGGGTAAAAAAAAGTTCAGCTATAGAATGAAAAGATGGATATTGGTAATTGCCATCCATCTTCTCTTTTTCCTATCGTTTGCGATCGATATACAAACACTTGAGGGGACACTGAATGGTTCAAGATTTTTAGGGTTTCATTTGATCGATCCGTTTACGACGATGCAAGTGTATCTTTCTACTTTTGAGTTGCCTATCAACATTGTTATTGGTACTGTAACCATCATACTCTTCTATATGTTGGTTGGAGGTCGGAGTTACTGTGCTTGGGTGTGTCCTTATGGATTACTCTCTGAAATTGGCGAGAAATGGCATGATGTACTTGTGGCTAAAAAGATCATTAAAAATAGAAAATTTGACCATAGGATACGATATATTTTTTGGACTATCTTTCTTATACTCGCATTTACGAGTGGCTATTTAGTCTTTGAAACTTTTAATGTGGTAGGGATATTTAGTAGAATGATCACATACGGATGGAGCTTGGCAGCTATTTGGGTTATAGTAGTATTTGCTCTTGAGGTCTTCTTTTCCCGTCGTGCATGGTGTACTTATATCTGCCCTCTTGGTACTACCTATGGATTGATTGGAAAAGCTTCAGCACTAAGAGTAGAATGGAATGATAATTGTGACCACTGTATGGTATGTCATGATGTCTGTTTTGAAAACCAGGTCTTAGAGATAGTAAAAGCAAAATATGATAAACAAAGAGAAGAAAAAGGTATTACAAGAGAGTATATTACAGGTGCTGATTGTACACTTTGCGGACGATGTATTGATGTCTGTCATACAGATGCACTTAAATTTGACTTTAGATTAAAAGGATTAGTGTGATTAATGTTATAAATTTAAGTAAAAAGTTTGGTTCGCACCTTTCGCTTGACAATGTCAATATTGAATTTAACCTCAATGATTCTATAGCGCTTATGGGAGCCAACGGTGCAGGAAAAACCACACTGATACGCTCTATTTTGGGTTATTATCATCCAAGTAGTGGCGGAGTTTTGGTGAATGGTTTGGATCCTATTGAAGAGCGTACGGAAGTTTTAAAGCATATCAGTTTTGTGCCTCAGCTTCCCCCTCCAATCAAACTGAGTGTAAGCGAACTTATCTCGTATGTATGTAAGAGTTCAGGCACTGATGAAAAACGTATTCATCATTATGCCAATGAGATGAAGTTTGACACAGGAAACAACCTTAGCAAATCTTTTTTCAAACTCTCCGGCGGGATGAAACAGAAGCTACTTATTGCTATCTCTCTTGCCAAAGATAGCCAGATCGTTATTTATGATGAGCCTACGGCCAACCTTGATCCAAAGGCTAGAGAGGATTTTTACACTCTCATTGGGGAGAATAAAAAAGAAAAACTGGCACTGTTTGTTACGCACCGTATAGAAGAAGTACAGGGTATAGTGAATCGTAAAGTGTATATGGATATGGGAAAAGTGATCTCTGATAAAAAAGTAGTTTATGATGAAAAAAGTTAAACTACTTTTTTTAGCTATAACATTACTTCTGGGTTTTACAGCTTGTGAAAAAAGGAATCCTACCCAAATGAGTGATGTCCACTGGGATAGAGATATGTGTGAACGCTGCAAAATGGTTGTGAGTGACAGACACCATGCCGTGCAGGTCATCAACCCGGCTAACTATCGGTCTTATATGTTTGATGATATTGGTTGTGTTGTGCTGTGGTTTGATGATGAAAAGATAGATTGGGCTCCAGAAGCAAAAATTTGGATTACGGATATTAAAACAGGAAAGTGGATCGATGCACACACGGCACTCTATGACACGAATAATATTACGCCTATGGCTTATGGTTTTGGTGCTCATGAGAATAACAGCACCATTAAAGCAGGTGAAGAGATCATAGATTTTGCAGAAGTGAGCAAGCGTATCTTTAAAATTGAAGCAAATAAAAATAGGAAAGCATATTGAAAAATTTATTATTAATCGCCTATCTCGACCTTAAAGAGTCTATACGGGCCAATTGGTTTATTGTTTATTCGCTGGTATTTGGCGGATTGATTGCACTCTTTTTTATCGCGGGGATCACTGAATCCCAAGTGATGGGATTTTCAGGGTTAAGCAGACTTTTGCTGATGTATATTCAAGTAACGATAGTCATTTTGCCTATCTTTATACTTATCACTACAGTACGTTCCATATCGGGTGACAGGGACAGTCATATTTTAGAGTACATGCTCTCTTTTCCTATCTCTCTTAAACAGTATTATTGGGGTAAAATTATTGGTCGTTTTATTACTGTATTTTTGCCTGTATTCATGGCAATGGTATTTGCGATTCTTTATGGTTTATTTAGGGGTGCTGAAGTGCCATTAAGTCTCTTCTTCCTCTATACGGCGCTTCTTTTTGCGATGAGTTCCGCATTCTTGGGGATCGCTTTTTTTATCTCTTCTATTGTAAAATCATCAGAAATGGCATTGGGGATATCCTTTTTTGTATGGATATTCCTTTTGGCATTTATTGATATTGCGCTTATCTCATTGATGATGCAAGAACGTGTGAATGCGATGTTGATCATCGGCATCGCAATGGTCAATCCTATGGAGATATTCAGGGTAGCTGCCATCTCGCTTTTCGACCCTGAACTCACGGTGATGGGACCAGTGGCATTTTATATACTTGATATGATAGACCAAAAAGTGTTTGTGCTAATCTCAGTCGTGTATCCACTTATTTTAGGATTACTCTTTGCCTTTTTAGGTTTTAGAATATTTTCTAAAAAAGATTTGGTATAATTAAATTTAGTTTAAAGGAGCAAACAATGAAAAAACTATTAATATCAGCATTGCTTTTAACAAGTGTAACTTTTGCTGCCACAGAAGTAGCAGCAGAGGAGGCACCTTTCAAAGTTGAAAAAAAATATTTTTTGACTTATGATAAAAACACAACTTGTCTTGTACGACATTTTAAAGTCTACAAAGAACCAAAATGGATCGCAAAAATAGAAATAAAAAACGGAAAATCTGTCTATTTTTCCAGTCCAAAATCAATGTTTGAATTTTACCATACCCCAGGTAAATGGTTTGATATAGGGGTAAAAAGTGAAGAAGATTTTTCCGAGATCGTCGTTACTGATTATGAAACTTTAAAGCCTATTAATGCCAAAACAGCTTTTTTTGTATATGGAAGTTCAGACACTTCACCCGCAGGTGATGATTTGGTACCTTTTGCAACAAAAGAAGCGGCTGAAAAGTTTTCAAAATCCCATAATGGAAAAAGAGTTCTTAAGTTTGAAGAGGTGCCAGATGCATTGATCAAACTTTTAAACGGAAGAATCTAGCTAGGCACATAATGCGTGAGCCTTTACTGGGTAAAAGTTAAGGCTAGTGTAGTTTATTGGGCTTGGCTTTATAAATGTCTTATTACAAGTAAAGGATTCAAAATGAAAAAACCGGTACCAATAGATGAAGAGATAGTACTAGATCCAAGAAGATACATCGTAAGTGAAACAGATGCAAAAGGGAAAATCACCTTTTGCAATGACTATTTTATGGAAATCAGTGGCTATAGCAGAGACGAACTTATAGGCAAACCCCATAGTATTATACGGCATCCTGATATGCCTAAAGTCGTCTTCAAGCTTTTATGGGAAACAATCTCACAAGGTAAAAACATCAATGTTGTGGTGAAGAACCTTTCAAAAGATGGACGATACTACTGGATATTTACTGAGTTTGAATCAAGAAGAGATAATGATACAGGTGAAATTATCGGCTATCATGCGGCTAGAAAAATGATTTCAAAATATGTGATTGAAATTATTGCTGAGCTGTATGCCGCACTTTTAGAAATAGAAAAAAAAGAAGATATGGAAGCTTCAGAAAAATATCTTATATCATTCTTGAAAGAAAAAGGTGATGATATAAATTTTTCTAACTTTATGGAAGAGATTCATAGATTTTATTAGAAAGTTAATGCTTTAACATAAAATTAACACTAATATATTATTATAGGTTATAAAAAATATAAGGATATAAAATGAAAAAGACCCTATTAGCACTTCTGACACTGGGTACTATGTTAACATTCGCACATGCAGAGATGAAATGTCAGGCAGGAAAATGTGGAGGAGCTATGAAATCAGCAGAAGAAATTAAGACAATGCCAAAAATGTTTCAAGCGGTTCCTATGGAACAAGCAACCATACTCCAAGAGGGGAATGCTAAAATGTTCTGTCCAGAATGTGGAATGACCTTACCTATGTTCTACAAGACGAATCATGCAGCAACAGTAGATGGAAAAGCTAAGCAGTATTGTTCTTTGCATTGTGTTGTTGAAGATACGCAAAAGGGCTCTAAACTCACAGATATTAAAGTGGTAGATGTTACCACGCTTAAGTTTATTCCTGTAGAAAAAGCTACTTATGTAGTTGGAAGTGCTAAACAAGGTACGATGACAACGGTGAGTAAATATGCCTTTGCGAGTAAAGACGATGCAGAAGCATTTGCAAAAGAAAATGGCGGTAAAGTAGTAGATTACAGTGGTGCATATAAAGCAGCAGAGGAAGATTTTGCCAAAGACAGTAAAATGGTTGCTGACAATCAAGCTATGATGGTGGAAAAAGGTGAAATGATGTATAACAAAATGTGTCAAAAGACAGACAAAAAATTTGCCACTACAGCTGAAGCCAAAGCGTTTATAGTTGAAAATGAACTATGTAAAGACCTCGATGCAAAGCAAATGCAGGCAGTAGGACTTTATTTAAAAAATAGATAATAATTCCTAACTTTTTCTTGTTACACGGATATCCGTGTAGCATATATCTCTTCAATAGGTTACAATATATGACAAAAATATTAGCTATGGCACTATGTATTGGTGGATCACTTTTTGCTAATGAGTTAAGTTTGGCAAAAATAGTTAAACTCTCAAACAAAGGTGAAAAAATCGTCAAAACCCTTTGTGACGAAAAAAAGCTTCCTTCAGCCCAGGGCACCATTGAAGAAGTAATGCAAAAGATCAAAACATCAGGGGCCTGTCCACCTCTTTCCAAATCTAAACTAGAAGCCGTTGCGTATTATGTGAGTAATGGCAGTATGGAGTTAGCGGGCAAACATATAAATGTTCCTGCTGATGCTAAATGCCCTGTGTGTGGCATGTTTGTAAGCAAGTATCCTAAATGGGTAGCACGCATGAAGCATGATGAAAAAATCCACTATTTTGATGGGGTCAAAGATATGATGAAGTATTATATTTTTGACGGAGACTTCCCTTATGATCGAAGTGAGATTTCTGAAATAACTGTGAGCGATTATTATACACTCGAAGAGATTCCGGCCAAAGAAGCTTTTTATGTATTGGATTCAGATATCTTTGGTCCAATGGGGCGTGAACTGATACCTTTTAAAAGTCAAAAGAGTGCTAAAGCATTTATGGCTGATCATAATGGAAAAGCCATGGTAAAGTTTGATGAGATTACCGATAAAATGGTGATGGCATTAGACGGGCTTTAAGCTTAAGCACTAGTGTTAAAAAAGGAACAAATTTGCTAAAACAATTTTTCACATCAGTTGCGTTTATAATGTTATTGCTAACTGTTGTGGTTGTTCACTATGTGACCCATGATGGTGCGAAGCAAAAGGCTAGCCTCTCAACGCTTGCGAAGATTACAAAACTCTCTTCGCCAACACTTAGTGTTGCTTATTATGAGCCAAGAGTTCTTATTTATGAAGAGGCTCAAAATCCTGCATATCCTCAAATGCAGGCTATTAATAAAATGGATTTGGTGTATGCTAAATAGAATATTGACAAACAACGCTTTTTTTCACTTTCTGACCTTACTTTTGTTTAAACAAAAAGGCAAACATATAGGAGCAGTGCTGATCTCTGTGATTATTATCTTTCTTTTGAGTTCAGTACTTTTTATCTCCTCTTCTCTTCAAAATACACTTCTGGGTACACTGGAGAGTCAATCTGATTTTACACTGTGCAAGGTGCAGGCGGGAAAGGCTGTTTATACACCTGGTAACTGGCTGGATAAAGTATTGGAAATCAACGGTGTTTCACAGGTGGCACCGCGTATTTACGGCAGATATTTTTTTGCGCCTCTTGAAAAATCTTTTTTAGTGGTGGGGGTGGATTTTTTTGATGAGCAAAGCAGTAAAGAACTTCAATCTCTTGTAAAAGGGCTGGATTTGAAAAGTTTTTTATCTACTGATAGTATGCTTGTAGGCGAAGGCGTCAAAACATACTTGTCAAAACACTATTATAAAGAGTATTTTTCATTTAAAACCCCAAAAGGAAGTTTCAAGAAAGTAAAGATACATGAAACACTTCCTTCGCAAGCCAATCTCATGGCTAACGATATGATTATTGTGCCCATAGAATTAGCCAGAGAAATATTTGGATTGGGAGAGGATGAAGTTACGGATATTACGTTTAATGTTCCCAATGATGCTGAATGGGATAATATTATCGGTAAACTGCATCTTCTCTCTTATGATGTGCGTGTGATAGAAAAAAGAGAGATGAGAAAAGCATATGAGAACCTCTATAATTACAAAGGAGGCCTCTTTTTGATACTCTATCTTGTGGCAATAGTCACCTTTATGCTTATTCTCTATCAGCGCTACTCTATGGTCTATTCCACAGAACGAAAAGAGATAGGCATCCTTCGCGCAATAGGTTGGAGCATCAAAGATATTTTAAAATTAAAATTTTATGAAACGGTAGCAGTTGTACTGGTGAGTTTCGTACTAGGCGTGGTGCTGGCATATCTGTATGTGTTTATATGGGATGCACCACTTTTGAGCCAAATATTTTTAGGAGGTGCAAACTTGCCCAACAAGGTTGAGTTTGTCCCTGTCTTGGAGTTTGGGCTATTGGGGTCTATTTTCCTTTTTTATGCCGTTCCGTTTCTCGCAGCGGTTATTATTCCTGCATGGAAGATAGCAGTAACGCCACCAAAAGAGGCAATGTTATGATGATTCGCATAGAGGGTATCAATAAGATATTTAATGAGGGAACACCACAAGCTTTTGAAGCACTCAAATTGATTGATTTGGAAATAGCCAGGGGAGAGACGGTTATTTTGAGTGGTGTAAGTGGGAGTGGCAAGTCAACACTGTTGTCGCTAATAGCTGCACTTGATAAACCCAGTAGCGGGAAGATAGTCGTAGAGGGAGAGCTTATCTCCAAACTCCCCGACCTGCATGCTTCAGCATATCGTGCGAAAAGCATAGGGTTTATCTTCCAGCACTTTAACCTTTTAGAGGCACTAAGTGTTGAAGAGAATGTCATTGCCCCGCTTATTAACTCAGGACTTGATATTTTAACCATTAAAGACAAAGCAGCAAAAAGTATGCAAAGCGCGGCTATTTCCCATAAAGCATCACAGCAAGTCAAAGAGCTTTCGGGTGGAGAAAAACAGCGTTGTGCAATTGCCAGGGCGTTGGTGCATGAACCTGAACTCATTATTTGTGATGAACCTACCGCCAATCTGGATAGAGAAAATTCACTGAAGTTCATTGAGATGCTCCAATCGCTTCAGAAAAAAGGCAAAACCATCATTGTAGCAACCCATGATCCTCTTTTTGAAGCACTCCCCTTTGTAAGCAAGGTGGTACATATGGAGGATGGAAGAATAGTGAGCGCAGAGTGGGGAGTAGGCAGCAGTGAATGAAATACTTTTAAGTAACGAAGTGATCGTCTATCTTCTTTCCGAGGCGATACTTTATCTTCTGCTTTTTATCGCTTTCCTCTCCACGGTGGGATTATTGAAAAACTGGAATTTCAATGCATTTACCACGGAGCAGTTTGCACTGGAAAACCGCTCCTACCTTGTGATGACCATCATCTTTTTTGCCATGCTTCTCAAAGTCGTTTTGCTCCCTTATTTTGTCTATACCATAGATGATCTTTCCAATCTTATCCCCGGAGCAATGTGCGGGGCAGGAGTAGTCAAAGCCAATGCGTATGGCGATCCTCTTTTGTCACTCAAAATAATTATTCTTTTTGTAAGTGGTTTATGGCTGAGTATGAACAGTATTGATCTCAAAGCAAAAAATTACCCTTATATGAAACTGAAATCATGGTTCTTTATAGTGATATTTCTTCTTTTGAGTGTCGAGTTTGCACTGGATATACTCTACTTTACGCATATAGAAACAAACAATCCTGTCAGTTGCTGTTCGGTGATATTCGGGCAGACAGGTGGGGGCAACGGACTTCCTTTTGGATTGGATATTCCTAAACTTTTAATACTCTTTTATCTTCTGTTTGCTTTGGTGGTTTTAACGACACTCTCCAACCTTGCAGTGATGAGTATCGTTGCGGGACTGCTGTTTGGTATCATCTCCTATTATGCAGTGGTCTATTTTTTTGGCACATACATTTATGAGTTGCCAACGCATCAATGTCCTTTCTGTATGCTGCAAGACCACTACTATTATGTAGGTTATCTGTTGTGGGGATTGCTGATGTTGGGCGTATTTTTAACGATAGATGCAGCAGTAATGCAAAGCTTTTTCAAGCGACCCTCAGAGAAGCTAAAGAGAATTTCGTTACTATTATTAAGCTTGTTCGTTTTATTGTGTAGTGTTTATGTGGGTATCTATTATTTTAAAAATGGAGTGTTGTTGTGAAAAAAATTCTCATGAATATTTTAACTTTTGCCGTAGTGATCGCTGTGATTGTCATATTTTTACTCTCATTTGGAAGCGAGGAGGGGGCAAGGTATGTATATAAGGGGAATACAGCACACCAGACTATTGCAATTGAATCCAAAGAGTATCAGTGTTCAGAATGCAGTATGGATGTAGAAGACCTTGATTATGCCGTACAGCTTATTACTAAAGGTGGAGATACTTATTTTTATGATGATATCGGCTGTGTGATACTTTGGCTTGAAAATCACTCTCCAAATACCCAAATCATATTGACTAAAACACTCGATACGCACCAGTGGATCGATGCGACAAAAGCATGGTATTCGCGTATAGCACCCTCGCCTATGGGATATGGTTTTGGAGCAGTCGAAAACAAAAAAGAGGGGCTCATACCGTACGAAGAGATGAAGTTGTTAATGCTTCAGGGGAAAAATCTACATGACCCTTTTATTAAAAAGCAACTTTTAGGGGAATAATTCACTGTACGATTACTTTGTAAAAACATGTATTTGTGGAAACCTATGCGCTTTTTATCATTTTTTTGCTATACTTGCTCTGTATTTTTAACTTAAATAAGGAGTAATCAATGGCATTATTTGATGATGTAAAAGAAGTAGTTGTTGAGCAACTGAATGTGAGCCCAGACGAGGTAAAGGAAGAGTCTAGATTCGTAGAGGACCTTGGGGCTGACAGTCTTGACGTTGTTGAGCTAGTAATGGCTCTTGAAGAGAAATTCGATATCGAAATTCCTGATGATCAAGCAGAAGCTATTGCAACTGTATCTGACGCAATCAAATTCATTGAAAACGTATAATTTTCAATATAAATCCCTTCTATAAGGGATTTATAAAATATAAATTAATATTTTATAAAATATTAATTTATATTTTATATATAGGAGAGCCAGTGAAAAGAGTAGTAGTGACAGGTATGGGAATGATCAATTCTTTAGGACTTGACAAAGAGAGTGCATTTTCTGCCATCGTCGAGGGAAAATGTGGTATTAAAGTGGTTGAATCGTTTGATATTGAAAAATTTTCTGCACAGATTGCAGGCGAGATCATGAATTTTGATCCAGCCTCTGTCATGGATGCAAAAGAAACAAAAAAAGCAGACAGATTTATTCAGCTTGGACTCAAAGCAGCGCAAGAAGCTATGGAAGATGCAAATCTTCCAGAAGATGTTGATAGAGAAAGATTTGGAGTGGCTTCAGCTTCAGGTATTGGCGGTTTACCCAATATCGAAAAAAATTCAGTAGTATGTGCAACCAGAGGACCAAGAAGAATCTCTCCATTCTTCATCCCCTCTTCACTTGTAAATATGCTTGGAGGGTTTGTTTCGATTTATCAGAACCTAAAGGGTCCCAATCTGTCATCAGTGACTGCCTGCGCAGCAGGAACACATGCTATTAGTGAAGCTGCAAAGTCTATCATGGTTGGAACTGCAGATAAAATGCTAGTGATTGGTGCAGAGTCAGCCATATGTGGCGCAGGAATAGGTGGATTTGCCGCTATGAAAGCACTCTCTACAAGAAATGATGACCCAAAAACGGCTTCAAGACCTTTTGATGCAGACCGTGATGGGTTTGTTATGGGTGAGGGTGCTGGTGCTCTAGTATTAGAGAGTTATGATGATGCAGTAGCCAGAGGTGCAAGAATTTACGCAGAACTCATCGGTTTTGGTGAGAGTGGTGATGCAAATCACATTACTACCCCTACGATGGATGGACCGCTACGTGCAATGAAGGGTGCCTATAAAATGGCAGGTGAGCCAAAAATAGATTATGTTAATGCACATGGCACTTCTACACCGGTCAATGACAAAAATGAGACAGCGGCACTCAAAGAGCTTTTTGGCGGGAAAGAGAATTGTCCGCCGGTTAGTTCTATCAAAGGCCAGATAGGTCACTGTTTAGGTGCTGCAGGGGCTATTGAAGCTGTAGTATCACTCATGGCAATGAGAGACGGAATCTTGCCTCCAACGATAAATTATATAACTCCTGATGAGAATTGCGACCTTGACTATATTCCAAACAAGGCAAGAAAAGCTGAAATCAATGTTGTCATGAGCAACTCATTTGGTTTTGGCGGTACCAATGGGGTAGTTATCTTTAAAAAAGTATAAGGATTAAGAAATGGCAACTTATTTAGATTTTGAAAACAAAATTGAAAAGATACAAGAAGAAATTGTATCGGCGTATGCCATTGCAAATTTGGATGCTATAGAAAAACATCAAAAAGAGTTAGAAAAAGAGGTAAGTAAAACATTTGGTTCGCTGAGTGATTATCAAAAGTTGCAACTTGCACGTCACCCCGACAGGCCTTACTCTTTGGATTACATTAAGTTTATAATGGATAACGCATATGAAATTCATGGAGACCGTGCCTTTCGCGATGATCCTGCAATATTATGCTATATTGGTTGGATAGATGGCCAAAAAACGATGCTTATTGGAGAGCAAAAAGGTCGTGGCGTTAAAAATAAGATAAAAAGAAACTTTGGTATGCCAAATCCAGAGGGGTATAGAAAAGCTCTTCGTGCTGTAAAAATGGCAGAAAAATTTGATATTCCCGTATTGATGCTCATAGATACTCCGGGTGCATACCCTGGACTAGGAGCGGAAGAAAGAGGGCAGAGTGAAGCCATTGCAAAAAATCTTTTTGAATTCTCTTCTGTAAAAGTACCCCTTATCTCTGTTGTTATTGGAGAAGGCGGTTCGGGCGGAGCTCTTGCCATTGGTGTAGCAGATAAACTTGCCATGATGCGCTATTCTATTTTTTCAGTTATCTCTCCGGAGGGGTGTTCTGCTATTTTATGGGATGACCCCACTAAAGTGGAGATAGCAACAAAAGCACTTAAAATCACTCCTGGTGACCTATTGGAGCATAAACTCATCGATGATGTACTTGATGAACCACTTATAGGAGCACACCGTGATAAGGCAACGGCAGCTGAAGTACTTAAGCGTTATTTTTTGGAGAATGTCAAAGCACTTAGAGAGCTTACGCTAGATGAGTTGCTTGATCAGCGATATAAAAAACTTACTGCAATAGGCGCGTATAGTGAATAAGTTTACCATCTAACGATATGATACATGACATAGCCAGTACCATTGTCGGATACATCGGAGATATGGGTTATTTTGGCATTTTCCTTCTTATGTTCCTTGAGAGTACTTTCTTCCCTTTCCCCAGTGAAATCATCATGATACCTGCAGGATACCTTGCCTTTAAAGGTGAGATGAATCTCTACATTGTTGTATTGACAGGCATATTGGGGTCCATTGCGGGCGCACTTTTTAACTATTACCTAGCCATACATTTTGGAAGAGCTTTTCTCTTGAAGTATGGAAAGTACTTCTTTATCAAAGAAGAAACTCTTGATAAACTGGAAGATTTTTTTATAAAACATGGAGAACTCTCCACATTTAATGGAAGACTTATCCCAGGGATTCGCCAACTTATCTCTCTTCCTGCCGGATTGGCACGGATGAATGTG
>JACDJA010000268.1_pt1 | contig 66259 bp, 71 predicted proteins | sample 7449241 | NCBI WGS metagenome assembly JACDJA01 (sample SAMN14253289, study PRJNA609438) | sludge metagenome | isolation source: initial anaerobic sludge | collected 2018-12-20 | reverse complement strand
GCCGTGAAATTCCAGCTGTTCTGCTTTACACTCTGTAGTCATAAGGCCGTGTTCCTCCGACGCTGCAACTTGTTGATCGCACAATAGTTATGCCACGAGACACGGCCTTATTCAATTGTGGTGTGAGAAATGCGGGCTAGGCCGACACCAGGTTGTCACGTGTTACACTGGGTCGGCACGGACTGTGGAGTATTTTATGCCGAAGTGCGCCGGAAAGAGTACAAGCTGGTCTAACTGAATGAGGTTAATCAAGCCGTGTGGAAAGTGGCGGCGATAATCTTCAGAAAGGGGTGTGCGTAGCGGTGTCGTTATTGCCACAACACAGAAATGCTGCCGCCTCGGGGGTGACCTAACCCTTCAAAAGAACCCTAGGCTCTTGAGACGGCGTGGCCATCGGGGATGCTGGGGTTGTACCCGTCTGGCCCGTGACGTGCGCTTTGAGTCGCACCCGTGAGTATGCCTTCACATTGCTAACGATGATGCGCCGTCATGTGACGGCGCATCACATCACTCCCTACGGAAAGTCAGACCGCCTCCTCCAGCATCTGCGTCCTATAAGCGACCAAATCTTCAATGGTCAGCACCGGCATGTCGTGGCGCTCCGCAAAGCGGACCACCTCGGGTAGGCGCGCCATGGCACCGTCCGGGTTGGTCAGTTCGCATAGCACCCCGGCGGGTCGTAGCCCGGCCAGGCGCATCAGGTCGACGGTCCCTTCCGTGTGGCCGCGGCGGGTCAACACGCCGCCAGGCTGTGCCCGTAAGGGGAAGACGTGACCGGGCCGGGCAAGGTCAGTAGGTGTGCAGACATCGGCAATGGCTGTTCGGATGGTCGTGACCCGATCGGAGGCAGAGACACCGGTGGTAACTCCATTCCTGGCCTCGATGGAGACGGTAAAGGCGGTGCCGTTGCGGCTGGTGTTGTCGCTGACCATCATCGGCAAATGGAGCCGACGGATGGTTTCGTCGGTGAGACACAGGCACACAATACCGCTGCACTCCCGTATCAGCATCGCCATCTGTTCGTTGGTGATGCTCTCGGCGGGGAAGATGAGGTCGCCCTCGTTCTCTCGGTCCTCGTCGTCGACGAGTAGTACTCCATTACCGTGTCGAAGCGTTTCCACGGCGCGTTCAACGCGCGTTCGAGGATCGCCGAAGCGGTTCAATAAGGAAGGTTGGTTGGTCTGATTCATGGCTCGCTCCTTGTGAGTTCCAGAATCAGGGCGTGAAGGGACATGCCGACCCGAAGCCGGCGAACAGGCGCAACGAAACCCGGCCAAAAGCCGGGTTTGAAGAATGCCTTATTCTCTCCCATCCGGACTGTCACCGTCGGCTCCGGCTTTTCACCGGATCTGCTGACCCTGCCGAAGCAGGCGCTCGCGGGCTCTTCCGCTGTATGCGGAAATACCGCCGGTAGGGAATTTCACCCTGCCCTGAGAATAAGTGGTTAGTTGTGCTCCGTATGAGCGGGGTCAGATTAGCCCGATTCTCGTGTCCAATCAACTCTATCGGGCGTGTGCTGGTATGTTTGAGTACCTCATCATACCAATGGCCGTCGGTGAGAGAGGGGCGGCTGCACCAGGCAGTTACAGGTCACGATCAGCACCTGCGCCTGTTCGTGCCCCAGGGAGCGCAGTCGGTGCGGGATCTCCGCTTGGTACCACGCCGAATCACCCGCGGCGAGATCCTCGATCCGATCCGCCATCCACAGGCGGACCTGACCGGCGAGGACATAGAGCAATTCATCGCCGCTGTGCGTTGCCAGCGGAGGGTCCTTCTCATCTTCGCTCGACAACGGGGGGCGCAGGGCGAAGGCCGACAGTCCAGTACGGCTTCGCTCGGGGCTTCCCGTGAGGAACTCCACAATGGCGGTGTCGGCAGCCGAAGAGATGAGTCGACCCTTACCGGCTCTCGCGATTCGCAGGCCATTGTCGGAGACCGTGTCGCCCAGTAGTTCCGCCACGCCCATGCTGAATGCCGCGGCCAGCCGCGAAGCACTGGAGATAGAGGGGTCACACAGGCCGCGTTCCAGCTTGGAAAGGTAGCTCTTTGTGAGGCCAGAGCGTTCGGCCAGGCGGTCGAGGCTGAGTCCGGCCGCGGCCCGCAGGCCGGCAAGCCTGGCCGCAAGCTGGTTGGCCGGCACGGTGGGCGAGTCGGTAGTTTCTGAGGACGCACGGGTGGGGTGTTTCATCGATGGGTTCATCGTCAATACGCATTAATGACACAATGTGTCCTATAGGATATCATGCATCAAATTGTGCTCATACAGGAAGTTAGACATTACATGACACAGCCATCTGAACAATTCGACGTAACAGCGCACTTTGACGAAAGTCTCGCGGCGAAGTACGACCGCAGGATTCGACAGTTTTGTCCAAGCTACGACGCCTTGCACCAAATGATTGTCCCTTGGCTGCAAGGGCTGCCGGAAGAATCAACTTTCCTCTCGGCGGGCGCAGGCACTGGCGCTGAAATAACAACCCTCGGAAAACGCTTTCCATCCTGGCGCTTTGTCGCCGTCGATGTCTCGCCCGACATGCTCAGCGCGTGCCAGCACCGGGCAGCAGAAGCCAAAATGGCGAGCCGAGTTACCTTCTTTAACGGTCGGTTGCAGGAATACCAATCGCCGTCCCTGTTTGATGCCGCGTCCTCCGTCTTCGTGGCCCACTTCATCAAAGGCCGAGACGAAAAACTCGCCTATTTCCGTTCAATCGCGGCAAACCTAAAGCCCGGTGGATTGCTCATCTTCGCCGACCTTTTTGGTGAAACGAGTTCACCAGAATTCGCGCGGCTGTTAGACGCTTGGCTGTTGTCTTATGCATCGCACGGTGTTTCTGCCGATGAATTGGCGCAAGATTGCGCTCACGTCGAAAGAGATGTGGACTTTGTTCCAGAGGGTGAGTTGGTTGCCCTACTAAATGAAGCAGGGTTTTCCAATCCGTTGCGGTTTTACCAAACCTATTTGTTCGGCGGCTGGATGGTAACGAAACATGTCTAACATCACGGTCGAAAGGGGCGATCCGCGCCCCCCACCTCAACGTTAGCTGCAAGTGAAGAGTCATGGAAATTGAAAATTTAGAAAATGATGACTTGGTTGAATGCTCAAGACTTTATGTATCAATATTCAAAGAATCGCCATGGAATGAAGAGTGGAGTATTGAAGATGCATTTGAAAGGTTGAGTGACTTCCTGGCATGCCCCAATGCAGTCTCCTTGAAGGCAGTCCATGACGGTGAAATTATAGGATTTCTTGCTGGAGAAATTCAAAAATGGAATGGCGCACATTTTTATTATTTAAAAGAAATATGCGTAAGTGGGGAAGACCAAAGAAAAGGAGTGGGTAGTACTCTTATTGGGAATCTAACTGTGAGTCTGAAAAGTCAGGGTGTTTCAAGAATCTACTTAATCACCCAAAGAGATAGCATTCCCGCATCATTCTATTCTTCTCTGGGCTATACAGAAAACAGCAGCATTATGGTTATGGGGAAGTCGGTTGAATAAAACAGCTAACAAGGCAATTTCACTCAGATTGCAAAAAGCGTTCGTTCCTCATTATGCTTTTTGTCTCCGGTGATTGCGGTGTTATCCAAACCAAGCATCCGGCTAAGGTGCCATTAGTGGAAATTCGAGTAGCCATGCACTCTGATGCAGAGCAGGTACAAGAAATGGCGTACTCTGCCATGCGTGCATTCGGGCTTGCTCCCGATCCAGAAGGCATCTATGTCGAGTTGGGGCGTTTTGGTGAAAAGCTAAATGGATTGCTTATCCAGCTAGTCGCTTGCGTCGGCGATAGGATTGCGGGCTGCATCAGTCTTAGTCGAAAAGATCCAAGTACAGGAAAGCTTTCCGGGTTCTACGTAGACCCTTGTTTTCGAGGTCGAGGCATAGGTGAGAAGCTTATCGAGAGGACCGTTAGCTATGCGCAAACCATCTCCTTAGCTGGAATCTACCTGGAAACCTGGGACAAGATGGAGGCAGCGGTTCATCTATATATTAAATTAGGCTGGAAACGCATTGATGACCCTCCAGCAGAAAGCGGTGCCCAACGCGCGTATTACCTTGAACTGACAGCGGATAACAAACCGCTCAAAAACGACGCTGAAAAGCGTGCGTTTTAGCGGGGTGTTAGCCTTTTAAAATGAGCACTGAAATAGCTATACAATGGATTTTGATATTTGGACCGCTTGCTATAAGCCCAGGGCCAGCCAATGTTTTGTTTGCAGCTTCTGGAAGTTCGTTTGGCATAAGAAGAAGCATTCCTTTTTGGTTAGGTACAAACATGACATGCATAATTCAGTCATTAAGCATTGGGTTAGGGCTTGGATACATTATCTCTACCTATCCAGTAACAATCGAAATATTAAAATATGCTGGGGTAGTATTCCTGTTGTATCTAGCTTCAAAATTCTTCAAATTGTCTATTAATGAAATAGAAGCAATAAAACCATTGAGCTTCAAGCATGGGGTTGTTGTAGAGTTGCTAAATGTAAAGTATTTGCTAATTCCAACAATAATGTTTACCCAATTTTATATGCCTGAAAAAGATGGCCTATCCCAGGTTGTTTTTCTTACAGCGTTACTTGCGGTATTAACTATGGCAAGCAATCTCGTTTGGGTGATAGGCGGTAAGGCGCTTACAAACTTCATAGCAGACTCAAATATACAAAAAACACAAGGCGCTGTATTCGGCGTGATGTTATGTGTTACCGCGTTATGGCTAGCAGTAAGCTAATAGGCGATTTCACGCGGCAAAAAGCATCGTTAGTTTCTCACTATGTTTTTTGCCGGTGAATTGCGGCGTTGAACCCAAGGAGTAAGCTATGAGAGTAGTTCAAGGAATTGTTGTTTTGTTTGTTCTGGTATCGAATTTTAGTTTCGCGGAACCTCGGTCAGTCGATGCAGGAGAGTTCGATATTGCTGGGGTAAAACTGGGAATGCGCTTAAAGGATGCTGTTGCTGCCATTACTGCGAAATTGGATATCAAAAAGGATGAAATTGAGTTTGAAAAGTTTTTGCGACCGAATCCAGTAACAAAGACAAAAGAGCCATATTATCTCATTGTAAAAAAAGGTGGAGCATCGATAACTGTTCACATGCAGCCAAAAGTTCCTCGTGATATCGAAGATCCGATGCTTGTTAGCTCGGTGATTTATGAACAGCCGTGGACACAGGAAAATGTTCGGGCAATGAAGAATATGGCTCTTGAAAAATACGGCGAACCATCCAATGGGGTTGTAGGTTCTTCCTATCAATGGTGCGGTAAGCCACATAGTAATCCTGGTTTTGGTTGCTTCGAATTCGAGGGGGCTAAGCTCGAGTACTCGGGAACCAAGTTGCAACTTACTAATTTCCTATACCAACAAGCGGTTATAGACTTCATGAACAAAAGGATCACTTCAAAACCAATGTTCTAACAACTGCGCAATATAAGACCCCAGAACTGCGCTTCGCACTACAGTTATGGGGCTGGTTTACGCACAGGATAAGTCCCTTCGGGACGCTACGTGCTCCCTCGGCGAGCTAAAGCGACCGTTCGGCTACAGGATCATCGTTGGTGCGGAAATGAAATATTCGATCCGTCCCGCCTGCGACGCAGACTATCAGTACTGCTACAGGCTCACCAAGCGGAACATGCTTGATCTATTCTGCCGCCATTGGGGTGGATGGGTTCCAGCTGAATTTCGCAAGGGCTTCAATCCTGACAATGTCTCCATGGTGATCATGCATGGGCGAAGAGTTGGTTATCTGAGCATGAAATGCGATGATCAAGGCATATACATTGAGAATCTCCAATTGTCGCCTTTCCTGCATGGCAGGGGTAGGGGTATCGGCACAGAAATCCTTGAGCAACTATTGAAGCGGTATGACAAAGAGGTCATTCGGCTTACGACATTTTCGGACAACCGCGCAAGGCGCTTGTATGAGCGACTGGGTTTTATCATTACAGAACGCCGGATGGGAACCCTTCAAATGGAGAGATTACCCTGTGAGTCTAATGCAATCGACGCAAAAAGCCCCGTGACTGATTAGCTACGTTATGCACCCGGGTAGCACGACTATAAAAGACACGGTAAACCTGTTGGAGAAGACGCGGCCGTTTGGAAACGAAATCCAACGTTGCATCACCCTGCACGACTTTGTCCGCGATGAGATATCTTTCGGATTCACTACTGGTTTCGAAAGTGTCAGCCCAGAGCGAACCTTGCAGTTGAGAAAAGGACACTGCAACGCTCAAGCTGACCTCTTTCGTGCCCTGCTGGCGGCTGCCGACATTGCCGCGCGTCTGCGTTTTGTGCAACTCGACAAGCAGGTTCTTCGTTATGCCGTTCCTGGGCCGGTCTTTATCCTCCTCCCTACCATGCTATTCCACGCTGTGACGGAAGTTAACGTAGAGGGGAAGTGGTTGAATACCGATAGCTACATATTTCATCCCGATATGTATCATCAGCAGAATGAGAAGTTGAAAAAGACCAGCTTAGCCGTGGGCTTTGGGCTGACAGAAGAAGCTACATGCGAATGGGATGCGACCGGGGATGCGTTTTCCCAGGCACGTAGCAGAGACCTTGACAATGGCAGTCGGGTCTACCCGAGCTTGGAAGATGCCTTAAAGGAGAAGGCAGGAAATAATAGATTACTTGGCATCCACTTCAATCAATGGTTGGGGTGCATCCCGGGAGTATTGCAACGAGTATCCGAGAGATACCTGAATAGCCGGATCGAGGTGAGGTGATGATGTTTTCCAGAAACCATAAGCTGGGTAATCCATTGTATGATACGTCACTCCAACCGTGTTAGGCCGCGTCACGGCATTCCTCGGTTGAGCTTGGTGTTTGCGTTGAATGAGCAAGAGGAATCAGCAATTAAATGAAGTGCCTTGTAGTAAAAGCCCATCCGCTTTCAGATAGCCTGTGTTCATACCTCGCGGAGCGTGTCGTCCGAGTGCTTGAGGGTGCGGGGCATGCGGTTGAGGTGGAAGACCTCTACGGAGAGGGGTTTGATGCTTCCCTTACAGAAACCGAAAGGCGCAGTTACTACGCGGGGCCTTACTCCGCCCAGCAGGTATCAACGCAGATTGAACGGCTACTGGTAGCGGAAGCCATCGTGTTGGTGTTCCCCACTTGGTGGTTTGGGTTCCCAGCCATCCTCAAGGGCTGGTTTGATCGGGTGTGGGCGCCCGGCGTGGTGTATGACCATGCGGATGAGTACGGCCGTATTAAACCGCGACTGAGTCACCTCCGGCATATGCTGGCTGTTACTTCGCTCGGATCTCCATGGTGGGTGGATCGTTTGGTGCTGCGCCAGCCCGTCAAGCGGGTACTCAAGACCGCCATCGTCGGAACCTGCGCGCCACAATGTCGGCTGGAGATGCTGTCGCTATATAAGAGCGAAGAACTCACGTCGGCACTGGTGGAACAGCATTGGGGGCGGGTAGAGCGAGCCCTCCGGCGGTGGCCGCCTTAACCAGTAATGGGAAACAGCCGGCTCTCAATTGACAAGTGCCGGGGGCAGTAGTGGTCAAGAATCTTGGTCAGGTTCAATATCGCGGTCCGCAAAAACCGGATGGATTTTCGGCCCAAAAAATACGATTACTAATAGCACTGCAATCCAGATTGTCGCTATGAATGCCGGCATTGATGCTGCGCCGGGCATGGCAAAAGCGCAGATTTCCATTGTCGTCCAATTTGACATGTCAGATCATCCCTGATTGATTGTGAAAACTAGCTGAGAATTATATTCTGTATTTTTATTGGTATCAATATTCCTATTGGAAAAAATTGTACTGTGGCGAGGTGCGCTTGCAATAGAGCCGAGGCAGCCTCATGCGTGAGGTTCTTTAGAAATCGTAGCCGGAAAGAGCTGGTCTTGGGGTGAACTCGATTTCAAAGTGCGCCAGGGTCGACATCGAGGCCGATAACCGTGATGCCGCTACTGCCAAGGCCAATACGCTGTTTGATCCGGGCGATATCTGGCGGTTGTCGTGTCCTTCAATCACCGTAGCACTTACCGTTTTCCGCTACGCCGGCACTGTGTGGTGACAATTCGTTCAATGCGTTGCAGTGCTGGGTAGGGACCGTAGCGAGATTCAAATACCTCCCGTACCGTCCCGAGTTGCTCCAGCAAACCCACCGCGGTCTCACGTACTAGATTGTCCAGGAATTGTGGCCGCACGTCGCACGCCTGGGCAAGCGCTTTCCAGTGGGCGGGCATGATTACACTGGGATTGCGCTCATCACCCACATCGAAGGCGAGATGATAGTCGATGCGCGCGATGGCGCGGGTACACACCAGATCATAGAACGGTGCCAGACGAGTCGTGTCATCCGGCAGATACAGCAGAGAGAGATTTTTCGCGTGGCCGTCCGAGTTGCCCGCCAGCACGTTGAAAATCTGCCAGCGTAACAGGTGTTGCGTGTCGATGGCCGGTTCGCTGGAAACTTCTTGCACCAGTCGGTAACACTGAGCGAAGGATGGTCCACCATGTTCCTGGTATTTCTTCTCATGCCCGTAGCCCAGGGCCTGACAAAAATCCTCCTGATGCAGTCGCTGGACCTCGCCGTGTTCATCCCATATGCGGTCATAGCGGGTGATCTGCGCATAGCGGGTCTGTCCGATCGAGCGCAGGGTGACGTCCACGACCGGCAAGCCGATGGCCGCAGCCAGTTGGGTGGTGAAGGTCTCGTAGGCCGGTAGATTGCGGTAGTCGGCCAGCTCGAACTTGAGGATGTGGCTGGAGGGCGCTTCGCCCTGCGGCAGGGAGTAGCGATCGTCGTGCAGGAACACCGGGCATTTATCCTGGGCACCGGCGAGCGACAGCCGCGGGCGCTCCTCCGCCGGCCAGGACGCATAGATCTGCCCCCGCCGCGCTGCCAGGTCAGCCAGCTCCTTATCCGTGAGTGCATGGTAGTGCCGCTGTCCCGATGGCTGCCGGTCCACGGGTAGGATCGAAAGCGCGCCGGCGCACTCACCACCGATGGCGCGCAGCAGGTCGAAATCGGTATTCGGTAGTTTGAGGTCGCGGACGATGTGCTCGCGCACCCCTCCCTCGGGCAAGAGATTGGCAAACCAGCGTTGGGCACTGCCTTCTTCAGGAGCAAATTCCCGCGCCGCCAGCGGCAGGGAGCGGGAAACTGCGAAGCCACCGCCCGAGATCCAGTCGGGATCGTAGTGGAAACCCACGGCTCCGACCGCGTTGCGTTGGAGGATGCCAACCAGGCGTTGCTCGTACCAAACATTCAACACATCGGGATCGTTCATGAGATGCCCCCACCGACCTTGCCAGGATGGTTGCGTGCGCCCGCCTGCCCGCGTGGTTGGATAATCACCTCCAGACCCAGGGTGCGTAGCGCCTTCAGGACCTTGCCGATCTCGGCCGTCTCCTTGCCGCGCTCGAACTCTGACAGAAAACGCGTGCTCAAATTGCCGAGACCGGAGACGGTTTCCAGCGTTAGGTGCCGCTGCTTGCGATGGGTACGCGCCAGGCGACCGAGTTCCTCGGCGGTCTGGATCGTTCCGTATGGGATGTCGTCCTGTGTCATGGTCGGGTCCTTAAAAAGATATCGTACGGTAAAAATTAGCACCTTGATCGGCTCACGGCAAGAAAAAAATACCGCTCGTGATAAATACAACTCAACCGACCATTAAATTTTATAAATTATTACGTACGGTAATATTCAGTCGTACTGAAGTAGCGGCTGGAATGAGGGGTTTGCCTCTGTACAAAGTGATTCGCGCGCCAGTTTTCCTTCCGCAGAGGTTTCGTCGCTCCGTTGTCCATGGTGGTTTTCGGATAACGGACCAGGCGAATTAAAGGTTTCTTGGTTACTGCCGAAACAGGCTTATCAATAACTACGCTTTTTTCTGGCCGTGTTCACTTCGCCATGTTTGGGTGCCGGCGCGAGACGTCTATTATCACACTGAATGTTGTCAGTAGAGATGAGCCCGATATCCAGGTGCAACAGGTAATCAACTCACTGTTGCAAGTCGAGTCGGTAGAACAGTGAATGGCGGACACGGCACCCATGGCACATTGCTGCCCTCCCAGGCATGCGGGGGCATGCCCGGGATAGAAGAGGGTTTTTTATGCACCAAAATCCGCTTTCCAGTCTTCGAGCGCGACTTGTGTTTCTGCTCATGCTGATCATCGTGCCGGTGTTTGGGCTGTTGCTGCATAACGCTCTCGAGGCGCGCAAGCAAGAGACCCTGCATATGCAGAGTGTCGCGCTGAGGCTGGCCCGTCTGATTCTGCTGGAGCAACGGGAGCTCATCGCCGGGGCGCGGCAGTTTTTGCCTGGTTTGGCGCAGTTGCCGAGTGTGCGTGCACCGGATGCAGGGCACGTCTGTAACCGCGAATTTGCCAACCTTCTTGTGCGATATCCCTATTATGCCAACTTCGGCGTCAGTGGCCGTGATGGCCTGATGCGTTGCAGCGGTTTACCCATGCCGACACCGGTTCGAATCGAGGATCGGGACTATTTTCGCCGCGCCATGGTGACAGGTGACTTTGCCATTGGTGGCTACCAGGTCGGACGTGTCACCGGTAAGAGCGCTATCAATTTTGGTTACCCGCTACGTGATGATCATGGCCGGGTCGATGGGGTGGTCTTCGCCGCGCTCGATCTTGCCTGGTTGAGCCGCAAGTTGACCGATATTCCGCTCCCGCAAGGAACGACCATCACCATTCTGGATGGAAATGGTACGGTGTTGGCGCATCAACCCGATCCGGACAAATGGTTCGGCAAGTCGGTCCAGAATACGCCGTTCGTCCGGATGATCCTCGAACGTGGCGTGGAAGGCACCGATGAATCGATCGATGCGGAGGGTATTCACCGACTCTATGCCTTCACGCCCCTGCACCAGGCCGGTTCAGACAGCGTCTATGTCAGTGTCGGTATCCCGCGTGACGTCGCCTATGCTGATCTTGATGCGCGCTTTAAAACTGATTTGCTTTTGCTGTTTCTGATTGTGGCGGTGGTGACCATCGTGGCATGGAAGGGCAGTAACACCTTTGTTCTGCATCCGCTCAGGATTCTTGCGCGTACCAGCGAACGTCTCGGCAATGGTGATCTCAGCGCCAGAACTGCATTGCAGAAGACGCAGGATGAATTCGGACAACTGGCACAATCCTTTGATCAGATGGCCGTTTCGCTGCAACGGCGGCGAGATGAAGCCGAAATGCATGACAAGGAACTGCAACGTACCAACCTTGCGTTGCGTACCCTGAGCGCCGGTAACCGCACGCTGGTGAGGGCTGCTGATGAGCCATCCTTACTGCAGAAGATGTGCAGTGTAGCGGTGGAACTCGGCGGCTATCGCATGGCCTGGGTCGGTTTCGCGGAACATGACGCGGAAAAGACGGTGCGGCCGGTGGCGCAGGCCGGGACCGATAAGGCTTTCCTCGACACACTCCACGTCACCTGGGACGAAACAGAACGGGGTAATGGCCCCACCAGCACAGCGATCCGAACCGGCAGGCACTGTGTGGCGCATGGGCTTCAGAGTGATCCACGATACCAGGCATGGCATGCGGCGGCCCGTGAGCAGGGAATCGAGACGGCCTTGTCGCTGCCCTTGTATGTGGATCAGGAAGTGATGGGCGCTATTACCATATATGCGGAAGAAGATGATGCATTTGATGTGGCTGAGATCGAACTCCTATCGGAAATGGCGGAGGATCTGGCCTATGGCATCGCCACCCTGCGCACTCGCATCAAGCACGATGCAGCGCAGGCGACAATCCAGCGTATGGCGTACTACGATGCGTTGACCGGCCTGCCAAATCACGCTTCTTTAGAAGAGCATCTGGATGACACCATCACTGGCGTGCGCTCGCGGAATCACAGTCTCGCCCTGTTGTTGTTTGATCTGGCGAGATTGCGTGACATCAATGATACCCTGGGTTTCGAGGCCGGCAATAAAGTGATGCAGGTGTCGGCGCAACGTATAGTGCATAAAACGGAAAAGGACGAATTCGTTGCTCGTATGCGCGGAGATGAATTTGCATTGCTGTTACCGGAATCGGATGCCGATCACGCCGAGCAGACAGCACTCTGTATCTTGGAGCTTTTGAATCAGCCATTTACCATAAATGATTTCTCTCTGGTTGTTAGAGCGAATGTAGGCATCGTCCTGTTTCCTGATCACGGAACCGACAGGGAACAGATCATACGTCGCGCGAATTTGGCGATGCAACTAGCCAAGTTGTCCGGAAATGGTTACGCCTTTTACTCGCCCGAGCAGGATGTGGACAAGAAACGTCATCTGGCACTGGCCTCCGACCTGAACCAGGCATTGGAAGACAATGCGCTGGAGCTGTATTACCAGCCGAAGATCTCCATGCGGTCCGGCCAGGTCAATGGCTTCGAAGCCCTGGCGCGTTGGCCACATCCAACGCATGGCATGGTTCCTCCCGATGAGTTCATTGCGCTGGCGGAGCGTACCGGCATGATCCGGGCTCTCACGGACTGGGTATTGGCATCCGCGCTACGCCAGTTAACCGCGCTCCGGCAGGCTGGCATCCATCTACCGATTGCGGTCAATCTCTCCGCCATCAACCTCCAGGATCCACGCCTGCTGGATAAGATCCAGGAGATGTGCGCGGCTTGTAATATGGAGAAAGGGATGCTTGAACTGGAGATCACCGAAAGCGCGGTCATGGCAGATCCTGTGGGTGCGCTTGAGATCTTGTCACGCTTAAGCGATCTTGGGATGCCACTCTACATTGATGACTTCGGTACCGGTTACTCGTCACTGAGTTATCTTAAGAAGCTACCGGTAGCAACCATCAAAATAGACAGGTCGTTTGTCGCCGACATGCTAGATGACGCCGATTCGGCGAGTATTGTGCGCTCCACCATCACCCTGGCACACGATATGGCGCTCACCGTGGTGGCAGAGGGCGTGGAGGACGAAGCCGTGTGGGCGCAGCTCAAGGCGCTCGGCTGTGATGCAGGCCAGGGCTACTATATGGGTCGTCCAATGCCCGCCAACCAGGTCGAGACATGGTTGAATGAATCGCCCTGGGGTTTGGCTGGAGCTTCGCAGGACAAGTAACAAAACGAATCGAAGTAATGGCGAGTGATAGATTCCGCATCAACCACTTGATTTGCTGACGCGAGCTGGAATGACTAATTCACAGTGGCCTGATTGGCGAGCCGAACGGGCGACTGGTTACACTGTAACCGGGCGGCCATCATCGAGGCCGTGGCGACGGCGGCCGGGATGGAAGCCCCCGCGGTTCATTGGGGGTGGCTACCGAACACTGGCCCTGCCCGAGTTGTCGAACCGGTTGCCTGCGGGTGGTGGCGGAACTGCCGCCCCGGCACCCGAGCGGTGGGTGACGCGTCTCGGGACGGAGATGGTACAGCAGGGGATAAACCGACAGGCCAGGGGCCTAGTGATTAGTACCCTTCAAAGGTCCGATAACAGGTGCTAGTATATGTACTTATAACAGGTCTTTATGGAGGTAGTCATGACTATCAAATTTTCCGAGGATTTGGTTCCCCTGACCGATCTGAAGGTGAATCCGGGCCGCGTGGTGAAGCACACCACCGAGGCTCACCGACCCGTGTTGCTCACCAGCCGGGGCCGGGGTGTCGCCGTGGTCCAGTCGGTCGCTGATTACGAGAAAGCCGAGGAAGAACGGGACTTCATGCGGGCGGTGGTCGCGGGCCTTGCGGACCTGGAGGCGGGGCGCGAGGTATCCCTCGACGAGGCCAAGGCGCGTCTCGGTCTTTAGTAGCCAAGTGCCCACAGTGACCATCAGTTTTGCTGAATCCGCGCTTCGTGATCTCGAGGCGGTGCGAGCCTGGTATGTTGAGCAAGGGGTGCCCGATGTCGGGGTGAGACTGGTGGCGGAGGTCTTCCAGCGTGTTCAGACTCTAGCCGACCATCCCGACCTGGGTCGGGTGGTACCCGAATTCGATCAGGCCTTTCTGCGGGAACTCATCCAACCGCCATTTCGGATTGTGTACCGGCGCGATCCCCAGCGGGTGAGGATTGTCCGCGTTTGGCGTAGCGAGCGTCTGCTGCGTCTTCCCACGACTGACCAGGAATGCCCGTCGAGCACGTGAAGATTTCAGTGTTATCTGAGCGGACTGTCTAAGCCGAGCTGAGACAATGGGGTGGTTACACTGTAACCACCCCGCATGTTCGCACCCCTTCATTACCGTACCACCACATCACGCACCACTCTTCGGGCTGTCCACAGAGTCCACAGGCCCTGCCCGCCACGGCGTAGCGAGCCCCTTCACTCGCGCAGCCAAGGGCGGGGCCGCCTCAGCGGCGCTTGTGGGCCCCTGTGGTCAGGCCGTTCTGCCCTGAAAGCCAGCGCTGACCGTCATTTCCAAGCGGCATGATAGGCGTCAGCCTGGCGGGCCGCATGGATTGCAGCGAAGGCGCCCTCGTCACTAGTAAGCGCAGCGGGGTAGTGACGAGGGCGGCGGTCCCGGAAACAGTGCGGGTCGGCGACTGGATTTCGCCGTGACGGGTACGTGATGCGTTCTTATACTGCCGCCCTCGATAGCCGGATCCCACCGGATTCAACCGTGGTCACTGCGGGTACAGTGGCGCTTGAGCGCATCCGGATCATTTGACGCGCTGCGGCCTCGGCCGTTGATCCATCTTCCAGCCAACACGGACCGCAAGGTCTGCCCTTATACCCAGGCTTCAGCCTGTATTCACGCGACGAGCTGAGACGACCACCCCGTGTGGTGTCGTCGACGTTCATTTTCCCCAACCCCGCGGACGCTGTCCGCTCAATTCCAAGGAGGTGATGTCTATCCACGATCGAAGGAGGCCCATCCATGGGCATGTTGGTCTACGCGGACCAACCCCAACAGGGGGAACCCGTGTTGCCTGTGACCAGGCATATTCAGGTCGAATGGGAGTGGTGTCCCATGACTTCTAGCGCAAGCGATACCGCCATGTCGCCGCGTACCGGCTGCGTTTGTCCCTAGGACGAGCGGTCCTTGCTCTCCCCAGACGGCTACGGCCCCTGGGTTGTCAGAAACACTTACCTGAAAGCGAGCACACTGTGAGAGAGCTGAACTACCAACTCAAACAACTCTGCCGGCGGAATCGCGACGGCAGCTATCGGACCCAGGCGGATCGGGAGCGTCAATTGACCCTGATCGCCAATCAACTCCACGCGCTGGGTTATCGAAGGATGAATGCGCACTCGCTGAAACCGAAACACGTCGAGGCATTGGTCCAGCAGTGGCAACAAAGAGCGCTATCGATCGGCGCCATCAAGAACCGCCTGACGGTGATCCGCTGGTGGGCGCAAAAGGTTGATCGTCGGAACGTCGTGGCCCGGTCGAACGATCACTACGGCATCCCGGATCGACAATTCGTGAGCAACGACTCGAAGGCGCGGACGGTGACCGCGGTGGATCTGGATCAAGTGCGTGATCAGCATGTCCGCATGAGCCTGGAACTGCAGCAGGCCTTCGGCTTGCGACGCGAAGAGGCGATCAAGTTTCAACCGGGCTTTGCGGATCAGGGGGATCATATCAGACTGAAGGCGAGCTGGACCAAGGGTGGCAAGGCGCGGGTGATCCCGCTGAGAAACGATGTCCAGCGCAGGGTCCTCGATCGTGCCCGGCACCTGGCCGGGAACGGTTCCCTCATACCCAGTGCGCGCAATTACCGGCAACAGCTCAGGATCTATGAGCGGCATACCGCCAACGCCGGACTCTCCAAGATGCACGGACTGCGCCACGCCTACGCACAGCAGCGCTACCAGGAACTCACCGGCTGGCTGGCGCCCGCGGCGGGCGGACCCGTTACCAAGGCGCTGACTCTGGAGCAGAAGCGGATGGATCATCAGGCGCGCCTGGCCATCAGCCGGGAACTGGGGCATGAACGCGAACAAATCAGCGCGATTTATTTAGGAAAGTAGATGGTTATGTAAAGTTGCCTCATAAGATTTACCTCGGCCGCTGACCGGCGGTTGAAAAGCGCGCGGGTGATGGCATCGATTTACTGTTTCAAGCATCAAGACAGGGCGCAATGATAGCGGCTCCAAAAGTGTGAGCGTTCCGATGCCCAAACCGATGATCCTGGTTTCACTATGAAGAGAACACCCTTTGCCATTGCCCACCCGTTATTCGTGTTCGCGATGGGGCTGGGCGGAATATTCGTTTCGGTCGATGCATCGGCGGATGCCGATGAGGTGCAGATCGGGCGATATTCGACCCTGCCCCCCGTGGCCACCGTCGCGCAGGCCGATCTGCTGGCCGCGATTATCACGGTCCGGATCCCGGAATCTGTTCAGACGGTTGGTGAAGCGGTGCGTTTCCTCCTCCTGCGTAGTGGTTACCGGTTGCTGGCCAAGGAGGACATGAATATGGATACCGTCGATCTGTTGGCCTTGCCGCTGCCCGCCGTGCATCGAGCGTTTGGCCCTATTGTCTTGCGCGATGCCCTGGAAATGCTGGCGGGTCCTGCCTTCCGTTTGGTGCAGGATCCGCAGCATCGGCTGATCTCATTCGAATTGTGCCCGTTGGCAAAGGGTGCTGCGCAGACAATCGATTCGGGTTGGATAAAGGGGGGCCCACGAGATGGAGGATGAACTGCAGTATGGATCGCCGTCGCCCCGGGTCCAGGATGCCGGCCATGAAGCGGCAGAGAAGCCGGGCATGAGCAGGTCAGCGACCAGGAGCCTGCTGACGGCTGTCGTCATCGGCGTGCTCACCATTGGCGCACTGGTGATACTGCCATACCCGGTGGGCGGTCAGCGCGAAGCCTCCATCATCGAGCAGAAGGCTGCACTGGATGAAGGGGTGGCGGAGGGAGCTACCCTCAGCGGAATGCACATTGGCAAGGATCCATCACCGACCGATACGGCGTTTGCGATGATCGATCGTGGTATCGAAGGATTGTCCAATCAGATCCGTCAAGGATTCGATTCTCTGATTATCGAACGGACAGGCGTGAACCCCGAGTTGACGAGCCTGGCTGATGGTATTCGCGAGATTCAGGCATCGGTCGCGGTGTTGCGCCAGGGTCATAAAGCCCTTGAGCAACGCATTGCCGATACCCAATCCCGGTTACAGGTTATCGCCAAGGAGTTACAGGGACTCAGGATCGCCAGCAAAAAGCGGGTGCCAGCACAACGCAAACCGGCAGCCCCTGTGCCGCCATTCCAGATCGAGGCCATCGATCGCTGGGATGATACCGACTATGTGGCCATCTCCCAGGGTGGACATATCGCCTTCCTGCGACAGGGGGAGCAACGCTCCGGCTGGCAGGTCGTGCGCATCGATCGCCAGAAAGGCCGGGTTGCGTTTCGGAGTCCTGACGGTCAGGACTATTTGGTTTCGCCAGAGAGGTAATGCCCATGGAACCGTTGATTGTGATGCTCTTGTTGTTGGGTGCCTTCTCGTCAGAGTCTGCGACACACCCGGGCGAAGACAAACAACCCCTTGTGATGGAGATCCGTGCAGCGACGAGTAGGCCATTGGAGCAGGCAAGGGAAGAATCTGACGTTGTGAATGATGACTACCGGCAACGGTCGGCGTGCCGGGTGGCGCTGCACGACGTGATCTACCGGGATCTGAGCCGTTCAAAAAAACAGCCGGTCACGGCAGAAAACGCCGATGCCTGTGACGGTGAGGGAGGTTGCCGGGATGAGTAACGGCGTGAAGCACATAACGGCTTTCTTGATGCTCCTGATGATGGGCTCGGCATTTGCCATCGAATTGTCCGGTACACGGATGAAGCGAAGCGAAACCGACCAATCAGCGACCGACGAGAACAGACTGACCCCGTCCGAGTTGGCGCGATCACAGGCCTGGGGGCTGTCGCCGCAGGAGTGGCAGCGGTACAAGCAGCTGAAGCAGGGCATCCGCGCCAGCATCAGTCCAGCAACCATCTCGCCCATCGAGGTGCTGGGGATCCATGCCCGGGATGAGGCCGAGCGCCGTCGCTATGCCGAGCGCTGGGTCCATGCCATGCGCGAGGACGTGGGCCGGATACTGGCCTTCCAGCACGCCTATGATGAGGCCGGTAAACGCCTCTATCCGGATGAGACTCTGATCGATTCCGCTCGCCTGCCTGGGCCTGGCGACAGGACGGGTGCCCTGCAGTCATCCGATCGGGTGTTGTTCTTCACCCGTCCGGATTGTCCGGCCTGTGACGCCTTGTGGAACAGGTTGCGCAAGCGCATCGATGACATGGCCGGTATCGATATCTATATCGCCGGCGTGAAGCCCGGTGACGATCCGTCGGTGCGGGCGTGGGCCGCCACTCACGGAATCGATCCGACCTGGGTGCGCAGCCGCCGGGTCACCCTGAACCACGACGCGGGGGCGTTGGCACGGCTCACCCGGGGGGAGGGGAAGGCTCCCTACCTGCTGCGTCTCCGTGATGAGGCGCTGTCGCCACTGCGCCCCTCGACATTATGAGCCTATGTCTGACACAACGGCTGTTTGTCTACTGGGCGGCCGCTCAAGGAATCATCTGGCCGACGGTCGGGTGGGGCGGATCGTCCATCCCCAGCGGTTATCGCCTCATCGCAGCGGAATACGGTGTTCCCTATACCGTGCTCTATGCCGTCGCCCTGGCTGAAAGCGGTGTGGGAAAAAGCGAGGAGGGTGTACGCCGACCCTGGCCCTGGACCCTGAATGTCGCCGGCCGCGGCCATGTCTTCCCCTCGCGGGTAGCGGCCTGGGAGGCCCTGAGTCAGTCAATCGCCCGAGGCGAACGCTCCATCGACATCGGTCTGATGCAGGTGAACTGGCGCTTCCATCAGGACAAGCTGGGGGATACCTGGCAGGCACTGGATCCCTATCACAATTTGCGGGCGGCGGCCCGGATCCTGCGGGACTGCTTCGACCGGAGGCGCGACTGGTGGGCCGGCGTCGGCTGCTATCACTCCCCCGGTAACGCGGCGCGTGCGGAACGTTACCGAATGCGAGTGGTGGGGCACTGGCAGCGGCTGGCGTCAAACCGGTAGCACAGTACGATGATGGGACGATTACAAAATTTGGTCTATGGGTGGACACTGATCAGCTTGGCGTTGATCGCCGTGCCGGCGTGGGCGGGCGTCACGGTGATTTACGACAGTGGCGATACCCGGTCGCTGGCGCCCTATCTGGAGATACTGGAGCGTTCTGAGCCGGGAACCGATGGGGTCCGCCGATCAACACGCCCCGGCAGGGCGCGGCGGACGTCCAGGCCCTGTTGCCGATTCGCTCACCCGGCCTGACCCCGGGCCCGGTACGGGCGAGGGCGCATGATCGGCGGTTTGCCCGGCCGTTCTTTCTCATCGGCTCCGATCCCTCATCCAGGCAGTGGCTCGTGCAACATCGCGATCGCCTCAAAGCGATCGGCGCGGTGGGCATGCTGGTGCAGGCGGAGACGCGGGCGGATCTGCAGGCTATCGCCAGCCTGTCCGGGGGCTTGTCCATCATGCCGGCCTCCGCGGCGGATATCGCAACCGCCCTGAACCTCACGCACTATCCGGTATTGATTAGCGCCCAGGGCATCGAGCAGTGAGCCGGCATCCCATCGAGGCGCTGCTGCGCCCACCGGTGGAGCTGTGGTCGACGCTGGTGGCCTTCGCCACGGCGTTCATCGCGGTACTGGCCCCCTGGGCCTTGATGATGCCCCCGGGTATCGCCTACGGCGCCGGGGCGACACTGGCCCTGATCGGTATGATCCGCGCCCGACAGGCTTGGCGGGTGCTGCGTTATCAGCGCAACATGCGCCGCCTACCCACATATCGACTTGCCGCCGACAAGATCCCGCTCAGTCGCCACAAGCTGTTTCTCGGCAAGGGCTTTCGCTGGTCCCAGCAGCATACGCAGCGCTTGCGGGATACCCTCCGGCCTGAGGTCCAGGGCTACGTTCAACCGGGGCGGCTGTATCGCTGGGCGCGCCGCAAGGAGGTGGCGTGGGAGTCGGTCGCCGTGCTGGGCTTGCTGGCCCGCTGCCTGCGCACCCGCAGTGGCTGGAATCCCCTGGCGGCGCTGCCCCCGGTCGGTGGCAAGCCGGCCCTGCACGCCGTGGAGCCCGACGAGCAGGATGTCTGGATGGATATCGGCGAGCGGGTCGGTCATACCCTGGTGCTGGGTACCACCCGTGTCGGCAAGACGCGGCTTGCCGAGATCCTCATTGCCCAGGATATCCGCCGCGGTGATGTGGTGATCGTCTTCGATCCAAAGGGGGATGCCGATCTGTTGCGCCGGGTCTATGCCGAGGCCAAGCGGGCAGGGCGTGCCAAGGACTTCTACATGTTCCATCTCGGTTTTCCAGAGGTATCGGCCCGCTACAACGCCATCGGCAACTTCTCCCGCATCACCGAGGTTGCCACCCGTGTCGCCAACCAACTCCCCAGTGAGGGCAACTCGGCGGCCTTCAAGGAGTTCGCCTGGCGTTTCGTCAACATCATCGCCCGCGCCCTGGTGGCGTTGAACCGTCGACCGGATTATCAACAGGTACGCCGCTACATCAACGACATTGAACCCCTGTTCATGGAGTATGCAAAGGACCACCTGCAACGCCACGGAGCGGAGGATTGGCAACAGAAGGTGGCCGATATCGCCGCCAATACCAAAGAGCGTAACCTGCCGAACTCTCTGCGGGGCCGCAACCTGGAGGCCATCGCGCTGATGCGCCATCTGCAGGAGCAGGATCTCTACGACCCGGTGCTCGACGGTCTGGTATCGGCCTTCAAGTACGACAAGACCTATTTTGACAAGATTGTCAGCTCCGTCGGGCCGCTGATGGAAAAGTTGACCACCGGCAAGATCGCCGAACTGATCTCGCCGGACTACCTCGACAAGGCTGATTCCCGTCCCATCTTCGAGTGGATGGACATCATCCGGCGCAAGGGCATTGTCTATGTCGGGCTCGATGCGCTGACCGATACCACGGTGGCCAGCGCGGTGGGAAATTCCATGTTCGCCGATCTGGTCTCGGTGGCCGGCCACATCTACAAGTACGGTGTGGAGTCCGATCCGATTGACGTTCACAAGTCCGCCGCCTACACCCTGCCGACCATCTCCATGCACGCTGATGAGTTCAACGAGCTGATCGGCGATGAGTTCGTTCCGCTGTTGAACAAGGCCGGCGGCGCCGGCTTCCAGGTCACGGCCTACACCCAGACCTGGTCTGACGTGGAGGCGCGCATCGGCAGCCGCGCCAAGGCCGGACAGGTGGCGGGTAACTTCAACACCCTGATCATGCTGCGTGTCAAGGAACTGGCTACCGCCGAGATGCTGACCGACCAGTTACCTAAGGTCGAGGTATTCACGCTGATGAGCGTCTCGGGCGTGGACGACTCCTCAGACCCCGGTTCCGGCATCGATTTCAAGTCCCGCAACGAGGATCGCATCAGCGTCTCGGAAGTGCTGATGCTCACACCGGCTGAAATGGTTGCCCTGCCCAAGGGCCAGGCCTTTGCTCTGTTGGAGGGCGGCCAGTTATGGAAACTACGTATGCCGCTGCCCGATACACGCGGGGATCATGCCATGCCGGCGGGTCTGGCGGATATCGCCAACGAGATGGAACGGACCTACATCACCAACGACCAGTGGTATCGGATCCAGGAGCCGTGGTGGGTGAGCGTTGCCGACGGCCCGATGCCGCAAGGGTCAGCGGAAGACGCCCATGGCTGAAGCGGCCGTCGATCCGCGACATACCGCTGTTCGACAGGGTCTGATTTCCAAAGGGCTGACCGCCGTCGCGCAGGCCATCAAGTGGCTGCTGTTCTCCCTGGTGTTTTCGATCATCATCGAGTGGGTGGGGATGAGCCTGTGGTGGCCAGAGCAAGGCCTCGACCACAGTCGCCTAATGCTCTCCAATGAGATCAGCTATCTGGATACGGACTTTCGCCGCAGCGTCGTGACATCGGACCCGGCCCGTTTCGCCAGGAAGGTGGCCGATGGCGCTTACCACTACTTGTTCGAGGTCACCCGCTTCGTCGCGTTTATTCGCTGGGTCTCACCGCCACCAAAAGCGGAAGAAACAGGATTACGATCCAGACTGCACAAGGTCTATCGGCCGATGGCCGAATTCGTGATCGCGGCCATGCAAGTGACCCAGGTGTTCTCGGTACGCCTGGCCATCCTCATCTTGGCAACGCCGGTGTTCCTGCTATTCAGCCTGGTGGCCCTGGTGGATGGTCTGGTGCGGCGGGACCTCCGCCGCTGGGGCGGAGGGCGAGAGAGTTCATTTGTCTACCACTATGCCAAGAAGGCGGCGATACCCCTCATGGTGCTGACCTGGGTGGTCTACCTGTCGCTTCCTTTCAGCCTGCATCCGACGTTCGTCATCCTTCCGTTCGCCATGCTGTTCGCGCTCGCCGTGGCAGTGACCGCCAGTACGTTTAAAAAGTACCTGTGAAGTCCATGTTTGCCCGCGAGTGGCGGGATACGCAAAATGTCCAATATGCTGTGCGTAAATATCGACAGTGCGCAGAATATTGGACGTTAAATTGACTGGCTGGGACCTTGAATTATCTGGCTAAAATTGCTATATCGTCTAGAATAACCTACATTAATAGTTGTATTGACCATATTAGTGGACGATAAAATGAGCAAGAACCCATTGGAGACGGCATTGCCGATCCCGGTCCGCCGGGCATTGCGCAAGCTCGGGCAGGACATCCGGGACGCACGGCTTCGGCGCCGCATCCCCACGGTCGTCATGGCGGAGCGGGCCTCGATCAGCCGTACCACCCTCAACAAGGTGGAGAAGGGCGACCCTGGCGTGGCATTGGGCAATTACGCCAGAGTGCTCTTCGTCCTGGGGTTGGCGGAGCGGTTGAGCGATCTGGCTGATGTTCGGACCGACACCCTCGGCCTGGAACTGGAGGAGGAGCGCCTGCCAAAGCGGATCCGCCGACCGCGTCAAACCAGGACCGAACGCAAATCCGAGCTCACGTCGCCCTCGGCCGACGCGCCGACAGGTAAGCTATGATGGACACGGAAGTGCTGGTCTATGTGGATATCGGAGGTCACCCACGTCTGGCCGGGTGCCTGTGGGCGCGCGTGCGCAAGGGCAGGGAGAGTGCGAGCTTCGAGTACGATCCCGGCTGGCTGGCCTACGCCGAGCGCTTCTCCCTGGAGCCGGCGTTGATGCTCGGTCCGGGTCGCTTCCATACCCCGTCCGGCAAACCCCTGTTCGGCGCCATAGGTGATTCCGCCCCCGACCGCTGGGGACGTGTGCTGATGCGCCGGGCAGAGCGCCGCCGCGCGGAACGTGCAGGTGAAACTCCGCGCACCTTGATGGAGATAGACTACCTGCTCAGGGTTAATGATGAGTCCCGGCATAGTGTACTGCGTTTTGCCAAGAATGAAGGTGGGCCGTTTCTAGCCGCGGGATATTCAGGCCCATTTTGAAGATGCCGATGGGGTGGATGTATCTGCCACCTTCATCCCCCAAGTGACCAATGTGGTCATGGATGAGGTTACCGCCTAGTAGAATCGTCCGCTGGATGCTGTTTACCCCACCGTCTATCTGGATGCCCTGGTGGTTCGTGGCCGTGCCTTTGGCGCTGTTCAAAAAAAATCGGTCTACCTGGTCCTGGGTATCAATAGGGACAGGGAGAAAGAGTTGCTGGACCTCTGGATTCTATCGCAGGACACCGTCAAGATTTTCTTATCAGAAATTGGAATTCCCCTCCAATATCACGGGAGTCAAGCAACTCATTCCCAGTCTGTTTGCTGAACGCCTCAAAGTCCTTGACCGAACCAGGATCTGTCGCAATTATGCGTAGCACCTCTCCGCATGCCATTGCTCCAAGCGCCTTTTTTGCGCGCAGTATAGGCAGAGGGCAGCTTAAACCGATAGCGTTGAGTTCTTGATCAAAATTGTCCATTGTCAGATTACTCCTTATTTGCTGTTTGTATTCGCAGGCATGTTAGTTAATATCGAACTTACTGTAGATTCAACATTCTGGTTCGGTATGTCACCAGCAAGCCTAAAACTGTATTCACTTCGCCAGTCCTCCCTTCAGCCAGAGTGCGCGTTCCACTGAAGACTGCCACTGACTGATCACAGTTAAATCACAACTTCATATGTGCGGACATGATACATCCAATAGTACATGGTAGAAAATATCAACAACACTACAACGCTATATAAAATTAGCGGCTGACTAAATGGTATGATAACCAGCGATGAAACAAACTCTATGACAATTAAGGCTAGTAGCGTGTGGACAATTACTTCTCGCGAAAGACGCGCACAAATCATGGCACCAAGGGGTGCACCAATAACAACAACTGGTACCGCCGCCAGCCAATATCCTTTAACCACTTCAGAAAAACCGTCAAAGAAGAATAGATATAACGAGAAACCAATTATCGAGTGAATTGCCATCAAGATTACAGATGTTGGCGTTGCTACTTTTTCACTAATTCGAAACAGTAGCACCATGACAGAGAAAGTCACGATGTCAATGCCATTGCCCACCAGCCCACTCAGCAGCCCACCCAAAACTCCAACTACCAGTAAAATGGCACGCTCATTAAATCCGTCCTTAGGGATTTTGAGATTATGGTCCTTGTTGCGGCGATTTATACACATCAATGCAACTGCGAAACTACTAACCAGCATTGTAAACGTGACTTTTACCATACCGGGAGGAAATATTGGCGCCAAAACACCTACCCCTACAATTATACCTGGTAGCCCACCGAGCCCCGCCCAGAGAATCACTCGCCAATCCACTGCTACCTTGGCATGCATGATAAACAGGGATGCTGCTGTCATACCCACGCTTTGAATAGCGAGTGCAAAGACCTTTGCGTCATGCGGATCAATATGTAAGACTTTCGTGAATATCGGGAAGGCAATGGCTCCACCTCCTTCGCTGGTAGCACCGGCGATCAGTGATCCAAGAGTCATCGTGAGAGATATCTTCCAGTTTGATATTACATAGGATAACGCCTCAGACGGACCTGTCAGAAATAGCCAGAGAATCCATATCGTTATAGCAATGAAAATACTGAAGCACACCTGCGCACCAATATTCTTGTCCATGTGAGCCTCCAATCTATTCCTTGTTTGATTTCGCAAAGACAGGTCATGGTCGAGCTAATAGATTAGTGGCAACAGGGCATACGAACTCTTGCGGTAGGTTTCATATTGCTGTCCAAATGTATTTATCAGGGCATCTTCTTCTATTTTGATCCGATAAATGTATGCGGGGATAGCAATTGTGATAAATAATATGGTCGCTGATCCAGCTTGTAGAAACAGAATTAATCCAAGGAAACCGAAAATTAAACCCGTGTAGCTTGGGTGACGTACAAATCGATATATGCCCTCCGTAACAAGCTCATGATCATTCGTCACCTGAACTTTCGTAACAAAATATTTTCCAAGGCTTTTTATGGACAGGTGTCGCAGATAAACACCTACAGCAAAGAATACTATTCCAGCATACATGGCGGCGGTGGGTAAGGAATGGACAATAATCGGATAATCCATAGCACGCTCCCAGATAGCCATCATAATGGAACCGAATGACACTATCAGAAAGATCCGTGAGAATCTCCCAAACGTTCGTGCGTCCTCGTGTCCGAGCCTTACACGCATGGATTCCATTGCTAACCAAAGAACAAAGCAGACATTGAACAGCAGTAGAGATGGGTCACGAAAAACATTTGAACTAACACCTGTTATGATAACAAATATAAGCTCGAACAAAACGAGGGCGATTATTGTGCGATGTAGCATGAGAAATCCTCCTTAATTTATACATGGCTGTACCTTATTGGCTCTCAGCCATACACTCAAAACCCATCTTGCCACTCATGTCTATACGTTACAGAAATGGCAAGATGCTGCATTTCCATGCATTTCACCGTGCTCGACATACTGTTATTCGTCATATGGCTTCCTGCTGTAGTTCGTCACTCAATGGCGCAAAGTTATTCTTTGGCTTTGTCCTGATCCCAAATCAAGTAGAAGAGACGTGACTCACCTGTTTGCGCTACCACCGGACAATCTTTGCAGCCATCAAGGGTGGGCTTGTTTTGACATCCAAAACACTGCTTGACGAGTTGTAGGGCAGCAGAAATATCTTGCATGGCATCTTCACATTCCTGTTTTTTCTTTTCTACATCCTGACGGAGTTCGTTTAACAATTCGAAGACCTTATGACTTGCTTCGTCTCCGCTACGACTTTCAGGTCGGACAGTGGCCAGTTCGCGGACAGTGCGCAAGGGCATACCGAGCCGTACCAGATGTTGAATGACACGCAGACGCGCTATATCGTCGTGCGAATAGAGCCGCGTACTCTTCGCTGTGCGGAATGGTGTCAACATTCCTTGTTCCTCATAGAAACGCAATGTACTTAGGGTCGTGGCAAGCAGTTCTGCAACCTCACCGATCTTATAGATCGGCTTGGTAGGGTCAATTTCGGTGTTATCCCGCTGTTCTTGCATGCGTATTTTCCCTATAGCCCAACGAGCTGGGCTTCATTGTTGAGTACCTGCACCACTTTTTCCAAAAGCTGCGTAGATTTCACTGTATGCGGGTCATAGCTCAGCATGAGCAGGTGCGCCTTATTCGGATCGAAACGTATTCTGGAAAATCCTTTCATCTGACCCAATGCATCAGCCACATTCTGAACCGCCGATTCGTCAAGTGCCCCATTGGTATGAATCAGAACTTGGACATGCATTGCGTCCGATATGCTGGGATGGTTACTGACAACCGTCTGGGCCGCTTGATCTTCTCTATTGTGCGTTAGTTCTGCAATATTCATGTGTCACCTCGCGTTGGTTAACGGATTAAATGAACAGGGTCACGTCGCACTTTTGCGCGACAGGCAGGAAACTGGCTGCACCTGCGTAATCTGCGACTTCGGGAATCAGATCATCCTGGCTGTAACCGAATACATCAACGGTCATCTGGCAAGCAATCATTTTGACGTCCGCCTCCAGGCATAGCTGACGCAACTCTTCTACTGTGGCCACACCCTTGTTTCTGAAGGTCTTTTTCATTAAGCCTGTAGCCATTTTTTCGAAACCAGGAATACCGGTCATAACCAAGTTCGGCATCGACCATTCGATGCTTTGGAACCACTGGGGACCAAAAGGCATCTTCATCGGCATAGCAGGATTGCCTAGCGGGCTTACCGAGACGTCAAGATCTTTCTTCAGCAGGAGCAGACCGTAAAAAGTGTAGAAAACAGATACCTCCCAGCCCAACGCTGCAGCGGTAGAAGCTAGAATGAAAGGGGGATAGGCCCAGTCCAGCGTACCCTTGGTTACGACAATTGCCATGGAGGGAGTTTTGGCCGCCTCAATTTCTTGGAGTTTCCCAGGAAGTAGCTCATTCAGGCGCTGATCAAGCCATATATCAAGTTGACCCTGTTGCATGGATTCTGGTGAAGCAGCCATTTTCCAACCTCCTTTTCTGATTAGTTTCGACCACATGCACTCTGGAACCGAAAATTGACCCATTGCTATGTAGCCCAACGGTTCACATAGAATATTAATCTAACGTTAACTTTAGATTTTGCTTTCACAGATGTCAAGCCTTTCCGAATTTCCAGAAAATGTTTAGCAACTTCCATCTCATGCTGAGATAGAAAACACCTTCAATCGACCCTGTGAGACCGTGCCTCGACTGGTGGTGCTCACCGACATGACCAACTATGCCGAGGCATTGCGTGAAGTGGCCACGGCCAAGGGGGATGTGCCCTCGCGCAAGGGCTATCCCGGCTATCTCTACTCGGACCTGGCCGAGATCGATCAGCGCTCCGGACGGATCAAGGATCGCCACGGCTCCGTCACGCTGGTGCCGGTGGTCACCATGCCTTCCGACGACATCACCCACCCGATACCCGATCTGACCGGGTATATCACCGAGGGGCAGATCGTGTTGAGCCGGGAACTGCACAACCAGGGGGTCTATCCACCGGTCTTTATCTCCCCTTCCCTGTCACGCCTGATGAAGGACGGCATCGGCAAGGATGATACCCGGGAAGACCATCCACGGGTCGCCAACCAGCTCTATGCCATGTATGCCAAGGTGCTGGAGACACGCAATCTGGCGGCCATTATCGGGGCCGAGGAGCTGTCGGAGCGGGACCGCCGCTACCTGAAGTTTGCCGAGGCATTCGACAGCCAGTTTATCGGCCAGGGTGAGGATGAGGACCGGTCGATTATCGAGACCCTCAATCTCGCCTGGGAACTGCTCAGCATGTTCCCCAATGACATGTTAACCCGGGTCAGCGAGACCGATCTGGCCAAGTACCACCGGTCCGACAAGTAGCCAAGGGAGTCAACCGAGTAATATGAGCCGCCACCAGCTGATCAAGGTTCCACCCACCAAGAACACCCTGCTTGAACTGAAAAAGCAGGTCCGCTTCCTGGAGGATGGTCACGCCCTGCTGGAACGGAAACGGGAATTGTTGACACGCCTGGTGTATGAACGGGTCGGTGAGTACCAGCAACTGCGAACGGAGACCCACGCCGCGATCAAGTCCGCCTACCACTGGCTGGGCATGGCTCACCTGCGCATGGGCAGCCTGCAGCTGATCCGCCTGGGTGAGTCCGAGCTGGCCCTGAGCCGTCTCATGGCCGAGCAGCGCAAGGCGCAGAAACGGGTCAATGCGCTGAAGTACAACATCATCCCGCGCTACCGGGACACCATCCGTTACATCGAGTCGGTGCTGGAGGAGGAGTGCAATGAGCGATGCTGGTTATGGACGCTCATACACAAAGGCTACAGGTAAAGAGAGGCCATCGCCCCAAGCGGTTTCAGATCCAGCAACGCAGTCACTGTTCGCTCTTTGTTCTGAGAGAAGCGTCGATCAAGAAACAGTGGAATAAGATGACTGTAGGACGTAGGTACCTTCTATAATTGTAGTTAGGCCAAAAAACCAATCAATACCTTGAATCGATTTTCCGTATCCCATCCTGACCCGAAGCCGCACCATTGCGCCTCATGAACAACATGAGGAAGCAATCAATGCGATTCGCCCACCTGCTGATCATCGGACTGTTCGGCACGGTTGTGCCACTTCAACCCATCTTCGCGGATGCCGACGCCGAGCACGAAGCGCTGTCACGCCTCGCCCACGAACTCGAAGCCCTCGAACCGCTGATCCGAACAGCACAGTCCCAGGCTGAGCCGGGCAGGCGCATTCGCTTTCGCTACGACTGGCTACTGCAGGACCTGTCGCGAGTCCGGCAGGGTATTCGGGAGCACATCGATGCACCTCGCGCTGAACCGAGAACTTTCCCGCCGTTGCGCGCTGACTACCGGCGCTGATGCACGGCCATGACACTCGCTCAAGATGCGGCATTTCAGGCAGGTTCCGGGGTGACGCCGTCCACGCTGCTTGTAGCCATCGCGGCCATCGTGATTGTGCTCGCCTTCATTTGGGTGATCTGGGTGACCCTGGGCGCCTTCAGGGCCTGGCAGAACGGACAGGTGGCGTTGTTTGATGTGGTCTGGAGTGCCCTGCGGGCGAGCATCGTACTCATGGTGTTGGGCTTTTATCTACGGTGATGGCAAGACCTCATGCTATCGCCACCTGCGTTCGGGGAGTACCCCGGTATTCATCAGAAGGGGGCAACCCCGTTATCTTGGAGAACACAATCATGGTGAAGAAAATCAGAAAAGGCATCGCTGCGACCGGGTTGCTGCTGATGACCGCGACCCAGTCGGTGTGGGCCGCCTTGCCGACCCCGGTGGCGCCCAGTACGGCACCGGCGGCGGGTGACTGGATCGCACTGATCAAGGGCTATATCAAGGATGGTGGCCTGGTGCTTGGCCTGGCCATTGCGGTGCTTGGTTTCCTGTGGATCGCCTACCTGGGATTTGCCAAGTTCAACGAGGCACGCCAGGGCAAGGCCGAGTGGGCGGAAGTCGGTGTGCTGGGCATCGTAGGTGCTATCGTGCTGATCTTCGCCAGTTATCTGTTGACCGAAGCCGCCGGCATCATCTAACCGTCCATGCCGGGTCGTGACGACATACTGGCCAATCGGCTCAACGCGGAACCGGCGATCTTTAAGGGCTGCTCGTCATCCGAGTTGGGCATGATCGTTGGCGTGGCCGCGCTCATCTGGTTGCCTGTCAGCCTCCTCCTGGCCGGGTTGATGGGCGCGGTCACCATGGGTTTCGGCATCGCCGGGGTTGGCGTGGTTGCCACGGTCATTGTAACGGCGGGTCTGTTTCAGCGACTCAAGCGTGGCCGCCCGGAGGGTTATTACCAACAGCGGATAGTGATTCGACTGGATGACATCGGCTTGCGCCGATCTCCGTTCATCCGGCGCAGCGGTGCCTGGGATATCGGGAGGAGCCGGCGTGCGCCGCTATCGCTACGAGATCGATAACGTGCGTGCCCATCTGCGGTCGCTCTGGACCATTATCGGTGTGCAGATTATCGTCATCCTGGCGCTGTGGTTCGGTTGGAGTCAGTCCCCCCGTCACCTGACCGTACATGTGCCACCGGATCTGCGCTCCGGGGCCACCCTGGCCGTTGATCAAGTGCCTGGGGCCAATGTCTATGCCTTTGCCTTCTATATCTTTCAGCAGATCAATCGCTGGCCCGAGGACGGTGCAAGGGATTACGGCAAGGCGATATTTCGTATCGCACCCTATGTGACGCCACGTTATCGGGCCGACCTCATCGCCGACATGGAGTTGAAAGGCCGGCAGGGCGAGCTGGCCTACCGCGTGCGTGGTGTTCAGGAGGTGCCCGGCCATGGCTATGAAGAGCGGCGGGTGGATGTGCTGGCATCCGGTGTCTGGGTGGTGTGGCTGGATCTCGACCTTTTCGAGTCGGTAAAGGGGGTGACGGTGAAAAAGACGACCATCCGTTACCCCTTGCGTGTCGTACGCCTCACGGTCGATCCGGAGACCAATCCATGGGGACTGGCGCTGGACGGTTACGGTGCGACCGGTCCACGGCGGCTGAGCGAAACCGAGCTCGATGATGAGCCCGGGCAAGGCCACTGACAGAACAGGGATCAACCTATGTTTTCAACCAATGCCCGCAAATCCAATGTATTCAAATATATCCTCGTTCTCTGGCTTGGCATCGGTCTGCTGCTGATACAGTCGATGGCCCATGCCGAGATGGATGGCATCGAGCGGGTCGAGTGGGACAAGATCCCCATCCGGCTCGACCTCAAGGTGGGCCAGGAGCGCTGGGTGCATTTTCCGGGACCGGTCAAGGTCGGCCTGCCGGCGGCCCTGCAGCCCCTGTTACGCACCCAGAGCGTCAATGGCACGGTTTACTTCCGGGCCCACGCACCGTTTGATGCCACCCGGATCATGCTGCACACACTCGATGGGGGACCGCTCTATCTGTTCGACGTGTCGGCGTTGGAAACGGGTGGCCAGAGCCATCCGCTGCAGGTGTTCATGAAGACGGCTGGTGAGAACCGGACAGATCCGGCCGCGTCATCCGTCGCGCCTAACGTCCCAACCGCGGACTACAGCTATGTGGCCCTGACCCGCTTTGCCGCCCAACAGCTCTATGCACCCGCGCGCCTTCTCCACGATCTGCCGGGCATCGTGCGGGTGCCGGTAACGCGTGACCCCGTCAGCCTGTTGCGCGGTGGCATCGTCGCCGCCACCCCCCTGGTGGCCTGGCGCGCCGGTGGACTGTATGTCACGGCGGTCAAACTGACCAACCGTACCGATCAGGCGCAGACATTGGATCCGCGCAGCCTGCGCGGTGCCTGGCTGACCGCGGCCTTTCAGCACAACCGCCTGTTGGCCGCCGGCAGTGAGGCGGACACCACGGCCGTCTACCTGATCTCGGCCCGGCCGTTCGCGGCCTCGCGGTGGGGGGATTCATGGCCATAGCCACCAGTAATCGACTGTTACCCCTCCTTGCCGGCGTCGTGGTGCTGATGTTGCTGTTCGTCACCCTCAAGTCCTGCACCAGCGGGCCGGACAATCCGGCAGTACTGGATGCGGTACCGCAGGCACCGGTGCCGGATGCGGATACGCCGGCCGATACCATCAAGACCCTGACCGCGAACGTCGCGGCGATGACCGCCGAGGTCGAGGCCTTGCGCCAGGACAACACCACACTGCGCAATGAGAACCGCGAGTTGCTGAGCAGTCGTGCCCAGATCGAGGAGAACGTGGCCACCCGTGTAAAACGGGACCTGTTGTCGCGCGAGCATGATCAGGCGGCCCGGCAGCGGCTGGATTCCGGTGTGTTGTCGTCGCTGACCGCGCGCATGGACGCCTTGTCACAATCCCTATCCCAAGTGAAGCCAACCGCGGGCGCCAACGATATACCGGTCGGCCTGGGCTTCGATGGGGGTGGGGTAGCGCCATCTTCAGGGCTGGTCTGGATAGATCCGCTGGATGCCATCGATAACGATGTGCCAGGTACGAACGGCACTGGCCTGCTACAACCGGTCCGCCAGTCCACCAGCAGAGTGCTGAATGACATCGGTGAGCAGACCAGCCAGATCGCCCGTGAGCTGGATCGGCTACATCCCGTCTACACCGTTCCGCGCAATGCCACCCTGATCGGCTCGACGGCCATGACCGCCCTGGTGGGCCGGGTGCCGATACAGGGCCAGGTACGTGACCCGATGCCGTTCAAGGTGATTACCGGTGCCGACAACCTGGCCGCCAACGGTCTCACCGTGCCCGGTGTGCAGGGAATGGTGTGGAGTGGCACGGCCATTGGCGACTGGACCCTCTCCTGTGTGACCGGGCGCCTAGACTCGGTCACCTTCGTCTTCGACGACGGCACCATCCGCACCATCTCCAGTGATGATCGCGGTGCCCGGGCCGGCGGTAACGACCGCTCCCTGGGCTGGATCTCGGACCTGCAGGGTATCCCCTGTATCAGCGGAGAACGCAAGACCAACGCCCCGGCGTTTCTCACCCAGCGCATCGGCGTGATGGCCATTCAGGCGGCGGCCGATGCGGCGGCCGCCGCCGAGACCACATCGGTTGTCAGCGAGAGTGGGGCGGCCACCAGCAGTGTCACCGGCGACAGCGGCACCTTCGTGCTAGGCAAGACCCTCGCCGGCGGTAGTGATGAGGTCGCCAAGTGGCTCGCTGAACGTCAGTCCCAGAGCTTCGATGCCGTGTTCGTGCCGGGCGGTACCCGCATCGCGATCCACGTCGACGTCGAGCTCCCCATCGATCTCGATCTCAAAGGCAGGAGACTCCATCATGCACAAAACATTGATCCTTATCATCGTGCTCGGCTGGATTAGCCTGGTGCTGGGCGGCTGTGCCAGCACCAAGGATGCCGTGTTGCCCCAGGACGGCCCGTCGATGCAGACGATCTACCAGCAACACATCCAGGAGATGGGCGCACGCGATCCCCTGGCGATACGCGAAGTGCTGGGTGAACGTTCCATCGTCGATGGCGATGGCTCACTCCATGGCTACACGCGTGAGGCCATCGACGAGATCGACACCACCTTTCCGCGCCTGCCCAATCCAAGCCTGGTGATGTATCTGTTCCCACATCTGGCGGGCGATGAGCAGGTGCCGGTGCCCGGCTATGTAACCACCTTCCCGCTGTATGAGCGGATCGAGTATGCGCTGCCCGGTGAAGTGCCCGCCAGGCAACAGCGGCAATGAGCAGGTTGAAATCCATGTCAGGCAAACCATCGAACAGCCATCGGGATAGGGCGGAAGCGCCGGTGACCCTGGCGGCGGTCAAGCGGCTTTATGCGCGACCGCCTTCCTTTACCGACCTCCTGCCCTGGGTCGATTACGACCCGGACAGCCGCACCTTCCTGCTGGAGGATGGCGTCAGCGTAGGTGCCTTGTTTGAAATCCTGCCCGCGGGTACCGAGGCCCGTACCCCCCGGTTCATGATGCAATTGCGTGACGCCATCCAGACGGCACTCAGCGATGCCATTCCCGAGGAAGACGAGGCGCCCTGGATCCTGCAGGTCTATGTGCAGGATGAGCCAAGCCTGCAGGCGTTTCAGAAGGAGGTAACGGCCTATGCGCAACCGGGTGTCCAGAATACCCCCTTCACCCGATACTTTCAGGAGACCTTTGCCCAGCATCTGGCGCGAATCACCCGTACCGGTGGCCTGTTCGAGGATACCGCGGTAACCGGGACCCACTGGCGCGGGCAGGTGCGTCGGGTCCGCGCCACGCTCTATCGCCGGCTGAAGGTAAAGGGCAAGATGCCCCTGGCGGTCGAGGTGGAAGAGGCGATGAACGACGTGGCGATCAAGTGGACCGCGGCGCTGGCCTCGGCCGGCATCCGTGTACGACGAGCCACCGGCAAGGATCTCTACGAGTGGCTGCTCAAGTGGTTCAACCCGAAACCCGTGATCGCAGATGGCGATCCCGACAAGCTGCTGGAGATCGCCCCCTATCCCGGTGACGCGGATCTTCCGTTCGGCTATGACCTGGCCGAACGGTTCACCCTCAGCATGCCACGCTCGGACAATGCAACCGCCACCTGGTGGTTTGATGGACTGCCGCATACCCTGGTCACGATCCAGGGGTTGCGCCGAGCACCGGAGGTGGGTCACATGACCGCCGAGCGTGAGGCCGGTGACCATGTCTTCTCCTTGTTTGATCGACTGCCAGAACACACGGTGATGGTGCTGACCCTGACGATCAGTCCACAGGACTATACCCACAATCACATCGCCCAGGTCAAACGCGCCGCCGTGGGAGATTCTGCCGAGGCGGCGTTGACGCGCGAGGATGCGGAACTCGTGGAGCGGGAGATGGCGCAGGGCAACAAGCTCTACCCGGTAAATATCGCTTTCTACCTGCGCGGTGATAACGCTTCCGATACAGGGGGCAAGTCACTACGCGCGAACGTCAACCAATTGAACGCCTTGCTGCTGCCCAACGGGCTGCAACCGATCCTCCAGGAGGCGGATTTGCTGACGCTCGACAGCTACATCCGCAACCTGCCCATGGCCTATGATGCCGCCCTGGATAGGAGCAGTCGCCGTTCACGGTTGGTCTTCTCCAGCCATGCCGCGAATTTGCTGCCTTTGTATGGACGCTCGAAAGGTACCGGCCACCCGGGGCTGGTGTTCTTCAACCGTGGCGCGGAACCCCTGACCTTTGATCCGCTGCACCGGGAAGATCGCAAGAAGAACGCCCACATGCTGATCCTCGGTCCCACCGGGGCAGGCAAATCGGCACTCCTGGTCTACCTGCTGCAACAGATGGCCGCGATCTATCGCCCGCGCATCTTCATCATCGAGGCGGGTGGTTCGTTCGCGCTGTTGGGACAACACTTCCAGGCCCACGGCGTCACCGTCAACCAGGTGACCTTGAACCCCAATGAGGATATCAGTCTGCCACCGTTCGCGGATGCCATCCGGGTACTGGACAAGGAGCACCGGGTGCGTCTCGCCAAGGCGCCGGATGAGCTGATCGATGATGAAGACGATGAGGCCGAGGAAGAGGGGGGTAGTCGTGACGTTCTGGGTGAGATGGAGATCGCCGCCCGCATCATGATCACCGGCGGCGATGAGCGCGAAGATGCCCGCATAAGCCGGGCTGATCGGCTGCTGATTCGTAACGCCATCTTCCTGGCCGCCAAGACGGTCAAGGAGAGCAGGCGAGCCCAGGCGATTACCGCGGACGTGGTCAGTGCCTTGCACACCATTGGTCAGGATAAAAGCCTGCCCGAGCACCGGCGCAACCGGGCGATCGAGATGGGTGACGGCATGGCGCTGTTCTGCTCCGGCCTCGCCGGCCACTTCTTCAACCGGCCCGGCACCCCCTGGCCCGAGGCCGACGTCACCATCCTGGAGATGGGCATCCTGGCACGCGAAGGTTACGAGGATCAGCTCACCGTGGCCTATATCTCCATGATGAGCCACATCAACGACCTGGTGGAACGTCACCAGCACGACGCCCGTCCCACCCTGGTGGTGACCGACGAGGGCCACATCATCACCACCAACCCCTTGCTGGCCCGTTACGTGGTCAAGATCACTAAGATGTGGCGTAAGCTCGGCGCCTGGTTCTGGATCGCCACCCAGAACCTGGAGGATTTCCCCGACGCCAGCCGCAAGATGCTCAATATGATGGAGTGGTGGCTCTGCCTGGTCATGCCCAAGGAGGAGGTCGAGCAGATCGCCCGCTTCAAGGAGTTGAGCGACGTGCAGCGCAGCCTGCTGCTGTCGGCCCGCAAGGAACCCGGCAAGTACGTCGAGGGGGTGGTGCTCTCCGATAATCTGGAAGCCCTATTCCGCAACGTACCGCCGCCGTTGTCACTCGCCCTTGCGATGACCGAGAAGCACGAGAAGGCGGAACGCGCCGCCATCATGCGTGAGCGAGGGTGCAGCGAGCTGGAGGCGGTTTACGCTATTGCTGAGCGGATTGCGCAGAATCGTGGAGGTTAAGGTGGATATCGGAGCACTCCCATTCTCACTTCGAAAACGTTTACTCTTCAATGCGAGCAACCGTTCAGACTATTGGCCACGTCAAACGGCCAATAGGAGCCGTTCGTTTAACCAACATCGCTGGCTGAAACCATCCAGTGGACTGTCGTTCATATCGACACCCGTCTTGTCCGTAGAAAATAGATTGGTCCCCTTTTCTTGTTCAACGAGCGGCTTAGTATGTAAAAAGGGCGGTGTGATGAATGACCCTTTTGATTGCGCGTAGCGGATGTAGCGAAGAGGAATCCCGTGTAGCCCTGTCATCGCCCAATTTCTAGCTATTCCCAGGGAGCTTACTGGTGGTAATAATGTCAGGGCAACCGAAGCTATCGCCAATCTGACCGCTCGTGTGCCAGTCATTGTAGACAGGTGGACTGCTTTCGGCGGCTTTCTGTCGGCCGATTTTTAGTTAGGCAGATCGAGTTCGGCCAATAGCTGTCACTCGGTGTGCCAACGATCTCTATGCGTAAGCCTCACCGGTTAGAAGCAGGCTACATATCACTGGTCGCGAGTTTCTAATAGCTCGGGCGTCGGCTACGTACCGAGTGGGTTCGGCATGGGGAATGGCCACTCCATACTGCGTGAGGTCCTGAGGGCGCATCTCAAAGCAAGCCAATCCGGCGCCCAAGGTGATCAACTTACTTCCTAACGGAGTGACGACCAGTCTGCACCCGCCAAGGATCGCCATGCTTTCCCTATACCGCTCCATCGCCCCAAGCAGTTGGCGGTAGGCCTCGAACGGATGCGATTCGTGGACGTAAAGGATGTTGCTCGTCGGCGTCCGACGCGAGTCGAATAGCGGCTCCTTGTACTCGACAAGTAGCTGATCTGCCCGACGCGGGTTGCGAGACGGATGCGGCAGCACCGGACATATTTCCGCCTCTCCGGGTATCTCGGTCGACCTCATGATTTGCAGCAGCTGATTGACACGATTTTCGCCCAGGATCGGGAACCACACGAGTGGCCAATCCTGGACGCTTTCCGCCTGCATGGCACCCGAGAAACCCGGCACCTGAGCAATCTCGCTGCTAGGATCTTCCGCCATGATATGGCTGTCAAGACCGGCATCTTCGGCGACAAGCACCTGAAAGTTGATCCCCCCGGCAGCAAGTGCATCAGGGGCTGCTTTATCAGGAATTAGGCGATTCAGCAGGTTCGTCATCAATGCCAGGTAGATAACTCTTGGCAGTGAACTCGCGTCAAGGATAATGTCTGTCTGATCGGAGACTTTCTGCAGAACTTCCTCAGTGCCCAAGCGAAGCGCACTGCTCGCGCTTAGTTCCACACCCTCCTCGGTCTCTCCGAATGGCACGTGCTCCGCTATGCCGATGGCAGAAAAGATCTCTCCGAGCTTACGGGTGTTCTGCTTCGTAAGTTCATTTAGATCAGAATCCAGTTGGTAATTCGCGAAGTTGATCAAGACTAGCTTAGCGTCCTCAATGACGGCACCAGAATTCAGAATGCTGTCGATGCACTCACTCATAACCTCCTGTGCCCTAACGTCAAACCCGCCACCGGCAATGTAGAGAAGACGCAGTGAGCGTCTCTCAAATAAGTTATCCCACATATCATTTGTTTCAGCGCCACGCCGAAACACGTATTGATTCCAAAGCATCGGCATTGCTAGACTCCCACTGACAAGCGTTGTTTTGGCTTCCAGCCACGCGACATCCAATCGATAAGATCCATGCACGACACATCTTGCCATCCACCCATTTGGAACGGTAGCCCGAAGTGTGCGCACAACGTGCGATTGAGATAAAAAATAGACCCAGCTTCACGTGCGGTGCTAGCACTGCTTTGGCGTACTACCAGTAAGTTTTCCGCAATGCATTCTGACAAAACCCGCTTCAGCAATGCCCCCTGTTCGCCAAGCATCTTAGCGTTTGTCTGCAGCCTCTCCATCTCTGTATGCGACAGCCGTACCCCCGTCACGCCAGGCGCATAGGGCGCGTTGGGAAGAAAGGTGCGTTCACGACAGTAGCTGCCTATCGACGTGATGAGTTTCTGCGCACGTGAACCTTCCGTGTGATGCTTCGGCACAAACTTGAGCCGTTGAGAGGCCGATTCACAAAGAATTTTCTCTTGGTCGGCTGGTGACAGCTCGGGGTTTCGCTCTCTGAGCACCTGCCTGGCCACTATGCCGTCATAGAGTGCGGCGGCCAATGACAGGAGTTCTTCGACGTTGTATGTGGCCATTACGCAAAGTCGCTCCAACCCGTAATAATAGGGAAGTTTCAATTCTTCATGAAGCTGAATCTCGGCGGCACCGCGCAGCGACGAGCTATCCTTGTCGTCAATTTCCTCTGCTGGTAGTGCCAGATCAAAACTCAGTTGCTTCTTGGAGGCATCCCGCGCGACCAGAATCCTTGTAACAAATAGCTCCAACAACATATCCAAAGTTGGTTCTGCCGATTTCTTTTCTGCCCTGGCGATCCATTCACTGTAACGCACGTTGTTTTCATGTGGCTGAACTGCAGTGTAGAACGCGCTGATCCCCGACTGAATGAACGCACGAAGTTCGTCAGGTTCCAATTGCTCTCTCATGCGTTGTGAAAAGTTTCCAGTAACCATGTCCTGTCGATTCATACGCCGGTCCAGAACATTCTGCGCAAAGGGAATAAACTGGTGGATGCCCTTAGAACCGCCCCACAGCTCCTCTAGTGAATACTCGTGGATGTCTCGCCCAGACCTCGCCCCTTGAGACAGAAGAGCATCCCCCAAGACCAATGTTCGCATCGCCAACCAGATCGGGATCTTAGGCCTTTGCACTGTCAACTCGTCAACCAACAAATCCCGCTGCTTACGTCGCAGGCGATGGAGATCGTCGATCATCAAAAGTCGATTCACGGCGACAGGCAAGCCATTCTGCTTGAAACGAACAGACTGTAGCCAGAGCACGCTTTCGAACCTCTGGCTTGCGGGAAGTGCCTGATTGGTTCTGCCGGCAAACGCGTCCAACTCAGCGTATATCCGCTTCTCTTGCGTTTCTGCCCACTCCACCAATTTGCGCGCTGAGGTTAGTTTCGGAATCCCTTGGATATCCTGCGCCCCTTCTTCATACTCAAGTTCGATCGAATCCAATGACTCATCGGCACTGAACCCTAGGTAGGCGCTCAGACTTCTAATTGTGCGCAACACGACTCGACAATCCAGCAATGTGCGGAAGGGGCCTTCCTCGATCGAGGCCGCCCCCGGCGGCAGATCAGCATAACCAGAAGCGCACGAGATCAGAACACCTAATAGCTTGACTCCATCCTGATCATCTAACACGCCTTTTTGAACGAAAAGGGGGAACGATTCCTTTAGTTCGTTGTTGCCTTTAGCGCGCCAGAAGCTCCGCAATACGCTGGGTGTGAACGCCCGGAGTATCGTCGTTTTACCACCGCCTGGAGCGCTGCGAAAGATATGCACTCCACCCTTAAAAACATCATCGGAGAGTTTCTCCAGGATTTTGGGGGAGAACACGAGTGCGAACTCTGGGTCTGAGGTAGTTCTCTCAGACCGTCGCTCGCGGAAAGGATTTACGTTATAAGCCATCAGGAATCTTTATGTCTAGCAACTCTTGGGAAAAGACCAGGATAATTAAATTGTTCCGGTCCCCAGAGTAAATAGACAGAGTTGTTTGGGGTGTTGTGAAATAGCGCAACAGGCAGAGCGCAGTCGGCGAAACCGAGCCGCCCATCGGCGCCACCGACCTTCATGTGCATGTCATTTGCCCTAGCATCGAAGTACTTTTCTTTGGCGAGTAATTCAGCGATGGAGCGAGTCGGATTATCTGTCAGCGCCAGGTTTCGCTCAAGCTTGCATAGCACGCGCAGTTGTAGCGGTTTGTACCCATATTCAGAAGTAAATCTCTCGCTCCAATACTCAATGTGGTCGATCGCTTGACGTGTCGCCACATAGAGAACAAGAAACACTTCATAGTACGAGGGGTCTATCAAGCGCCTCTGGTGCAGCTGTTCGTAGACTTTCTTCAGCTTCCCTTTGTACTTTCCCTTTTCGCTGTCATAGCGGATGTAGGTGTTCCCGCTTCCAGAGAAGTCATCCATGAGCCACACTAAATTGAAATGAGGTGACTGCTCCATGAAACCCGTCTTCTCTAGTTCAGTCTTGAGTTTCCTGAGCATCGATTCTGACTTTTGCTCTCCCAGTTCGTAAGCCTGCCAAATCTGTTCGTTGTTGATCTGGTGGTTACTCGCACGGCGGAGCTCGTTGGTCCTGGCACCATCGCTCAGGCCCAAGTAAAGCGATTTCAACCGCAGCTCTTCGAACCTAATATGCCTTGACAGCTCCCCGACTCTGTACGTCGGTATGTCGTTCTCTTCGGCCACTTGGCGAAGTCGCTCCTGAACAATCAGGTCTGGGTAAGCCGTTTCGACTAAGTGAGATAATTCGCTGTCTGAAAAAAAGACAAGCTTCTCCTTGACGAGTTCAAGGGCGGCTGGCCGGTCTTCGGGGTCCAGCCTGTTAATCCACAGCGCTAGACTCTCAATAAATCTTCTGCCCGGCCCAAAACGTTGATAGTTGTCGTACTTGTAGTAGGCAAGCAGCTGAAGCTCCGGCACATGCTCAAGCACGGGATCCTGATCCTTCCACCCCATTACCCGCGCTAACAGTTCTGCTGCGTTACGATCTTGCATGGTTAGTCATCGCCCAAATTTTCGGTTGGCAGCGTAAGCCTGAACCTACCCAACTCAACCGTCTGAAATCGCTCCAGGTACCATAACGTAGCATCTACATCGCGTTTGTGGCCAGGGGCTAGCTTCCAACCTCGATCCAATCTTCTCGATGGCATGTCCACACTGAGTGAGAACCGATGTTCGAGCAGCGAGACGTCATTACCCGGCCAAGCCCCTTGGTCTCCCATCGTCAGGACCTGATGCGGGTCGACCTTTTCATGCTGAATGATGTGTGCGATGAGCCCAGATTTGCCAACACCAGGCGCAAGGACGTCGACCGAGTGCTTGCTCCGGAGCAGGGTGCTAGTCGTAAGTCCCGCTTGACGCAGGGCATCTGCGACGACAAACCACATCTGGTCGGTGGGCAGCCCGTCCCTAAACCTGATGCTGACTTGATACGGATGTGTTGTCCTGATGCGCATGATCGGTACGCCGATAGACTGCAGCTTTCGAGTGATGCGGGTTACATGGCTCAGGAATTCAACTGTACCCTTCGGGGCTTCCGGTGGCGAGATCGCCGATCCAATCCAACCGCCGTTATAGAGACCGAGGAAAAGACGGCTGAGTATTTTTTCTGGAAGGGCTGTGGCCAACTCTTCTTGGATCGAACCGCCACGACCGGACGCAATACCCACCACTATGCCGGCTTCGACAAGGCGCCTAATGTGGTTGAGTATCGGCTCTGATGGCGGCTCTGTCTTTCGTTGAGAGGCCATCAGAGTCCCGTCATAGTCAAAGACTATTGCGCGAAATTCTTGTTGGGTAATGCTGTTGACAAAAGCGTCTCGCGCCCTAGTCATGTTACTGCGCTTTCGGGGCGATGGCCAGCGTGCACCGAGTACGTCGTATTTTGATTGCTCATCGGTCGGTACACGGTCTTTAGGCATTGGGATTATTTTTGGCAAGTCTAGGTAGTAAATGTCTCTGCCAAACTGTGGTACGTTGGGCCGACCTGGGTCTTTGCCCATCTTCTTTGCGATGGCTTGCACCAAATGCATCTGGCCAACGAGTCCTGCAATCAGATCACGGGGTGACGCACCCGATAGCAGCATCGTCAAAGTGGGGAGTTCTTTCGGGAACAGTTCAGTCATCTTGTTCCAGAGTTCGCCCAGCGATGGCTCGATGAGAGCCAATATCGCGATGTCCTGTGGGCGCTCGGCTAGCCAGAGATGCCGGCCATGAGAAAACGACCTCAGGTCTGCAAGCTGGCAGTGCAGCAGTGCTCCTTCCGAGAGCTTCGATTCCAAGTCAGCTGCGATGGGGTGCAGTAAGGGTGAGTAGGTTACAATGACCGCACCGCGCTGCGCAGCGGCTTCTACGAAGGAGACCGCTGAGTCGATCCACTGCGCAATGGACTGATTTCCAATCCTTAGTTCATCCATGACAGCGGGCAGGTCGTCCGCATTTCCATCCAGTTCACCGTAAGCCCGAGCCACCAGCACAGCATCGAGTAGAAGACTGTTTGTCGCTAGATAGCCATCCTTCTCCCGCAGCTCAAAAATATGGGCGCTAACATCGGATAGTTGAGACACGCTCTCCATGAGGGGGCTGTCTCGGCGGTTAGTCAGGATATGGAGCGGCCGAGAACTATGGTGCCGGGCGCGCTCAAGCGCCTCCGTGATGTCCGGGTTCTTGCCTTCGGCTGAAATCAAGAAAACTGGACTCGAAGAGGCCAGCGTCGGGTTACAAATGATCTCCAGCGGAGTCGACGGCCGGGATACTAGGCCGGTATAGGTCTCGTGAAGATTGCATAATAAGGATGCAACGGTAAATGAGCCGCCCGAACCCACGCCGATAATGCTTGATTCACTTGCTCCCGCAATCGCATCGTTCAGTCGCGCCAGTCGCACGACATCTTCGCGCATCGCCGCCTCATAGGTGGCGGAAAGTTTGTTGAGCTCTGACAGGTAATAATTCGTGGGCATTGCAGCTGATATGGGTAATAATCGCATTTGGGTCAGGCCAACGCGCGATCTGCATTACGCGCATTCGATCCATTAAGTTTCTTATCCTTTTTGGTGGAGGTCTTGGAGCTCAACCCGCTTTCCCCTTGATCTCTTCGCGTACTTCCATCAGCAACACCCCGAGCATGTTCGAGCCCTTGCCATTTACTTCGCCCCATGTCCGATTGACTAAGTTATCCGTACGTCCGACTTCTACTAATCGTGCCTCACCCGTTGAAAGGAGAAGCTCTTTCAGGTCCTCGTGCTGCGTGAACTTGGCCCTCAGCACATTACGCATCCTGTCGAACTTAGTTCGCGACCAATCCGGAGTGATATCCCAGGTGTAGAGACCGTGTGCGGCCATCGCGACCAATGAGGGAGACGGCGCACTGAGGATCCATTCGCGTACGGCCTCTTTTCGTGCCTTACCGGCCTGGTAAGCGTGTTCCGCGGTAGGGTACTCCCGCCCTTCGAAGACCATAGCGCGCCGGAACAAGTTGCTGAACACCCCGTACGGCTTCTCGTTTGCCCTGTAGAATGGGATATCAGCCTGATTGCCGGTTGGCTTTTCAGACTTCCGAATTGCCGCACTTCTGGTCATGGGTTAGTCTCCTTCTTCTGTTCTACGATTGGGATGTTTTGACTTTTGCAGTGGTTGAGGATCAAAACCTCGATAAGCCCCGTCAGACTCCGATGGTCGCGGTCGGCGGCCACTTCGGCAGCGGCCTTCAGCTCTGGCGTGACCCTCAACGTAAGGGTTGTGGTCTTAGTTTTAAGGCGTCCCCTTGGCATAGGCTAAATCGTACTGCTTTTTTACATACAAGGATAGTACTTTGTACTGCTTAGAAAACCGCAATCTCTTCGTGGTGCACCGGATTGAACACAAACATACTCTTAACCTGCGAGCCAAGGTGGACCTAGCGGTTTGTGCATGAACAGGCGGCTGCGGGCTGGCAGCCTATCTTGGCGGAAATCACTCGGGCTTGCCTCTTTGCCCCTCGTGAGTGGCCCGTAAGCATGCCCAACTGCTGACCGAGCATGCTTGGTTGAACTTACTGAATGAAAAGCATGCGGTCCGGTCAGCAGCTTATCACTACTCTGCTTGTGCTGCACTCGAGGTGACACGGAATATCAATACCTTAGATGCAGTACCGCTAAGCAGAAACTCGATAAGCCACTCAGCAAGGATACGAGGCACTGACCTTCAGATCAGAGTAATTCTATCCATGGCAGCACCCAGCCAGACCCGCGCTGGGCCGGAGGTGATCCCACAAAAAGGGGTGCATCTATTTTCCAGTAACGGACGTATGCCATTCACATGGCGAACGGCAGCTTTATATTGCGGATTCAACCGGTCGACGCAACACATTGGGCAAATCGTTCTGCCGGTGTTTCATAGTCTAGAGTTTTTCTTGGTCGTTCCCCGGCGTTCAGTGACCCACTCTACTGCTGTTCCCAATAATTCTCATCACGTACAGCTTCTAGCTAAAGTAAAAAACCACGCCATATCCTGAAGGGATTTTTGGTTCCGCGAGTCTACTTGACGAGTCACGATAACCCATCTCATGCACCGTGGGATTTTAGTGTAAATGATTCGAAACACACATTTAATTCGCTTTGTAGTGCTGGTGTCGGCAGTTCTTACGCTATTCGCCGGTGGTGCTGCGCAAGCGTCTCAGAATAGGGCGGGGAATCCCCACCTCGTCGAGGTGTTCATAACAGCCGACTCACAGATCACCCGTGATGTCGCCCTGTCCTGGGTAAGCTCCGACGTTATTGACCTCCAGGTCTATGAACTGGACGGCATTCAGCGCGTCGAGACTCAACTGTCCGAAGGGCTCACGGCCGATCCCGAACAATCCAAGGCAGTCGTACTGCAACGTTTCCAGCATCTGAATGAGGAAGATCGCGCACAGATGCAACAGGCCGCGATCGGCTTGGCGAAGGCGGTGCAATACGGGGTCGATCGCTATCCCGCCATGGTGTTTGATGGTGAGGGCGTGATCTATGGCGTGACCGATATTCACCAAGCCATGACTCGGTATAAACAGTGGCGGGAGGGCCTGCAACCATGAGCCGACAGAGGATCCTGTCCCTTGGCCTGGCGGCGTTGCTGGTGATGCCGCTCGCCGGCACCGCGGGTTCCATCACGACCCCGGAGATCGTGGCCAAGACCACGGCGGCGGCCTTTTCCTGTATGCGCTGGATGCCGATCGGTATGTGTTTCTGGTTGCGCTGTTCATGGCGTGGTTGTCGTGTCCGATCCTCACTCAAGGTCGGGCACTACAATCCGGATCTGGTAGTCAGCAGTTACAACGAGCTGGGCGGCAACCCCTGGGTGGAGATCCGGGCCACGCTGGGTCTGGCCCAGAAGACGGCGGCCACAGGATTGCTCGGCTCATTGTTGCCGGTGCCCATCGACAGTGCGGGCAACCGCACGGAAGGCACCTCCGGACATCGAGATCACAAGAACCTGATTTTCCGCGAGGCCGATGCCATCGGTCATCCGCTCAGCTCACTCTCCGCTATCACCACTGCCGTGGGGTTGTTGTGTTCGTCCCAGACAACGCCCTTCGTTCCCTATTTCCAGTCCGGGCTCGATGCACTCGCCTGGCGCCAGGAGGTGCCGGAGATCTTCTATCCCGCGAGTTTAATCCCGGGGCTGCGGGAGATTGGCAGCTGGCCGTTGCAGACCTGGGGCGGAGTATATCCGCGTACCGGCTGGACTACGCAGGCTGAAGAACCCAAGGCCGCGGCCATCAACGCCCAACGGGCCGGCGATATCGTCACCCGCACAGCCCAGCCGCATGTGTACCTACCCGTCACCGGGTCATCCGGTTCCGGCCAGCGGGTCTGGCCACCGGGACCGCTGCTGGAGAAGGACCATCGCACCGGTACCTGGCAGATGCTGGTGCCGCGTGGCGAGACGAGCTGCAGTGTCTTCGGCACCAATGACCTGGCAACCCTGACCGGCTGGGGTGGCGGCAGGGTCGACAGCGCGGGTGATTATGCCTGGAACCTCTGGCGACCCTACAAGTGTTGTCAGCGGCGTGGCCAGTGGTTCCTGTTCGACATCGACTGGACTTCCTATCCCCCATGAGGCGCAAGCAAGGATACCCAATGGCTACGAGACACTGGTTCAGACGGAGCATTTCAATAAGTGCGGCCGCTTCGCTGTTGATCACCCTGTCTGCATGGAACAGCGCCCATGCCGCTCTGGCGCCGACCGAGGACGGTCTGTGGTATTACGAGATCGGTGGTGCGGAGCCGGTCTCGGTGCCGGCCAATCCCTCGGTGGTCTCGGTTACCCTGGGCGGTTCGGCACAGCTGGGTCTTGGCTACAGTTGCGGCAAGTTCGACCCGGTGACGGCGGTGACCAACACGCTGAACAACATCGGCAGCGGTGTCGATAACATGATGAACGCCATGACCGCCGCGGCGAGTGCCGCCATCGCCTCCCTGCCAGCGCTTATCCTACAGCGGGCCAACCCCGGTCTCTACGACATGTTCCAGAACGCGCTGTTGAAGGCCGAGGAGACCATGCAGCTCGCCACCAAGTCCTGTGAACAGATGGAGGCCGAGATCGCCCAGGGCAAGAATCCCTATGCCGATCTCATCACCCTGTCCAAGGGCAACGACTGGAAGCTCCAGATGGGAGTCGGTGGCAACGATGCCGTGACCGCCAAGGATGCGGTCGAGACAGCCAATGGTGACAATGGTGTGCCCTGGATTGGTGGCCCGGCGGGTGGCTCGGGTCAGCCGTTGCTGGAGTTCACCGGTGATATCGTCAAGGCCGGTTACAATATCAACATGAACCGGCCCGTCACGGCGACTGGGTCACCGACCACGGTGACCCGGCTGTCCGAGGTGTGGGCCACGCCCGCCGCGGCCCGAGACTGGGTAGTGGATGTGGTGGGGGAGAACATCGTGACCACCTGCGATACCTGCCGCAAGGACAGCATTCCCGGCACCGGCCTGTTGCCGAAGCTCTACGAGGATGCGAGCACAGTGACCGGGCAACTCCAAAGCCTGGTCAGTGGTGCCACACTGCCGACACTGGCCAACCTGGAGAACATCACCGCCCCCGGTGTGGCCATCACCCGTCAGGTCATCGAGGCGATCCGAGCGATGCCGGCCTCCGAGCAGGGCCTGATCATGGGCCGCCTGGTCTCGGAGATTAGTACCGCGCGTACCGTGGAGAAGGCCCTGTTGGCCCGCCGGTTACTACTCACCGGCCGGCAGGTGCCGGAGGTGTATGCCACCGAGGTGGCCCGCGAGCATGCTGATACCTCTATCGCCGAGCTGGACAAGGAGATCGAGAACCTGCTGTTCGAGACCCGGGTGCGCAAGGAGGTGGTCTCTGACACGGTGAGCCTGTTGCTCCAGCGGGCGGCGGCGCGCCGCCAAGCCTCACTGAACACACCCGCGGTGCCGACGATCGATCCCCAGCCTCTGCGTAACGGCCGTGTTCCGTAACGGCATTGCCAGGCGCCGGCGCTCGTTCGTGCTGCTGACCCTGCTGGCGTTCGGGCTGGCGTTGGGGATCGGCGCCCTCCTGTGGTACGCGGCGCAGACCTCATCCCTCGTCTCGATCCAGACCCGGGTCGAACTGATGAAGCCGCTCTTCACCACGGTTCGACTTCTGTTGATCGGCCTGGTGGCACTGGGATGGCCCGCAGTCACCCGATTGCTCCTTCGACGGGGGCGCATCGACGAAGGCGGGGCAGGGCGACTGCTGTCGCTGCGCTGGCGGATCATTACCTGGCTCCTGATAATCGAACTGCTGCTCGGGCAGAACCTCCTGAGCCGCTTCCTGGTTGCACTGCAGGGAGCCGCCGCATGACCGTCGACAGTTATCTTGAACTGTTCACCACCCTGTTCGGCTGGGCCTTCTATGGCATCCTCTGGGATGTGCTGGTGGGGACGGGTATCGTGTTCCTGCCGTTTCTCGGCATCCTGATCGACAACTGGCGGGAGCCTGCCCAAGGCGGCGAGTTCGGCACTGTCACCGGGTTGTCTCTGCGGCGCATGGAGATCGAGCTGTTCATCGCCCTGCTGGTCGTGGTCCTGGCCGGGCAGCCGGCCGCCCTGACACCGTTGAACGCCGGCACCCTCAGCTACACCCCACCGCCGACCCTGATCGAGCCCACACCCACCACGGCGACGGTCGCCACACCCCAGAGTACCTACGGCACAGTCGGGTTCACCGGTTCGTCGGCCACGGTAAATGTTCCGGTGTGGTGGTATGCGGTATTGGCCATGACGTCGGGGTTGAATCATGCCGTGATCGAAGGCCTGCCCTCGGCCACCGATATGCGTACCTATGAGCAGCAGGCTCGTCTGGCCATCATCGCCGATCCGCGCCTACGGCAGGAAACCAGTGACTTCTTCAGCCAATGCTATACGCCGGCGCGTTCGAAATACCAGGCCGAACGGCCAGCCACGGCGGCGGTCAACACCCTGTTGAGCACCTACGGTCCGGACGACCCCGACTGGATGGGCTCACATCTCTATCGCGACACGCCCGGCTATTACGACACCCTTCGACCAACCGCGCAGATCCCGGGCTGGGCCTACAGCGCGGCGCGCGATACCGAATATGACCCAGCCACGCCACCCGCCTGGGGCAAGCCCTACTGTAAACAGTGGTGGGAAGACGGCACGATCGGGCTGCGGGAGAAGCTGATCAATGAGGCCGATGCCACATCCGCCGGCTTCTCCAGCCTGGTCGTCGCCGTGGCGCCGATACTGGCAAGCGAAAAGCAGCAGGATGCCGTCGCCCGTACCGTACTCACCAACTCCCCGCCCAGCTGGTCGAACAACGACCTGGTGGCCAATAATTCCGGCAGTACGGGCCTGGTGAGCACGGCGGAGAACTGGATCAAGGGCGGACTGGCCTCCGGCGGCGTGGTGACGGCATCGGCCCTGTTCTCGGTGACCATGACCGCTATCCTGCAGGCGCTGCCCATGGTGCAGGCGGTACTCCTGCTCGGCATCTACGCCCTGTTACCCCTGGTAGTGCTGCTGTCGCGCTACTCCATCGCCATGATGGTGATCGGCGCCATGGCCATCTTCACCGTCAAGTTCTGGAGTGTGCTCTGGTACCTGGCGCTGTGGGTGGATCAGAACCTCATCCAGTCGATGTACCCGGACGTCAACGTCTTCCTACAGATCTTCGCCAATCCCGGCGAACACGACACCAAACGCCTGCTACTCAACATGATTACCACCAGCCTCTACCTGGGGCTGCCGTTGCTGTGGAGCGGGATGATGGCATGGGCTGGGGTGAGCGTGGGGCGGTCAATCAATGCAGTGCAAGGTGAGTTCTCACGACCTGCCCAGGATGCAGGGAGACAGGGCGGAAACATCGGGAAGGCTGCCATCAGAAAAGGGATGAAGCGATAAGACGACGCCTATAGGTCCTCTTCGTACCACCCGTACGGATCGGTGCCATTGTCATACTTTCGGGTGCGGAAATTGTATATACCAGTAAGGTCGCCTTTGGTGGCGTCATCTTCATCTGAAGTATCGTCACTTGTTGCTAACAAGCCGACAAGAGCCCCTGAAAAGCTGGCCAAAGCAGTGCCAATCCACTTCAACTTTTGGATGAGCCAAGCGACATAGATCACGGCACCATCTCTGCGAATCGCGGAGATGGTGTACATAAAGAACACCGCTACAGCCATTACCACAATGGTGAGCAATGCAAGGTTGCTAAAAAGAATGTCCATTTTGTGATCCTGCAACTGCAAATTATAACATTGTTGAAGCCATTCGATAAACAGGCTTCGGTAGTCTTCCGAAGTCCCTTCGGGAGTGAGCCGTCTGTCGTTACTTCACCCCATCCGTGCCATGCCAAAATGTTTCAGAAACTGCGCGGAGCCGTCACCTTCAGGGTATTCAGATATACTTTGGGTGAACCTATAGTAGAAGCATCAAACGCGTTGAATTTGAAATAATATTAAGAGGTCAAAATTTGTCCTGTGTTTATTGCAAGGCTACAGCACATGCTTGAGCAGCAAGCCGATGACTCATCGAAACCTTAAGGAAGTACGTAGAATGCAATCAAATATTATGGTTGCATCTTTGTCTAATACGCTCTTTTTCATTGGTCAAATTTGACTGTCCGTACTATTTAATGGGGGTTCATTTCATGGTTTACGCATAGTTGCTGTTCAGTCAGAAGGTGCTCTGTTTACCAGAAACAATGATGCACGTAAGCGCGCCGAAATCCAGGCTACAAAAAACCAGCAATGAGGAACCAGACACAGAGGCTGGGTTAGGCCTTTTATTCAATCTGGATCAGCAAAGAAGGGGTGTATTCGAGGGCCAAAAAAGATAACCAGAGCCAGAAGTGTTGTCCAAAGTACGGCAAGAAAAGGCGGCATCTGCGTAGAGAGTAGCATGAGAAGAGACGAAATTTCGATAGTCATCCAATTTGACATAAGCGGTCACTCCGTAACCAATCCATGAGGTAGAGTGAATTGTATTCACATAAAATAAGCAGTGCAACACAGATCGGCAGAACTGTGACCAGGTACAATGCTATATCTTCATATTTCCCATTCGGAACGGCAAGGGCGTATGTGTCAACAAATTGAAGAACAGATGGTATCTTGATTAGTTCAAGCGGTTTATCCTGACATCGATGTGGGGCATACTCCAGTACAGAGTATATTATCTTTACCGAAGATGTTAGATTCAGAAGGCGGTAAGAATCGTTGTTCACGAAAGGACATGATTGCGCAGAACGCAAACTAATGCGAGCAACTATCAAGGACAGAAGCATGAAGGATGAAGCCGAGCAGACATTTTGGCACGATGAAAATCTGCCTTACATTGAGGCCAGATCAGCCTGTAATAGTTATGCCTGCTACGAAAAGCACACTCACCCGACGTTGTCCATTGGGGTAGTAGAAGAAGGTATCAGCAAATACCACCATCAGAGATTCAGCAAAACAATAGGTTCCGGCTCAATTGTAATCATAAACCCTGAAGAGGTTCATTCGTGTAATCCAAAGCCCAACGAACACTGGACGTACAAGATGTTTAACATTGACCCTTGTTGGCTTGCCGATCTACAAGGACAAATGACGGAGGGTGTTGAAAAATATGCACCTTTCAAGGTGGTTCACTCAGATGATAAGTTTCTCTATGAGGCCATCCGCTCTCTTTATCATTTTCTTCTTGCCAGAAACGAAGTCGTTGAAAAAGAGATCCGACTGATTCAATTCTTTTCTACTTTCCTGCTCCGGTTTGGAGGAGCAGAGTTTAAAATCTCCGACTCAAAGGGTAACAAAAGACTGCAGCTTGCCAGGGATTATATCGCTGATAACTGCACATCTAAACTAAGCATCGACCAAATATCCAAGACCTCAGATCTAAGCGGTTACTATCTGATCCGTGCTTTCAAACAAAAATATGGCCTTACACCACATGCTTTCCAGCTTGATCAAAGAGTAAATCTATCAAAAATGATGCTCAAGTCTGGAATGAACCTGGCCGAGACTGCATTTGCAGCAGGGTTCTCGGACCATAGCCACTTTCATCGGTGTTTCAAGAAGCGCGTTGCCGCAACTCCACGGCAGTACCAAGAGCAGGTTAGTGGTAAAGTATATTAATGACCCAGTGCTAAATTAAGCCCGAGCGCAACAAGGAAAATTCCGCAGACTTTTTCAACTCTGGATATAAAGTGTTCAAAGAAAACACGGATACTCCTTGAGCCAATGAATCGTGTTAGCATCAAGTCCCAAAGCAAAACAATAAAAAACATCCAGACTCCATAGGATGCCTGAGTAACCATTGGAGTAGTTTCATCTATAACTAATGTGAATAAGCTTAAGTAGAACAGTGAAATCTTAGGATTAAGCAAGCTTGCCATAAATCCGCTCGTTAGCTCACGAAAAAACGTACTGCTTTTATGAGATATGGTGCTGCCGTGTCCTATAATGAAGCCCGATGATTTTGATGAAAGGAGCCGGAAACCGAGAAAGACAAGGTACGCTGCGCCTAAATATTTGATTACATCATACAGCCCAGCCACCTTGGATATAGACTGAATGCTGATTAGACACAGAGCAATATAGAAAGCATTCGCAAGGGAAACACCCAGACAAACTCCACTAGCGACCCTGAATTTAAACAGCAGACTACTTCTGACAATGAGAACAAAATCAGGCCCAGGGCTCAACAAAGCAAGAAAATGAGCTGCTGATACAATCAGGAATTCATCTAGGTATTCGTTAAACATTTGTATCACTATTAAAAATCAACAACTTCTGCTGCTTCAATGAAGTGGTGCGCTTTCAGATCTACAATAAAATATTTCTTTGGCTTTATTTTCCCTTCCAACGCATACCCGCGTATTGCTCCCGATTCCCAGCAGAATTCAGTAGAGATTTTTTCATCGTAACAATCCCAGGTTCCCTGTAAATTTGTTCACCACTTTTTTGGAACCGTACAATGCGATTCCTAAATATTCCAATTGCTCAACTGGGGTGCCTTCCAGTTTTCTGGAGTAATCTTCATAGTTCGTCGTTGTTTGGGCTGCACTTGTAAAGTCAACAACGGTCAATGTTGGCTCATATTCCTTCAGTGCCTCACGCATCTCTTTGAGTGAAAGACCAGTGCTTTTAAGAATTGGAATTGGTACAGTGGTAATTCCACGATGGCGATCGCCCTTGCTATCTCTAAGTTCATGCCCGATTAGCTCAGGAAATTCCTTACCGATGGCAAGTGCCAATACTCCGGCAGTATTAGCAATAAGCCCAATGGGCAAATTCTGATCTATCACAATTGCACACTTCTTAGCTGACACTGTTTGTGCTCCTTACTCTGTGGGTTAGTTTTCACGAATACGGTCCACACCATCTCTATAATCAGACGAATCGAAATAACGTCTAGTTGATAGAGGTCGGCCGCGTATTCGTTGATCAGGCAGAAATCGTTTATGCCATTTTTAACCCCTTTCGCGGCCTCGCTCGTTGATTCGGTATAGACTATTTCAGTTCTCGACAGGTCGAACTCCCAACCACTTTTTTTGAGTGATTCAATCATGTCATGGAGTCGTGACGATGGAGCCCGATGTGTTGCGATCGTGATGCGTTTTTTTAACTTCAGTCTATGGCAGACCTTTTCGACTGATTCACAACATATATAGTAATAGGGTGGGCTGTAGTGAAATGACCCGGCAAGATTGATACAGGGGTTCATATAAAAATAATCTACATCCCGATAAGCGTTAGCCACAAGCAGGACCGAATGATTGTTTTGTTCTGTATGGCTGCAAGCTTGTTCAAAGCTATCAAAAAGTGTGATTTCGAGATTTCGTCCCATAAGTGAAGCAAGAAATTCCGCGGCTGCTTCGCTACTTGTGCCTTTTGGGCCTAGGGTTGCTATTGAATTAACGGACTCTAGACTTCGCAACCAAAAAGCAAAATTACTCTCCATAACGATGCGCTCCCTATGATAATTTCCATTTGGAATAATCATTCTGCAAGAACAATAAAAAATATTGGACAAAATTGCCCACTTTCAGCGAATGTGTATTAGAGTGGCGGCAAGAGACAATCTTGCTATTAGCATTGCTGATGAGAAATACGCACCTGAACTGGGCTGTAAAGAGGACGCAGTAGGCTCATAGTATGTCTTAGGTGCGATTATTTCCGAGTTCTGCACTATCCCCAACTGGTAACCTACACACGTTGTGATAAATATATCGAAATATGTACACATGAAACATGTGCCTCGACATCTTTCTGAATTCAAATATCGATTTAATCATAAAATTAAATTACAGGGCTGGTTGTTCGGTGTTATTTTGACGGGCATTCCTATTACTTACGACCTTTCAGAATGGCTGGTGGTTATGAAAAATTAGGCTAGAAAAGAGTCTCAGGTACATTGAATCGGCCCGCTTTCTCTTACGGACATGGAATCATATTGGTAACACGTGGAAGATAGAGCCAACTGCGTATCAGGTGGCTAGGACTGTGCCGGCCGGTGATCGTGACTTCTATCGACAGGACTTGACCAGCAAGATCGTTAGTAGGTACTGAAACCGCCTCGATTCTGTAAGTCGCGCCTGCGGCTGAGCCACCGGTTTCCATTGCTGAAGCAGTCTGTGATTCACGTCTTTTTACATGTAACAGTTTTGCTAAACTCAGTGGCATCAGCGATTGGTTAGGTTCCAAACTTTCAGAAAAAAGCGTTATAGACTGGTAAAGGCACCCAAACGCATGGTCAGTAATATGTGTGATTGCCCGTAATTCGGAATAGGTGGAGAAAGGTCGTGTGCGGGTGCCAAGCTTGCTACGAGCAGCGTCAATGCGTGCTAGCACAATTGCACCGTCTCGATTCAGGGCTCCGTCTAAAAGAGTTTCAAGTACCGTTGTTTCACTTGACCCTGCGTCAACCAACCCAGCCACGTTTTGTACTGATAATGCAATGCGCTGACCCTCAATCTCCACTACTTCTGTAGCAGTTGGTGGATTTAGCCAGCGGCTTCGTGCTCCCCGGGTTACTATGTCGTGGATGGCTAGTTCCACCGCAGATTCCTGAGCAAGATCACGGCGGGTTTCCAGGTCCGTAAGAGAAAAGTTCACCGAGGTCTGATTGGCAAGGATAAGCAGCCCCGAAATCAGTGCAGAGGCAACCAACAGTAGCCATAGCGTGTGTAATAGAACAAATCCGCTACTTGATCGGTGCAAGGGGACGTGCCTGTTCGGTGAGACGGCTTGCTTCTTCAAGCCCATCGACTAGGGCATTTACGACAGATTGTGTTTCCGACTGATTCCTCATCACATGGGGGACGAGCAGGACGACAAGTTCTGTTCGCCGAGTGTCAACAGTGTTGTTCTTGAAGATATTGCCTACGACGGGAATATCCTTGAGAATCGGTACACCGCTATCGCCGCGTCCGCCATTCTCGCGAATAAGTCCTCCCAGCGCGACGGTGAACCCGTCACGGGTGGCCACGACGGTGTGAATTTTTCGTTGCTGAATCGTCGGGGAGTCGATGCCCGATGTGGTTGTCTGTGCAACCTCACTGACTTCCTGCAGGACATCGAGAATCACGTTACCGTTGTCGTTGATTCGGGGGGTTACCTCAAGGATCACACCGGTATCCCGCATCTGGATAGTGCTGATCAGTGGTGCGCCTGCCGAATCGGTGCTCTGCGACGTCTGGACCACAACAGGTACTTGATCACCAACCTGTAGGCTGGCCGTCTGGTTGTTCAGCGTCGAAAGTTTTGGGGCGGAAAGTATCCTCACCTCAGTCTTCGATTGAAGTGCGTTGAGTACGACGCGCGCATCGGCGCTTCCGGTGTAGACGTACGAGAAACCGGGAAATTGGGACGCTACGGACCCAGTATCTGTCGCGCTCAGCGTTATCGTGTTTTCACCCGATTCAAAGAACCATTGGACCCCGTAGCGCAAGCTGTCGTTGAGGGTGACCTCCGCAAGGATTGCCTCGATCATCACTTGGCGGGGTAGAACATCAATCTGCTGTAGTGCTTCCCTGATCACTCGGTATTCCTCGTCAATTCCATAGAAAAGCAGAGAGTTGTTCTCTTCGATCGCAACAAGTCGTGCAATATTTCCGATGTTTGCGGAATTGGGAAGGCTTCCAGATGATTGGTCACTCGTTGCTACCGGATATTCGGAACGATCTTGTGCCGGTGCCGCTTCGCCAGTTAAAACCTGCTGTAGAGCACTGACGAGGTCCTTTGCGCTACCATTTTGCACATTGTAGACAAATATTCTTCGATCACCGGTCTGAGAGACGTCCAAACGTGCAATCCATTGACTGACAAGTTCCAGGTCGGCTTTGTTTCTCGCCATGCCTAGAACGGACTGCACGCGATCAAGCGGGATAAGCCGAACTCTGTTGGAGAATAGATCCTGCGGCCCCTGAAAAATCTTGCGCAACTCCGTGACGATCAATTCTGGACGGCTTTGCCTAAGCCGATAGACGGCGAAAGTCATACCCTGGAGCCAATCGACATCAAAGTTGTCAACGGTCCGTATGACCGCAGCCCGATCTTGGCTGCTACCAGCAATCACCAGATACCCGTGACTTGTATCTGCCTGCAGAATCGTGCCTTGCGGAACGAACGATTCGAGAATGGTTTTCATATCGCTGGCATTGATGTACCGCAATGGCAGGATTTCAATGGCAAATCCTGGGGTTCTTGGTGTCCTGTTCGTGACTCTCTGTGCCCCGCGCATTCGTTGCGGCGCTTCGGCCATGGGAATGACATGAACCGTCTGATCATTCTTAACGATGGCAACCGATACTGACGATAATGCCGTTTCTAGAGCCGGTAACAACGAGGTCTTGACGACCGGTCGGCTCGTTCTGAAGGTGATACGCCCTTGAACAGAGGGCGAAATGACGTAATCCAGCTTAAGCATATCACCCAGGACCGCATCGATTACACCCCGGATGTCGGCATCATGAAAGTTGAGTTCGTATCGTTCCCCAGTCTGCTCTTGCTCTACGTCCGGTGACGCTTGATGCGATTGTGGTGTAGGAGAAGGGGTTTCGAAATACTCCGTGCGTAGACCTGATGGTGGTACGGGAGCCGGTGGAGTGCGATCATCATTAGTGGTGATGATATGGCCGGGCACCTTTTTCCATGGAGAGACTCTCGCAACACTGTCTACCTTTTCAACAGTCGTGCACGCGCTTGCCAAGATTGGTATGAGCAACCATGAAACGATTCTATGTGGCTTATGCATATTGCTCCTTGCAAGAGACCGCATGCTTCAATGCGAAGAGTGAGGGAAGCTTGATTGATTATCTGACGGCTGCCGTAAATCGTTTCCAGCAGGGTTAGGATGTAGATAGAGCGAGAGTTCCCCACCCGCGTTCGACGTGCTCTGGGGTATGGATGGTGTCAGTGTGACGGCGTTTTGACGAATCTCCGCCACGACCCAACCCTCGAACACCTGCCCAACATTTATCAAACCTCGCGATTTTCCAGTGGCCGCTTCAAGCAGAACAAGCCTTGCCTTCGATCCTTCCTTAACGATGCCAGCGAGGCGAGGGGGTGCTGGAGGGGCAATTTGCATGGATTCTGGTTCGAGCTCGGACTGTGGTTGCCTGGAGGGTGTGAACAGGGGACTACTCAATAGCGCGTCGTTAGAGAATTGAGAAGAAATTGCAGGATTTGATGAGGTGGTGTCAGGGGCGGACTGCTTTGCCTTTGGAAAAGGCGATTCGGAAAGGGCCGACTCTACAGCCCATGCGGCAAACAGCAGTGCCGCAAGATTGATTCCGATAAGTGTCACAGTGACTTTAGCGCGCATTTTCGCGTTCCTGTGATTCAGTAATATTTATGTCTGCCCCGAAGCCTGACAAGCGTAATTGGACAGAAAGTTCGGGGGCGTTGTCGAAGTCGGCAAAGGGATTGCCCTGAGAGAGCAACGCCGCATGATCAATCACCAGAAGGGGACGATGCTGTTCGATTCCGGATAGCAGTCGGGCGATGTCGCTTTCATGTCCCGCGGCATTGATATCGACCGTATAACGGGTCAGTATCCCTGCTCGCGACGGAACGCCAGCCTTTAACTGTAGCAGCCTGACGCCGGAGGAGCGGATCAACTGGTCCACGGCAGTGATGAAATGGGCATCAGTATCCGATTCGGTTCGCATTGCAAATAACTGGGTCTGCAACGCATCGAGCTCGGAGAGGATTGCATCGGGCGTGGTCGTTGCTGCGTCCTCTGCCAGTATGGCAAGACGTTGTAGCTCGAAACGGGCATCGTCGAGCTCTTCGACACTCTGCTTTGTAGCAAGATAAAGTGGGCGTAATACAATGCTCCAGCCGAATAAGAGCGCAACAGCCAGAAGACCGATCGCCAGACCTTGGCGTACGAATATCGGAAGTTCATTCACGGCGACGCCCTCAGTTGAACCAATGTGGACAATTCGAACTGCACCGGCGCAGAGTCCTGTCCTTCAGCCGTGCCGATAACCGTATCAAGCTTCACCTCGGTCACGAGGCTGGAGCGTTCCAGCAATCGGGCAGCTACAGTAGGGGCGGACGCGTAACCGACTATTTTTAGTGCGCCGTTTTCGTAGCGAACCATATGAAGCCAGGTTGTGTGCGGCAGATAGTGGGCGAGATCGTTTAGTACGTTGATCAATCTCGGTGCCGCTATATAGTTGGCCAACTCATGATGCGCGGCCTGAATGATCGCCCGTTGCTCATAGAGAGGCATCAGGTCATCCTGGCTTTCTCTGACCGTATGGATCTCGCTATGGGTTTGAGCTGTCAACCAGCGCGCACTAAAGTAGGTTGCAGGAAAGACGCTCAAACAGATCAGAAACGCTGACATCGCCAAAAACCGATTTATCCTCAAGCTTGCGTGGGCCTCTCTGGCGCCACGCGATGTCAGAAAGGTGAAATCCAACGGCAGTTTTGCGTCGGACGAGAAACCCACCACACTGGCCGACACTCCGGCCGCCTCCAGCATTTTGTCTAATGCCTCGACGGTTGATCGCCGGCAGATCGCAACATCGGTGATGACGTCATGCTGTTTTCCCCTGGCATGGTTCTGCGGCATTATACGAACGTCGAAGCATAGCTGGTCCAGAGGGAGTGGTGACTCGGTGATCAACTTGTATTTGATTGCCTTCTTCATGCTGGGCAAAGCCGTACGAGGCAGCGTGATCGGTAGACGCATCACCTGCTCGGCATCCAAACTGATAAATGTCTGCCGTCCTGCACACTGCTTTTGCCAATTTGCAGGCAGGGAAAGAATGTTCTCACTCGGTTTGAGCCTATCTTCCTGAACACTGACGGGAGTTGATAACTTACCATCCGTGTTGGCGATCAAGAACATGCTTTCCGCATGGTGCCCGAATCGACGGAATAAAGGCGCGACCAGCCATGACAACTCAGCCCACCACCAACGTAGTCCCAACCCGATAAGCATTCGGACGCGCGGCCATTCACTATGTAGTTGGCTCAGGATTCTCGACATGTGCCACTCGTTAGATCGAGGAGGCAGCGTCCGGATAGATCCATTCGTGGACGCACTGCCAGTTCATGTATGTCGTTAACGCTATCGGGATACGCCCAATTAACAACAACTAATTCCGGAGCGATATCATTTCTGGCCTCTCCAACGGAGACAGCGCGGGGGCCCTCGTAATAGTAGGAAAAACGCCCCCAAGCTAGCCCGGATAACAGGACGCGGCGTGAAGAGTGATCGAGGGTCTTCAGCGCGTCGTCCGACGGAACCAGATTTAATACCAGTGCAAATAGTCTGTCACCATCCGGTTCGATTGTCAGGCGGGCGTGCATCAACCCCCTCTCTGCTCGGGATTGCGGAGGAAGGGTGAAAAACTCAAGTGACTCGCTTGAGGCGATCAGTGCGTGCTCCCGTGCGTCTGGGGCAGGGGGCAACATGTAAGTGAGCGTTTGTCTGAGTATCCTGGCTGTGCGACTTTCCTGTTTGGTGACTTGGCCAAGCAGGTTTGCACGTGACCATCCTGTTTGAGTGACGGCCAGTGTTTCCGAAAGCATGTAGATCAGCAAGATCCCGATTGACATCGATGCGAGGATCTCGATAAGCGTGAATCCGAATTCTTTTTTACTCACACCACCGTTCACCGAGTCTCCCCCAACTGGTAAGTGGAGAGGGTAATGATCGGCTGTGCATCGGCTGTCGAAACCTCCACGCGAATCTGTCGCAGGGCGAGTAGGCTGGATGGCTCGGCAGCAGGATTAAGCCGTGAGATAAATGCCCGCCAGGCAAAACCGCCTTGATGGCCATCAAAAACGCCTTCTTCAAAGCGGGCGATCACAGCATGCCGCTCCAGCGTCGATCTCGCAACGGCAAGTGCACTCGAACGTAACCGGGTATCCACCAAACGATCGATACTTGAGACGGCAGCAGGTAGTAAGGCGCTAAAGAAGAGCGCGGTAAGAGCGAACGCTACCAAGACTTCGAGAAGGCTGAAACCGTGCTCGTGCTGCCTGTCACTGGTCACGTGCGATTTCTCCTGATAGCCAATCCACGAACAAACGAACATGATCGTTACCGATTTGAATCTCAACGATCTCTCCGCTGGATGACCCATCCGGATAGAACGTTAGTGAATCTTTTGTGTAGTTCCCACTGTGGCAACTCGTTTCAAAGGTGTCGCCTTCAGACAATCCGGTTGGGCCCTTGACCAATCGGGCACAATCAATGATCACAGGCAGTCCACTTTCCCGCGCTTGCATGCTTGCCTTGTGGAGGTTTTGTTCAACCCGCTCGACCTGTTGGTCTAGATTGGTCCGAGAATGAAACACGGTTTGAGCGCCCACTGACGTGAGCAGCCCGATTAATGCGATCACAACCAGCAACTCCAATAGAGTGAAGCCCCACTCATGGTTTATCCCAGTTAACCACATCCACGTTCTCTCCTTCGCCGCCTTCGTGATTATCTGCACCGTAGCTGAAGACATCCACCGCACCGTACTTTCCTGGATACCGGTAGTGAAACGGTCTACCCCATGGATCGACCAGGTGTTGCCGCTTCCGTACATACGGACCACGCCATTTCTTAATGCCATCTGGCGCCTTCCACAGCCCCTCCAGACCTAGCTCCATATCAGGATATGAACCGGTATCAAGCTGGTAGTATTTTAGCGCGGTGGTGATGGTCTCTACCTGCAGGGCCGCAGTATCGGTTTTCGCCCCGGAAAACATATTCATGACCTGTGGCGTTACCACTGCCATCAGCAATCCCATGATAGAGAGCACAATGAGCAGCTCAAGCAAGGTGAATCCGTCTCTGCGAGACAGGGGTACCAAGGGGTTAATAATGACCCGCAAGATCACGATCTGAGCGCCAATTGGTTGATGCTGAGAATGCCGAGCATGACGCCACCCACGACAAGCCCAACAGCGACACCAAGAAAAGCGATGGCGATCGGGTTTGCAAGTGCGACCAGGCGTCCGATTTGATATGCGGTGTCTGATTCCAGCAACTGGGCGGCTCGAAGTGTAGTCACGCCCAGTTCACCGGTGTGTTCGCCAACCTCGATAAGGGCACGGGTGTCGTCCGGTATCGCCGCAACACTTCTGAGCGCGGCAGATATCGAAACTCCTTCCCGCAATTGCCGCGAGGCGCCCTCCAAAGCGGCGCGTAGACGGCCCGATGCGGCTGCACGGGCCGCAAGCGCAACGGCTTCCGAAACCTCAACGCCGCTACGAAACAACATTCCCATCACTCCAAGAACACGTGAAACGTCAAGCTGTACAGCCAGCTGCATTGGCCGAAGGCGGCTGATTCGTTGATGTATCCAGTGGCGAAGCGTAGGAAATTGATACAGCACCACGCCACCCATGAGCATAGTCCCTGCTGTGAATAGCGACACGTTTAGCAAGTGGTGTATGGCCAGGTTGGAGAGCCACAGCACGGCGCGGGTGATTGCCGGTAATTGGTGTTCCTCGCCCGCGAAGATTGGTTCGAATGACGGGATCACGATGATAAGCACAAGTGCCAATGCAATAATAACTGTAAGCAGTACCACCGCCGGATAGGCGAGTGCATTCAGCAATCCGTTGCGGGTGTTCGCCTGGCGTTGCATATAGCGTCCGGCATCAGCTAATCCTTCCGACAATTTGCCCCCGGTTTCCGCGGCCCTGATCATTCCGGGCAAATAAGGTGGCAGGCCGGGCTCGGCCGCCAAGGCGGCTGACAAGGACATACCGGTCTGAATTCGGGGGAGTAACCGTAGGGCGGTCTTCGTGGTATCGCGCTCGACCCTTTGTTTCGATATCACCCTCAATGCCTGTTCGACCGTTAGTCCGGAGGCGGTCATGGTGCCCATCTGCTCGCAAAACAGTGCGACGTCGCCAACTCGCTGCCGAGTCCCCAGCGCTATCGGGCGATTAAGTATCTCGATCAAGCCACCATCTCTTTGTACTATCGAAATCGGTGTCAACCCCTCGCGCAGCACCTTAAGGGCTACTTCATTCTCTGTGGTGGCTTCACGGGAAAAGTGATGGATTTCTCCGGATGGTGCCACTGCCCTGATTGTATAACGGCTCATTAAGACCGCTCCTCGACGACGCCTAATACCTCTTCCAGCGTTGTCTCCCCCGCCAACACCATGTCTACACCGTGACGCCAGAGGCTCCACGATCCCTTTCGTTTCGCGCAATTGGACAGTGTTTCCTCCGTGCGAAAGTTGCGGATCAGCTCACGTTCTTCCGTATGTATCGGCAAGGCTTCAAATAATGGAAGGCGGCCGGCGTAACCGCGCCCCTTACAATTCGGGCATCCGGTTGCGACTGGGAGGCGAGTCGGCATGGATTTCTCGTCAAAGACAGATGCCATCAGGATCACCTCATCCTCATTGATTTTTTTCGTGCTTTTGCACGCGGGGCACAGTCGCCGTACCAGGCGCTGTGCTGCGGAAAACACCAAAGTCGATGCGAGCAGGTAGTCCTCCACTCCCAAGTCAAGCAGCCGGCTAACGGCACCCGCTGCGGTGTTCGTGTGCAGGGTAGCCAGGACGAGGTGTCCCGTCAGTGCCGCACGAACCGCTATATCCGCTGTTTCCCGGTCGCGGATCTCGCCGATCATGATCACGTCAGGGTCGTTGCGCAGCACTGAGCGCAACGCGGAACTATAGGTCAGGCCGATTTCCGGCTTGACCTGCAACTGGGATACTCCAGCAAGGGTATACTCAATGGGATCCTCGACCGTTACAATCTTTAACTCCGGGCGCAGAATCGCATTCAATGCGGCATACAGGGTTGTTGTTTTTCCACTTCCAGTGGGCCCGGTAATCAGGACGATGCCGTGCGGGCGGGCAAGCGCTTTACGCAGGTCATTATGGTTGCGCACGCCAAGACCGAGCGATTCAAGATTGAGAGACACTGCCTGCTGTCCGAGCAGGCGTAGCACGATGGCTTCGCCGTGTAGGGTTGGGTAGGTTGCCACCCGCAGGTCCAAACTCTGACCCCGAGCGGTGAAATGAATACGCCCATCCTGGGGGATCCGCTTTTCTGCAATATCCAGGCGGGCCATCAACTTTATCCGCGAGGCCACTGCTTCTGACCAACGGGTGGAAAGTACCTCCGCCTCCTGCAACAGGCCATCGATACGATAACGAATGGTAAGCGCATTAGCTGATGGCTCAAAATGTACATCGGAAGCGCCCATGTCCATCGCCCCCGTCAGCAAACGATGCACCAGCCGAATCACGGGTGCGTCGGAAGCGTGATCAGATAGCCGGTCCAGGTCGTCCTCTCCATCAGAGGGCAGCGCTATGCTTGTCGGGCCATCCGCATTCGGTCCAGGTTCATCCGCATACAGCACTTGCAGATAATCCTTGATGTCCGATTCCAGCGCAGCGAATCGTTGCACGGCTTTGCCCGTGGCGTAGGTGACACCCGTGATCGCCAGTTCGTCCATCGGGTTAGCCATTGCAAGGCGAATGAATCCGTCCGCCTCACCCAGCGGCAAGATGCGTCGCGTGCTCAGAAATCGAATATTTAATCCTTCCAGAGTCACTGGACGGACAGGAAACGCAGTGCGTTCTACAACCTCGATCCCGAGCAGATCTCCGAAAACACCCGCAAGATCCCGTTCTGACACCAACCCAAGCTGGGTTGCAGTTGTGCAGAATGCTGTGTTGCTCGCCTTTGCAGCATGACGCACACGTTCTGCCCCCTCCCGTGAGAGAAGTCCGCGTGCATTCAATGCTTCCGAGACATGGTCTTCGGCCTTGTCCAGGAAAGTCGGCGATGGGGGGTGGTAAGCGGTGTTGCTCAACTGGGCGGCTCCCTCCATGGTAATGCCAGTCTAAAATATATAGCGGATAAAATGACGGGAAGCAACAGAAAATCCACATGGGTTAGCGTGATTAGATACCTGAGTTTCAAAATTTGAATTTTCTTCTTGACAACGATGCAATCCACGCCTAGATTTTCAGGCAATCGTTTAAGTTGCATGGCGTCAGTTGATTTTTTTCGCATGCACCATTTACGATTCGCGCGGTTTACTCAGTGCGCAATGGATTATAACTCAGGGAGATTGAGTCAATGGACGACACCATTCGAATTGCAAATCACCGGCTGCTCAAACAGTGGCCAATATTCCCCTCTACGCTACGAACGCTGGTTGCCGGCGTTGTGGTGGCGTCCCTGGCATTTCCCGTTTCGGCGGGTTCCGTCAATTACACCTACGACACCCTCGGCCGGCTTCAGACAGCGACCTACAACAACGGTGTGGTGATTACCTACAGCTACGATGCCGCCGGTAACCGGAGCAGTCAGGTAACTACCGGCGCGCCGTAATCGGCTAACCACCCCGAAATCCTGTTTTTACTTTAACTTGAGTTAGGCCGAAACATCCGGCCGCCGACCTACTGCGTCTTGATACGATGCGCCAAGCCGCATCAAGGGAGATTGGGCGGCAACATTTGAGCTACGGAGTCCGGACATGTCTGCACACAAAAACACTACACGCAAGGTCACTGTCATCGCATCAATCCTTGTGGCGATTCTCACCGGTGGTGCACACGCCCAAGGGAATATCACCTTTGGCGAAGGCGTGCCGGCTGTTGTTGATACTGCGGGAGAGCCGACACAAGGGATTACTCAAAATGGCCTGTCAGCGGGTGCCAAAAAGCGTTCAAAAGGCGCGCCCGCCGCTACCGTGGAGCACGGTCCGGGGGTCAATCGCGTAATCCTGTCCCCGGTGACGCCAGAGGAATCTGAGCGCGCAATCAACTCCCGCAAACTTCCCCGTGACTTGAATCAGGGCGTTGATGCCAGCACCCTGCTTCAGTCCACCGATAGTACGACGGCGCTGCGTACTTCGGGCGCCACGGCGCCCACTGGGCCAGCCTCCATTGCCGAACTTGCGCGTGCGCTGAAGAACGATCCGGACCTCATCTACGAATACGTTCACAACAACGTCGCCTACTACCCAACCTGGGGTCTGCAGAAAGGGGCGATTGGCGCCATTCTCGACAATCAGGGCACGGCATTCGACCAAGCTACACTCATGGTGCAGTTGCTGCGTGAGGCAGGTTATACCGCCAATCACGTTGTGGGCCGCATCGACCTCAGCGCCGCTCAAGTTGAGGATTGGCTCGGCATCGACACCGACAAGGTGTGTGCTGTCATCAATCTGTTTGCCAATGCGCAGATTCCCATCTCCTCGGTAACAGCCACAGCCGCCGGCAGTTGCCCGGGGGCAAATGCTGCGCTGTATAGCATGAAGGTCTATCACATCTGGGTGAAAGTAAATATCGGTGGTACCAATTACTACTTTGACCCCAGCTTCAAGTCTCATACCCACAAGGCCGGTATCAACCTCGCATCCGCCAGTGGCTATAATGCCTCCACGTACCTGAGTGCGGCACGCAGCGGGGCTACCATCAACACTAACTACGCGCAGGGTATCAACCGTACCAACATCCGCAACAACCTCACCACTTACGCCAACAATCTCGCCACCTACCTGCGCAGCAATAAACCAGCCGGTGTGCTTGATGACGTGCTGGGTGGCAAGACCATCACCCCACACAGTGGCGGGAACCTGCGTCAGACAACGCTGCCCTACCAGGACACCTCGGTCGCGCTTACCGAGTGGGTCAATATTCCGTCAAACTACAGTCCCACGTTGCGAATCCAGTACCAGGGGATTGATCGTACCTACACCTCTGACGCCATCTACGGCAAGCGTCTCACGTTGACCTACAATGGCTCTAACCAACCGGTATTGATGCTGGATGGTGTCACCCAACAGACCGGCACTGCAGTAACACCAGGTACCGTAGGCAGTGTCAGCTTCACGGTGACACACGGTGCCTATGCATACACCTTTGCCAACCAGTCGTTCACTCAGCAGATCAAGGCGGGTGGTACGTATCTGATCGGCAACGGCTGGGGTCCGGCCGGGCGCGGCTTGGTCGAGCAACACCGCAATCGTCTTGATGTCGCTAAAGCGGCGGGTGGTGCCGACACGTCAGAAGAGGTACTTGGCTCATCGCTCGCTGTGCTCTCCGCAAACTGGATTGCCCAGGTCAATCACTCGGATTACATCACCGATCGTTTGGCAGGGACCAACACCCTGTTTCATCATCAGGTCGGCATCGCTGGTTACTACGACGCCGCTTACGTCGACTTACCAGGCAACATGCTCAGTGTCGTCAGCCAGTTTGAGGACACGGCGAAGGAGCGGGCGGCTTTTTATAACTCGGCAATGCATTCGAGCATTTTCGAGTCCACGGCGGTGCAACAGACCACAGGGGTCAGTGCAGTCTCCACTGTCAAGCTT
>JACDJA010000267.1_pt1 | contig 66315 bp, 70 predicted proteins | sample 7449241 | NCBI WGS metagenome assembly JACDJA01 (sample SAMN14253289, study PRJNA609438) | sludge metagenome | isolation source: initial anaerobic sludge | collected 2018-12-20 | reverse complement strand
GTTGATATTGATTACTGGGTGCGAAACACTCCAATCCCACTTATCCTCAATAGCCAAGCCTTTAAATAGCTCCTTTTTTGCTTCAAAAATATTCTTCAATGTATCTACAAAAAGGCTTTTACCAAATCTTCTAGGGCGGCTTAGAAATATATATTGATATCTATCTATAAGATCTAATGCCAATGCAGTTTTGTCTATGTAGATGTAGCCATCTTCGATTATCTTACTAAATGTCTGTATGCCGATAGGGAGTTTTTTAAGGTTCATAAGGGTGATTATAGCAAAAGATGAGACCCTGAATCAAGTTCAGGGTGACAGGAAAAAAGTTCAGGATGACAAACAGCAGTCATTCCAGACTTGATCTGGAATCTCTTTCTTTTCACAACCTAGACCCAGAACCTTGTTTAGGGTGACGGGGGAGAGTTCAGGGTGACGGGGGAGAGTTTGGGGTGTGAAGATTTTAAAAGTATTTTTTAAGTGCCTCTTTGTCGATAATCCTCTTTTTAGTGTCTATTATTTTATTGTCTTTAAAAAACTTAAGCACCCTTGATAGTGTTTCAGGGGAGACCCCTAGTATCTCTGCTATCTCGATATTTTTAGTATCAAAAAAATCATCACTGCGACTATAGATATACTTAGCGACCCTCTCTTTTGAGTCTAAAACTAAGTTTGTCGAGATGATATTTTCAAGATTTTTGATCTTTTTTATAAGTGAAGTTTGTATATTAAAAGCTAGATTTGGATTTGTTATAATGATATCTTTTAGCTTATCAAAGTCTATCTTTAAAACCTCGATATCGCTATAAGCCTTAGCAGTTGCGGGGTATGGCATCCCCTCAAAATTTGCAACTTCGCCTATTAGCTCATTTTCATGAAAATATTTTAAGATTATCTCTTTGTGTGTTGAAGATGTTTTGTAGAGTTTTATAACCCCATTTATAAGCATATAGAGGTATTTTGAATCATCCCCCTCATAAAATAAAATATTACCTTTTAAAACCTTTTGGGTGATACTAAAAGACTCTATCTTGCTGATAGTCTCTTTATCTATGTTGTTAAATAGCGAGGTTGATTTTAAACGAGTTATCATCTTATCCTCTCCAAAACCTCTTCATAGCTTATGATCTCTTCGCCATCAAGGTTTTCTTTACTCTTATGAGCAGAGAAGCCAAACCCCATCGGGGTAACATTTTGAGTCGTGTAAAATGCCTCTCTTGCATCTATCCACTCACCAGTCACTACATCGGTAGTCCATATCTTGACACTATCTTTATAGGAGATATTTTCCTCTTTAAACCAAAGTGCCAAACACCCTATATCATCAAACTTATAAAGTTTATTTGTTTGCGGATCTCTCAGTTGAAGTGCATTTTTTCTATCACTCAAAACCATAACACATCTATCGCACATATCGCGATCCCAGTGAAGTGCTGCTGCACCATCTCTTTTGGTATCTTCACCACAACCTACAAGGAAAAAAGCAAACAATAAACCCAAGAAAATTCTCATAAAAAAACTCCATTTTTTAAGTAGTAAAGCACTACATAACTGCTTAGCAATATAACATAAAGTGAATTAAACACAAGTGAGAGTCTAAAATTAGCCTCATCTTTTTTAAATATAGCAGCACTTAGTCCATAAAATGTCCCTAAAAATCCAAAGCTATATATAAAATATCCTACAAAATAGTACTCTTTTTGTAGTAAACAAAACGGGCAATGGTGGGTTGGAAGCTCATAAACATAAGTGCTAAAAAAGAGTATGATAGCTATAAGTGAGACGACTATAAAAAGTAGATTTGAGAGTGCAAAAAGGAGACTATTTTTAAGAAAATAAAATAGCACTATAAGCCCAAAAAGTGAGTAAAATATAGCAACTACTATCTTGTTATCTATCAAAAAAAGATCCGATATGAGTGATGATGAAGAGCTAGAGTAGATGCTTCCACAACAACTAACTATCTTATCGACCTCTATAGAGCTAAACATCGCTATCTCTATGGCTATCTCTGTAAAAAGCAAAACCCCAAGAGCTAAAAATGCTAAAGATTTTAGTTTTGTGTATGGTTGTGTCTCATTTAGCATATCGGCACTATTTAGTTTTAGCCAGAGTGCAAAAAGGTATATATTTACCACCTTAAAGACCATAAGATAAAGCCCATAAGGGGTGGCATCTAACACACCAGCACCGCACATAGCACCACTTAAAACATTTGAGATCTTATCTAGTGTAAAAACAAAAAATAAAAATAGTGGTATCTTTATACTAAGGATAAACTTGATGATAGTTGAGGCTAAAAAACCACTCTTTTCTAAGCTGTACTGCAAAGGTTTAGTAGAGCCTATATCCCAAAAAAGGTAGATTTTAGCACTTATATAAAAAGCGATGATAGTAAAAAATACAAATATAGCATCAAGAACAAGGATGCTAAGAATTTCGGGCATTAAGAGCAAAGTTTGCCTTTTTGTATCTCTATAACTCTATCTACTATATCAAGCTCAAAAAAGAGTGAATCATGAGTCGCTACAACTATGGTTTTGCCTTCATTTTTAAGATCTTTTAGTATATCTATAAAGTGCAAAGATAGTGCATGATCTAGATTTGCCGTTGGCTCATCTGCTACTATGATTTTTGGGTTATTTACATTTGCTCTTGCTATAGCAACACGCTGTTGCTCACCACCCGATAGGTTTTTAACTAACTGATTTTTTTTAAACTCTATCTTAAACATAGCCAAAGCCCTATCGACTTTTTGCTCGACCTCTTTTAGTGGTAGATTTAGCGGAGCTAGTGGGAGCATAACGTTATCCCTTACACTTAGATTTGGTAAAAGGTTATACTTTTGAAATACAAACCCTATAGTATTTAACCTAAAATCTGAAGCAAAATTATCTAAAAGTTTTGAGACTCTTGAGCTATCTACTATAATCTCACCACTTGTTGGTTTATTTAGCGAAGCTATAAGGCTTAAGAGTGTCGATTTGCCACTACCGCTATGCCCTTTTAGCACAACTAACTCACCCTCTTTTATATGTAGGTTTATATCATCTAGTGCATAGATATTTGAGCCATCTTGAGCTATAAAACTCTTACTTACCCCACGAACCTCTATCATCTTATCACCTCATCTACCTCTTTTGTAGCACTCTGCCATGATGGTATGATGATGGCTGCTATATAGATAGGGACACTAAGAAAAAAGAGTAGTGCTAAAGCCTCAACATCAAAAACAAACATAAGCTCAAACTCTGGTTTTAGTTTAGAGTAACCACTAAAAAGCTCTCTTAAAAGTGGAGCCTGAAGCATATATACAAACACAAATGAGAGTATCACTCCTAAAATATAAGAAAAAGCACTAACTATAAAACCCTCATAAAACCGCTCTTTTAAGATATGCTCAACTCTCCATCCAATCGCCCTTAGGATACCTATCTCCCTTTTTTGCTCACTACTAAGCCCACTAGCTCTATCGTAGATGATGATAAAAAAGGTAAATATGCTTATGGTAAAAAGAGCTAAAAATATACCGCTTTTATAGTCAAATATATTTTGATAACTAGCCATCAAATCCTCTTTGCTTATAACCCTAAATGATGGAAATTCTAGTTTTATCTTTGAAACTATTGTGCTTATTTCGTCTTTATTTGGAACCTTTAGGACTATATCTGTAGCCTTATGCTCATCTATATCAAAAATCTCTCTAACATCATCTTTGCTCATAACTAAAACATCGTTTGACTCTAAGTTAGTATCATGCTCAAAAACCCCTGCGATAGTAACTTTTTTAAACTCACCATCTGGCTTTATAAAGTTAAAATAATCGCTATAGTGATTTTGTTCTAAAACTTTTTTAACACCCTGCCCAACAAACATAGATGAGTTATCAAAATCTAGCTTTAAAGATGCCTTTTCAAGCGATTTTTTATACCCTTTTTCATACTCATCTATACCAACTAAAGAGAAGTTTACTCCAGCATTTTCAAAATAATAATACCCCCAAACTCTAGCAACACCGCCACTAACACCATTTATATCTAAAAGCTTATCTAACACATCGACATCTATATCGTAGTGTCTACCTGCTTTTATATTTTGTACAGTTATCTCAGGGAGCCAATCAAGCGATATATCTAACTCATGTTTTATGGAGCTTTTTATAAAAAGCATTGAACTTAGTAAAAATATAAGTAGAGTTAAAACAGAGGTGATAAATATAGTTTTGTATTTTTGATTTAGCAGTGAAGCAAGAGCATACTCAAGTATATAAAAGTTCATCTAGCACCCTCTCTATAGATAAATGATGAAGCAAAATAATCCCTTAGCTCTGGAGCATCTTTATAGGCTGAGAAAAAATCACTCAAAGAGCGATGTCTTATAAATGAAGCCTCAGTGCTTATGGCCAAATCAGGCAAAGCTGTAGTAGCTACAAACTCTTTTTTAGCCTCAATATCTACACTTTTAAAACTCAAATATAGTGGTAAAACTACAAACATCAAGCCCAAAAACCCAAAAACACCCAGGGTAAAAAAAGATCTCTTAAACATCTAAACTTTTTAGTATCTCACTTGTTATATCATCAAACTTTAGCACTTTTTTACCTTTGTGGTCTAGCGAAAAACTTCTAGCTTCATCTTCACTACTAAAAGGGATAAGCTCATCTCCCATAGGTCCATAAACATCGCTACCTATAACATAGTAAGCATCTTTTGCATCAATCGCTTCAAGTGTGTAGTAGTTGCTAACTAACATCTCTTTTATGTTATCTTTGTGTAAAAAGTAGTACTTCATCATATCTTTTACACCATCAAAACTAAACTTATTATCTTTGTAGACTATTTGTGCCGCCCATTTTGGATATTTATATACAAACATTCCACAAACTGGACATTTATCGTCTTTGCTAAAAACTATTCTCTTTTTAACACCCTCAAGCCTTTTTACCTCAAAAAGGTAGAGTGATAGTGGCTGAAACTCTTTATCTTTTAGGTTTTTACAGCTCTTATCTAGATTTGCTTTTAGCTCATTTATGGTTTTAAACTCGTTTAAATCTATATCTTTTTTACACTTTTTCTCAAAGATTTTTTTACCCATCGGATAGACCTGTTTTTGCTTTTTACTTTGAGCCATCTCTATATCATCTTTAAGTGAGTCTTTAGCCATAGCAAAAGCTAGAGTAAAATCACCCATCTTGCCATTATAATCCATAGCAAAATCATCTGCATCATCTTCATTTAAAAAGGCTAGTTTACTAACTCTACTCATAGTCCCTTTTATCTCTGAACCTATAACATAAAAAGCACTACTAGCTGGTATAAACTTTTGCGAAACTACATCTACCACTTGGATATCTTTTAGTTTATACTCTTGCTCATCTACCGCTAAACACCTGATAGAGCAGTACTGGTGAGTTGTACCATCTTCTAGTTTTGCCGCATGAGAGGTTTTATAATAATCCCTTAGGCTCATCCCGCACACACTACACCACTCCTTTTTAGCACCATCTTGTAAAAGTTGCGGTGTTATGGTTGCTGCTTTTGTAAAATCAGCACTTAAAGTACTCAACATAAAAAATAGTAACATAGTGATATATTTCATAACCAATCCTTTTAAAAATTATAAGACTATACTATAAAATTGCTAAATTAGACAACCCTAAGCAAAGAGAGTCGCCTTATGAAGAGTATAACAAGTGCGATAGCTAGTATCTTAAAATCAAGCTCACTTGCAAAGTGGATATTTCTAAATGTATCACTTTTTGTCGCCTCTTCACCTAACATCTGCATAGCTATGATCTTTGGGGAGTAGATAGCACTATACATAAAAGCAGAAAAAACAACCGTGATAGCACTTCCATAAACTAAGGCATCTCTTTGCCCTTTTTTATACATAATCACTTCATAAAACAGCACACTAAAACCTATAAGATAGAGCCAATAGTTAAACCTTCTAAAAATCTCAGTCATAATAACACCTGCATCATAACTACTAAGCTCTACTTCAAACATCAAGTTGTGGGTATAAAATATAACAGGTGCCACAAATGCACCAAGGACAACAACAGCCCCAAAAGTAGCCGCTATAAGGATAAGGTAGCCAAAGTCTATGTAGATATTATTTCTCAAGTGTAAAACCTCTGTCAAAATCGCTTAAGTCTTTGTAAAAATCGACTGATTTAAATGATTTGCCTTCTAAATATTTTCGTATTTTACTCTTTTGATCATATCCCATCTCGCAAGTAAAATAACTAATATTTCGCTTTAAGGCTTCATCAAGCAGTTTTTTAATGATCTCATCTCCAACCACTCCACCAAAAAGGGCGTTTTGTGGCTCGTAAGATAGATTTTTCTCTAATTTAAGGTTATCTTCTATGTATGGTGGGTTAGAAACAAGGTAGTCAAACTCCTCATCTATGGTATCTAAAAGTGAGCCGTGGCGAAGCTTTACTCTATCTTTTAAGTCAAATTTTTCTATATTTATCCTAGCAACTTCCAGTGCATCTTGCGATATATCTACCGCTATAAATGTAGCATTTGGTAGTTTTTTAGCTAGTATGATAGATATAATCCCGCTCCCAACACCAACCTCAACAAACCTTGTAGGCTTTATGGTATCTACCCTTTTTAACACCTCATCTATAAGTAGTTCGCTCTCAGGACGGGGGATAAGAACCCTACTATCTACATAAAAAATCTCAGAGTAAAAACTTGCACTATTTGTTATATACTCAAGTGGCTCATCTTTAGCTCTTCTAGCTACATTTTTAAAAAAATCATCACTTAACTCTATAAAACTATGCTGATTTGTAAGTAGCCAAAGCTCATCTACCTTTAAGTGGTGCATCAAAAGAAGCTGCGATTCTCTAGCGGCTCTATCTAAAAAAGAGAGCTTTAGAGTCGTCTCTTTTAGTATATCTTTTACTAGATATCTGCTTGACAATGCTCTACCATCGCTTCATTTGAGCTATCTATATCAACACCTAACTCTTTTAGCCTCTCTATAACAGGTGGATGTGAGTAGTGGAAAAATATATATATCGGGTGAGATAGTGGGAAGCTTTTGTTCTCCTCAACTAATTTTTTGAGTGCATTTGCAAGTTCGACCGCTCCACCTAGCTCACTCCCCATCTTATCGGCTTCGTACTCATTATGGCGACTCAAACTCCCATATATAGGCATAATAAAAAAGCCAATAACTGGCATAAAAAGCATAAGTAGTATCATAATGGTATATGGTGCTTTCAAGACCCCTAAACTCATATATAGCTCATCTGGAATATTGCCAAAAAAAGCAAAAAGCCCAAACATCATAACCGCTACCATCGCTATGTTTTTATATATATCTTTATGTGCAAAATGCCCTAGTTCGTGACCTAAAACTGCCAATATCTCCCGTGGGGTTAGTTTTTGTATAAGGGTATCAAAAAGTACAACTCGCTTACTCTTACCAAGTCCGCCAAAGTAAGCATTTAGCCTTGCATCTCTTTTACTAGCATCACTCACAAAGACACCTGAACTTACAAAACCGACTCTATCCATCATAGCTTTAATGCTACTATCTAGCTCTTTATCTTCAAGTGGGGTTAGCTTGTCAAAAAACATAGCTCTAAATGTTGGAAACAACATATTTATAGCTACAACAACCACCATCAAAAACACAAAACTCCAAAACCACCAAAGCTCAGTAGATACGATAATGATATATACTCCCCAAACTATAAGTGAACCTAAAACTATAGTAGTTACAAATGAGATAAAAGTATCTCTTAACCACTGAGCTTTACTTGATTTGTTAAAACCAAACTTCTCATCTAGCACAAACTTCTCATAGTAAGAAAAAGGGAGCGATAACACCGCACCAACAAGTAAAAAACTGACCACTATCGCGATATTTTGCACACTATCGCTACTAAAGTTTATACTCTGCTCAAGCGCTTTTATACCAAAACCTATCCAAGCTACAAAAACCAAATAATCAACAAAGTTGTGAACTATGCTAAATCTCTCTTTAGCAATCCCATAAGACGCCGCTTTTATAAAATCATTTTGCCCTAAAAGTATCGCCTTGCCATTTTTAGCACGACTTATAAAACCTATCTGCATAACACTAACATATATAGATACTAAAACATAAAGTGTATATGCTAAAACTAAACCCATCAACATTATCTATCAACCTTGTTATATATTTGTTACTCATACGAAGGCTATAATTTTAACATATCAAAAATATAAAGAGGTCTAAGATGAGAACTTCAGTTAAAATTTTAAGTTCACTATTAGTTGGAGCGGCTATCGCTTCTAGTGTTTATGCGGAAGATGTAAAGCAGAGTGGTCCGATACCTTTTGAGGTTTATGACATAAACAAAGATGGTTCTATAAGTAAAGATGAGTTTAACAAAACCATAGAACAAAAGATTCAGGCTCTAAAAGAACAAAAGCAAAAAAACAACAAAATGGATAAGAAAAGGTTATCTTTTGAAGATATAGACCAAGATAAAGATGGAAAAATCTCCAAAGTTGAACTTCTAGAGGCTCAGCTACAAAATCTTCAAGATAGAAAAAAATCTTGTCGCGGGTGCAAGTAGTTACTTAAAGTAATCTACCACTTTTGACTCAACCACAACAGACCTAACAAAAGCGGTCACCTCAAGGTGTTTTGGATGATTTGCATAAATCGCCAAATCATCTTTTGAGTCAAAAGTACTAAGGAGCGAGAGATCAAATGCTCTTGCTTCATCTGCTATATTTACCCCAACTTCCATAGTTTTTAACTCTGGTATAAAATCTAAAAGCTCTTCAAGTTGCCTTTTTACCTCGATGATATTTGCCTCTTTGTTCTCATCTTTAAACTTAAACATAACTATATGGACTAACATTGCTACTCACTTTTTTTGTGAAATTTTAACACAATATGATTTAAATCATATCTTTAGGTTATAAATAACTCTATAATAGAGTGATTTTAGAAAAACACGGAGAAAGCTATGAAAAAATATCTACTTTTAACACTCTTTTTTGCACTTACACTAGTGGCAAATGAGGGTGAAGAGCTTGCGGTAAAACACTGTGGTGAGTGTCACTTGATGGGGGTGACTTCAAAAGAGAAACTAGACAATATGAAAGCACCGCCATACTGGGCATTAGCTAAAAAAGCTAGAGAGGCTTATGGGACATATGAAGAACAAGCTACCTACATCATAGAGTATGCCAAATCACCAAATGAGCAAATGATGCTTTTTCCAAAACAGACCATAGAGAAGTTTGGCAAAATGCCACCACTAAAAGATAAGATATCTGATAAAGAGCTAAAAGCTATAGCTGATTATACTTTAGAAGATAAGTTTAACTAGTTTTTTAACAAATCGGCTAGTGAGTCTTTTGGCTCTTTGCCCTCAAGTATAAGATAGACCTCTTTTGCTATGGGCAAGTAGATATTTTTTTGCTCTGCTATATAAAAAAGTGCTTTAGCAGTCCCAACCCCCTCGGCAACTTCACCTAGCTCATCTAAGATATATGGAAGTTTTTTACCTTGTGATAACATAAGACCAACCCTAAAGTTTCGACTCATAGTAGATGTTGCACTAAGTACCAAATCCCCTGCCCCGCTAAGTCCTAAAAAACTCTCATCTTTTGCACCATAACTTAAGCCAAATCTATGCATCTCAACAAGCCCTCTAGCTATAAGTGAAGCGGCGGCATTTTTACCCAAATCTAACCCCTCACATATACCCGCAGCTATTGCTATAACATTTTTATAAGCCCCTGCTATCTCAGCACCTATAATATCATCTGAGATATAAGCTTTTATAAACTGTGGAAAAAAAGATGAAAACTCCTCAGCTAGTTTAGTACTAGATGAGTTTATAACTAAAGCAGTAGGGAGAGCTTTCATAACCTCTGTAGCAAACGATGGACCCGATAAAAAAGCAAGATTTTGTTGTGGGATAAACTCCCCATAGATATCGTTTAAAAACCTACCACTTGATGCTTCTATCCCTTTTGAAGCGACTAGTATCTTTTGGTTTTTAAAAACAAACTTCTCTTTTAGCCACAAAGCTACCTCTTGAGCTGGAACAGTGATGATTAGGTGCTCAAACTCAAGTATCTCATCTAGTGTTATAAAGTTTTTAAGGTCTCTTTGGTTTCTTGAAGTTATATAGACTTCATTTTTAAAGCCCATAGCAAAAGCTAGAGCTTGACCCCATTTTCCTGCCCCTATAACTCCTATTTTAGCCACTTTTAACCTAGTTTTGCTTTTAAGATTTCATTGACTGTTTGTGGATTTGCACTACCTTTTGACTCTTTCATAACTTGACCTACAAAAAAACCAAAAAGTTTATCTTTTCCACATTTATACTCTGCTACTTTATCGCCATTTTTAGATATAACATCATCACAAATAGCCTCTATAGCACCTGTATCACTAACTTGTTTCAGCCCAAGTTTTTCTATAACATCATCGACACTCAAATCGTTTTCCATTAGATAATCAAGCACCTCTTTAGCAGCCTTGCCACTAATAGTTCCATCTTCTATCCGCTTAACTAAAGTCGCTAGTGTTAAGGCACTAACAGGTGAGTTTGCTATGTTAGTCTCACCCTTAAAACGACCTAAAAGTTCGACACTTAGCCAAGTTGTAGCATTTTTAGCACTAGCACCCTCACTTAACATAGTCTCAAAAAACTTAGCCATCTCTGGAGTTGATGTTAGCACACTTGCATTGTACTCACTTATGCCAAACTCACTAACAAACCTATCCATCTTAGCATCTGGTAGCTCTGGTATGATGGAGTATTTTGCTAACATCTCATCACTTATAACAGCTTTTAGTAGATCTGGCTCTGGAAAATATCGATAATCAGCCGCTTCTTCTTTTCCTCTCATACTTCTTGTCTCTTGCTTTGCTTGATCAAAAAGCCTTGTCTCTTGAACTATCTCTTCTTTATAGGTTCCATCTTCCCAAGCATCGATCTGTCTCTCTACTTCTATCTCTATAGCTTTTTGGATAAATCTAAAACTATTGATATTTTTAATCTCAACTCTAGTGTAGAGTTTTTCATCACCTTTTGGGCGGATAGAGACATTTACATCTACCCTAAAAGACCCCTCTTGCATATTTGCATCACTTATATCTAAAAATCTTATAATAGAGTGGAGTTTTTTAAGATAAAGCACCGCCTCATCTGCACTCCTTAAGTCTGGTTCGCTAACGATCTCTAGCAGTGGAGTACCTGCACGGTTTAAATCTACCTTTGAGATAGCCCCATCGTGTATGTTTTTCCCTGCATCTGCCTCTATATGAGCACGATTTACCCTTATGCTCTTATGGGTTGCATCTTCAAAATCTATGCGAAGTTTTCCATGCTCTAACACTGGAGTATATAGTTGAGTTATCTGATAAGCTAGTGGACTATCTGGATAGAAGTAGCTTTTTCTATCAAAGTATGAAGTTTGGTTTATCTTAGCATCTAGTGCGGTTGCTAACATGATAGATTTGTGAAGTGCCTCTTTGTTTAGTACAGGCAAAGCCCCTGGTAGAGCCAAGCAAGTTGGGCAAGTGTTAGTGTTTTGTTTATGATTAAAGCTTGTTGGACATGAACAAAAAAGTTTTGTTTTAGTGTTTAACTGTACATGAACCTCAAGCCCTATAACGACTTCAAACATAAAAATCCTTAAGAAATTGATAAAGTAGATTGTATCAAATCAATGTTTTATGTTTGATAAAAATCTACTAATCTTTTTGTCGTCTAACCCATGTTGGAGTATCTAGTGAATCAAAGTCCAAATCGCTACCTACTGCCAAAGTTGGACGAAGCATCCTTAGTGGTGCCTCTGATTTTGTCTCATTTACTGCTTCAGATGAGCTTGTAGTCTTTACAACCTTCTCAAACCCTGTTGCAACAACAGTTATCTTGACATAGTCTTCAGGTAAAGATGGGTCTGTAGTTGTACCAAATATAACATCAGCATCTTCATGAGCAGACTCTCTTACAACATTCATAGATTCACTTATCTCTATAAGAGAAAATGATGGGTGTGTATAAAAGTGTACAAGCACTCCCATAGCTCCATCTATTGAGACATTATCAAGTAGTGGTGACTCGATTGCTAGTTTTATAGCCTCATAAGCAGCATCTTCACCCTCAAACTCACCCATACCCATAAGAGCTAAACCTTTGTGGCTCATAACTGTTTTAAAGTCTGCAAAGTCAAGGTTTATATCATCCTCTCCACTTGCTAGTATAACTCCTGCGGTTCCGCTAACTGCTTGAGATAGGACACTATCTACTATCTTAAAGCTATCTTTAATCCCTAGTTTTTTATCTATAATGGAGAGAAGTTTATCGTTTGGTATAACAACTATAGAGTCGCTCTCTTGCTTGAGTTGTTCTAGCCATGTTTTTGCTAATTTACTCCTTTTTTGACCCTCAAAACTAAAAGGCTTAGTAACTACAGAGATAGTAAGAGCACCCACCTCTTTAGCAGCTTTAGCGATAACCGAAACAGCTCCTGTTCCAGTACCACCGCCTAATCCTGCTGAGATAAAGACTATATCAGCTCCTGCTAGAGCATTTTTTATCTCATCGTAACTCTCAAGGGCAGACTCATGACCGATTTCTGGCTTCATCCCGCACCCCAGCCCTTTTGTTAGTTGTGCACCTATTTGTATAGTTTTTACACCACTTACATTTTGAAGAGCTTGTATATCGGTATTTGCCATAATAAGCTCTATACCTTTTATGCCACTCTTGTTCATATGGCTTATCATATTTCCGCCACCACCGCCAACACCGATAGCGACTATTCTAGCTCCTGTGATTTGTACTGATTCTTCTACTGTAAATGGGTCCATCTCTTTTCTCCTTAAAATAACTGTGTCATCCAGTTCCAAAACTTGCGAATAGAACCTGGTTCTGTGCTATCTTTAGCACTTTTTTTCTTTTTATCGCCTAACATAACCATACCACTAGCCTCTTTTGGCTTTTGCTTAGAAGCGGTGGAGGGTTGTGGTATGATTGGCTCTTTTAGATCCTCTAGTGTCTTTTGTGGCTCACTAGCTAGTGTCTCATTTCTTCTGATTTGTTTGTTTATATCTATCTCATAGAGAGTGTAAGGTTTAGCTGCATATAAAATCAAACCTATAACACTAGCATACTCAGGTCCTCTTAGTGTGTCAAAGTGACCATTTAGCTCTTTTGGTCTAGCTAGTCTAACAGGGAGTGAACCAAATATAGCAACAGCTAACTCCCTTATGCCATCCATCTTTGAAAAACCACCTGTTAGTATGATACCTGCACCTATGTTTTCACTTAAGCCGCTATTTTCTACAAAATGGGCCAAAAGCTTTAGAGTCTCATCTACCCTTGCATAGACAACATTTCTAACAACTTCAAGTGAAACCTCTTGTCTATCGTTTTCAACCCCGATAGTTGGGACCTCTATAAGGTCGCTACTAGTGCTTTGTAAAGAGCCGTATTGCAACTTAACCCTATCAGCTTCTTCTATAGGAGTGTGAAGTGCCATAGACAAATCGGTCGTAACATGGTGTGAACCTACACCTAAAAACTCATTGTATCTTATGGAGTTACCTGAGTGTATCGCTAGATTACAACTATTTCCACCCATATCTATAACAACAGCTCCAAGCTCTTTCTCATCATCATTTATGGTTGCTATAAGTGAAGCATAGCTACTTAAAACTACACCCTCTATCTCAAGCCCTGCGGTTTTTACAGTTTTTCTTAGGTTGTTTAAAAATGATTTTTGAGTCGTTATGATATGAACTTCTGCTTTAAGCCTTGAAGCATCCATACCTAGTGGGTCTTCTATGTTGCTATCTTGATCGTCTATCTTGAAGTTATAAGGTAAAACATGTAAAACCTCAAACTCATGGGGTATGTTAGCATTATAAGATGCGGTTTGCATAACTCGCTCTATCTCTGCATAGGTTATCTCTTTGCTTTGTATATTTACTATGCCATCTGAGTTTATACCCTTAGCATAAGCACCAGATATAGATATGATAGCTCGATTTATAGTGCTTCCAGAGATTCTTCTAGCATCATCAAGGGCTGCTTTGATTGACTTAGCAGCTAGTTCGATATTTACTATGCTACCTCTTTTTAACCCTTGAGCTTTAGTGGTTCCTGCACCTATTATTGAGATATCATCACCGTTTTTTATCTCTGCTATAACAGCACATATTTTAGTTGAACCAATATCGATAGCTAAAACAGTCCTACTCACTTATATACCTTCTTTTATAAAAGTTTCTATCTTAAATCTACTCTTTAGATCTCTAACCAACCCCTCGTTAAACAATCTATTTTTTAATTCTAACATAGAAATATCTTTGTTAGTGTTATTAAGCACTTTTTGTTCCAAAATCCTATATAAAACGACACTTCCATCACTAAGTGTTATAAAATCGTTAGCTTTATGTGAGATAAAAAGTGAGTTTAAAAACTCCTCTTTTTGAAAATCACTCAAGTTTTTTAAAGATGAAGCATTTGAGTGGTTTATAAAATCAGTCGTTTCTCCACTAAAACTCTCATAGCTATTTTTAGCTAGAGTTTTTATCTTATTTTCTTGCTCATTTTGTACAAAAAGCTCACTAACCTCATCTTTTGCATCTTCAAAACTCTTTGGCATAGACTCTATAGTTTTTAGTAGTTTTATAGAGTAAAAATTAGACTCAAACTCAACAGGCTTTAGTATATCGCTTGAGTCTTTTAGTGCTAAAATCTCCCCTAAAATCTCATCATCAAATATATTATTGCTTTGTGAGATATTTGTTTTTTGCACCTCATAGCCACTATCTTCACCTTTTTTAAATGCTATATATGCTCTTAGGGCGGTATTTTTAGCCTCTTTTGAGTTAAGAGCTGCTACTACTTCATCTTTTGCATCTTCAAAGCTTTTTATCTTGCCATCTCCATCTTTTAGCGACTCTTTGTTATCATCATAGTACTCTTGCAGCTCATCTTGGCTAAACTCTTTGAGTGCAACAGGTACTTTTATATACTCTATCTCATAACTAGGTTCACTTAGGAAGTTGTTTTTATTCTCTTCCCAAAAAGCATGTAGTTTTGTCTCATCTACTGCTACTTCTATACTCTTAGGATCTAGCACTTTATACTCTATCTTATCGGCGATACCCAAAGCAAAATCTACTATAGCTTGTTCATTTTCATTTGCCTTAACATCCATCAAAGATAAGAGTTTTGTTATGGTTAGCTCTTTTTTTACACTCTGCTCATACTCTTTTTTGGTTATGTTGTTTCTGCTTAGTATATCTTCATAAGTCGCTTTATCAAACTTCCCATCTAAAAAAAAGTAGTCTTTTGTTTTTATATCGTTTGCTATCTCAACATCACTAACATCTATATCGAAGTGTTTGGCTAAGTTTAAAACAAGAGCTTGGTTTATCAAAAAATCAAGTGCTTGAGACTTAAGTCCAAAGCTATTTGCTCTCTCTTCATCAAACTCACCGCCAAACATTTGGGCATACTGAGCATAAAGGTTTGAGTAGCTTTTTTGAAACTCACCCATCGAAACATCGACTTCACCGACTTTAGCTACCGCACTAGCTTTGTCTCCATAACTATACTGACCCCATCCAACAAACCCTGCACCAACAAACGCTATCGTTGAGACCCATATGGTCACTATGAGGTATTTTTTCTTCTTTTGCATCCAACTAATCATAATCTTTATAAAGCCTTTAGGTATAATTTTGTTATTTTATAAAAATAACCATTAATCCTAGATAAACAAGGAGTTTTTAGATGAAAAATAGTGAACTAAAACAATTAGATTTAGAAGTTATATGGCACCCTTGTACTCAGATGAAAGATCATGAATTTTTACCCCTTATACCGATAAAAAAAGCTTATGGAGTATATCTTGAAGATTTTGAGGGGAACAGCTACATAGATGCCATAAGTAGTTGGTGGGTAAATATTTTTGGTCATACAAACCCCTATATAAACCAAAAGATTAAAGAGCAGTTAGATAGCCTTGAGCATGTTATACTTGCTGGATTTACCCATGAGCCTATCATAAAGCTATCAAAAAGACTAACTAAACTAACACATTTAGATAAGTGTTTTTATGCCGATAACGGTTCAAGTGCGATAGAAGTTGCCCTAAAGATGAGCTACCATGCACATAAAAATAGTGGCAAAAACAAGACTATCTTTGTATCGCTAACAAACTCTTATCATGGTGAGACACTTGGAGCTTTGAGTGTTGGGGATGTAAAGCTCTATAAAGATACTTATGAACCGCTACTTATAAAAACCATACAAACTCCTGTCCCAAAAGATAACACCATAAAAGCTGCTAAAGATGCCGCTAGTGAGTTTGAAAAGCTCTGCAAAACCCACCATCAAGATATAAGCGCCATCATACTTGAGCCTTTAGTGCAAGGTGCGGGTGCTATGCATATGTACCACAAAGAGTTTTTAAGCTTAGTAAAAAACATCTGCTTAGACTACGATATCCACTTTATAGCAGATGAAGTTATGGTTGGTTTTGGTAGAAGTGGTGAGATGTTTGCTACTATAAGTAGTGGTATAACACCTGACTTTTTGGTGTTATCAAAAGGGCTTAGCGGTGGCTACCTGCCGTTATCTGTAGTGCTAACAACTAATGATATTTATGCTAAGTTTTATTGTGATTATGGTGAGCAAAAAGCATTTTTACACTCACATAGTTATACAGGAAATGCTCTTGCTTGTGCGGCAGCAAATGCTACACTAGATATATTTGAACAAGAAGATACCATAGAGAAAAATAGAGCTTTATCGGCTTTTATGGCTAAAGAGCTACTTAGGTTTAAAGAGCTAAAAAATGTCACTAACATAAGACAAACTGGAATGATCGCAGCTTTTGATATAACAGGCTACGGCACAAAAGATAGAATCGGACTAAAGATATATGAGTATGGACTCTCTAGGGGGGTTTTGCTCCGCCCACTTGGCAACACCATATACTTTATGCCACCATATGTTATAAGTAAAGATGAGCTAAAAAAGGTTTTTGATGTCGCTTTTGATGGGGTGAGAGACCTTGACTTAAAAAACCCGTCACCCTGAACCAAAAAAACCATCACCCTGAACTTGATTCAGGGTCTATACTATAAAATCAAAAGAGATTTCAAATCAAGTTTGGAATGACGAAGAGTCTATAACCATAAGTCTAACACTCCTCTCTAGTATAGCTATCTTTTTTACCATCTCATAAAGATCCATATTGTAAGCAAAAACCCCATACCCTCTTATGACCATAATATCTTTATGTTTGCTTAAAAAGTAGTGCGGTATCTCAGTTATCGCCCTCTCATACCAGTCATCAAAACTCTTAGGATCGACTATCTCTATAGTCCCTAAGCTAGTAGAACCAAAGTAGTCTTTTGGCTCTATGATGTTATGTTTTAGTGAGTATGCTGTTATAAATGGTGGTATGGTAAAACTAACAAATTTAGCATCAAGTATTTGTGAGTAGATAGCATGATGAAGCGGTGCATCGACACTCGCCTCTTGCCATCTGTAGTCTTGTTTGTAGGAGAGTTCTACTAGCGATCTCTCATCTAGTGCATCAAATATCGCCTCTTTTTTGTTTATAAGAAACCTATTTGATTCGGTTTTAGCAGAGAGTGAACCATGATACAAGCCAAAAAAATCTTTTCTAAAAAGCGAAAGCGAAATAGAGAAGAGCTTTTGTGCTAGGTTATCTCTACTCATATGCTACTTAAACCAGCTTTTCATCTTATCGATCGCACTATCTAAGATACCCTCATGCGGTTTTGACTCAACACCAAAACTATCTTGAAGTTTTAAAAGTAGCTCTTTTTGCTCATCTGTTAGCTTTTTTGGGTAAGTTATATCGACTTGTGCTATAAGATCGCCTCTGCCATGACCATGGACATCATCGACACCCTCTCGCCTAAAAACAAAATGTTGTTTATCTTTTACACCCGCTTCTATCTTTAGTTCAAGTTCACCTCTAAGAGATGGTATGCTAAGGGTTGCTCCCATGATAGCTTGAGTGAAAAATATAGGTATAGAGATGTAAACATCGTTACCTTCTCTTATAAAGTGCTTATCTTCTTCAACACTAAAAGTGACATAAAGATCTCCTCTAGTGCCTCGTTTGCTAAGATTTCCTTTTCCTGAAACTCTTAGGCGATTACCATGATCTACTCCTGCTGGAACTTTTATGCTAACCTCTTCTTTTATCTGCTCATACCCTAAAGCATTACAATCTGGACATTTTTGCTCAGCCTTTTTACCTACCCCGCCACAATCTGGACAAGTTTGTGAAAAGGTCATAAACCCTTGCTTCATAAACACCTGCCCTTCTCCACGACAAGTGGCACAAGTAGTTAGTTTTGCATCTTTTGCACCTGTCCCTTTACAACTTTTACACGGCGATTTGTACTTATACTTTAGAGTTTTTTCTGCTCCAAAAACCGCTTCATTGAAGCTTATCTCATGCTCTATGTTCATATCTAGCGGGTATTTGTCCATATCTGCTGGGTTTTGTCGTCGTCTGCTTGAGCCAAACCCACTAAACATCTCTTCAAATATAGAACCCAAATCATCAAAACCACCACGGGAGCTTCTGCCACCGCCCATGCCACTTAAGCCCTCTTTGCCGTATCTATCGTAGATACTTCTTTGTTTATCATCGCTTAGGCACTGATATGCTTCATTGCACAACTTAAACTTCGCTTCTGCTTCTTTGTTATCGGGGTTTTTGTCGGGGTGATAGAGCTTTGCCATCTTTCTGTAGGCTTTTTTTATAGTATCTTTATCTGCTGTTTTTGAAACTTCTAGTATCTCGTAGTAACTTAATTCTTCCATATATCCTAACCAAATCTGTTTTTGAAATTATACTCTTATAGATAGTGTTTTTCAAGTATAGCCACTACATAATTTTGCTATAATTACTTAAAAGTATGGTAAAGGATGCAGTATGGTTTATACAGAAAAAATCACATTTAACCTTCCAGTAGAGCTAAAAGCTAAAGTAACTGAGCTAAAAGATGAACTACAAACTTCATTTTCGCATATATATGTAGAAGCTACAAGAGAGTTTGTAAAAAAACAAGAAGATAAAAAATGGGCTAGAGGTTTTGAACTAGCAAGTAAAGATCAAGAGTACCAAAAACTCTAAATTCAAGATATTCACTTAACTTAGATTGACTAATATATGAAAAACTACCTACTACTTAGCTTTATGATTATTATATTTGCAGGGTGTTCAAAACAACCATCCATCAAAGAGGGTGATCTGTTTATAAAAACCTCGTTTGATTCTTTGCCAAAATGGCAAGAGCAAGACCACAAAACAAACCTCTTGCTATTTATAGATGAGTGCAAAAACACAAAAACTAAAGAGATATATGGTACTTTGTGTCAAAAAGCTTCACAAACACAAAATGCAGAGGAGTTTTTTACAAAAAACTTCACACCATTTAAAGTATTGAGCTCTAAAGATGGAAGCGATGAGGGTCTGCTAACTGGCTACTATGAGCCAACCCTAAATGGTTCTCTAACAAAAAAAGAGCCTTACATATACCCCATCTATGAAACACCAGAGGATCTTTTAATCATCGACTTAGCAGATGAGTATAGTGAGCTAAAAGGCTACAACCTAAGGGGCAAACTACAAGGCAACAAGATAGTAGCCTATGATGATAGAGAGGCGATAGATCAAAAAGGTTTAGATGCTAAGATTATCTGTTTTGTGGACTCTAAAATCGACCTATTTTTTTTAGAAGTGCAAGGCTCTGGAGTCGTAAAACTCGATAATGGTGAGTCGATGTATATAGGCTACCACAACCAAAATGGACGAAAATACACTTCAATAGGAAAATACCTTATAGATAAAAATCATCTAAAAAAAGAGACTATATCTATGCAAAGCATAAAAGAGTTTTTGCTAAATAACCCAAATATGATAGATAAAGTGCTTCATCAAAACCGCTCAAAGATATTTTTCAAACAAAAAACTACTCCCGCTGTTGGGGCTATGGGTGTGGTTTTAAAGCCAAATATAAGCATAGCTGTTGATACTAAGTTTACTAAACTAGGCTCATTTTTATACCTAAGTGCCAAAGATGAGGGGTTTGAAAAAGATAGCTTAGTTGTAGCTCAAGATAGAGGTGGAGCGATAAAGGGTAGCTTAAGAGCCGATCTTTTTATGGGGAGCGATGAGCTTGGTGCTGGTAAGCTAAAAGCTAAGCTTAGTATGTTTTTACTTCTACCAAATGGGGTTGAGCCTTGAACTACTCACTAAAAAAGTTTAACAAACTAGTCGAAGCACTAGAGGCACTCCCAACTATAGGCAAAAAATCGGCTACAAGGTTAGCCTACCATATGGTGATGAGAGATAGTTTTTGTGCATTAAAGCTAACGGGAGCTATAGAAGAGGCGCTTTCGCACATAAAAGAGTGTGCTAGTTGTGGCGGTATGTGTGAAGATGAGATCTGCCATATCTGCTCAGACGATAGAAGAGATAAGAGTCTTCTTTGCATAGTAGAATCTGCTAAAGATATACTTTTACTCGAAGAAAATGGGCTTTTTGATGGCTACTACTTTGTACTAGAAAACATCAACGACAATCTACTAACAAAACTTATAGCAAATGTTCAAAGTGGGGTAAAAGAGATAGTTTTTGCACTAACCCCTTGCATACAAAACGATGCACTTATGTTGTTTATAGAGGATAAACTAAAAGGGCTAGATGTGAGCTATACAAAGATAGCTCAAGGTGTACCAACGGGGGTAAGCCTTGAAAATATCGACACACTCTCGCTAAGTAGAGCCTTGCAAGATAGAGTTAAGGTCTAACTATAGTTTTTGAAGAGTTCTTCTAAAAAATCTTATAGGCTCAGTTGAGACACCATATTTTGTTTCAACTACAACATCCATAAGCACACTTCCGCTTTGCTCGGGGGTTTGTACTTGAAAATAATCATTGCAAGTCGAAGCGGTGCTATAGATATACTTCATGCTTACATTTACACTAAATAGGCTATCTATATCACTATCAAATGTAGGACTATAGCTACTCTGACACCCATCTTTTGTAATCTTTAAAAGTGTAAGCTCAACTGCACTTTTAGCCAAAAGTTCTGCTTGTTCTCTTAGGTAGATATCGCCCGATCTTTTAACTGTTTCACTTGTTAGTGTAAGTGCTAAAGTCATAATACCCGCAACTACAAGTATAACTATAACCGCTAGTATCATCGCAAAACCGCTTCTTGAAGAGGTCATTAAAACACTGTTTTTTCTTTGCATAAGCTATACTCCTCTAACATATTACTTCTAGCACAAAGCTGTAGCCTTAAAAGAGTCCCATCCATCCTAAAACGAAAAGTATCTACATTTTCCATAAGCATAAACTTTTCACCATTTACCTTATAGGTCTCACCTTTCCAAGGCTTATAGTTTGTATATAAGTAGAGAGTTCTATTATCATTCTCTATGGCATAAGCACTATTTATAAACTGATAGTACTCATAGATAGTAGCACCGCTAAAATCGGCTCCTGCATCACTAGTAAAGATATTATTTGATCCAATGGTAACTGGATGGATAGAGCCGTTTTGATTTACTAAAGCACCACTCCACCCAAACCCATCGACTACATCTATATTTTGCTCACCCACAAAAAACAAGGCTCCGCTAACTATACTAGCATCTGTTTTAGGTGAGAAAAGTTGTGTTGAAGTTGTCTGCTCTATATCTATAACCCCACTCCAAAGTTGCATATCTGTTCCCCTGTAGCTATCTATATCTTGCCCTAACCACTCTAAGATAGTTGCATCGCTACCATAAGTTGAGCTAGATAGTGCTTGAAAATTACCATCTGCCTTTTTAGCAATAACTGACTCTTTTATACGATAAGTTAGTCTTTGAGCTATGGTATTTAGTGCCGCTTCTGTTTTTGCTTGAAGTTCGTTATTTACCTTTGAGTAAAAGTAGTTCTCATAAGCATTTTTAAGTAGCCCTATGCCGTACTTTGAGAGTATGCCTATAATCACTATAACAAAGATAAGCTCTATAAGAGTAAAAGCCCCTCTTCTCATCAAAAGCTCCTCTTATAAAACTCAACTTCACCTATGTTTGCTACAAAAGTTTTTAGCACAACTACCTCTTCATCTTCAAGCTTTATGGTGGCTGTTATCTTTTTGATATCGGGGTTGGTGTTATCTATATCTAAGGCATAACTATACTCATTTTTATAGCCTCTTCCATCATTGTCTATATCTGCTTCTAAAAGTGTACCGCTAGTAGCTACATCATCTAGAGTGAGTATAGAGCCATCAGAAACAGTGTTATCGGTGCATCGTCTATGAAATGGTTGGTTTATAAGTCCTGATGGGGTAGCACCATTACAGATAATCCCCTCAAAGCCATGCTCATCTAGCGAAGCGGTATCATAAGCATAAGCACCTAAGTTTCCTAACTTTGTAGATGTAGCATAGATAGCCTCTTGGACTAATGCTTTTTGCATATTGTGAACATTTACCCTCGATATAAGAGGTATGCTTATAACCACTACACTAAGAACAACTATGGCAAACACAAGCTCTATAAGGGTAAAGCCCCCTTTTTTAGGGCTTACCACTGGATTCGCCTAGTTGTAGTTGGGGTCACCTCCTCATCTTCTGAGGTGATACTTGTCTTATGTTTTCCTACCCATGCACCTACTCTACTAAACTCTACACTATAAGTATTGCCCTCATAGATGAGCCAGTCATCAGCAGGTAGCTCCATAGTAGTTTTATACGGGTAGCCTTTAGCCCCGCCATAACTTATAACTGCTTTTTGCTCATCTGTGCCACTTATGGTAGCAGTTACATTTGTTTTGCCACCACTCTCAGTTGAAGATGTAACTTTTCCATCTGTTGAGGCTTTGTGGGTCTCATTTATAAACCATCTTATATCGTCACTATTTTTAGAATCTTCTCCATTTGGCAAGAGCGATTTATCACAATCTACACCAAAACAATAAACCTCGTAAAATACCTTAGCTTCCCCACCATCACCACTATATCTTTGGTTTGTTATATGGGCCCTACCAAAACCAAAAGTAGCGGTAGTTGGCTCATCTGGCTCAATGTTTTCGTAGTTAGCTGAATCACCATCGCTTATACTATCTACTTTAAACTGATCTGAACTTATGGCAAATGGGTTCTCTTCTGATCCTCTAGTGAAGTTAAATCCATACCTATAAGTAGCCTCACCTTGCTCAAAACTACTCTCTGGTACCACTAGAGAGACTGGGCTACCCTCTTGCTTAGCTGCATCATCATATAGTAAAAATCTATCTGCATAGTCGCTATCCAGCTTTAACTCTACGGTTACATCTTTAGCAAAACAATCTTTTGTGTAGTTTGTAGCAGTAGTGTAGCCATCTTCATCTCCTACTTGTGTAACTACACTAAGATCAAGGTTACTAGTCATATCTTTATCATCGGCTAAGTATGTTATATCTCCATGGCTTGAGATATCTATAGAACTTTGAAATCTAGCTGGTATGTATCTTATAGTAGTTTCACCCTTAGCCATACACCCAACTCTACCTGTACCATCGGCAATGTTAGATGAGCTACCAACTATACAATCACCCTTATCCCAATCACCCGACTGTTTTGTCCAGTCCTCATCTAAGATATCATAACGGATCTCTCCAACATTATCATAAGCAAGTAAAAGATCTGATACCCCATCGTCAAATGGTACATTTGTAGTTATCTTTTTTGGTGTGAAGTCTAGATCACAATCATCATCTGGTTTAACTATAGCCCTTGTTACACTCTTACTAGTTGCACTTGCTGTTATGTTTTGGTTATACCCTGATGTTTCAATTCCATCTTCATCAAGTGCCACAAACCTAACATGGTTTTTTACCCCGCCAACTAAAGTAGTTATTGCTTCTGGTGGAGTATCTTGTGTAACTATACTAAAAGTAGCTGGGCGGATAGCAAAACTATCTCTTGAGTAGATAGGATCTCCATCTTCTATAGCTATCTTAAATATAGCATTTCTCGATGCTTTTACAGGTGTTATGGTTGCAGGTTTTATAGTCTCTAGTTTTGAAAAACTCATCGTTACCACATCTGATAGTGTCTGACTTTTTGTATCGGCATCTACTATACTTAGGGTCATATCTATAGCTTGGCTTGGAGCTGTTACACTCTTAAGATCACTACCTAAAGATACAACATCGACATTAAAAGCTGTATTTACTATCTGAGTATAAAGGGCATTTATAGGATCAGCTGGATCAACTGGGTCTCCTGTAGTTTTTGTTACCGCACCCCTCCTTACGACATTAAACTGTTTTATCTCAGGTGTATAAACCCCATAAGAGTAGTCCATATCTACACATTTTCTCATCTGTATAGGCTCAGCGGTAAAATCGACACCTATCGCATCGTTTTTATACCCTATCATGTATCTATTTTCTTTCACTCTCTCAGTATCGCCGATGGTAGCTTTAAACCTAAACTTTGTCTCCTCGTCTGTTTTTATCTCTCCACCGCCCGTAGCAGTTGCACCAGTACCTAACATAAACCTTAAAGTTTGCTCATCTACCTCCGCAGTATCATCGCCTTGTGCATCTGTTTTTGAGCTAAAACTAGTCGCTGGTATAGGAGCTATGCTTAAAGAGTTTGGCTCATACTCAAGCTCATCGGTGTCAAGGGTTGTCTCTAGTTTTACCCCTTTTGCTGATTCGTTACCTTTGTTTGTAACTAAAACCTCATACTCGATCACATCTCCTGAAGCTGGTAGGTTATCTTCACCTATAGGTTCATCTTTGAAAAATGCACTCTCCTCATAACAAACATCAGGTACATAAAGTTCTGTTGAAAAAGCTATCATAGATGGCCAAAAGGTATCTTTTGAATTACCCGTTGTAACTGTTTCAAACTGCAAGTCTGCTGATGTTTGTTGGGTTTTCATAAGGCTTTTACCAGTCTTAGGATTTCTAGCTTCGATATTGTGTATATCTATACCCATATTGTTTATCAACTTTGGCGTTCTTGCCCCATCTGTAGATATACTTGAGTTAAAAGCATTGCCTTCATTTCCTATCTCTACGAAAGGAGTGCCAACCTCATTCATATCTCTCATACTCAGCTTATCGCCCGAGATGTTTCTATCACCCTCTGCGGCAAAAACTGCAACCCTAGCAGATACATCACCTTTTGTAGGTGTAAAAAACCCACTAACTTTTATATTTACTTTGTTGTTTGGGCTAACTCCCTCTACTATCTTCCATCCATCAAACACACTAACATTTCTTAGTTTTTCACTTACATCTTCAGAGTTATCATAAACCACAACCAAAGACCATGCACCATAAGCACCCAAACTAGTTATCTTATCTCCATAAGCTGCTGGTATATCTTTTACGGTGTATTTACCTGCATTCCAGCCATTTAGTGTAAATATATCGGTAACATCGGCAAAAGCTGAGTAGCTTTTGTGTGTGTTATAGTTGCTATCTGTATGATTTTGCATATCTAAAACATCTGGGGTTACATCTACATACCCACCACTATCTTTTTTGATTTTTATCACTTGAGAGTCGATATTTGTTGTTTTTTTGATTATCGATTGCCAATATAGTCCTGCCCAAACAACCTTACTATCGGCTCTAGGGAGTAAAAGCTCAGCCATTGTCCCATCGTCGCTATATTTACACATATAGTACTCATTATTACCTTTAGAAGCTGGGTCTGTTACACTTGTTTTACAACTACTATTTGATTTTGGAACCATAATAGTGTTACCTATAGACTTCATATCTCCTATTATAGTCTCTTGGTGTCTTAGCTCAAAGTCTCTATATCCGCTTGTAACTACAGGACCACATTTGGAGATTTTTGAACTATAGTAAACTCCATCTTTTACATATGTCCCATATAGGTTTGAGCCTTGAAAAAGTGATAGTTCTAAAAGTGACTTAGTGTATATAGAGTGGGTAGCACCACTACTAAAATCTGGCATATCAAAGGCGACTGAGCTTCTATTTAGCAGATTTACTCCAGCTAAAGGTCCTAAGTCTATGCCATTTTTTTGTGTACAGTTTTTATTTTTAACATTATCTACACCACACTCGTTGAAAAGACCAGTGTTTAACAAACTAGTATGAGCTATATAGGCATCTACTTCTGTTAACTTGCTGTTGCTATTGTTTTGAAGGGTTATGGTTTGTTTACACCCTAGATTTAAAAGACCAGTACAAAGCCCACTATAGCTAACCTTTGAGTAACACATATCGTTTGAGTTTGTCGCTATGGGTGTTATGTTTCTTGTAGAGAAGGTACCAGTGATACTGTAAGAGGTATTGCTACTAGAACTACTTACAATGGTTATGTAGTAGGTATGCCCCCCTATAACAGAGATATCGCTAGAAGATTTTGTACTATTTTTACTAATGGTATTATTACTGCTCCACAAATTAGTACTGTTGCAAACATTATCTCCATATACCCCAGCGGTTAAAGTACGAGTACCTGAAGATGTGTAGTTATTTTTAACCGTTAGCTTCAACACACCATCTTGTAATGGGGTGTATGTATAGTACCTCTTACTTGTTGCTACATTGCCACTGCTTCCACTTAGATTTAACACATCTTTATGGGTGCCACAAGCCCCAAATAGGCTTAAACTCAACCCAAAAAACACCAAAAGATATACAAATATCTTAGAAACTCCAAACCCTTGTTTCATATCGTTTCCTTTTTTATCATAACTATCTGCAAACAACCTCTTGGTTTTTTTGGTCTGCATATAGTCACGATTTAGTCAAAAATTGTGCTTGATTGTACTACAATTCTGGTAAAAATCTACTAAATATAATAAATAATTATCTATCTAGTGTGATAATCTTTATATCATACCTAAGTGAGAGGGTTTTTAGTTTTGTGATATCTTTGCTATCTACGATGGCGATAGCGGGTTTTTTGCCACTTATCTCAGAAGAGTAGAGAGTTTGCCCTACTAGCTTTTCCCAGTTTTTAGCAAAACCTACCTCTATGGCAAACTCATCGCTTAAGCAGTCCAGCTTTGTCCCATCTGCTAAAACTACATCTACTTTACCATCAAACTCTTTACAAACTCTCTCTTTGTACGGTTTTAAAACATCTAAGTTTTCGATGGCTTTGTTTTGTGATAGGTAAAATATGCTGAAGCTAAGAAGCATCACTATGATGGCTAGTATTTTTATCATGAGCAAGAAGTTTTGTTAGTTTTTGAAGTTCGTAAAGTTTTTGTCTATTTACCACAAAAGCATCTAAAAGAAGTACTAAAAACAGTGAAAAAACTATAAAAGTTACAGTTATAAAGAGTGAGAGGATAAAACCTAAAAAGTAAAATAGGTTAAAAACAATGATAGAGCCAAATATGATGATAGCCCAAGAGGCACCTAGCAAAAAGCTTACGAGTTTTTCAAATCTCTCTTTTTGCATAGATGAGCCGCTTAGTGACTCTCATCTACCGCGATAGCACTACCTAAGTAAACATAAGTTAGCATCATAAATATAAATGCTTGTAAAAATGCCATAAAAGTCAAAAGTGCATAAGGTATCATAGGTAGTAGCCATGGAGCTAACATCAAGATAACCATTAAGAACATATCATCACCTTTGACATTTCCAAAAAGACGGAAGCTTAGTGAAACTAAACGAGAGAAGTGAGATACTATCTCTATAGGAAACATAAGCCAGTATAGCCACCAAACAGGACCCAAAAAGTGTTTAAAGTACTTGATAACACCTTGTCTTTTTATACCCTCATAGTTGTAGTATATAAAAACAGTGATAGCTAAAGTTAGAGCAAACTCTAAAAATGCCGTTGGAGCTTCAAAACCTGGAATAACACCAATAAGGTTAGCGATACCTACAAAAAGACCTATAGTAGCTACAAGTGGAAGGTATCTTCTAGCAGCTTCGCGACCCATAACATCGGTTCCCATCTTTAAGACACCTAGTATATATGCCTCCATAACATTTTGAGCACCTGTTGGTACTACTTTTAGATTTTTCATAGCCATCTTAACCAAAACTATGATAATCCCCGCAGCTAAAAGCATATGTGTTAGATAAATAAAGCTTTTATCGTGAGAAACAAGACCAAAAAAAGTGAACAATTCACCCATAAAGCACTCCCTTGTTATTTGAAAAAATTGTGTGATTATACTTTAAGTAGTATTAAACTACTCTTTTACAGATAGATTTTTACCTAAAATCGACTCCAAAAAAACAGTTGCATATGAGCTTTTTGGCATAGTAAATGATATATTCAAGCACTTTTTATCTGCTTTATAGTTACAAGCTATATCTTTTGGAAAAACTACCGCCTCGCGACGAAGCCCTTTTTCTTGAAAAAACTCATCATCATAAAGCGACTCTATCTCTCTAGCTTTTTTGGTAGCTCTTTTTACCCCTCTACCGCACAAAAGCCCCGTTATAACCTTGCCATAAACTACATCTCCCTCAAGTGCTATAAGGGTTTTAGACTCAGCTTCAAGGCTTAGTTTTACCCTATGGGCTAACCATCTGTTAAAGTAGTGACTTTGATATATGCTATATAAAAAGCTCTTTAGTTTGCCATCTTTTACATGCAAAGAGCCATCTACTAGCTCGTGGGACTGTTTTACACTTGCACCATCTCGCCCAAATCTTTGGTAGCCAAAGTAGTTTGGCAAACCATTTTTAGCTATAGCTCTTGCGGTTTTTTCGATTTTTCCTGCTTCGATGTTTGTTAGTCCGTATAGGTTTATGCTAAAGCGGTTTGCTTCAAGCTCACCCATACTAAGTGAAGTGGTGTCTTTTAAACTCTCAAGTATGGTTATATCCTTGTGGCTAAAAGCCCTTAGCTCATCTTCGTATTTTGCCTCAAATGATACATACTGAGTTGTAGTTGCATGTTTGTCTTTTAGCCCTGCTAAGCCTATCTTTTGAGATGGGATTTTTAAAAAATCGGCAAATATATCTACCATCTCCCATGAGCTTAAGTCCTGCTTTTTAACCCTAAGTATGAGAAAATTGCCTTTTTTGGCAAACTTTTTTGAAGGCAACTCATCTACTATAAAATCATCTCTGTTTTGAGAAAATCTAAAACTAACCCCGCTACTTTGTAAGTACTCTCTTATAGTTGTAGTAATTTTAACTCCTTTTTAGCTACTGCTATATCTTTGTTTATCATCTTTTTTAGCTCATCTAGTGAGTCGAACTTTCTATTTTCTCTTATGAGAGATACAAAACTAATACTCGCTTTTTTATGGCATAAAACCTCACCATCTAGTATGTGGCTCTCAAGTGCAAAACTACCATCAGTGCTTACTCTATGACCCACAAAACTCACTGATGGGTGAAAATACTCATCGTTATCTATGCGAGTTAGAGTGACATAAACCCCCTCTTTTGGCATAAGTTGAGATGGGGCGACTAAGTTTATAGTAGCAACTAGCTCTTTTTTACCGATACCCTGCCCTTTTACAAGAATACCCTCTATGGTGTAGTTGTGGGCTAGAAAACTATTTGCACCTTTGATGTCACCCTCTTTTAACTTAGCTCTTATGTGCCTTGAGTGAACCGCCTCGCCATTTAGCCTCACCTCATCTACAACAACAACTTCACCATCAAAAAACTCTTTTAGGTTTTTATGGGAGTATCTTCTATCTTTTCCAAAGTGAAAATCATACCCAACAACTATCTTTTTTAAGCTCTTAAACTTATGTTTTAAAAACTCCACAAACTCTAAGCCCTCAAGCTCTTTTATGTCACTTAGCTCAAGGTAGTAGATGGGAAATGTAGTGTGTTTTTCTCTTAGTTTTTTAGGAGTTAGGTTTGCATAGCCTGTCTCTATGGCGATTATGGCTCCATTTTTACTTAGCTCTTTAAAAAGTGCTTGATGTGCCATATGCATACCATCAAAACCACCTATAGCTATACTATCGATACTATCTGCTAAAGTAGTAACAGTACTCAACATTTCCCTCTTTTCCACTAAGCTTCGCCTCATCTTTAGCGATTAGCTGCCACCCTAAAAGTGTAGTGGCATCTTCAAACTTTACCATCGCATGGGCTATAGCTTTTTTATCTTGCACCACTCCGCTTGAGTCTCTTTTTATATTTTTACCAACCTCAAACTGCGGTTTAAAAAGCAAAATTATATCTTTTTTAGCAAGTCTGTCTATATCTTTTAGTATATGGTGAAGCGATATAAATGAGACATCGCTAACGACTATATCAAACCTCTGCTCACTCTTAAACTCTCTGATATCGCACTCTTCATAGACCCTTACCCGTTCATCTGCTCTTAAACTCTCATGGAGTTGATCTTTTCCAACATCTATAGCACTAACCTCACTCGCCCCACGACCTAAAAGCACTTGAGTAAAACCGCCTCTACTTGAGCCGATATCTAGTGCTATAAAGCCCTCAATATCTAACTCAAGCTCCTCTAAAAAAAGTTCAAGTTTATATGCCGAACGAGATACAAAGTTTTTATGAGTAAGGACAACCACCTCATCTTCTTCTTTTATGTCGATAGATGGTTTTGTTACTATCTTGCCATTTACCTTTACTAAAGCTTGTTCTATTAGCTCTCTTGCTTTGTTTCTACTTAGTGCTAAGTTTTTATCAGCCAAATAACTATCTAATCTCATCTAACATCTCTCTCATCTGCTCTTCATTTAGTGTTTTTACCCCTAAACTAAGGGCTTTATCGTACTTGCTTCCCGCATCTTCTCCATATATAACAAAGTCGGTTTTTTTGCTAACACTAGAAGCAACCTTTGCACCTAAGCTCTCAAGCATATCTTTTATAACATCGCGACTTTGACTCATAGTTCCTGTTAGTACTACACTTTTTGATTTAAATGGGTTCTCTTTAGCCTCAGCTACAACAACCTCTTTTGGCTCAACTAGCCTCTCTAGCTCTTTAATGGTAGCTCTATTTACCCTAACAAACTCCAAAACCGACTCCGCCATCTCATTGCCAAAGCCATCTAGTTCTAGCAGCTCATCCTTGTTTGCATCTACAAACTTTGAGCCAAAACTAGTAGCTAAAACCTTTGAAGCGACCTCACCTATATGCTCGATACCTAAGCCGTTTATAAAGCGGTTATACTCACACCCTTTTGCCCCCTCTATGGCATCTAGTAGGTTTTGGGCTTTTTTATCTTTAAACCCCTCAAGGGTAAGTAGTAGCTCTTTTTTTAAGCCAAATATATCGACAACACTTCGCAAAAAACCTGCCATATATAGTGCTTCGACTATCTTTATACCTAAGCCGTCTATATTTAAACAAGGTTTTGAAGCAAAGTAGATGATGGAGTTTATAACTCTAGCTTCACAACTAAGATTTTGGCACTTTATAAAAGCCCCCTCATCTAACAGTTCACTCCCACAAACTGGGCAACTATACGGCTTTAACACCTCTTTGGCATCATCGCCTCTTAGGTGAGTTAAAACTCTAGTTATCTTTGGTATAACATCGCCACTTCTAAGTATGATAACACTATCGTTTATGCGGATATCTTTTCGCTTTATCTCATCAAAGTTATGTAAAGTTGCTCTCTCTACCACTACACCATCTATATCGGTTGGCTCAACTATAGCAACAGGTGTTACAACACCACTTCGCCCCACTTGAAACACTACATCTTTTATGGTGGTTATCTTCTCAAGTGCTGGAAACTTGTAAGCGACACTAAAACGGGGGTTTTTTACAGTATAGCCCATATCTATCTGTGAACTTAGCTCATCTACTTTTATAACCATACCATCTAACATCATAGGCAAAGCATCTCTTTGTTCTAGCATAGATAGATAAAACTCTTGTATCTCATCTTTATTTTTACACAAAGCCCTCATAGGTGGCTTTTTAAACCCTAAAGAGTATATATACTCCATACTCTGACTTAGCAGTTTAAACTCAAGTGAGTTCTCACCAACCCCATAAGGCAAAAATACCAAACCTCTTGAAGCACTTATAGCAGGGTCAAGCTGTCTTAAACTCCCCGCTGCGGCATTTCTAGGGTTTGCAAAAACCGCTTCACCTCTACTTAGTCTATCTTTGTTTATATCTTCAAACTCATCTTTATATATAACCACCTCACCTCTAATCTCGATCAAGCCTTTATGCTCTATGGTTAGTGGTATGGTGTTTATAGTTTTTGCATTTGAAGTTATAAGCTCACCCTCGCTCCCATCACCTCTAGTTATAGCCTTGCTTAACTTACCATCTTCATATATAAGATTTAGCGATGCTCCATCAAACTTTGGCTCACAATAAAATGTTATATGCTCATCTAGTTTGTAGGTTTTAACTAACCATTTAGTCAAATCATCTTCATCAAAAACATCTTCTAAGCTCCACATACGGCTAAGATGAGATGACTTGCTAAAACCATCTAACACAACATCACCTACCCTTTGAGTGGGTGAGTCCTCTAGTGTATCTTTAGGGTTTAACTCCTCATACTTAAGCACTTCGTGGTAGAGTTTGTCATAAAGCTCATCACTAATTATAGGCTCATCTAGCACATAGTAGTGGTGTGAGTAGAGATTTAACTCTTTTACTTTTTTTATATAATCATCTTTGTTCATTATATCCTCGTATTTAACCATGTTTTTTTATTATAAACATACCAATATATCATCGCTTTTAAGAGTGTCTCTATATTCATAATGATAAAAATTACAACGATATCATACCCCATTTTATAAGCTATATATGATGGAACTACCCTAAAAAACCACATAGAAGCTATATTTATCTTCATAGCTGTTTTAGTAGCCCCAGCTCCTCTTAGAGCCGCTGAGTAAACAAACATAATAGCTAGTGGAACTTGAGCCAAACCGACAAATATAAGATAATAAGAAGCAATAGCGATAGTCGCCTCATCGCTTGTAAAGAGTCCAACTATATACTCAGCAAAAAGTATCATCAAGATACCAACACTACCCATAAATACATAGGCTATACGACCACTTATAATCCCCATCTTAAAGGCTTTGTCTTTATCTTTAGCACCTAAACTCTGCCCAACCAAAGCTGAAGCTGCTATAGCAAAACCAAATCCCGGCATAAAGGCTATCCCCTCAACTCTAAGACCTACTTGATACCCCGCTAACTCAGCAGTTCCATAAGTAGCTATAATAGAGACAAATAGTAAAAATGAAAATGTACTAATCCCACGATCAAGTGCAGCACTCCACCCTACTTTTAAGGCTCTTTTTACATCACTAACTCTAATAAGTGGCATAAAGTTTAGCTTTGAGTCTTTTTTATATAGTAAAAGTAGGTACAAAATCGAGTTAAACATATAGGCTATAACAGTAGCAATAGCAGCACCCTCAACACCCATAGCTTCAAAACCAAAGTGACCAAAGATGAGTACATAGTTTAAAAAGGCATTTATACCACTAGAGAGTAGTTTTATATAAAAAGGGGTTTTTGTATCTCCTGCTGAAGCTAGAGCATTGTACAAAAGTGTATCTACAAATATAAAAACTATCCCAAGTGAGATGATCTTAAAATAGGCACTCCCCTCTTTTACCACCTCATCACTTGAGCCCATCCATATATATAAAGACTCACTCCCAAAATACCCCGCTATTGTAACTACAACCGACAAAGCTAGTGCAAAAAGCATAAGTGAGTATAAGAGTGAAGATGCTCTGTTTTTTCTACCTTGCCCTATAAATCTAGCAATTAGAGCATTTCCACCCACAACATAAAGGGTCATAAGGACATTTATCATCATAATAAACTGCATACTCATACCAACCGCTGCAAGAGCAGAAACACTAACAGCTCCCACCATAAGCATATCGATAAGGACTTGAAGTATATCTACTAGATGTTTTAGTGCCGCGGGGGCGGCTATGTTTAGAACTTTTTTTGTATCACTTGATATCAAAGTATTTCACCGCCAAATTTGCTGCTTCTATAAGCTCATCTTTGCTTTTATATCTGAAGCTTTTTTTATCTAACTCTTTGCTCCCATGTGGAGTGGAGTCAAAAACCAAAACATAATCAACAAGTTTAACTTTTTGGCTATTTAGCTCATACCACTCAAGGCTCATCTGTGCCACTTCGCCCTCATGTTCTACCTCTACCGCCAAGTAGAGCCTTAGCACTTTAGAGAAGTCTATATCTTCAAAACTCATCTAATCTCCTGTGTTTTTAAAACCCATATATAGTAAAATCCACCAACCATAAAAATAGAGCCGATGATAAGTGCGATAGCTTCAAGCGAAAAACCACTATGGGCTAAAAAACCGATCATATATGAGACAAAACTAGCGGTCCCTAGAAAAAACATATCGTTATATGCAACAACTCTACCGTAGTAGTTTGAGTCGATATTTTTTTGTAAAAGTGTATAGGTGTATGACCAAAGGGTGGTGTTGAAAAAACCTACAAAAACACTTGCTATAAGTGAGATATAGAAGTTTTGCATAACCAAAGCCCAAAGCATAATAGCCAAACCTTGCGCTACAAAAAGATAAAAAAGGGTTAAGTTGTTTATAAAACGGCTCAAAACCATTGGACCTATCACAAGCCCTATCGCTCTTGAAGCATTTAAAAACCCCATCGCTAGAGATATCGCTATGATAGATGCGTAGTATTTATCGACCACTAAAGCTATAAGTGCATCATAAGCACTAAAGCCAACTATAGCATGTAAAAACATCATATGGAGTGCTTTTGGGTGATTTTTTAGATATCTAAAAACATCTACCATCATAGATAGTATCTTCTCTTTTACTCTAGCCTCTATAAACTCTATATCAAGCTTAGTTAGCATAAAAAAAGCGACCACAAACATAAGCGAATCAAGCACAAAAGCTATCTTTACACCAAAGAGATATACCGCAAAACCACCAAGTGTCATACCTAGTGTGTATGTGAGTGACCAGATGATGGAGTGGAGTTCATTTGCGGTTTTAAGCTCATCATCATTTAAAAGTTTTGGTAAAAGGCTCATCTCAGTTGTAAAGTAAAAACTAGCAGCCGCCATCTTTATAAATACAAATATATACAAAAGCCAAAGATGAGAGATGCTATCTACTACTAAAAAACCAAGAGTTGCAAAAAACTGCACTACTATCAAAAACATAAGTAGTTTTTTAGGCTTAAAGCTATCTATAATAGCACCAGATAGCGGAGCTTGAAGCACACCCGATAAAAAGTGCAGCATTGCCACAAAAGCTATAACTCTCTCATCTACTTTTAACTCAAGCAAGAGTGTATATATCGCTATGTTGCTAAACCAAGCACCAAAATATACTATAAGCTGAACACTAGAGAGTCTCTTTATGATATGGTTTGATTTTAAAAGATTTATATATATTTTCATAATGAAATGAAAGTATATCACTAAAGTAATTTTTTTAAGTGTCGATTTGGTGATAACAATTATTGATTTGCAAGGAGATAGTCATGGATGGCATAGCAAATGTAGCAAGAATGCAACAAACACAAATAACCCAACAGCAAAGTGGCGGTGAACTAAAATCTACTCAAAGAGTAGAACAGATGGAATCAGCAAGACTTGAAAATGAAAAAAATAATGAGCTAAAAACCCCACAGATAAACTCACAAGAGGAACTAGAGAAGCTTATAGATGAGTTAAATGAAGCGATATCGCCTTTTAACACAAGCTTAAGATTTGGTGTAGATAGGCAAGATATATTTTATGTCTCAGTGATAGACTCTAAAAGCGATAGGATGATAAGAAGATATCCAGCAGAAGAGGCACTTGAGTTTTTACCAAAGATGAGAGATGTTAGCGGGATACTTTTTGACTCTAAGGGCTAAGACCTTAGAACCCGCTTCATTTATCGACAATAACTCCCAACTTAATAACAATTAATCTAACTTATAGTAAAATAACCCCTTAAATTCTACATATTTTTTATACAAAAGGTTACTCAATGAAAAAAAATGTCAAAAAAGTTGTCTTAGCTTACTCTGGAGGACTAGATACTAGCATAATCTTAAAATGGCTACAAGATGTTTATGGTGCTGAAGTTGTAACATTTACAGCAGATTTAGGTCAAGGTGAAGAGGTGGAACCAGCAAGAGCTAAAGCACTAGCGATGGGGATAAAAAGCGAAAATATATTTATACTTGACATAAGAGAAGAGTTTGTAAAAGATTATGTTTTCCCTATGTTTAGAGCAAATGCTATCTATGAGGGTGAGTATCTTTTAGGTACATCTATAGCAAGACCGCTTATAGCTAAAAAACAGATAGAGATAGCAAACCAAGTTGGTGCAGATGCAGTTAGCCACGGTGCAACTGGAAAAGGTAACGATCAAGTCCGTTTTGAGCTAGGTTATCTTGCACTAAAACCTGATGTAACAGTTATCGCTCCGTGGAGAGAGTGGGATCTAAACTCTAGAGAGTCACTTTTAGCTTATGCAAAAGAGCATGGCATAGAGATATCTCAAAAACATATGGATGAAAATGGCAACCCTCGCATATCGCCATACTCAATGGATGCAAACCTGCTACATATATCTTATGAGGGGCTTCATCTAGAAGACCCAAATGCTGAGCCAGAAGAGTCTATGTGGCTATGGACAACAGCTCCAGAGAAAGCTCCAGATACACCTGAGTATATAACCATAGAGTACAAAAATGGAGACCCTATAGCTATAAATGGTACTACTATGAGTCCCGCTACACTTCTAAAAACTCTAAATGACTATGGAAACAAACACGGTATAGGAAGAGCCGATATAGTAGAAAATAGATATGTCGGTATGAAAGCTAGAGGGTGCTATGAGACTCCTGGTGGAACCATAATGCTAAAAGCTCATAGAGCGATAGAGTCTATCACACTTGACCGTGAAGCTGCTCATATGAAAGATGAGATGATGCCACGATATGCAAAACTTATATATCAAGGTTACTGGTTTAGCCCAGAAAGGGAGATGATGCAAGCTGCTATAGATAAGACTCAAGAAAATGTTGAGGGAACTGTAAGGTTAAAACTCTACAAAGGTAGTGTGAGTGTTGTTGGTAGAACATCAAGCAAATCACTCTTTAACCCAGAATATAGCACATTTGAAGAGGATGAGGTTTATGATCAAAAAGATGCACAAGGTTTTATAAAGCTAAATGCACTAAGACTTATCATAGCTGGAAAAGCAAGAGGGGTTTAGTATGACAAAGATAGATATAAACTCACCAGAGTTTCAAGAGCAACTAAGTAAAACCATAAAATTTACCGATGGTGTTATAAAACAGTTTAACTGGGTTTATAACCCACAAGCAGAGGTAAATGAGGGTGTTCAACTAGGTTTAGCTAGAAACAAAATGATGTATGGCAAATACTTTTGCCCATGTTTTATGGTCGAAACAGTAGATGGCAAAGCTAAAAGTGTAGACGATAGGATATGCCCTTGTAAACCTGCTATAGAAAAAGAGATACCTGAAGATGGAGTTTGCCATTGTGGTATCTACTGTACTCCAGAGTATGCAGAGAAAAAAGCAAATGAGCTAAAAGGTGATGAGATAGTACACACCCACTCAAGAGGGCTAAGTAAAGATGAGGCTAAAGTACTACTAGAGTCTCCAGAGCTAGATGGAGAGAGTTTAGTTGCACTTTTAGAGGCACGAGAGCTTAAGATGGTTGATTTTAGACTTGTAGATGTTAGAGAGCCTATGGAGTGGGATCGAGGTCACATAGAGGGGGCTGATGAGTTAGTTCCAACTAGTAACTTTTTTGCATCATTTGAGGCAGCTGAGTTTAAAAAAGATGAGCATATAGTGCTTTATTGTCATGTAGGTAGCAGAAGTGCTCATTGTGCTAGAATACTTAGAAATATGGGCTTTAGCAAGATAACAAATCTAACATATGGTATAGTAGCCTACCCATCAACAATAGTGAGGTAAATTATGAAAGTTCTACTTATAAAAGATGTAAAATCACTCGGAAAATCGGGTGAGATAAAAGAGGTAAAAGATGGTTATGGGAAAAATTTTCTAATAGCCAAAGGTTTTGCTAAACATGCAACAGATGAGGTTGTAGCAGATCATAAAGAGCAAGAGAGACTAGCTGCAATAGAGTTAGAAAAAGAGATAAATGCTCTAAAAGAGTTAGCTAAAAAACTAGACTCACTAAAGATAGTTATAGCTAAAAAACTAGGTCAAACTGGACACCTTTTTGGTGCCATAACAAAAGATGATGTAGCAACAGCACTTAGCGATCAACACAACATAGAGATAGATAAAAAACATATAACAGATAAAGAGGCTATAAAAACTACAGGGCTTCATTCGCTAGATCTTAAACTAGGTCATGGTGTACATGCAAAGCTACATGTAGAAGTTATAGGGGAGTAGATGTTAGAAGCTACAACGATTTTGGCATATAGAGGGAAAAACAGAGCCGTTATAGGTGGAGATGGGCAAGTCACTTTTGGCTCAACTGTACTAAAAGGTAATGCTACAAAGATTCGCTCCCTTTATGGCGGAAAGATATTAGCAGGTTTTGCAGGGAGTACCGCCGATGCTTTTAATCTTTTTGAGATGTTTGAGGGCTATCTTGAAGATAAAAAAGGTGATCTTTTAAAATCAGTCATAGAGTTTTCCAAAGCTTGGAGAAAAGACAAAGTCCTAAGAAGACTTGAAGCTATGATGATAGTACTAAACACTGAGCATATATTTATACTAACTGGAAATGGCGATGTTGTTGAGCCTGAAGATGGCGAAATAGCCTCAATAGGGAGCGGTGGAAACTATGCCATCTCAGCTGCTAGAGCCTTAAAAAGACACGCTTCTATAGATGAGGAGATGTTAGTAAGAGAGTCTTTAAAGATAGCATCTGAACTATGTATATATACAAATGAAAATATCAAGATTTTAACACTAGAGGAAAAGGAAGATTGAGTCCAAAAGAGATAGTAGAGTATCTAGATAGATACATCATAGGGCAACAAAATGCCAAAAAAACTATAGCAGTAGCACTTAGAACAAGACATAGAAGACTCCAGTTAAGTAAAGATATGCAAGAGGAGATAACCCCTAAAAATATCCTTATGATAGGCTCAACAGGAGTTGGTAAAACAGAGATATCAAGACGACTAGCTAAGATGATGAGTGTACCTTTTGTAAAGGTCGAAGCCAGTAAATATACCGAAGTTGGGTTTGTAGGTAGAGATGTAGAATCGATGGTTAGAGACCTTGTAACTGCTTCTATATCGATGGTTAGAGCCGAAAAAGAGGAGCTTTTAGCCGATAAGATAGAGAACTATGTAATAAATAAAATAGTCGAAAAACTACTCCCACCACTTCCAGCTACTATAAGCGATGAGAAAAAAGAGGCATACCAAAAAACCCTAAAAAGTATGGAAGAAAAAGTTCTAAGCGGTGAACTAGATGATAAGATCATAGAGATAGAAGTCGCTAAAGTTCACCTTGAGCTAGTCGAATCAAATCTCCCGCCAGAGATGCAAAAAGTACAAGATAGCTTTAGTAAGATATTTTCACAAATGAACAAAGAGGATAATAAAAAAAGCTTAACTATAAAAGAGGCAAAAGAGGCACTAAAACTAGAGGCATCTTCAAAACTTATAGATACACAAAGCATAACATCAGAAGCACTTCAAAGAGCCCAAAATGGTGGGATAATATTTTTAGATGAGATAGATAAAATAGCAGTATCTTCAAAATCTCAAGGTAGAAATGACCCTAGTAAAGAGGGGGTTCAAAGGGACTTACTACCTATAGTTGAGGGTAGTAGTGTGAGTACTAAGTTTGGTGTTATAAAAACAGACCATATACTATTTATCGCGGCGGGGGCTTTTCATATGAGCAAACCAAGTGATCTTATCCCTGAGCTTCAAGGTAGATTTCCACTTAGAGTTGAGCTAGAATCACTAAGTGAAGATGTACTCTATGCGATACTAACTCAAACAAAAAACTCACTCTTAAAACAATACAAAGCACTTTTAGGTGTTGAGGGGATGGAGCTAGTTTTTGAAGATGAGGCTATAAAAACCATAGCAAAACTAGCCCACAAAGCAAATGAAAGCACCGAAGATATAGGGGCTAGAAGACTCCATACAGTTCTTGAGAGAGTTTTAGAAGAGATTAGCTTCAATGCAGATGAGTATAGCGGAAAAACCTACACCATAACAAGCGAGTATGTCCATAAAAAGCTAGATATAGTAGTAGAAAATAGTGATCTCTCTAGGTATATACTATGAGCAAGTCGGGTTTTGTAGCCCTTATAGGTCGCCCAAATGCAGGGAAAAGTACACTCCTAAACTCTATCTTAGGCGAAAAGATAGCGATGGTTAGTCAAAAAGCAAATGCGACTAGAAAAAGATCAAATGCTATAGTTATGTATAAAGATGACCAGATTATATTTGTAGATACTCCAGGGATTCATGAAAGAGAAAAACTTCTAAATAAATTTATGTTAGATGAGGCACTAAAAGCGATGGGCGATGCCGATATTGTGGTGTTTTTATCTCCTGCTACCGATTCGTTAGAGCATTATGAGAAGTTTTTAGAGCTAAATACTAAAAACAAAAAACATATCATCGCACTAACTAAAATAGACCAGATATCTCAAGAAAAACTACTTAAAAAAATCTCTCAGTACTCAAAATATAGCGATAGCTTTGAAGCACTAATCCCGATAGATAACAACAAAAAAGTTGGTTATGAAGATCTGCTAGATACTCTAGCAAAATATCTCCCAACTTCACCATACCTTTTTGATCCAGAAGATCTAACAAGTGAGCTAGTTCGTGATATATATGCAGGATTTATCCGTGAAGCAGTTTTTGAAAATGTTAGCGACGAGGTCCCTTATGAGAGCGATGTAGGCATAGAAAAGATAGATGAGGGTGAAAAAGTAGATGTTATATATGCAACCATCATCACCGAAAAAGAGTCCCAAAAAGGGATCATCATAGGTAAATATGGTGAAACTATAAAACGGATAGGTAAATCAGCAAGGCTCAAGATAGAGAGACTAAGTGCTAAAAAAGTCTATCTAGATTTAGAGGTTGTGGTAAAAAAAGGTTGGTCAAAACAGAGTGAAAATTTAGAAACGATGGGGTATAAGCATGATATTTAAAGTTATGGTTTTTGCTGCTTTAGCAACAAATATTTTTGCAAGTGACATACTAACACTATATAGAAACAATGGCATAGCAAATATAGAAAAACAGATGGATCTAGAGCTAACTAAAGAGGATTATTGGGATAAGCAGATAGATAAAAAAGATACTACTTTTGGGTTTGTTGAGTCTTATGAAAATATACTCTATTGTGATAAATCACAACCTACACTAGAGTACTACAAGCTAGATGGGCAAAAGTATAAGCTCCAAAAAAGCCACAAGGCCTATGTTGGCAAACTAGATGGCGACAAGAAAAAAGAGGGTGATTTAAAAACACCTGTTGGGGTATATAACCTTACACAAAAACTATCAAAAGATACAAAGCTAGATATATTTTATGGTCCGTATGCTTTTGTAACAACATACCCAAACCTATATGATAAGTATCAAAACAAAAGCGGTTCAGGGATCTGGATACATGGACTTCCGCCAGAAAATGTCCAAAGAGATAGCTTCACTAGAGGGTGCATCGCTATACAAAACAACAATATTGAGTGCCTAAATAACAACATAAATCTAGACAAAACCATACTCATCATAGATGAAAAACCAAAAGCTAGTAGCATATCAAGAGAGACTTTAGTAAAACTTCTAACCGATCTTTATAAGTGGAGATTTGCTTGGAAATATGATGAGATAGATAACTATCTTAGCTACTACGATGATGCTTTTGTAAGAGATGATGGGATGAAAATAGATGAGTTTAAAACCTATAAAAAAAGGGTTTTTAGTAAAAATGAGAGAAAATCGATTGTGTTTAACAAGATAGATATATTTGCATACCCAAATAGTAGTGATGTATATCAGATAACATTTAACGAGGAGTACAGATCAGACTCATTTAAATTTAGTGGCGGTAAAGTTCTTATAGTCAAGTTAGAGAAAAACCAAGACAGATTTAAAATCTTAACAGAAAAGTAACCATATGGGTATAAAAAACTTATATATACTTTTGGTATTTTTACTACACCCCCTTTATAGTTCTGATATCCAACTCATAAAAAAGGGTGAAAATGGGCAAAATGGGACTCTTTTAGTCATAGGCGGTATCCATGGAGATGAAGATGGTGCATACTTTGCCGCCTCCATCTTAGCTACAAACTACGATATAAAATCAAAAAGTGTATGGATAGTCCCAAATCTAAACAAAGATAGCATAACAAAAGGCTCAAGGGGCATAAATGGCGATATGAACCGCAAGTTTGCCTTTATAGAACCAAATGACAAAGACGAAGAGATAGTAAGTGGCATCAAAGATATCATACTAGATAAACAAGTAAGTCTAGTGCTAAACCTCCATGATGGGCATGGTTTCTATAGAAAAACAAACGATGATATACTCTACAACCCTAGAGCATGGGGGCAATCTTGTGTAATCGATCAGTGCAAACTACCAGAGGATCATGAGTTTGGAGATATGGGAGATATCGCCGAATTTGTAACAAATCAGGTAAATCAAAAACTTCTACAAAAACACCATAGCTTCAATGTAAAAAACACCAAAACAAAAATCAACGATAAAGATATGCAACAATCTTTAACATTTTTTGCAGCAACACACAATAAACCAGCATTTGCCATAGAGAGCAGTAAAAACCTAAGTAAACTTTCACAAAAGGTCTACTATCACCTACTAGCAGTGGAAGAGTTTATGGGTATTATGAACATCTCCTACACAAAAAACTTTGAATTAAATGAAGATGAGATCACTAAAATAATAAAAAATTATGGAAACCTGAGTATAAATGACAATTTTGTTATAGATTTGACAAATATAAAAAAAACTTTAAGCTATGTTCCGATAAAATTAAACGGTAATGAATTTAAGTTCACACACCCACTGGGGAGTGTGTTAAAAAATGGCGTTGGGTATGATATATATATAGGGAATATAAGAGTTCTTTATATCAGACCTCAATACTTTAAATTAAAGGAGATATGCGATAATCACTTTGAGGCAGAAGTTGATGGAGAGATCAAGAAGTTTGATATAAACTCTGATATCTATGTCAATGAGAGCTTTAAGATTATAAAAAGAGGTGACTACCGTGTAAATCTTATCGGATTTGTATCGCCAGACTCAGTAGATGAGAGTGATATATTAGTTAGATATGAAGACTTTGAAAAAAGGTTTTCTATCGACAGAGACGATAGGATTTATAGAGTTGAGTTTTATAAAAATGATGATTTTTGCTCAATGGCAAAAGTCCATTTCAACTTAGGAATAAAAGAAGATGAAAAAAAAGGAACAAAGCTCCTTTACTAGCACACTATCCTTAGATATAGATAGCGGTAGTTTTGCTAGTACTAGTGGGGGCATGTTAAGCACACTAGCTAGTGCTAGTTACGATAAAAGTCAGTATGTTATATCTGCTCTTAGCTCAAAATATTTTATCAATAGTTATATTTCTATTAGTAAAAATATCCCTGAGATAGATCTATACGATGCGATATATTCAAAAGCTTACGATGAGCTAGGGCTAGATCAAGCGATAGCTTATGAGATCAGGTTTATTGAGATTTTTGATAGGTTAGATGAGAGCAATAGAAATTTCTACCTATTTATAGTCGATCCACAAGATATAAAAGAGATATATACTCCACTTATCTCTGAAGTTAAGTATATCGACACCATAGTACCACAATCGCTACTCTACAAATCTCTTTATAACTTAGATGTTATAAGCAGTAGAGGTATAGAGTGTTTTATATATTTTCAAAGAGATGATGCTACCATAACCATATATAAGGATACAGATTTAATATATACAAAATCTATAAACTTCTCATTAACAGAGATGTATGAGAATTTTTGCGAAACATATGGCGAGAGTATTAGCTATGAGGAGTTTACAAGTTTTCTAATAAACGAAAACCTAAAAACAACACAAAGCCCATTTAAACTCGATATGTTAAAAGTATATAAAGATCTCTTCTCAAACATAAACGATATTTTAGCTTATGCAAAAAGAGCTTTAGATATAGAGAAGATAAACTATCTATATATAGATGCAAATATACCCTTTGCCTCAAAACTAAACGAGATTGCCGAGATAGAATTAGGGGTAAAAGCGAGTGCTTTTGATTTTAACTATGGGTTCAGTGGTAGCACTAGTTACATTACACCTGTACACCATATGCTTCATCTATGGGGTGTCTCACAAAAACATCGTGAAGATCTAAACTTCTCAATCTTTCATAGACCTCCAAAATTTAGACAAAGAAGTAGTGGAAAGGCTATATTACTGGTAGCTGCATCACTAATTATAGCTCTACTCTACCCTGTTTTATATTTTTCACTAAACTATGCACAAACGATGCACTTAGCGATGTTGGAAAACGAGTATTCAGATGTGCACTCATCTAAAATAGCTAGAGAGTCTATACTAAAAGTAAAAGAGGATGAACTAAAGCAGACAAATGAGCTCTTAGCGGCACAACAACATGAGTACTCACAAAAACAAGGTACCCTACTTAAAATCAAAGAGGTAAAGGTTAACTACCCAAACAAATCGACCCTCTTAAGTACTCTAACTCAAGATCTTAACAAGTTTAACATCAAAGTAGAGGCGATATCTTACACCCAAGAAGAGCAAGATACTACTAAATGGAGTAAGGATTTTGAGCTAGACTTAGTAAGCAGTAGCGATAAAAAAATAACATCGCTTATAGAGCATTTAACAAAAACATATGAGGATAGATTTAGCTTTTTAGCAGAATCTATTAAGTTTGATGAAGAGTCTAAACTATACTTTTCTCAACTGAAAGTGAGTATGCTATGAGCCTAAAACTAACTTTAGAAAACACTCTACAAAAAATAGACAATTTTTTTAGTGCAAAATCTAAAAAAGATACAAATATGATCTATATTATGCTTATAGCGGTGATTTTTGCTGTTGTCTATCCGCTTTATGATTTCTCTTTTGATAAGTTTAGTGAAACAAAAGAGAAGGTCGATAGTGTAAGCGGAAAAATAGCTCAAGACAAAGCATTTTTAACTGCAAACCCTGAGACAAAAATCTCTAAGCTAGATAGCGATATAGCTAAAAATAAAAAAGAGCATGATGATTTAGTCGAAGCAAATGCCTATATAAAAGAGAAGATATACTCTATATCATCTTTGGTGTATAACGAAAAAGCTTGGGGTGAATACCTCGACTCCATATCGCTAAATGCACTAAAACACAATGTTAAGATTTTAAACTTTAACAACAAGTATGTCTCTAATGATGAATCTTTTGGGCATGTTTTAGATATCTCTTTAGATACTAGAGCCTCTTATGAAAACACCTTAAAGTTTATCGCATCACTAGAGCAGAGCAACCTAGTAGTAGATCTTCATAACTTTAAGATAAGTGCAAAAGATCACCTAGATGCAAATCTAAATATATCAGTATGGGGGATAACATATCAATGAAAAAGTTTACTCTAATAGCTGCTATATTTAGCACGATAGTAATGGCAAACAGTGAGATTGGATGGGTAGATGAGCAACTAGAGCTAATCGCTAACCCTAGAGAGACACCTAAGGCTTTTTTACAGGCCGATCCTTTTGTATTTTTAGAGAAAAATAAAACTAAAAAAGATCTAAAAGCAGATACCAAAGATGTAGCACAAGCTACACCCGCGGAGAAACCAAAACCTGTTGAAGAGGTGTTTATCTTAAGTGCTATCATAAACCAAAAAGCTCTTATAAATGGTGAGTGGTATACCCAAAATGATAAGATTAGTAAATATACTATATCTGATATAACAAGAAACAGTGCGACTTTAGTTAGTGGTAAAAAAGAGCTAGTGCTAAGCACAACTCAAAGTGGCTCTATAAATTTTAAAAATAAGTAGGATAAAGATATGAAGCTTATAAATAATAGTATAAAAACATCACTTTTAGCAGCTATGCTAAGTGGGAGTCTGTATGCGGCCGATTGTACTTATGAACTCTTTAGCATAAGTTCAACAAAACACACAAGAATCATCGACTTTGTAGAGCAACTAAGCGATGAGTGTGATCTTAGTATTATTGTTAGAGACCCAAATGCAGATGAGTTTTTAGATAAAACTCTAAACAAAACAAACTTTAACAATCTAACCATAAATGAGATACTAGATATCATCCTAAAAGAGAATGGCTTGTCGTATACACTTCAAAACAACCTTTTAAGGATATCCTATCTAGATACCAAAGTTTACAACATAGACTATATACTCTCCCAAAGAAAAAGTAAGGGTAGTACAGATGTAACACTCTCTTCTGAGGGGGCTGGAGTATCTAGAAGCAACAACTCTCAAAGCCAAAGAGCGACTATAGGCGAAGATGGCTTAGCTCAAGGTGGTGGAAGTGCTGGTAAGTCTGGAATCAAGATAGAGAGTGAAGATGAGGTTATGTTTTGGCACGAATTAGATCTAGAGTTTCAAAAGATCTTGAATCGCCCAGAAGATCTATATATAGCTGAACCACCTGTTATAAATAAAAATGCTGGTATGGTAACTGTAACAGCAACAAGTAGGCAACTAGAGAGATTTGAGAAGTATCTAGCAAACCTTCAAGAAAAAGTTAAACTTCAAGTGCTTATAGATGTACAGCTTCTATCTGTTACTATGAATAACGATCACACTACAGGTGTTGATTGGTCACAACTCTATAAACTCCAAAATATAACATCTACTTTTGATGGTTTTTCACAAAAAAATATATCATTTACTACTGGTGGCGAGGGGCTTAGTCTTTTAGGTTCAGCTCTAGGGACTATGCAGCCAGATGCAGGAGAGAGAAGAGGACATGCTTTTCAGATGTCTGCTCAAGGTGATTTAAATGAGGTTATTAAGTTTTTGAAAACTCAAGGTGATGTAGCATCTATATCTAACCCTAAAGTTTTAACTCTAAATAATCAACCTGCTATCATTTCAGCTGGTACAGAGTACTTTTACAAGATAAAATCTACAGAAACACTAGCTGGAGGAAACACAGGAACAACAAGTGAAAATGAGGATGTTCAGTCTGTTTTTGCAGGAGTACTACTAGATATCACACCTGAGATATCTTCAGATAGAACCATAACACTAAAGGTAAATCCATCACTCTCTGAGACCGCTTATGATATCTCAAATGTATCATCTGAAAACAGAACTATGCCACCAGATTTGAAGCGTCGCCAACTCTCATCTGTGGTAACTGTTAAAGATGGAGATCGTGTTATTTTAGGTGGTCTTATAAACACAAATAACATTGTAGACTCTAACAAAGTGCCTATATTAGGTGATATACCTATACTCAACTACCTTTTTAAGTATGAGAGCAAACAAAAGCAAGTTCAAGAGCTTGTTATGGTTATCGAACCTAAGATTATAGATAAAGATCAAAAAAATGCCTCTTTAGCTGATTTTGGATACCAAGGTATCTCTAGCAATGTCTTAAAAAGTGCCAAAGATGCAGCAGTTGAGATGACTACTGATTTTAAAGAGTAGCATTGAGTACCAATATATATCAACTATCAAGAGATCTCTTTTTAGATGTTGTTGATAGCAAGGAGTATGTGCAGTTTGATAGAATCAGCGGGATATATAGCTCCATAACTGAGTCTATAAAAAAACCCTTAAAGATGGTGCTTATATATGGTAAACCAGGGACTGGCAAGAGTATGCTTCTCTCAAGGTTATACGACAATCTTAGTGCTGATTATAGAGTCTCTTTATATAGCACTCCGATCCTTGATGAGAGTGAGTTTTACAAGCTTTTAGCTCAAGATATTTTTGGTATGAGTTACGATGATGAGCTGAACTTTACTCAGTTTATGAAAGTGGTAAAAAGTAAAGAGGGTGAGCTAGAATCGACACCTATTGTTATGCTAGATGAGGCTCAACTCTACCCTGATGTGCTTATGGAGAAGATACGGCTTATCTCAGATACTAGGGTTATAAAATTTGTTATAGTTTTACACAAAACTCAAAAAGAGGACCTTATAGCAAAAGAGCATTTTCAAACAAGGATCTGGGAGAACTATGTGCTTTACAATGCCTCTTCGGCTGAGCTCAAGCTATATATACAAAAAAAACTGATGAAGTCAAACTTGCTAGATGTAGCAGCTATGTTTAACAAAAAATCGGTTGAGTTTATACATAAACTCACTCAAGGAAACCTTAGAGATACAAACAAACTACTCTATACTATCTTTGAGATATATATGTTTTATAGCACAAACAAACCACGAGCTATAAACCAAAAAGAGATATCTAGAGATATCATAGAGATGGCAGCTATCCATACAGGATTTTTAAATGCTTGATATTTATGAACTTGAACAAAAACAAAAAGCACTTAAAAAAAAGAGGCTTAAAGCTCCTATTTTAATCGCTTTTTTGCTATTTTTATCGGTCGGGATTTTTGCTTATACCTACTTGAGTAGCTCAAAAGATGAGCCAAAAGTACCGATTGTTAAAAAAGAAGAAGTTGCTACCAAAGTACAAGAAGCTATAGAGCCAACACCTAAGGAAGATGAGCCAATTGCTCAAAAGCATACCGCTAAGCCTATAGCTCCATCGATAGATTTTTTAGATAGCTACAAAGAACCACAAAATGAGCCGATCAAAAATCAACCTATCAAAGAGAACACTATAGTACAAAAACCAGAGATAGTTGAGCCTATAGAGGAGATTTTTCTAGAAAAAACTCTAGAAGAGTCGCCTAAAGTACAAAGTGAGCCAACAACAGAAGTGGTTTTAAAAGATGAGCCAAAAGAGCCGATGCAGATATCTATATCTAAAAAAGACTCAAAAGATGAGCTTGATAGTGTTATAAAAAGGTTTGAAAATAACAAAAACCCAGCTCTTAGTCTTTTTATAGCTAGAAAATACTACACCTTAGGTGAGTATAAAAAGGCTTATGATTATGCACTTATCACAAACAATCTAGACAGTAAGATAGAGGATAGTTGGATTATTTTTGCTAAATCTCTATTTAAGTTAGGGCAAAAAGATGATGCTATAGCAACACTAAAGGAGTATGTATCTTTCTCAAAGTCACAAGCTGCCTCTATGTTGCTAAAAGATATACAATCGGGTAAATTCAAATGAAAAAGATTATTTTTATACTAATACTTATCTTCTCTAACCTATCTGCTACAAAGACTCAACTCTTTAACCTATATAAAAATGGTGAGTACCAAAAGAGTTGCGAACTTGGTTTTTCTAACTTCTCAAAGTATGCAAACGATGAGGAGTTTATAACCATATATGCACTTGGGTGTGTTGAAGCAGACTTTATAGATAGACTAGCAGTCCCTATAACTTCACTAAAATACACAAAAGAGGCAAGAGCTAACTCATCTTATTTTGCAACTATACTTTTTCAAAAAAAGCTTTTATATCAAGCACTAAAAGATGGGTATGATATATCGCACATATCGCTTCCCACTACAGAGTACATACTCTCTGTGGTTTTTGATCTTTATAAAGAGCTTGAAGATAAAAACAAGAGTGAGTTTTTACTAGAAGATAAAAAAGATAGCTCCATAAAGTATAAACTCTATATGCAACAAGATACAAGAATAGACAAGATGGTTATAGAGAAGATCAAAGATGATAAAGTTGTACAAAAACACATCTACTGGTAGGGGTTTTAAATGGACAAAATAACAACAGACTTGCTTTTAGCAGGACTTATCATGAGATCTCAAGTCGATAGACTTTTAGCTAAAGGGATAAAGCCAAATCTAGTCCTTAGAGATATAACACTCTCAGGCTTTATGACTACCGATAGACTTATAAGATTTATAGTTGATAAGATACTTAGTGGTGAGTATGATATATCTGTCATAGAGGACTACGACTATATAAGCGAAAAAGATGTACTTGCAAAACTCGCTCAAAGACAAAATCTACCATTTATGGATCTTGACTCTATCGATATGGACTACACTCTAGTTGAGAGAACACCGTTAACTCAACTAAAAAAATACAATGCCATGCCACTTAGCGAAGAGGATCTTTTTATACTCGTCACTTTTAGTGACCCACTAGATATAGAGGCTCAAGAGGCGATCCAGAGACTATTTCCAAAAAAACCTATCAAAATGGCGGTCTCAACAAAAAAACAGATAGACTCATATCTGTTTAAAGTTGAACTTAGAGATAGTATAAAAGAGCTAGTTAAAAAAATAAGAGATGAGCTAAACTCTATAGCTACACTAGAAGAGCAACAAGACTCATCATCTATACTTCTTCTTATAGATGTTATCTTAAAATCTTGTATCAAAAACAGAGCGAGTGATATCCATATAGAGCCGTCTGAGAAAAACTGTGTTGTTAGGACTAGAGTCGATGGTAAACTTGTAGAGAATTTTATATTTGAAAAAGATATATACCCACCACTTAGCTCTAGGATAAAACTACTAGCAAACCTAGATATAGCAGAGAAACGAAAACCACAAGATGGTCGTTTTGCCTCGCTTGTGGGTGATAGAGAGTACGATTTTCGTCTATCTACCCTACCTACACTCTATGGTGAGTCTATAGTTATGAGGGTACTAGATAAACAAAAAGCCCTTATAAAACTAGAAGATGCAGGTATGGATAGTGCAAGTTATCAAAAACTTATAAAAGGTTTACATACTCCATATGGGATTATACTAGTTACAGGACCTACAGGGAGTGGTAAAACCACCACACTCTATGGGGCTTTAAATGAGCTAAGAAGTGTTGAAGATAAGGTTATAACAGTCGAAGATCCAGTTGAGTACAGGATGAATCTAATCCAGCAAGTTCAAGTAAACCCTAAAGTGGGGCTAACTTTCTCTGCGGCTCTTAGGTCTATCTTAAGACAAGATCCAGATAAGATAATGATAGGTGAGATAAGGGATCAAGAGACCCTTGAGATAGCGATAAAAGCTGCTCTTACTGGTCACTTAGTTATATCGACACTCCACACAAATGACTCCATATCGGCCATTACAAGGATGGCTGATATGGGAGTCCCTTACTACCTTATAAGTTCAGCTCTAGTTGCGATACAGGCTCAAAGGCTTGTTAGAAAAATATGTGCCCACTGTAAAGAGGAGGCAACAATTCCAGCTTCCATACTAGAAGAGTATGCTGAGTTTATACCTAATGGAAGCAGATTTTACCACGGAAAAGGGTGTAAGGAGTGTAACGATACGGGTTATATGGGTCGCGAAATGATATGTGAAGTACTTAGCATTAGCGAAGAGTTTAGATCACTTATAGCCAAAGGCTCATCTAGTGAGATACTAGAAGCTCAGGCTATTAAAGATGGTTTTATAGGAATGTTCCAAAATGGTATAGATAAAGCCCTAGAGGGTGTTACCACCTTGGAAGAAGTGTTGAGGGTTGCAAAATAATGAACTACTATATTGTTACGATGATAAATCGAGGGAAAAAAGAGGATATCGGTCTATATGCGAGTGATAGAAAACATGCAAATGAGCTTGCTAAACTTAAATTTAGCGGTGTCCTTATAAAGATAGTTGAAGGTGAAGAGCCTTTTGAAGATAAGCTAAAAAAATTTAAAGCTTCACTATTTTCAAATATGAAAAAAAAGAAGTTAAAGCAAGATGCACTAATAGCTGCCATGAGACAATTAGCTGTTATGGTAAATGCGGGTATTTCTATATATGATTCACTTGTTGAGATAGCAAAGGCGACAACCGATGCTCATTTAAAACATATATTTACCAAACTAGCTGAAGATGTGAACTCTGGACAATCTTTCTCTAAGTCGATGGAAAACTTCCGTTATGAAGTTGGAAATCTAACTATAGCTATGTTAAAGCTAGGTGAAAAAACAGGTAACTTAGATGATGCACTCTACTCACTAGCCGATATGCTAGAGGAGATAAGGGCAAATATCATTAAGTTTAAAAAGGCTATGGCATACCCTAGAAATGTTATGATAGCGATGGCTGCTGCTTTTACTATACTCATCTCTTATGTTGTTCCAAACTTTAAGAGTATGTTTGAGAAGCTAGGTGCAGAGCTGCCGCTACCTACTTTGATTTTGCTAAAACTAGAGCATATCTTCAACAACTATGGGCTATATGTTTTAGCTGGGCTTGTGCTATTTTTTATATCTTTTAGGTATATCATAAACACAAACCAAAATGCTAGATATGCTTGGCATCAGGCACTGCTTAAAGTCTACCTTATAAAAAATATCATTATGAATGCTACTCTTAGTAGATTTACACTTGTTTTTTCAGAGCTTGTTCGTGCTGGTATCCCTATCGCTGAAGCACTTGATACCTCTATATCGATGATAGACAATATGGTCTTAAAACACAAGTTATCGAGTGTTAGGGGTAGTGTTGAGAAGGGTATGAGCTTAAGTGAGGGTCTTGAAGATACAAAACTCTTTGAAAATATGATACTTCAGATGATAAATGCAGGTGAAGAGAGTGGTACTCTTGATGCTATGATAAAAAAGGTTGCAGAGTATTATAAGATGAGATTTGATGCTATTATCGATAACTTATCTGATTCGATAGAGCCTATTATGCTTGCGATATTAGCAGCTATGATACTTCTACTTGCTCTTGGGATCTTCTTACCTATGTGGGATATGGGTAATGTGGTTATGGGTGGGTAAGCTCACCCTCCCCCAACAAAGTCTAAAAACTCTAACTTATCACCTTCACTTACTCTTTGCTCAAACCAAACATCTTGTTTTACTATGTTCATATTTAGTGCCACAGCCATAACCCTATCTTCAAGGTTTAGTTTTTTTAAAACCTCTCCAACACTAAGATTGTTATCTATCTCTATCTCATCGCCATTTATAACTATCTTCATATCTAACCTTTTATACCATCAACTCTAGGTGAGAGTAAAAAATCTTTTGTCTTAATCCAGTATATCACAAAAGGTAAAATCCAAAGGAGTGTAGCAGCATGCAGTACTCCAACATAACTACCACCTATCTCATCTATCAAAGCTCTTAAAAATGTAGAGACTACTATCAAAACAACCCCCAACATCACCCACCAGTTTGATTTTAAAACTCTACCCGTATGGACATATGTAACAACAACCATAACAACATAAAAAGAGAGTCCAAAAGCACCAGATGTTAAGAAGTGCATATAGTTACCTCTAAAACCAAAATCAAACAGATAGCTATAGCCTAAAAAGAAGTACCCCAGTGCCATAAGCAGAGCAATAGCAGCCATATAGTAAGCAAACGGCTCGTCTTTTAGCGACTCAAACTTAAGATTTAAGTCATTGATCACTCCAAGTATCGCAGCCCCTGCTCCAAAACCTAACCACCCTAGAGTTGAGTGCATAGATGGGTAGAAAAACTCAACCAAACTAAAAAGGAGTATTGTAAAAACTGCCAAGTTGTATCTAAAAGGTTTAGCGACAAAAACATCATCGATCTTCTCATGCTCTAGTCGCTCATTTATCGCCTCCATACTAACCCGTCTATCGGCTAAGACTATAAGAACCATCATAACACCAACACTAAGTTTTAGTATATCCATAGTTGGTATATCTATATATCCACCTAGTGCGGCAAAATAGATAACTTGTAAAACCACTAAAGCGACCAAAGTATAGGCTATACTTGAGTGTCTTTGAAGTCTATCTAATACAACTGGCTTAAAAGCATAAGCGATTACTACTAACCAAAGTGATATATTTATGATCCCAACTATAGTCGTGCCGATAAATGGCATAAGCCAAAAAGCGACTCTCCCTGCTACCCACAAAGCTATGATCATTTTTAGTCTTTTACCCACTATAGGGACAAGTCCAGGGAAAAGCTCAGGTAAACCTGTAAATAAAAATGCCATAATCCCCGCGATCCCAACACCAAATAAAAACTCATATATGTGCCACTCAAGGGGGTTTTCAAAGTGTAAAGGGAGTGAGCCTGTATAGTATAGTGTCCATAAAAAAGCAGATATCACCATATATGGAGCTAAAAGTAAAAATATAGGTCTAAATCCATAGGCAAAGAGTGGTGAGATATCTGGCTCATCTGGATAGTACTTGTAGTGTTTTGTTGCATTTAATGGCTGTTTTGTATCCATCTAACCCACCTTTATCTCAAAAATCTCAAGGATATCTCTATCGCTTAAAAACTCTTTTGTTTTAGCAAATACATACTCATCATCTCTTAGCTCTTTTGGCTTGTCGATAGTGTAAGTTTTTACAATCTCACCTGGATCACTTTTAAGCAAAAGTATCTTATCGCTTAGTCTAATAGCTTCCATAATATCGTGAGTTATAAACAAAACAGACATACTCTCATCTTTGCAACCCTCTATAACAAAATCCTGAAGCTCCCTTTTTAGCCCAATATCTAGTGCCGAAAAAGGCTCATCTAAAAACAGAAGTTCAGGCTTAGTCACCAAAGCTCTAGCAAAATTTACCCTTTGTCTCATCCCGCCACTCAAGTCTTTTGGGTACTTTTTAAAATCAGCCTCTTCAAGTCCAAATCTAAGAGCTATCTCACTAGCCATCTTCAAAGACTCTTTGTAGCCAAACTTTGAAGTTATGGGTAACATAATGTTCTCTAGTGTACTTTTCCATGGCAAAAGTCTTGCATCTTGAAAAGCAAAAGCACTAGATTTGAAGCTATTTTCGATCTCACCCTCAGTGACATCAAGTAGCCCTGCGCAAAGCTTTAGCAGAGTTGTTTTTCCGCCACCACTAGGACCTACTATACTTATAGTTTCACCTTTTTTTAGCTCAAAATCTATCTCATTGAGTATCTGAGTAAACCCAAAGTAGAAGTTTAATTCACTAACTTTTAATCTCGCCATGATTCAACCTCTTTTTTTATAGGCTCAAGCACTATATACTCAACAAAAAGCAAAACCCCTATCATAACACTAACAAGAGCTAGTGCGGTAGTTGTCTCAAGCTGACTTCTAGCAACCGCTAAGGCTGCTCCTATACCATCGTTTGAGCTTAAGAGTTCAGCCATAATAACTATCTTCCAGCTCATCCCCAAAGCACTAACCCACGATGGAAAAACATACGAAAATAGGTGTGGAAAATACAAATCTCTTAGTTTTTGAAAAAACCCTATATGAAAACTATCCATCATATCAAGCAAATCGCCCTCTATAGTGCGACTCCCTTGTAAAGCCCCAACAAAGATTATAGGAAAAGATGCTATAACAACAGTAAAAACTACAGTTGTATCGCCAAATCCAAACCATATCATAGCTAGAACTATCCAAGCAATAGGTGGAATACCCACAAGTATGGTAACTATAGGACGACTCATGATAGAAGCGGTTATAAACCTACCGCCAATCAAGCCCAAAAGTGTACCGATAACTACAGATATCCCAAAGCCCAAAAAGCCTCTTTGAACTGTTAAGTTTAGATCATTTAAAAAGCTCTCTTGAGTAAAAAGGTTTACTATCTCACCAAAAACAGCCAAAGGTGATGGTAAAACTAGATCACCATATATGCTATTTCCAAAATCCCAAAGTGCAATAAATAAAAATATAGAAGCGACCGAACCCCACCCACTCCACAAAAACCATGGGAAGTCTTTTATGATTTTAAAAAGTGGTCTCATTTGTAGTAAAACCCGCTATCTGGAAGTTTTCCACCGATTAGTTTTGGTTCAATCTCTAGTATTGTGCTAAAAAAATCCTCAAGCTCATTTTTTACATCTATAGCTTTTGCATCAAAAAGTTTCACATGCTCTATCGAGTCACTTATCGCTTCACTTTTAAACATATCTATGTTTTTAGCTACAAGTTCACCCGCCTCTTTTGGGTGTGACTTATACCACTCAAGTGCTTTTGCATACTCACTCTCAAATCTTTTTATAACCTCATCGCTAACACCACCAACTACAGCAACTCCTGCGGTAGGGATTTTAGCTTCACCACCAACAACCCTGCCCCACTCATCTTCTAGCTTTATACTTCTAAATATCTCTGGTGCGATAAGACTAACTGGAAATGAGCCTGTTTTTCTCATAGCCATCGATGTTGCTGGTTCTGCTAGTAGGACATTATCGGCTCTTCTCATTATCATCATCTGCATAGCATCAGGCGGAGTTGCGACATAGTTTAGTTTAAAATCTTTTTTTACATCATAACCTGCTTTTTTTATAAGTGCTTGAAGGAGTATATCGGGCATATCAGAGCGAAATGGCACAACTATCTCTTTACCTTTAAAATCGTCTATACTTTTAGCATTTTTATCACGACTTAGTATCTCTAAAATCCCCCAAACTGGGACATTTAAGAGTCTAATATCTATATTTTTGTTATAAAGATTTGCCGCAACATTTGTAGGGATAGCGACAAAAGATGCACCATTGTTTAGCAAAATAGCCCTAAGCTCATCTGGATTTTTCCATAAAACAAACTCAACTTTCTCTGCTACATCACTAAGAGCCTTATCTTCTATCATCTTAAAAAATGGGTGCGAAACTGTCGCAACTGGTCCTGCTATAACGATCTTTTCTAGCTTTTGAGTTCCACTTAAACTAAGAGCTAGTGTTAAAAATATAAACAAGATTTTTCTCATCTTTATCCCCTTTTGCGGTTTTTAGTAAAAAAGATTTTATCAAAAAAATCGTTAAAAAAGATAATTTTTATCTTATTTAGATTTTTTGATAATAATTATTATAATACTAACTGAAAAATTCTTAAAAAGTTATAATAATTATTATATAAACTTTAGTATCTCACTCTCTATAAGCTCTTTATCTATAACAGTTTTTTGAACTACCTCTTTAGAAAAAAGCTCTTTTATCATACTAGGTATAGCTAGTTTTGCCTCTTTAGATATGCTTACAAGGGCATCTAAATCTTTTGAGTTCTCCTCACCCGTTAGTGCATTTGCTATCACTGGTGAAAACTTTGTCCACTCAGCAGTTGAGTAGGCTATGGTTTTTACTCCATCTTTTGAGCAACTCTCGTAAGATTTTAAACAAGTCGCGGTGTGTGGGTCTAAAAGGTAGTTGTGCTTATAAAACATCTCTTTTATATACTCCTTACCCTCGCTATCGCTACAAAAATCTGCATCAAAACTCTCTTGAAGTATTTTTAGCTCACCCGCACTAAGCTCATAATACTCCTTCTCATCAAGGCTTAACATAAGCTCATATGTCCTTTGGCTTCCAAAAAGATCAAATAACACTCTCTCTATATTAGAAGATTTTAGTATATCCATAGCAGGAGAGGTTGTGTTTTGCACTTTTAGACCTCTAAGGTCGTATTTACCTGTTTTTATAAGTCTAGTTAGGACATTGTTCTCATTTGAACTTATGATGATCTTCTCTACAAAAAGTCCCATCTTCCAAGCATAATAAGCCCCAAGAGCATTTCCAAAGTTTCCACTAGGTACATTTAAGTAGACCTTCTCACCCATAGTTATCGCTTTTTGGCGAACAAGTTCTAAGTAGCTATGTATATGGTAGATGATTTGAAATATAATTCGCCCAAAATTAACAGAGTTAGCGGCTGAGAGTGAAGTGTTTTTCTCTTTTAGTTTTGCTTTAAACTCATCTGAAGCTAGAAGTTTTTTTAGTGCATTTTGTGCATCATCAAAAACCCCGTTTATACCTATAACTTTTAGGTTTTTAGCACTCTCTGTGACCATTTGAAGTCTTTGAACATCGCTAGTTCCACCATCTGGGTACAAACAAGCTACTCTTACACCATCGCGGTTTTTAAAAGTCTCAAGAGCAGCTGGACCCGTGTCGCCACTTGTAGCAGCTAAGATTAGGTAGTTTTCACCCCGTTTTTTAGCAAGAGAAGATAAAACAACCCCAAAAGGTTGAAGTGCCATATCTTTAAAGGCTCTTGTTGGCCCATGATATAGCTCACTTATAAAAAGATCATCTTTTACTTTTACAACAGGAACTGGCTCTTTTGGGTTGTCAAACTTATCATAAAGAGCTAGTGCATCTTTAAGGACAAAACCATCTACATCGATATCTAGCACACTTAAAAGATCATAAGCCAACTCTTTATATGAGGAGTTTAGGTGTTTTTGTAAAAACTCTTCACCTAAAAATGGGAGTTGTTTTGGTGCATAAAGCCCACCAAATGAAGCTATAGGGTTTAAAATCGCCTCTGAAAAAGTAACTTCAGATGCTCTTAGTTCATCGTTTCCACGAGTCTGTATAAATTTCATAAATATCACCTAGGGTTTGTAAAGTTGTATTTTGTAGTTAAAATTATATCATCAAAAAGATTTAGATAATCTGTAGAAGTTGTTAAAATTTGAAGATTTGTGGTGGGTTCTGGGTGACTCGAACACCCGACCGCCCCGTTATGAGCGGGGAGCTCTAACCAACTGAGCTAAGAACCCTTGATTTGTAGGGTGGAATTATACTTACTCTTAGCTTATTTTTTTCTGATAAAACTCTTTTTAATCATCTTTTTCGTCTAAAAGTTTTGTATTTAAGATATTGTTCTCTGTTATGACTGTTTTAAACTCCCCATCAAACACCTTTATATCCATAACCTCACCAATAACATGAACATTTCTTTTTCTCCCCTCTTTGTGTCTAACTTTTGCTTTAAAGTTTACAGTATCGCCCATCCTCACAGGCGATAAAAACTGACAATCACTAGCAACTAACACAACATTTTTATCATTAACCACCGCCATAGCAGCATAATCAGCAGCACCAAATATAAACCCGCTATGGATCAGCCCATTCTCTTCAGCTAACATATCATAAGTTGTCTCTAGTTTAAGTTTTACCATAAAGTTATCCATATACTCTATCTCACCACAAAGCTCTTGGTTTATAGATAAGTGGGTTTTTAGTGCAACCTCTTTGCTTCTATCTAGCTCTTCATGCTCATGCTCTTTACTCTCTTGCTTCTCTTTTGCCATCTTTTACCCTTTTTTTAGTTTTACATATACTCTTTTTGGTGCATCGTACATCTCTACTGTTTTACTCTCATCATCTTTATGTAAAAAATCCTCCAAACTCTCACCATCGATCCACTCTGTTTTTCTCTGCTCATCTTTTGTGGTAGTGGTTTTTGCCAAAATCTCAAAACTCCTAAATCCAGCCTTGTTGCACCAGTTTTTTAAAGCCTCTATCGATGGCACAAAGTGGACATTTGGTATCTTTGAGTAGGTTAGTGCAGGACTAAGCACATACTCCCCACTCATATCTATATAAAAAGTATCAAGCACTACCTCTCCACCATCGCTTAAGCTTCTAGCTAGTGACTTTAACATCGATATGGGGTCACTTCTATGGTAAAGCACCCCTAAACAAAATATAACATCAAACTTATGCTCATAAAACTCAACATGCTCAACACCTAAAAGCTCATAGACTATATCGCTTTTTACAAAGTGGTTTATAAACTCAAACTGCATCATAAAAAGTGGTGATGGATCAAAACCTACTAAAAGCTTTGGCTCATCTTCTTGCATACGAAACATATAGTAGCCATTGTTGCACCCTATATCGGCAACTATTTTATCTTTTAAATCAAAATGCTCTCTTATCAAGTTATACTTCATAAAGCTTTGCCATTCGCTATCTATAAATGTATCAAAAACTCTAAATGGACCTTTTCTCCATGGCTTAAAAAGCTTTGCACTCTCATACACATCAAAGCTATCTTTTGCATCTATCTCTATAGTGTCGCCTAGTTTTATGCTGCACTCCACATCTCTAAGATTATCTACAATCTCTTTTAGCGGAGCTATATTTTTCCACTTTAGCCACGATTTTCGCTCATCTCTTATCTTATCTAGATCCATATCTAACCATTATCTAACCATTTTTTGTATAATTGTACCTAAAAAAGGTGGTAGATTTGGAAAAAAGAGCGACACTAATCTCTAGTACTGTAGCTACGATTTTAGTTCTTATAAAGATGGTTGTAGGAGTTTTAAGTGGCTCCATAGCGATACTAGCATCGGCTATTGATTCACTACTAGATCTTGTTATATCACTTTTTAACTACTTTGCCCTACACAATGCCCAAAAAGAGGCTGATGAAACTTTTCATTTTGGTAGAAACAAACTAGAGCCACTAGCAGCTACTATAGAGGGTGTTATCATATCATTTTCGGCTCTTTTTATACTCTATGAGGCGATTACAAAGATCATATATCCGCGAGATATCGAGTATATAGGATCTAGTATAGCAGTTATGCTCATCTCTATAGTTATGACTTTAGCTCTAGTTTTATACCTAAATAGTGTCGCTAAAAAAACAAACAATATGGTCATAAAAGCAGATGCCTTGCACTATAAAACAGACCTATTTTCAAATGCAGGGGTAGTTTTAGCTCTTCTTTTAGTTCACTTTAGTGGGCTTGAGACTATCGATGCACTTTTAGGTATCGCCATAGCTATATATATGCTCTACTCGGCTTATCCCATCATAAAAGAGGGTATTTTGATGCTTTTAGATGCAGCGCTTCCACCAGAAGATATAGAAAAAATCACAAATCTTTTAGACTCAAACAAAGATACTTCAAGTTATCATGATTTGCAAACTAGAGCATCAGGCTCACATATATTTGTAGCTCTTCATCTAGTTTTTAGTGTTAGCACATCACTATTTGAGGCACATAGGGTTTCAGATAGAGTTGAACTTGCTATAAAAAGACTATTTCCAGATCATAAAGTCCATGTTTTAGTCCATATGGATCCTTATGATGACTCAGATATAAATGAGCTAGAGGAGTTTATCTAGCAAACTCTATAGCTCTACTCTCTCTTATAACACTAACTTTTATCTCACCAGGGTAAGTTACACTCTGCTCTATCTCTTTAGCTATCTCTTTAGCTACAAGAGTCGCTTCATCATCATTTACCAAAGTTGCATTTACAATAACCCTTAGTTCACGACCAGCATTTATAGCATAAGCTTGTTTTACACCGTGGTGTTCTGCTGCTATATTTTCTATCTCTGTAACTCTTTTTAGAAAACTCTCTAAAACCTCTCTTCTAGCCCCTGGCCTTGCAGCTGAGAGAGCATCAGCAGCACAAACAGCCCCACACTCAATAGAGCCTATATCTTCATGTCCATGGTGAGCATATATAGCATTTATAACAACACTATGCTCATTGTAACGGTTACAAATCTCAACCCCTAAATCGACATGGCTTCCACCAACCTCATGAGTTAGTGCCTTGCCTATATCATGAAGCAAACCTGCCCTTTTAGCTAGTCTTACATCTCCACCCATCTCAGCAGCCATAATCCCTGCTAGATGAGCCACTTCTAGTGTATGAGCAAGTGCATTTTGACCATAACTTGCACGATATTTTAGTTTACCAATAAGCTTCATAAGCTCTGGGTGCATCACCCCTATATCTAGCTCTGCGATGATCTCTTCACCCTCGCTAAGTATCTGAGCCTCAAACTCATCACAAACTTTTTGGTAAATCTCCTCAATCCTAGCGGGTTGAATCCTACCATCTTCAACTAAAAGCTCTATAGTTTTAGTAGCTATCGCTCTTCTATATAGGTTAAAACTACTAACTATGATAGCATTTGGGGTATCATCTATAATGATCTCAACCCCTAAAAGCGTCTCAAGAGTTTTGATATTTCTACCCTCTTTACCTATGATACGACCCTTTAGCTCATCACTATTTAGGTGTATGGTGTTAGATAGTTTCTCTGTTGCAAACTCACCCGCAAACCTACTTGTGGCTTGAGCTAGTATATAGTTTGCTTTTCTTTTACCCTCTGCTTTTGCCTCATTTTCGTATTTTCTTACTATATGAGCTATCTCAGCTCTTGCACCCTCTTCTACTTTATCTAGAAGTATCTTTTGAGCTTCACTCTTTGTCATACCTGCACAGTTTTCTAGTGCAACTACCATCTCTTCAGATCTCTGCTCGTACCTTTGCTTTAGTGTATTTAACGATTTTTCATCTCTTTGTAAATCTAACTTTTTAGCTTTTAAAATAGCATTTTGATCATGCAATCTACTCTCTTCGGAGTGTTTGTATCGCTTAAAACTCTGCTCTTTTTTAGCTAACTCTTCCTCTTTTTGTGCCAAAGAGTCTTTTGCTCTATCTTTAGCACTCTCATATAGTTTTTTAGCCTCCATCTCTATCTCTTGAGATTTAAGATGGGCTTTATCTAAAAGTAGCTGAGCCTCTTTTTCGATAGCTCCTGCTTGAGCTTTTGCTTTTTCTACATATATGTCAAAATTTACACTTATAACTTTTTTAGAGATAAAATACCCTGCAAATCCACTAATTGCGGCAATTCCGCCTCCAACTAGCCCTTCGATTAACATTTTTTCTTCCTATCTTTTTGAACATATGATTTTGCAGTGTGGCATATGGTGTAATCAAAACATCACAACTTATATCGTAACTATCACAAACTTTTTGAGTTGTGCAACATAGTTTTGATTGAGTAAATATTGTATATGGTCTTTTTTTTAGTTTTGCAAAAAATCTATCATACATACCTTTACCAAATCCGACTCTTTGCATATTTACATCTATACCAACAACTGGCACTATCACTATATCAATTTTTCTAATATTTTTAAAACTTTTACCCGCTTCATATATACCAAATCTACCTTTTTTTAAAGGTAGTCTATATGGTACCATTTTAAAACTTGCACCCTCTATAAAAGGGGAGTATATTTTACAACTTTTTCTTAAATGGTTTATAGTTTTATCGATATTTGCTTCAAAATTTAGTCCATGATATATCAAAATATTTTTATTTTTTATATCTTTTAGGGTTTTTATAAGCTCTTTGTTTACCCTTGCATCTCTAATAGTTTTATTGTAGCTTGGGGCCGATTTTAGCAATGAGAAACAATTTTGTCTAAAACTATCTTTACTAAGAGGCATATAAAATCTTTATTGATATAATTTTCGTATTATATCAAAAGGTTTAAAAATGTATAAAAAGATTTTTACAGCACTGGTTTTAGGTTTTGTTTTACTAAGTAGCGGGTGCCAAAAAGAGAAAAAAGATGAAGCAAAAACTGAAGTTAGTATAAAAGATAGTTTTGAGCTAACATCTATAGAAGGAAAAAAGCTAAATATCAAACAAGTAGGTGATGGTTTTGTACTAGCAGATCAAGAAGATAAGATGGTACTTTTTGACATATATGCCACTTGGTGTCCACCGTGTAGAAAAAGTGCCGCTATGCTTAGCTCACTTCAAGATAGCTACAAAGATGAGCTAGTTGTTATAGGACTCAGCATAGAAGATGGCATCAGCGATGAGCATATAGGTGATTTTGCAAAAGCTTTTAGAGCTGAGTACTTTTTAGCAAACTCACAAGATGATAAAAAACTTATAGCAACTATAGTAAAAAGTCTCTCTTTAGCTGCAAACCACCCCATACCACTTGCGGTTTTATATAGAGGTTCATCTTTAATAAACTACTACACAGGTATGACTCAAGAGGAGTTTATACGAAGTGATATCAAGCTAAATCTAGAGGATCAATAATGTTTGGGTTTATAAAAAAATCTCTCCAAAAAACAGCCGATGCGATAAAATCGATCGTCCCAACGGCTAAAGAGTCTTTTAGTAAGGATGAACTAGAGGAGATACTTCTAGAGGCCGATGTTAGTTATGAGCTTGTCGAAAAACTCCTTGATAGTATAAAATCAAACAAAATCACAAGAGAGACACTAAGAGAAAAACTTCTGCAAACACTAAGTAGTGCCTATGAGCTACCTGAGCATAAAGAGCCTTTTGTCGATCTTATCATAGGTGTAAATGGAGCTGGAAAAACAACAACCATAGCAAAACTAGCAAATATGTACAAAAAAGATGGTAAAAAAGTTATGCTTGGTGCGGGAGATACATTTAGAGCTGCTGCTATAGAGCAGATAAGCTTATGGGCAAAAAAACTAGATATCCCCATAGTTGCCACAAAGCAAGGTCACGATAGCTCAGCAGTTGCTTATGATGCTATAAGTTCAGCTAAAGCAAAAGAGTTTGATCATGTTATCATCGACACAGCAGGGAGACTTCACACCCAAACAAATCTAGCAAATGAGCTAAAAAAGATAGTCCGTATCTGCGATAAAGCTCATAGTGGCTCACCACATAGAAAACTTCTTATCATAGATGGTACACAAGGGAACTCAGCGATAAATCAAGCAAAAGCTTTTCATGAGATGGTAGGGGTTGATGGTATTATCATCACCAAACTAGATGGGAGTGCTAAGGGTGGGTCTATTTTTAGTATAAGCGATGAGCTAAAGCTACCGATTCTTTATATAGGTGTAGGTGAACAACCAGACAACTTTTTGGAGTTTAGTAAAGATGAATTTGTCGATGGTTTACTAGATGCGATATATATAAAAACCCCCGAGTGAGAAGCTCGGAGGTATATAAACTAGGAAAGGGAGATATGGACTAAACTTAGAAGTTTAGACCGATTTTTGCTATAAGATAATGAGCTCTTGCAACATCATCACGTTTTACATTTAGATAAGCCCCGCTAAGATCAAGTGGACCAAAAGATTTTTTAGCCACAACTGCGATCTCTTTTAGCCTTGTATCTTCTGTACTGCTTTTTACATCAGTATAAGATAACATAGCATCAAACCAACCATCTAGTGGTGAACTAGCACACACTTTATAAGCTCTAGCATCGTTATCTGTTACAACATCCATGCCATAGTTCCAGTATGTTTTAGTGTAGAGTTTTGTATCTCTACTAGCAGTAGCGACATTGTAACCAGCTGCTGATAAACCTTTTTCTTTATCACCAACTTTTGAGTAGGCTAGTTTTATAGCTCCTACATCTTTCATCTTGTATCCACCCATAACTGCCCAAACTTTGTTATCGTCTAGTCCTGTGTGTGAATCATAATCAAAGTTAGAAAATTGAGCTCCTGCTAAGATACCATCTATGTTTAGGTCTGCTTGTAACCATAGCGCATTTGCTACATTTTTAACAGCATAGTACCAAGCTTGAGCAGTTAGTGGTTTCCATGAGTTGTTTACAGCACCAACAGCATAAGCACCATCTCCACCAAAAGTGTTAAATTCACCATCTGTATCTACAACTCCAGCGAATGCTAGTGGCACTCTACCAACAGTTTCTAGATCGATAAGTCCATCTTGTGTACCATTTCCATTTCCTATCCAAGCACCAACTAAAGTTGTATCTGGGATATCTTGATTTATAAGAGCGATCGCTTCAAAAGTGTTTGTCTCAGCTGACCATTTTTCACTAAATGCTAGTGGAGTATCAAGCTCCATTCTACCTATTTGAGCAGTAGTTTTACCCGCAGTAGCTGCTATATAAGCCTCTGTAAAATAGTTTTCAGTACCAACTTTAGCTGGATAGTGGTGATTTCCGCCCTTAACGGTCGCAGAGTGAGCCGAGCCCCAAACATTTGAAACTAAACTATTTTCTAAACCTAAAGTTGTTAAAACTGTATAAGCAACTTTGCCACTTAGTGTAACATAATCATTTTTAAGTAGATCTGCACTTAGAGCTAGATTTAAACTTGCATCAGCAGCTGAGCTATCTTTATCGAAAAACTTAGCTTTTGATTTATCACTAAAACCAGTAGTTCCATACATAACTGTATCACTAGATTTGATAGTTCCATAAAAAAGATTTACATTCCCATCAAACTTTACACTATCTGTTATAGTTTTTAGTGCATCATTATCTGCATATACACTTGAACCAACTAGCAGTGCTGCCACTAAACTCATTTTTGTTATCTTCATCTACATTTTCTCCTTTTATTTGTAGTTCTAATATTATTTATAAATTTTAATAAATTCTTTATAAAACAACAACATTTATGACACTTTATAGACAATATGTTACAAAAATAAACACTTTTAAATGTTTTTTTATGTTTTTTTATATTTTAATAATAGTTGTAAAATAGGATAATATTCATCTTTTTTAGAAGCAATATCACATTTTTTTATCACAAAAGTATATTTACTAAAACATACATATAGCTATTATGATAATCTAAACCTATATTATTCATTACTATTATTATCAAAATATATTATATTAAATATAAAATTTATAGCTTTTAAGATATAACTATTTAAAATAGCTCATCTTTAGTGCTATTTAATATTTGTTTAAAGTTTTGTTATATAGAATGTGATATCACAAAAAACATAGAACAACATTGTGATGCATAGATTTATAATTTTTTATAGGTTT
>JACDJA010000264.1_pt1 | contig 66555 bp, 58 predicted proteins | sample 7449241 | NCBI WGS metagenome assembly JACDJA01 (sample SAMN14253289, study PRJNA609438) | sludge metagenome | isolation source: initial anaerobic sludge | collected 2018-12-20 | reverse complement strand
GTGCTGGCGCCGATCGTACCAACGTGCTGGCGCCGATCGTACCAAGGCGCTGGCGCGGAGCGTAGTCATCGGGTAACGCCGGTGCACGCAGCGCCCGCCGCGCCCGCCGGAACACACGGGCGCATGCTAAACTAGCCGACACGCTGTGCATGTCCTGCGCACCCGGGCGTTGACGATGCGCCACACCTTCGTCCGCGACGGCGGACTTCCGCGCATTCCATTCAACGCATTCTATTCGATCATCTGCCGACGAACCCGCATTCGCCGCGTCGCGTGCCCGGTCGGACGCTTCTCGGCGGTGTTTCACCGGAATCTTTATGGCTGTCGAACGCACCCTGTCCATCATCAAGCCCGATGCCGTCGCCAAGAACGTGATCGGGCAGATCTACGCGCGCTTCGAAGGCGCGGGACTGAAGATCATCGCGGCGCGCATGATGCACCTGTCGCGCGAGCAGGCCGGCGCCTTCTACGCGGTGCACAAGGAGCGTGCGTTCTACGGCGATCTCGTCGCGTTCATGAGCTCCGGACCGGTGATGATCCAGGTGCTCGAGGGCGACGACGCGATTCGGCGCAATCGCGACCTGATGGGCGCCACCGACCCGAAGAAGGCCGACGCCGGCACGATTCGCGCCGACTTCGCCGACAGCATCGACGCGAACGCGGTGCACGGCTCCGACGGCACCGAAACGGCGCACACCGAGATCGCGTTCTTCTTCCCGACGCTCGATCTGCACTCGCGCTGAACGAGCAGGCCCGCGGGGCCGCCGCGACGGTTTCATGAACGCATCGAAGGGCAACGAAACGACGAAGCTGCGGGTGCTTGGCCTGGACCGGCAAGCACTCGAGCAGCAGTGCGTCGATTGGGGACAGAAGCCCTTTCGGGCGCGACAGCTGTTGCGGTGGATTCACCAGCGCGGGGTCGACGATTTCGCCGCCATGACCGACCTCGCGCACGATTTGCGCCGCCTGCTCGACGCGCGCGCGTGCATCGAGGCGCCCGCGGTGCTTGCCGACCACGAATCGGCCGATGGCACGCGCAAGTGGCTGCTCGACGTCGGCGCCGGCAACGCGGTCGAGGCGGTGTTCATTCCCGAAACCGATCGCGGCACGCTGTGCGTGTCGACGCAGGCCGGTTGCGCGGTCAACTGCGTGTTCTGCTCCACCGGCAAGCAGGGCTTCGCGCGCAACCTGCGCGCCGACGAGATCGTCGCGCAGGTGTGGCACGCGAAGCGCTCGCTCGGGCACGCCACCGATTCCGGGCAGGGCTGCGGCGAGTCCCGCGTGATCACGAACGTGGTGTTCATGGGAATGGGCGAGCCGCTGCAGAACTACGCTGCCACGCTCACCGCGCTGCGCCTGCTGCTCGACGACCACGCGTACGGCCTGTCGCGCAGGCGCGTCACCGTGTCGACTTCGGGCGTCGTACCGATGATCGACCGGCTGCGCGAAGACTGCCCGGTGGCGCTCGCCGTCTCGCTGCATGCGCCCGACGACGCGCTGCGCGACCGGCTGGTGCCGCTGAACCGGAAGTACCCGCTCGCCGAGCTGATGAGCGCGTGCCGGCGCTATCTGGAGCGCGCACCGCGCGACTTCGTCACTTTCGAGTACGTGATGCTCGATGGCGTGAACGACAGCGACGCGCACGCCGAGGCGCTGCTCGGGTGCGTACGCGGCGTTCCCTGCAAGTTCAACCTGATTCCGTTCAACCCGTTTCCGAACTCCGGGCTGCGCCGATCGCCCGACGAACGCATCCGCGCGTTCGCGCAGCGGCTGGTCGATGCGGGCATCGTCACCACCGTGCGACGCACCCGGGGCGACGACATCGACGCGGCCTGCGGGCAACTCGCCGGCGAGGTGCAGGATCGCACGCGGCTGCGCGAACGCGAGAAGCGCCTGCGCCTCGCGCAGGAAGGCCGCGTGCGCGTCGTCGAGCGCACGCACTGAAGGGGCCGCGATCGTGAGAGCTTCCCTCGCCATTTCCGCTGCGCTGGCTTCGCTGCTGTGGCTTGCCGGCTGCGCAACCGACGGCGGCTCGCCTGCCGACGCGGGCGCGAGCGCGAGCCTGCCGAGCGCCCGGTCGCCGCTGCCCGGTTCGCCCGAAGAAAGCGAAGAGCGCCGCCGTGCGCGCATCCGGCTCGAGCTGGCGGCGAGTTATTACCAGCAGGGAAATTTCACCGTCGCGCTCGACGAGCTTCGACAGGCCATCGGCATCGACCCTAACTACGCACCGGCGTACGGCGTGCTCGGCCTGGTCTACCACGACCTCGGCGACCGCGATCGGGCCGAGGACGCCTTCCAGCACGCGCTGCGGCTGGCGCCCGACGACGCCGAGCTGAACAACAGCTACGGCTGGTTCCTTTGCCAGACCGGGCGCGAACGCGCTTCGCTCGATCGCTTCGCCAAGGCGCTGAAAGATCCGCTGTACCGCACGCCGGCCAAGCCCCTGCACAACGCCGGAATCTGCGCGCTGCGCATCGGCGACGAGGAAACCGCCGAGCGCAACCTGCAGCGCGCCTTCCAGATCGATCCGTCGAACGCGGTCGCGATGTACCACCTGGGCGAGCTGTACCTGAAGCGCGGAGAGGCGAGCCGCGCGCGCTTCTATTCGCAGCGGCTGCTCGGCGCCTACGAGCCGACCTCGCAGATGCTCTGGCTCGCGCTGCGCATCGAGCACGCGCTCGGCAACGTCGACGGCGAGAAGAGCCTGGCCGCGCAGCTGCGCCGCCGTTTCCCCGATTCGCCCGAAACGGCCCTGCTCGCGCAGGGCCGTTTCGGCGGGTGAACCCCCGACAGCCATGAACGTCGAAGCCAGCACTCCAGCACAGTCGATCAACCAGATCTCGTCGCCCGAGCAGCTCGTCGCCGCGCGCGAGGCGCGCGGCTGGTCGATGTCCGACGTCGCGGCCAAGCTCGGCATGATGCCGCGCCAGATCGAGTCCATCGAACAGGGTCGCTGGGAGGCGCTGCCCGGCCACGCGTTCGTTCGCGGGGCCATTCGTGCCTACGGCAAGGCGCTGCAACTCGACGTCGCGCCGCTGTTGTCGACACTCGGCCCGAAGTCGAGCGCGCCGGAGTTGCGGCCGTCCTCGTCGCTCGACTCGCCGCTGCCGCGCCACGGTGCGCTCGGCTTCGACAACGGCGGTTCGGGAAGCCGCATCGTCTGGATCCTGCTCGGCGTCATCGGCGTGATCGCGATCGCCATGTATTTCGGACGCGGCGCCGATTTCGGGCGCGCGACCGACGCGGCCAACGGCGTTGCCGGGCCGGGCCGTGCGCTCGAGGTCGTGCCGATCGCACCGGGTTCGTCGAGCGACGCCTCGACGACGACCGGACCCGCCACGTCGGCCGGCCCGGAGGCGTCCGCCGGTGCCGGAGCGTCCGCCGGAGCTGCGGCGGGCGTCGGTTCCACGGCGCCGATTCCCGCCGGCCCGGCGGCATCGACGTTGCCTTCGACGGGCGCTGCCGCCCCGGTGCCGCCCGGGGCGAGCGGCCCCGCCGATGCTTCCGCTTCGACGCCCGCTGCAGGCGCGACCCCCGGATCGCCGGGTACCGGCAGCGCCGCCGCGGGTGCAGCCACGACGCAAGCGTCGTCCGCCACGACGCAAGCGTCGTCCACCACGATGCCAGCGTCGCCGACCACCCCGCCGGCGCCGGCGACATCCCCCTCCGCTGCCGCCGGCAGCGCATCGGCGACCGTCCCGGCCGGCGACGTTGCGGCGTCGACGGCAGGCACCGGCGCGACGGGCGGGCCGGACGCATCAAGTCGCGCCGCCGATGCCCTCGTGCTGCGCTTCGAGCGCGAGTCGTGGGTGGACATTCGCGACGCAACCGGCAAGGTGCTGCTGATGGGCACGCAGCCGGCGAACAGCACGCGCGAAGTCTCGGGGCAGAAGCCCTACTCGATGACGATCGGCAACGCGAGCTTCGTACGCGTCGAGCACGACGGACGCAACGTCGACCTGGGCGCCGTCACGCAAAAGGGCGTGGCGCGCGTGCGCGTCGAGTGAACGCGGATCCCGAGCGCGTCTCGAGCGTGGCCGCGCCGATGTCGGTCGGCCCGGCGCCGCGTCGCGCGTCGCGCCCGATGCGCGTGCGCTGGGGCGCGCGCTGCGTGCAGGTCGGCGGCGATGCGCCGGTCGTCGTGCAGTCGATGACGAACACCGACACCGAGGACGCCGCGGCGACTGCCGCGCAGGTGATGCAACTGGCGCGCGCCGGCTCCGAACTCGTGCGCATCACCGTGAACACGTCCGCCGCCGCCGCCGCGGTCGCGCCGCTGCGCGAGCGACTCGATCGGATGGGCGTCGACGTTCCGCTGATCGGCGACTTCCACTACAACGGCCACAAGCTGCTCGCCGAACACCCCGACTGCGCGCAGGCGCTGTCGAAATACCGGATCAACCCGGGCAACGTCGGCCTCGGGCGCCGGCGCGAGGACAACTTCGCGCAGATGATCGAGATCGCCTGCCGCAACGACAAGCCGGTGCGCATCGGCGTGAACTGGGGCAGCCTCGACCAGACGCTGCTCGCCCGGCTGATGGACGAGAACGCATCGCGTGCCCGACCGTGGCCGGCGCAGGCGGTGTTGCGCGCGGCGCTGGTGACCTCGGCGATCGAGAACGCCCAACGCGCGGTCGCGCTCGGTCTGCCGGCCGACGCGATCTGCCTGTCGGCGAAGGTCTCGCAGGTGCAGGACCTGATCGCCGTCTACGGCGAGCTCGCGCGGCGCTGCGACTGGCCGCTGCACCTGGGCCTCACCGAGGCGGGCATGGGCAGCAAGGGCATCGTCGCCTCCACCGCGGCGCTGGCGGTGCTGCTGCAGCAGGGCATCGGCGACACGATCCGCGTCTCGCTCACGCCCGAGCCGCGCGGGGATCGCACGCGCGAGGTGGTCGTCGCGCAGGAAATCCTGCAGACGATGGGGCTGCGCATGTTCACGCCGCAGGTCGTCGCGTGCCCGGGTTGCGGGCGAACCAGCAGCACCTTCTTCCAGGAGCTTGCCGCGTCGATCCAGGGCTGGTTGCGCGAGAGCATGCTGACGTGGAAAGGACGCTATCCGGGCGTCGAGTCGTTGCAGGTTGCGGTGATGGGCTGCGTGGTGAACGGCCCCGGCGAGAGCCGGCACGCCGACATCGGCATCTCGCTGCCCGGCTCGGGCGAAGCGCCGGTCGCACCGGTGTTCATCGACGGCGAGCGCAGCGTCACGTTGAAAGGCGAGCGCATCGCCGAGGAATTCCAGGCGATCGTCTCCGACTACGTCGAGCGGCGCTTCGGCGCCTCGGCGGCGGGCGACGGCGCGGTGCCACCGCACGATGAGCGCGGCTGAATCCCGGCGCGGCGCCGAGCGCCTGAACGGCGTGCGCGGCATGAACGACGTCCTGCCTGCCGACGAAGCGCTGTGGCAGCGTTTCGAGCAGGCCGTGGCCGACGCGATGCGCGCCTGCGGCTACCGCCGCATCCGCACGCCGATCGTCGAGCACACGCGCCTGTTCGTGCGCAGCATCGGCGAGGTCACCGACATCGTCGAGAAGGAGATGTACTCGTTCGTCGACGCGCTCAACGGCGAGAACCTCACGCTGCGCCCGGAGAACACCGCCGGCGTGGTGCGCGCGGCGATCGAGCACAACCTCTTGTACGACGGACCGCAACGCCTGTGGTACGCCGGGCCGATGTTCCGCCACGAGCGTCCGCAGAAAGGGCGTTATCGGCAGTTCCACCAGGTGGGTGCCGAGGCGCTCGGGTTCGCCGGCCCCGACGCCGACGCCGAGGTGATCCTGCTGTGCCAGCGGCTGTGGGACGAGCTGGGCATCGCCGACGTGCGGCTCGAGATCAACTCGCTCGGGCAGGCCGCCGAACGACGTGCGCACCGCGAGGCACTGGTGGCGTATTTCGAGGCGAACGCCGATCGGCTCGACGCCGATGCCCGTCGCCGTCTGCACGCCAACCCGTTGCGCATCCTCGACACCAAGAACCCGGCGATGCAGTCGCTGGTCGACGACGCGCCGCGCCTGTCGCAGTTCCTGGGCGACGAATCGCTTGCGCACTTCGAGCGGCTGCAGCAGCTGTTGCGCTCGCAGAACCTGCCGTACCGGATCAACCCTCGGCTGGTGCGCGGACTCGACTACTACAACCTCAGCGTCTTCGAGTGGGTCGCGCCGGTGGGCGGAACGCCGCTGACGATCTGCGGGGGCGGGCGCTACGACCCGCTGATCGCGATGCTCGGCGGCAAGGACGCGCCCGCCTGCGGTTTTGCGCTCGGCGTCGAGCGCGTGCTTTCGCTGCTGCGCGAGCAGGACGACGCGGCTGCCTTGCGCGCGGCGCAGTGCGACGTCTACGTCGTGCACCATGGCGATGCGACGCTGGAAGCCGCACTGGGGTGTGCGGAGCGGTTGCGCGACGCCGGCCTCGACGTGATCCTGCATTGCGGCGGCGGCAGCTTCAAGTCGCAGTTTCGCAGGGCCGACGCCAGCGGCGCCCGGTTCGCGCTGATTCTCGGCGTCGACGAGCTGGCGCGCGGCGAGGCGTCGCTGAAATGGTTGCGGCAGGGCGCCGCCGACGCCGACACCGGCGGCGGTGCACCGCGGCAGGCGAGCATCGCGCTCGAGCGCGTCGTCGAGCGCGTGCTCGAGGCGATCACCGAGGACGATTGACGGAGAACCGGCGGGCCATGGCCTACAACCTGGAAGAGCAGGAACAACTCGAGAGCCTGAAGGCGTTCTGGAACCGCTACGGCAACTTCCTCGTCACCGTCGTCGCGCTGCTCGCGCTGTCGGTGGCGGGCTGGCGCGGCTGGGGCTGGTACCAGGAGCGCCAGTCCGCGCAGGCGGCGGCGGTCTACGAGACGCTGCGCGAGGCAGCGGGCGAGCGCAACGTCGACGGCGTGCGCGCGGCGGCAGGCCGCCTGTTCGACGAATACGGCAAGACCGTCTACGGGCCGATGGCGGCGCTGGTCGCCGCGGGTGCCTATCTGCAGGCGGGCGACGCGAAGGCGGCGAAGATCCCGCTGCAATGGGCGATCGACAACGCCGAGGACGAGAATTTCCGCCACACCGCGCGCCTGCGGCTGGCGTCGCTCCTGCTCGACGAGGGCGCTTACGACGAGGGATTGAAGACGCTCGACGTCGAATCGCCCGGTGCCTACCTCGGGCTCTACGAAGATCGCCGCGGCGATCTGCTCGGCGCGGCCGGTCGGCGCGACGAGGCGCGCGCCGCCTACGATCGTGCGCTGGCCGCGCTCGGGCCGAACGCCGCGCTGCGCCCGGTCGTGCAGCTCAAGCGCGACGCGCTCGGCGGAGCGCCGGCATGAGCGCGGGCGCGGCGGTGTCCGTGCTGCGGCGAACTGCAATCGCCGCCTGCGCGCTCGCGCTGGGCGGATGCGCGTGGTGGCCGTGGTCGTCGCGTCCGAAGATTCCCGATCCGCCGCCGATCACCGCGCCGGCCACCGCCTCGCTCGCCTGGTCGGTGCCGCTCGGCGGCGGCGGCGTGAACTTCCAGCCGGTGCTCGCCGGCGACAGCCTGTGGGCAGCGGGCCGCGACGGTACCGTCGCGCGCATCGATCCGGCCACCGGGGCGGTTCGCTGGCGCACGAAACTCGAGCAGCCGCTGATCGCCGGGGCGGGCAGCGACGGCGAAACCGTCGTCGTGGCCGGTCGCGACGGATCGCTGATCGCCATCGACGGCAACGGCAACCGGCGCTGGTCGTCGCCGGCCGGCGCCGAGGTGGTGACGGTGCCCAGCGTCGCGCTCGGGCTGGCGATCGTGCGCACGAGCGACAACCGGGTCTCGGCCTTCGAACTCGACACCGGCAAGCGGCGCTGGACCTTCCATCGCCAGAGCCCGCCGCTGGTGTTGCGCCAGACCTCGGGAATCGCGATCGACGCGAGCAGCGCGTACGTCGGGCTGCCCGGCGGGCGGCTCGTCGCGCTCACGCTCGACAGCGGCGCACTGCGCTGGGAAGCGGCGGTGTCGATTCCGCGCGGCGCCAACGAGATCGAGCGCATCGCCGACGTCGTCGGCATGCCGCTGGTCGGCGGTCGCGAGGTCTGCGCCGCGAGCTTCCAGGGCCGCGTCGCCTGCTTCGAGGCGGCGAGCGGGCGCACGCTGTGGACTCGCGAGCTGTCGTCGCCGTCGGGCTTCGACATGGACGCCGAGCTGCTCGTTTCGCCCGACGATCGGGGCGACGTGCACGCGTTCTCGCGGCGCGGTGCAAGCGTCTGGCGCCAGGACGGGCTGCGCGGCCGCGAGCTGGCCGCGCCGCTGCTGCTGCCGCGTTGGGTGGCGCTCGGCGACAACACCGGACTGCTGCACGCGCTGCAGCGCGACGATGGACGCATCGCGGCGCGCCTGGCCACCGACGGCTCGCGCATCGTTTCCGCACCGGTGGCGGCCGCGGGGTTCGCCGTCGTGCAGACGAGCGCGGGCGGCCTGTATGCGTTCCGCATCGACTGACGCGCGTTCGCGGCAGCCTGCGCCGAGGCCGATTCGACGGCGCGGTGGCGCTTGACATGGCGCTGCTGCCGGTCGTCGCGCTCGTCGGTCGCCCGAACGTGGGCAAGTCGACGCTGTTCAACCGGCTCACGCGCAGCCGCTCGGCGCTCGTCGCCGACGCGCCGGGCCTGACGCGCGACCGACAGTACGGGCGCGGACGGATCGCCGAGACGCCGTTCATCGTCATCGACAGCGGCGGCTTCGAGCCGGTGGCGCGCGAAGGCATCGCCGCGCTGATGGCGCGGCAGACGCGGCAGGCGATCGTCGAGGCCGACGTCGTCGTGTTCCTGGTCGACGGCCGGGAAGGGCTCACCGGGCGCGACCGGGAGATCGCCACCGAATTGCGCCGCACGGCGCGCCGCGTGCTGCTGGCGGTCAACAAGACCGAGGGACGCCCGCGCGAGCAGGCGGTCGCCGAGTTCCACGAACTGGGCCTGGGCGATCCGTGGCCGGTGTCGGCCGCGCACGGCGACGGCGTGCGCGAATTGATCGACGAGGCGCTCGGGCCTTACGTGCCGCCGCCGATCGACATGCCGGACGAGCAGGCCGACGCGGCCGCGGCGGGCGGCCGGGCCGTCGACGCGGCGGGCGCCGCCGGCAACGCCGGTGCCGCTTCGGCACGAGGTGCCGAAGCGCGCGTACGCGTAGCCGTGGTCGGGCGTCCGAACGTCGGCAAGTCGACGTTGATCAACGCGCTGCTCGGCGAGGAGCGGCTGGTCGCCTTCGACCAGCCGGGAACGACGCGCGACGCGGTCGCCGTCGATTTCGTGCACGGCGGGCGCGACTACACGCTCGTCGACACGGCGGGATTGCGTCGCCGCAGCCGCGTCGACGAGGCGATCGAGAAGTTCTCGGTGGTCAAGACGCTGCAGGCGATCGAGGAGGCGAACGTCTGCATCCTGCTGCTCGATGCGAGCCAGGACGTCTCCGATCAGGACGCGACGATTGCCGGCCACGTGCTCGAGGCCGGCCGGGCGCTCGTGGTCGCCGTCAACAAGTGGGATCTCGCCGATGCCGGCGAGCGCGAACGCGTGCGCAGCGAACTCGACCGCAAGTTGCACTTCCTGCGCTACGCGAAATGGCATTTCGTCTCCGCACTCGAGGGCTTCGGCATCGCGGCGCTGATGCGCTCGGTGCAGGCGGCGCACGCGGCCGCGATGGCCAGGCTGCCCACGCCGAAGCTCACGCGCGCGCTGCGCGAAGCGGTCGAGCGCCAGCCGCCGCCGCGGCGCGGCATGACGCGCCCGAAGATGCGCTATGCGCACCAGGGCGGCCAGAACCCGCCGATCGTCATCGTGCACGGCAGCGGGCTCGGCGACGTGCCCGACGCCTATCGGCGCTACCTCGAGTCGTGGTTCCGCGAGCGGTTCGCGCTCACCGGCACGCCTCTGCGCATCGAGTTCCGCAGCAGCGCCAACCCCTATGCGCCGCGCACTTGAATTGGGCGGTCCGGCCCCGAAATTGCGATAGAGTGGTCGAGCGCGGGCCATCGGCGCGCGAGAACACCAGAAAGCGAACCACAACAAGCCGGAGTCCTCCCCATGAGCAACAAAGGGCAGCTGCTACAAGACCCGTTCCTGAATCTCCTTCGCAGGGAGCACGTTCCGGTGTCGATCTATCTCGTCAACGGCATCAAGCTGCAAGGGCAGATCGATTCCTTCGACCAATACGTGGTCCTGCTGCGCAATACGGTCACCCAGATGGTCTACAAGCACGCGATTTCCACGGTCGTGCCGGGCCGTGCCGTCCACTTCCAGCAAGAAAGTCCGGAAAGCTGAACAAGCCGATCACCCCCGCTTCGTGCCTGCTGGTCGGCGTCGTCTTCGGCGCCGCGCCGGCCTGTCCCGAATCTCTCGACGAACTCGACGCGCTCGCGCAGTCGGCCGGGCTTGCCCCGTGCGGACGCGTCGTCGTGCGCCGAGCCCGCCCTGATGCGGCGCTCTTCCTCGGTTCGGGCAAGGCCGACGAAATCGCCGCGCAACTGGCCGCCGAGGAAATCCCGCTCGTCGTCTTCGACCAGGAGCTGTCGGCGATCCAGCAGCGCAACCTGCAGCAGCGCTGGGGCGTTTCGGTCGTCGACCGCACCGAGCTGATCCTCGAGATCTTCGCCCAGCGTGCGCGCAGCCACGAGGGCAAGCTGCAGGTCGAGCTCGCCCGGCTCGAGCACCTGTCGGCGCGCCTCGTTCGCGGCTGGTCGCACCTCGAGCGCCAGCGCGGCGGCATCGGCGTTCGCGGCGGCCCGGGCGAGACGCAGCTCGAGCTCGACCGGCGCATGCTCTCGGTGCGCGTCAAGCGCCTGCGCGCGCAGCTCGGCCAGCTGCGCAAGCAGCGCCGCACGCGCCGGCGTGCGCGCGATCGCAAGCCGGCGTTCACCGTGTCGATCGTCGGCTACACGAACGCCGGCAAGTCGACGCTGTTCAACGCACTCACCGGCGCCGGCACCTACGCCGCCGACCAGCTCTTCGCGACGCTCGACACGCTCACGCGCCGGCTGCGCCTGCCCGCGGGCCACGAGGTCGTCCTGTCCGATACGGTCGGCTTCGTGCGGGCGCTGCCGCACTCGCTGGTCGAGGCCTTCACGGCCACGCTCGAGGAGACGGCGCACGCCGACCTGCTGCTGCACGTGGTCGACGCATCGGCGCCCGATCGCGACGAGCAGATCGCGCAGGTCGACCTCGTGCTCGAGGAGATCGGCGCCGCCGACGTGCCGCGCATACTCGTGCACAACAAGATCGACCGCGCCGGGCGCGAGCCGGAAGTCGGCCTCGATCCGTGTGGTAGGATCGCCCGCGTCCTGGTCAGCGCCGTCACCGGCGCCGGGCTCGACGCGCTGCGCGAGGCGATCGACCAACACGTCGAATCGTGGCGCCAGGCGCGTACGGCGCCCGCCGAAGCATCGTCGTCGACGATGCACGCATCCGGTCCCGTCGATTCCTCCGATCCGCAAGAGCCGGTCGCATCGCGAGCGGCCTGAATCCATCCCCCGCCCATGTGGAACCCGATTCGATCGATCTTCTCGCTCAACGATCCCGGCTGGGGCCGAGGCTCGGGCGGCGAACCGCGTCCGCCGCAGCGGCCCGGCAACGACGGCCCGCCCGACCTCGATGAGCTCTGGCGCGATTTCAACCGGCGGCTGAACAGCCTGTTTCGCCGCGGCGGAACGCCGCGCGGACCGTCCGGCAACGGCGGCGAGCCGCCTTCGATGAAGGGCGCCGGCGCCGGTCTGGGCCTGCTCGTGCTGGTCGCCGTGCTGCTGTGGCTGGCGAGCGGCTTCTACATCGTGCAGGAGGGACAGGCGTCGGTCGTCCTGCGCTTCGGCGAGTACAAGCAACTGGTCGATCGCGCCGGCTTCACCTGGCGCCTGCCGTATCCGATCGAGACGAACGAGATCGTCAACGTGCAGCAGTTGCGCACGGTCGAGGTCGGCTATCGCAACGCCGTGCGCAACAAGACGCTGCGCGAGTCGCTGATGCTCACGCTCGACCAGAGCATCGTCGACATGCAGTTCACCGTGCAGTATCGCGTCGGCGACGTGAAGGCGTATCTGTTCAACAACGACCTCGGGCCGGTGCCCGAGGAGATCGTTCGCCAGGCCGCCGAAACCGCGATGCGCGAGACGGTGGGGCGCAACGGCGTCGACCAGGTGCTCTACGAGGAAAAGGAGCAGGTCGCGCAGGCCGCCCGCAAGCAGATCCAGTCGATCCTCGATCGCTACCGGGCGGGCATCTCGATCGTCGATCTCACGATCCAGCAGGTCCAGCCGCCCGAGCAGGTCCAGGCGGCATTCGAGGACGCGAACAAGGCCGCGCAGGATCGCGAGCGCCTGATCAACGAGGGCCGCGCCTACGCCAACGACGTCATTCCGAAGGCGCGCGGAACCGCCGCGCGGCTGCTGCAGGAGGCCGAGGGCTACCGCCAGCGCGTGGTCGCCAACGCCGAGGGCGACACCAGCCGGCTGAACCAGATCGCCGTCGAGTACGCGAAGGCGCCGCAGGTCACGCGCGATCGCATGTACCTGGAGACGATGGAACGCATTTTCGCCAACACCAGCAAGATCTACCTCGACTCGCGCAACAGCGGCAACCTGCTGTACCTGCCGCTGGACAAGCTGCTCGGCCAGGCCGGTGCCGACGCGTCGCGCACCGGCAGCAGCGCCACGCCCGCAGCGGGCACGCCCGAGACCACGCCGGCGGCGCCGCGCAGCGACGGGTTGCGCAGCCGCGACCGCGACAGCCGCTGAACCGGGGAGAACATCGTGCAGAGAATCGTTCCCGCCGTCATCGGCCTGCTGGTCGCGCTGTTCATCCTGATGTCGAGCGTCTTCGTCGTCGACCAGCGCCAGTTCGCCGTGGTCTATGCGCTCGGCGAGATCCGCAAGGTGATCGACGCTCCCGGCCTGTACTTCAAGCTGCCGCCGCCGTTCCAGAACGTCGTCTACTACGACAAGCGCATCCTGACGATCGACACGTCGGAGAGCGATCGCTTCATCACGTCGGAGAAGCTCAACGTGATGATCGACACCTTCGTGAAGTGGCGCATCATCGATCCGCCGACTTTCATCCGCTCGGTGTCGGGCAGCGAACAGATCGCCGTCGACCGCATCAACCGCAGCCTGCGCGACGCGCTGAACAACGAGATCGCGCGGCGCACCGTCTCCGACATGATTTCGAGCGCTCGCGACCAGGTCGTCGACAACGTGCGTGCGAAGGTCAACGACGACTCCAGGCAGATCGGCGTGGAGATCATCGACGTGCGCCTGAAGCGCGTCGACTTCGCCCCCGAGGTTTCCGAGCGCGTGTTCGCGCGCATGGAATCCGAGCGCAAGCAGGTCGCCAACGAGCGGCGCGCCACCGGTGCCGCCGAATCGGAGAAGATCCGCGCCGAGGCCGACCGCCAGCGCGAAGTGATCGTCGCCGAGGCCTACCGCGAGGCGCAGCAGATGCGCGGCGAAGGCGACGCGCGCGTGGCGCAACTGTTCGCCGCGGCCTGGGGCAGCAACCCGCAGTTCGCCGAGTTCTACCGCAGCCTCGAGGCCTATCGGCAGGCCTTCGGCAGCAAGTCCGACGTGCTCGTGCTCGACCCGTCTTCGGAGTTCTTCCGCTACTTCAAGGCGCCGGGCGGATCGCCGAAGTGACGATCGACGACTGGCTGCGCACGCTCGGCCTGGTGCTGATCCTCGAAGGCATGATGCCGCTGCTCGCGCCGTCGAACTGGCGCGAGATGTTCCTGCGCATCGCCCGTCTGCGCGACGGGCAGATCCGCTTCGTCGGATTCGGAGCGACCCTGGCCGGTCTCGCGCTGCTGTTGATCTGACCTACAATAACCGGTTCGGCCGGACGCGGCGTGTTCCTGCGTCCGGCCTTCGCACGAGGTATCGCTTTCCCCCATGTTGCGCTGGCTGCTGCCCGAGAGTATCGCCGACGTACTGCCGGCCGAGGCGCGCGCGATCGAGGAGCTGCGCCGCCGGCTGCTCGACCTGTATCGCTCGTACGGATACGAGCTGGTGATGCCGCCGCTGGTCGAACACCTCGATTCGCTGCTCACCGGCTCGGGCCGCGACCTCGGCCTGCGCACCTTCCAGCTCGTCGACCAGCTCTCGGGACGCACGCTCGGCGTGCGTGCCGACATGACGCCGCAGGTCGCGCGCATCGATGCGCACCTGCTCGATCGTGACGGCGTCGTCCGGCTGTGCTATGCGGGCTCGGTGCTGCACACGCGTGCGCAGGGCGTGCTTGCCACGCGCGAGCCGCTGCAGATCGGCGCCGAGCTGTACGGGCATCACGGCCTCGAAGCCGAGGTCGAGACGATCGACCTGATGGTTCGCTCGCTCGCAGCCGCCGGCGTCGCGAGGCTGCGCATCGACCTGTGCCACGTGGGCGTCGTCCAGGGGCTGCTCGATACGCTCGGCCCGCTCGACGCGGAGGTCGACGTCGACGAGCTGTACCGGCTGCTCCAGGGCAAGGACATCCCCGGCCTGCACGACACGTTGCGGTCGTCGCCTCGGGCGCTGCGCGAGGCGCTGCCTGCGCTGGCACGGCTGCACGGGCGCGCAGGCGCCGGTTTCGACGGCGCCGGCTCGGCGCTCGCGCGCGCACGCGCGCAGTTGCCCGACGTGCCCGCGATCCGCGACGCGCTCGACCGGCTCGAGCGCCTGTGCGCCTCGCCCGTGCTGCAGCGCTGGCAACAGCTCGAACTGTCGATCGACCTGGCCGACCTGCGCGGATATCGTTATCACAACGGCATCACCTTCGCCGCCTACGTCGAGGCGCTGCCGTACGCGATCGCGCGTGGCGGGCGCTACGACGACGTCGGTCGCGTCTTCGGCCGGGCGCGTCCGGCCACCGGCTTTTCGATCGAACTGCGCGCGCTCGCCGGGCTGCGCGAGAACGGGGCGCCGGCGTCGGCGATTCGCGCGCCGTGGTCCGACGACGCGCTGCTCGTCGAGGCGATCGACGGCCTGCGTGCCGCCGGAGAGATCGTCGTGCAGGCACTGCCCGGGCGCGACCCCGGACCGCAGGAGTTCGTCTGCGATCGCGAGCTCGTGCTGCGCGGCGGCGAATGGATCGTCGCCGCGATCGGCGAGCTGCGCTGAACCAGCGCGATACCGAAACCGGAATCGAGGAATCTGCTGCATGGCGAAGAACGTCGTGGTCGTCGGAACGCAATGGGGCGACGAGGGCAAGGGCAAGGTGGTCGACTGGCTCACGGACACCGCTCGCGGCGTCGTGCGCTTCCAGGGCGGACACAACGCCGGCCACACGCTCGTCATCGGCGGGCGGAAACACGTGCTGCGCCTGATTCCGTCGGGCATCCTGCGCGACGGCGTGCACTGCTACATCGGCAGCGGCGTCGTCGTCTCGCCGCTCGCCCTGCTGCAGGAGATCGACGAACTCGAAGCCGCCGGCATCGACCTGCGCGGGCGGCTGCACCTGAGCGAAGCGGCGACGCTGATCCTGCCGTACCACGTCGCGCTCGACCAGGCGCGCGAGGCCCGGCGGGGCGTCGACGCGATCGGCACCACCGGGCGCGGCATCGGGCCGGCGTACGAAGACCGCGCCGCGCGGCGCGCGTTGCGCACCGGCGACCTGCTCGACGCGGCGCGACTGCGTGCGCGACTCGACGAAGTGCTCGAGTTGCACAACTTCACGCTGCAGCATTTCCTGAACGCGCAGCCGCTCGATGCGCAGCGCGTCGCCGACGAAGCGCTCGCGCTGGCCGAACGCATCGCCCCGATGCTCGCCGACGTGCCGTCGATGCTCGCCGCTTCGATGGCGCGCGACGAGTCGCTGCTGTTCGAGGGCGCGCAGGGCGCGCTGCTCGACGTCGACCACGGAACCTATCCTTACGTCACCAGCAGCAACTGCGTCGCCGGCGCCGCGGCCGCCGGCGCCGGGGTCGGTCCGCAGGCACTGCATTCGGTGCTCGGCATCGTAAAGGCGTACACGACGCGCGTCGGCGCCGGGCCTTTCCCCACCGAACTGCACGACGAGGTCGGCCGGCACCTGGCCACGGTCGGCAAGGAGTTCGGCTCGGTCACCGGACGGCCGCGCCGTTGCGGCTGGTTCGACGTGCCGGCGCTCGCCCGCTCGATCCAGCTGAGCGGCGTCAGCGGCCTCGTCGTCACCAAGCTCGACGTGCTCGACGGGCTGCCGACGGTCAAGCTGTGCACCGCCTACCGCTGCGGTTCGCGCACGCTCGACATGCTTCCGTTCGGCGCCGACGCGGTCGCGCGGTGCGAGCCGGTGTACGAGGAGCTGCCGGGATGGAGCCAGAGCACGGTCGGAGTGCGCGACTGGTCCGCGCTGCCGGCGAATGCGCGCCGCTATCTCGAGCGACTCGCCGCGCTGGTGCGAGCGCCGATCGACCTCGTCTCCACCGGCCCGGAGCGCGACGAGACGATCGTGCTGCGCCATCCGTTCGCCTGAATCGCCCGCAGCGCGTCCGCCGCATGCGCGACCTGCACGTTTCCTGGGACGAATACAACCGGCTCATCGAGAAGCTCGCGCTGAAGGTCTGGGAGTCGGGCTGGCGCTTCGACGCCGTCGTCTGCGTGGCGCGCGGCGGGCTGCGCATCGGCGACGTGTTCTCGCGGCTGTTCGACAAGCCGCTCGGCGTCGTCTTCACCAGCTCGTACCGCGAGGACGAAGGCCAGCGTCGCGGCGAGCTTCGCATCGGCGAGCAGCTGGCCAGCGCCGCTGCGTTGCCCGGTCCGCACTGGCTCGTTGCCGACGACCTCGCCGATTCGGGAACCACGCTCGCGCAACTGGTGCCCGCGCTGCGCGCGCGTCACCCGCAGGCGAAGGAGATCCGCACGGCTGTACTATGGCGCAAGGGCGCCTCGATCGCAGAGCCCGACTACGCGATCGAGCAGCTGCCGAGCAATCCGTGGATCCACCAGCCCTTCGAGGAATACGACCACATGCGCCCGGCCGACCTGAAGGCACGATGGGGATAACCGCGAAAACAAGAAAGCCTGCTGGCGCAGGCTCGATAATGGTGCCCAGAAGAGGACTCGAACCTCCACAGTGTTGCCACCGCCAGGACCTGAACCTGGTGCGTCTACCAATTCCGCCATCTGGGCGATGCGCCCGGGAATGCTTCCGCGGGCAGCGACCGAGACGAACCATGGTCGCGCGTAGAGGCGGGATCTTACACGGCAGCTGCGGCCTTGTCGAATCGACCGGAGCCGCGCGGTGACGGAAAAAACCTGGTTCGCGCCGACGCGCGAAGCGATCCTCGAATGCCTGCGCGCAGCGGACGTGCCGATGACGCCGCACGAACTCGCCGAGCGCCTGGCCGTGCCGTCGACGCACTTCGAGAACCTGAACCGGCGGCTGCTCGCGATGGAGCGCGACGGCCAGTTGCTGCCGAACCGCAAGGGCGTGCTGCTGCTGGCGAGCAAGCTCGACCTGGTCGCCGGCCGCGTGCAGGGGCATCGCGACGGCTTCGGCTTCCTGATTCCCGACGAGGGCGGAATCGACGTGTTCCTGTCGCCGCGCGAGATGCAGAAGGTGATGCACGGCGATCGCGTGCTGCTCAAGCGCAGCGGCTTCGATGCGCGCGGGCGTCCGGAAGGCCGCATCGTCGAAGTCACCGAACGCGCGAACCGGCGCATCGTCGGGCGCTTCCTCGAGGAGCGCGGCGTCTCGCTCGTCGTGCCCGAAGACCAGCGCATCAAGCACGACATCGTCATCCCGCCGGCGGACACCCAGCGCGCGCAGCAGGGGCAGGTCGTCACCGTGGAGATCGTCGAGCCGCCGGCGGGCGGCTCGCCGCCGATCGGACGCGTCGTCGAAGTGCTGGGGGAGATCGACGACCCCGGCATGGAGATCGAGATCGCCGTGCGCAAGTTCGACGTGCCGCACGAGTTCAGCGACGCGGCGCTCGAGCATGCGGCGCGCCTGCCGAACGCCGTGGCCGACGCCGACCTGGACGGGCGCGTCGATCTGCGCGACGTGCCGCTGGTGACGATCGACGGCGAGGACGCGCGCGACTTCGACGACGCGGTCTACTGCGAGCCGATGCCGGCGGGCGCGCGGCGCGAAGCCGGCTTCCGCCTGCTCGTTGCGATCGCCGACGTGTCGCACTACGTCCGCGACGGCGATGCGCTCGATCACGACGCGCTCGAGCGCAGCACTTCGGTGTACTTCCCGCGCCGCGTGATCCCGATGCTGCCCGAGAAACTGTCCAACGGGCTGTGTTCGCTGAACCCGAACGTCGATCGCCTGGTGCTGGTCTGCGACATGGTGATCGAGCGCAACGGCCGCGTGCGCGGATACCAGTTCTACGAGGCGGTGATGCACTCGGCGGCGCGCCTGACCTACGACGAGGTGTGGGCGATGCTCTCGGGCGGCGCCGCATCGCTGTCGGTGCCGCCCGCGCATGCCGCGCTCGCGCCGCAGTTGCACGACCTGCACGAGTTGTACCGCGTGCTCGCCGCCGCGCGCCGCGCGCGCGGCGCGATCGACTTCGAGACGGTCGAGACGAAGATCGTCTGCGATCCGGCCGGACGCATCGAACGCATCGTGCCGAGCCATCGCAACGACGCGCACAAGCTGATCGAGGAGTGCATGCTCGCGGCGAACGTGTGCGCGGCCGACTGGATGCGTCGCGCGCGCCATCCGGGGCTGTATCGCGTGCACGAGGCGCCGGTGCCCGAGAAGCTCGCGAAGCTGCGCGAGTTCCTGCGCGGCTTCGGGCTGGTGCTGCGCGGAGGCGACGATCCTTCGCCGGCCGACTACGCGGCGCTCATCGACTCGGTGCGCGCGCGCCCCGACGCGATGCTGCTGCAGACGATGATGCTGCGCTCGATGCAGCAGGCGGTGTACTCGCCCGACAACCAGGGGCACTTCGGCCTGGCCTACGAGGCCTACGGCCATTTCACGTCGCCGATCCGGCGCTATCCCGACCTGCTCACGCACCGGGTCATCAAGGCGCTGCTGGGCGGCGGGCGGTACCGGCCGGCGCCCGAGGCGGAGTTGCTCAGCGAGGCGATGCGCGTTCGTCCGCCGGGCGCCGACGACGACCTGATCGAGCCGGAAATCGACGACGAGGGAGCATCGACAGGGCTGACCTTCGATGCGCGTCGGTCGCACGACGCGCCGGATTCCGAGGTCGCCGGCGCTTCGCTCGGGGCCGCGGCGGGCGCTGCAGCCGGGCGCGTCGGTGCAGCCGCGAAGGGCGCAGGCAAGAAGTCGCCGGCGGGCGCCCGGCGCGCCGCGCAGGCGCCGGTGCGCGCCGCCTCGCGCACGAGCACGCGCGCCAGCACGCGCACGGGGGCGCCGGCCGACGCGGGCGAAGGGCGTCGCGAACACGAGTTGTGGCGGCTGCTCGGCGCCATCTGCTCGATGCACGAGCGGCGCGCCGACGACGCGTCGCGCGACGTCGCGGCGTGGCTGAAGTGCCTGTACGTGCGCGAACGCGTCGGCGAGGCTTTCGTCGGGCGCGTCACCGGCGTGGCGCCGTTCGGCATCTTCGTCACGCTCGACGAGCTGTACGTCGAAGGCCTCGTGCACGTCTCCGAGCTGGGCAGCGAATATTTCCAGTACAACGAGGTCGCGCACGAACTGCGCGGCGAGCGCACGGGCAAGCGGTACCGGCTCACCGACGAGGTCGAGGTGCAGGTCTCGCGCGTCGATCTCGAGGCGCGCCGCATCGACTTCCGCCTGGTCGACCGGCTCGGCTTTCGCGAGCTGCAGCGCGGCGGCGAGCCGCGCGAGAGCGACGCGCAATCGACGCCGAAAGCCGCCGCGGCGAAGTCGGAGAAGGTGAAGAAGGCGCGCGCCGAGCGCATTGCCGCGCGCAGCAGCCCGCCGTCTGCAGCGGCGAAGAAGCGGCGCACCGGCCTGCGCCGGCGCCACTGAAACGCGCGGGCGGCGCTCGACCCGAAGCCTGTGAGCACGACCCGATGCTGATCTACGGATTCCACGCAGTGCTGGCACGGCTGCGCCGCGCGCCGGCCGGCGTGCGCGAGTTGTACGTCGACGCGCGCCGCGACGATGCGCGCGCCCGCGACCTGGTTCGTGCCGCGCAGGCGGCGGGCGTGCGCGCGCATTTCGTCGATGCCGATCGCCTCGAGCGGCTGTGCCCGCACAAGCGCCACCAGGGCGTCGTCGCGCTCGTCGAGGCGCCGCCGAAAGGGCAGCGGCTCGACGAACTGCTCGACGCCCACGACGTCGATGCCGAGCCGATCCTGCTGCTCGTGCTCGACGGCGTCACCGACCCGCGCAATCTCGGTGCGTGCCTGCGCGTGGCCGACGGTGCCGGTGCGGCCGCGGTGATCGCGCCGAAGGATCGCGCCTGCGCGCTCACCGAGGTGGCGATGCAGACGGCGAGCGGCGCCGCCGAGAGCGTTCCGTACCTGATGGTGACGAACCTCGCGCGCGCGCTCGACGAGATCCGCGACCGCGAGATTTTCGTCGTCGGCACCGACGAGCGCGCGAGCTCGGAGGTGTACGACCAGCGCTTGACGGGCCGCGTCGCCTGGGTGCTCGGCGCCGAGGGAACCGGCATGCGCCGGCTGACGCGCGAACGTTGCGATGCGCTCGTGCGCATTCCGATGCGCGGCGCGGTCGGCAGCCTCAACGTGTCGGTCGCGGCAGGCATCGTCCTGTACGAGACGCTGCGACAGCGCGCGGCGGCAACCGCGTGAAGCGCCTTCGCGGCACGCCGACGCGGCGCGCCCTTGCGTGCGCCGGTGCCGGGCGCCGGCCATCGGCATGAACGCCACGGTCGCCGGCGCGCGCCGTTGGCTGCACGAGGCCGCGCACGTCGTCGTTTTCACCGGCGCCGGCGTTTCCGCCGAGAGCGGCATCCCGACCTTCCGCGACGCGCTCACCGGACTGTGGGCGCGTTTCGATCCCGAGACGCTCGCCACCGAGGCGGGTTTTCGCGCCGATCCGGCGCTGGTCTGGCGCTGGTATGCCGAGCGTCGCGCTGCGGTGCTGCGCGCGCGTCCGAATGCGGCGCACCTCGCGATCGCCGGGTTCGAAGGCCGGGGCGGGCGGCGCGTCGACGTCGTGACGCAGAACGTCGACGGCCTGCATCGGGGCGCCGGCAGCCGCAGCGTCGTGGAACTGCACGGGGACATCACGCGCGTGAAGTGCCTCGAAGGCTGCGGCCGTCCCGAGGCGATCGACGCGGCCTTCGACTGGCGCGCCGATCCGCGCGAACCGCCGCCGTGCCCGCGTTGCGGCGCGCCGTTGCGGCCCGACGTCGTCTGGTTCGGCGAGTTCCTGCCCGAGGCGGCGCTCGCGCAGGCGCAGGCCGCGGCGTCGGCCTGCGATGCGATGCTCGTCGTCGGTACGTCTGCGCTCGTGTACCCGGCCGCGCAGTTGCCGGAGCTCGCCCGGCGTCACGGTGCACGGCTCGTCGTCGTCGACCCGGCCGAGACGGCCATCGACGACATCGCCGACGCGAGCATTCGCGCGTCGGCGGCGGCGGCGCTACCGTCGATGCTGGCGGAATAGCCAGGGCGCGAGCGGGTCGCTCTGTCGCCAGAGTCCCGCCTGGCGCGCCCGCGCGTTCGCCTGCGCGAGCGCGTAGCGCTCGCGCTCGGCGGGCGCAAGGTCGGCGTCGTAGCGCGTGAAGTGCCACGCGAGCCCGCGCTCGAGCTGTTCGAGCCCGATGTCGCGCCCGCCGACGAACACGCGCCCGACCACTCGCTGGTAGGCGTCGACCTTGATCGCCTCGACGCGCACCTCGCGCCGGTCGATGGCGTCGCGCAGCGCCCGGCGCGCGACGTTGGCGAAGGGCTGCGTTCGCTCGGGAGCGTCGATTCCTGCGATGCGGATGCCGAGCTCGCGGCCGTCGGCCGCGCGAAGCCGGAACGAGTCGCCGTCGTAGACGTGCTCGACGACGCCGTCGATCCACGCGACGCGCGGCGCCGGGCGCGCTTCGGCCGGAGGCTGCGCTGCGCGAGGCGGCGAGCCGGCATCGCCGCGCGCATGCGCGCTCGGCGCGCCGGTGGCGAGCGCGACGAGCAGCGCGAGCGCCAGCGCCAGCGCGCGACCCGATAGCGCCAGCGCGTGACCGAAGGACGGAAGCGCGCGAACCACAAGCGCCGGCGCGCGACCGACGAGCAGCGCGCGCACGCGCCGCGTGCCGCGCATCGGGCGTTGCGCGCGGGCCCCGGTCAATTTCGCGCGCCGCGTAGCGTGCGCGACTGCCGGCCTCAGCGCCGCGTCAGCAGCACGCCGAGCAGCACGCCGACGGCGGCGGCGAGGCCGACGGCGTTCCACGGATGCTCGTGCACGTACTCGTTGGTGTCGGCGGCGGTCTGGCGCGCGGTTTCGAGCGCTGCCTCCTGGAACGCGTTCAGCTCGCTGCGTGCGGTTTTCACCCCGCGCTCGAGGCGCTCGCGAACGAGGTTCAACTGCTCGTTGCCGCTGCGCGAGGCCGCCTTGAGCATCTCCTCGGCGTCGTCGACGAGCGAACGCAGTTGGCCGGCGAGACGATCGCGCGTGGCGGCGGCCTGGTCGATTGAATCCATGAGCGGTTCTCCGGGTCCGTGGTGGTTTGTCGTGCCGGGCCGGACGTTCTCAGCGGAACACCAGCACCGGAATGCTCGAATGCGTGAGCACCTTGTTGGTTTCGCTGCCGAGCACCAGCGCACTGAGTCCTCGCCGGCCGTGCGAGGCCATGAAGATGAGATCGCAGCCGCGATCGCGCGCAGTGTCGATGATCGCGCGATACGGCTGCGTGTGCCGCACCGACACGGTGTCGCAGTCGACGCCCGCTGCCGCCGCCGATTGCGCCGCCGCTTCGAGCACGATGTTCGCCGTCTCCTCGGTGGCCTTGGTGAACTCGGCGAACGAGGCCTGGCCGGCGGCCGGGAACTCGGCAAAAGCCGGCGGTATGTACTCGGGCATCACGTGCAGCGCGGTGATGCGCGCGCCGCTGTCCCGGGCGAAGCCGATCGCGCGTTCGACGGCGTTGTTCGACAGCTCCGATCCGTCGGTGGGAACCAGCAGGTGCTTGTACATGCGTCTTCTCCGCGAGCGCCGATGCGCCATGCTAGTCGATGCGAAGCGGCTGCGCGAGCCGAGCCGGGCGCCGAAGTCGGATTCTGCCGGCGGTCGCTGCGAACCGCCGTTACAAACTGTTACCCGCTGTTGCCGCCGTGCCATCGAATCGAGCGATGCGGTCGGTAGATTGGCATCGAACCGGGCCCGTGCCCGGTAGCGCAGGAGCTCTCCGATGTCGACGCCGCATTTCGCAGAAGTCCCCGCCGCAACGCTCGGCCTTGCCCTGGTCGCCGGTACCGGGCAGGCACACCCGCTCGGCGCACGGCCGCGCAGCGTACCGGCTCAGCGGCCCGACGGGCTCGAGATGCTGCTCGCGGCGGCACCGGCCACGCGGCGGCGCGTGCGCCGCGGCGAATACCTGTATCGCGTCGGCGACGATTTCCATTCGCTGTTCGGCATCTGCGCCGGTTCGTTCAAGTCGGTGCTGCTCACCGAAGACGGCCGCGAGCAGGTCACCGGCTTTCATCTGGGCGGCGACGTGCTCGGCGTCGACGGCATCGGCCTGGACGTGCATGCGGGCGACGCCGTGGCGCTGGAAGACAGCGAAGTCGTCGAGATTGCGTTCGCCGAGCTCGATGCGCTGGCGATGCGCGACCCCGGACTGCAGCGCGAACTGTTCCGCATGCTCGCGGCCGAGATCCAGCGCGAGCGCGCGCTGATGCTGCTGCTGGGCTCGATGCGCGCCGAAGAGCGGATCGCCGCGTTCCTCATCAACCTGTCGCAGCGGATGGCGGCGCGCGGATTCTCCGCCAGCTGCTTCGTGCTGCGCATGACGCGCGAGGAGATCGGCAGCATGCTCGGGCTGAAGCTCGAGACGGTGAGCCGGATCCTGTCGCGCTTCCAGGTCGAAGGCCTCCTCCACGTGCGCAATCGCGAGATCGCGATCGTTTCGCTGGCGGCGTTGCGCGCCGTGATCGGGCGCAGCGAGACTCGGCGCGAGGCGCGCTGAATCAGCGCGGGCGATCGCCCGCCGGTCGCGCCGCGGCCCCCCCGGGTGCCGGCGTCTCGAACGCGCGGCGCAGGATGCGGGCGAGATCGTCGATTCGGTAGGGTTTGGAAAGCAGCTCGGCGCCGACCCGGCGCTCGAGCAATGCGATCGATTCCGGCGCGTGACCCGACGTGAACACCACGCGCAGCCGCGGGCGGCGATGCAAAGCCTCGCGGGCGAGCGCCGGTCCGTCGAGCTCGCCCCGCATCACGACGTCGGTGAACAGCAGGTCGATGTGCGCATCGGAGTCGATGCGCTCGAGCGCCTGCTGCGCGTCGGCCGCCTGCAGCACCCGGTAGCCCAGCTTGTCGAGAAAGCCGACCGCCACCGATCGCACTTCGTCGTCGTCCTCGACCACGAGGATCGTCTCCTCGCCGCCCGCGTAGTCGGCGTCGCGCGCGCGGCGCGCCCGCGGCGTGCCGCTGCCGTCGTCGGCCGGCAGGTACAGCACGATCGAGGTGCCGACGCCCGGTGCGCTGCGCACGTCGACGTGCCCGCCCGACTGCTTGGCGAAGCCGTAGACGAGGCTCAGCCCCAGGCCGCTGCCCTTGCCGCTTTCCTTCGTCGTGAAGAACGGCTCGAAGGCGCGCGCGAGGACCTCGGGCGGCATCCCCGAGCCGGTATCGGTGACCGAGATGCACACGTACTCGCCGGCCGCGAGCTGCCCGTCGTGCAGCGACGGGTTCGCGTTGGCGCTCACGCGGTTCGCCGACAGCGTGAGCCGGCCTCCGTCGGGCATCGCGTCGCGCGCGTTCACCGCCAGGTTCAGCAGCGCCGTGTCGAGCATCCCGGGGTCGGCTTTCGCCGGCACCAGGTCGCCTTCGACGTCCAGGCGCACGTCGATCTTCGCACCGAGCGTGCGGCGCAGGATGTCGACGATCGAGTCGAGCAGCTGCGCCACGTCGATCGCGCGCGGCTGCAGCGTCTGCCGGCGCGAGAAGGCGAGCAGCTTGCGCGTGAGGTCGGCGCCGCGGCTCGTCGCGCGCAGCGCCGCCTTGGCCAGGCGGGCGCCGAGTGCGTCGTCGACGATGCGATCCTCGAGCATCTGCAGGTTGCCCGAGACGACCGTGAGAAGATTGTTGAAGTCGTGCGCGACGCCGCCGGTGAGCTGGCCGAGCGCTTCGAGGCGCTGCGACTGGAACAGCCGCGCCTCGGTGCCCTCGCGCTGCAGCGCTGCCCCCACCGTGTTGGCGAGCGCCTGCACGAAGCTGCCGTCGTCGCCCGAAAAGCTGCGAGACGTGCGCGAACCCGCCAGCAACATGCCCAGGCAGCGGTCTTCCTCGCCGGAGATCGCGCAGGCGATCGCGGTCGGCGGCTCGGGAACGCCGCCGCACGCGGCGAGCATCGGCCGCTCGAGCAGTATCGGCCGCTCGAGCAGTCGTTGCGGCTCGTCGCGCACGAGCCGCTCCAGTTGCGCACGCAGCGGCTCGACTGCGTCGTCGTCGCCGAAGCCGATCTGCGCCACGATGTCCAGCCGCCCGCCGGCCAGCGCGACGCGGGCGCACAGCGCCAGATCGACGCCGAGGTGCTCGACGATCAACGCGCACGCCTGGCGCTGCAGGGCGGCGAAATCGCGCGTGCCCAGCGCCAGGCGCCCGAAATCGGCCACCGCGTTCGATTGCCGGGCGCGCACGATGAGGTCCTGCGCGCGGCGCAGATCGTCGACGTTGCGCGCGTTCGCGCAGGTCCACACGGCGCCGCCCACCTGCAGCGGATTCAGGCTGATCTCGACGGCGAACTCGTGCCCGTCGCGGTGGCGCGCGGTGAGCGCGATGTTGCTGCCCATGGGCCGCGCGCGCGGGGCGCTGCGAAAGCGCGCGCGGTGCTGCGTGTGCGATTCGCGAAAACGCGGCGGGATCAGCGTCTCGATCGACCTGCCGACCAGCTCGTCGACCGGATAACCGAACACCGCCTCGCTGCGCGCGTTGGCGATCCGGATGCAGCCCGCGTCGTCGACGATCAGCATCGCGTCCGAGGACGCGTGGAAGATCTGCCGGTACAGCGCCGGCTCGTCGACGTCGGCGGGCATCGACCCCGTCGCGGATTGCGGTTCAGCGCGATGCATCGGCTTGTCGAAGCTGCGGCGAGACGCGCGCGGCGAACAGGTAGCCGACGCCGCGCACCGACTTGACGAATCGCGGCTCGGCCGGATCCTGCTCGATCTTGCGTCGCAGCCGGCCGACGAGCACGTCGACGGCCCGGTCGAAGGGGCCGGCCTCGCGCCGGTACAGCGCGTCCATCAGCTCGTCGCGCGTCAGCGCGCGATTCGGGTTGCGAACGAAGGTCGCAAGCAGGTCGAACTCGCTCGTCGTGAGCGCCACCGGGGCGCCGCCGGGACGGGCGACCGAGCGCGCCGCGAAGTCGATGCGCCAGCCGTCGAAATCGAAACTCTCGGCGGCCGGCGGCGCCGCCCCGCCGGGCGAAGCCGGCGCGCCCTCCGGCGGACGCAGGCGGCGCAGGACGCTGCGCACGCGCGCGACGAGTTCGCGCAGGTCGAAGGGCTTCGGGATGTAGTCGTCGGCACCCAGCTCGAGGCCGAGAACGCGGTCGACCGGCTCGCCACGGCCGGTGACGATGATGATGCCCGGCACGTCGTTGCGACTGCGCAGCTCGCGCGCGAGCACGAGCCCGTCTTCGTGCGGCAACCCCAGGTCGAGCAGCACGAGATCGACCGGATGCGCCGACAGATGGCGGCGCATCTCGCCGCCGTCGGCCACCGTCGTCACCGCGAAGCCGAAGTCGGTCAGGTACGCGGACAGCAGCTCGCGTATGCCTTCTTCGTCGTCGACGACCAGGATTCGCTCGGCCATCTGCGCCGCGCTCACCGAAGCGGCGCCGCGTGCCTCGGCTTCACCGCTTCTCAGCTCAACCGCACTCGCCCTGGTGTCCGCACGCCGTGCAGAACATGCAGCCGTCGCGACGGATGTACGCGTGCGCGCCGCACGACGGGCATGCGTGCCCGGCGATCAGCGGTGCCGCGTTGCTCGCCTCGGGCTTCTCGTGATCGGGCAACGCGAGCGCACCTGCGCCGCCGATCGCGCGGCCTTCGGCGTCGAGCAGCCCGAGCACCATGAAGCGGTGCAGCAGCAGCGCCGCGATGTAGGCGACGGTGCTCGGCCACACCTGCTGTCGCGACTCGCCCGGCACCTGCGCCCAGAACGAGCCGTTGAGCTCGCCGAAGTTCAGCAGCTTGCGCAGCTTCAGGCCGATCCAGTTGACGTCGATCAGGTGCATGTCGATCGACAGCAGCTTGGCCAGGCCGTCGAGCGCTCGCGGGTAGTCGCCCGAAAGCCAGATCGAATAGGGGCGGCGCGTGCCGTCGGGCAGCTGCAACTCCTTGACGCCGATGACGAAGTCGTCGTTGGTGGCCGCGTTGGCAACGTCGGCCGTCCACGAAAGCGTGCCGAGCGGCCCCGACTTCGGCTCCTTGCGGAACATCATCGCGTCGACCATCGGCGAAGGCTGTGCGTCGAGCGCCTCGAACATGCCCAGCTCCTCGCAGCGCTGCCGCACGATCTCGGCGAAACCGGCGACCAGCCCGGGCGTCCAGCGCACTTCGCCGTTGGGCGGGAAGGGCATCTGCAAGGGCTGTTCGTCGCGCGTGCGCGCGAGCGCATCGAGCTTCATCTTCAGCCAGGCGTGGTCGTTCGAGCGCATGTCCATCGACAGCGCCTTGGCGATCGCGCCCAGGCCGCGCGGCTGTTCGTTTCCGTTGACCCACGTCTCGAACGGAACGCTGCGCAGCCCGGTCGTGCCGTCGGCGCGCGGGTAGGGCTCCTCGGTCTGCCCGATGAAGATGCAGAACGACGCCCGTTTGTCGTGCGGCTCGACCATGTACGAATAGGCGAGGTTGCCGCCGGGCAGCTTCGGGCGGCTCGGCCAGCGCAGCGACGACAGCGCCGGCTGCGGCACGCGTTCGATGCGCAGGCGCCGGTCGGACTCCTCGGGCGCCACCTGCAGGTCTTGCGGCTGCTGGGCGCTGGACGACGGTGCAACGCTGAGCACCGAGCCGATGACGCTGTTCGGCCGATACGTGGTGATGCCCTTCAGGCCGGCACGCCACGCCTCGAAATACAGCGTCTTGAATTCTTCGTACGGATAATCCTCGTCGACGTTGACCGTCTTGCTGATCGCCGAGTCGATGTACGGCTGCACCGCCGCGCTCATGCGCATGTGGTCGAGCGCGGAGATCTGCATCGCCGAGACGAAGTACGCGGGCAGCGCGTTCGTGTCGTGGCCGAGGTGGCGCCACATGCGATAGGCGAAGTCCTCGACCTCGTATTCCTGCCGGCTGCCGTCGGGCATGCGCTTGCGGCGCGTGTACGTCCACGAGAAGGCGGGCTCGATGCCGCCCGAGGCGTTGCCGGCGAAGGCGATCGAGATCGTTCCGGTCGGTGCGATCGACAGCAGGTGCGAGTTGCGGATGCCGTGCTCGCGCACGCGCTTCTTCAGCGCCTCGGGCAGGCGAGAGGCGGCGTGCGGCTCGGCGAGCCACGCCTCGGCCTCGAACAGCGGGAACGGACCGCGCTCGATCGCGAGTTCCACCGACGCTTCGTAGGCGACGTCGCGCATCGACTGCGCGATGCGCGCGGCGAAGGCGCGCGCCTCGTCGGTGTCGTAGCGCAGCGCGAGCATCGTGAGCGCGTTGCCCAGTCCGGTGAAGCCCAGCCCGATGCGGCGCTTGGCCTGCGCTTCGCGCTCCTGCGCCTCGAGCGGCCACAGCGTCAGGTCGAGCACGTTGTCGAGCGCGCGCACCGAGATCGCCACCGTGCGGCGAAAGCGTTCGAAATCGAAGGCCGGCTTCTCGCCGAAAGGATCGACGATGAAGCGCGTGAGGTTCAGGCTGCCGAGGTCGCAGCAGCCGTACGGCGGCAGGAACTGCTCGCCGCAGGGGTTGCTCGCCTCGATGCGCTCGGTGTACGACAGGTTGTTGTCGCGATTGACCCGGTCGATGAAGATCACGCCCGGCTCGGCGTGATCGTAGGTGGAGGCCATGATCTGGTCCCACAGCGCGCGCGCGGGCACCCGACGGTAGATCCACTTGCCGTCGGCATTGCGGCCCAGGCCGTTTTCGTCGAACGGCTGCACGTCGTGCACGAGCTCGAACTCGTCGTCGGCCTCGACTGCGCGCATGAAGGCGTCGGTGACCGCCACCGACATGTTGAAGTTCGACAGCGAGCCGTCATTCTTGGCGCCGATGAATTCCTCGACGTCGGGATGATCGACGCGCATCACGCCCATCTGCGCACCGCGCCGCGACCCGGCCGACTCCAGCGTCTCGCACGACTTGTCGAACACGCGCATGTACGACACCGGGCCGGAGGCGCGCGACAGCGTGCCCTTGACCAGCGCACCGCGCGGGCGGATCGACGAAAAATCGTAGCCGACGCCGCCGCCGCGGCGCATCGTTTCGGCGGCTTCCTGCAGCGCGGCGTAGATGCCGGGCGTGCCGCGCTCGTCGTAGCCCCAGACCGCGTCGCCGATCGGCTGCACGAAGCAGTTGATCAGCGTTGCGCGGATGTCGGTGCCGGCGGCCGAGTTGATGCGTCCGGCCGGCACGAAACCGTGCTCCATCGCCCACAGGAACTCGCCCTCCCAGTGCTCGCGCAGCGCCTGGGGCTCGATCGAGGCGAGCGCACGCGCCACGCGCTGGCGCACGTCGCGGGCCGTCTTTTCGTCTCCCTTGGCGTATTTCTCGCGCAGGACGTCGATGGTGACTTCCTGCTCGGGCAGGGCGGCGAGGATGTCTTCGATTTTCATGCGTCGGTTCCGTGTTTTCGGCTGTCGCAGGGGTGGAAAAGTGCGAGGGCAAAGAGCGTGGAACGCCGCGGCGATGCGGGCGGGGCGATCGGGTCGCGTTCGGGCGTACGAGGCCGGGGTCGGTCGCGAGCCCGCCGGCCGCCATTCTAGCTTCCGCGCGCCCGTTGCGGGGAGGCTTTCTGTCCCGGAAATTGCTCAGCGATCGGGTCGGTCGATTGCCGGGCGATCGCGATCGAGCCGGTCGCGATCGTAGCGATCGGCCAGCTCGGCGATCGCGGCCGACAGCGAGTTTCCCTGCAGCTCGACGCTCGACTTGAGCTGCGATTCGAGCGCGTCGAGCCGCGCGCGCAGCCCCTGCTCGATCTCGTCGCGGCGGTTGTCGCTGCCCGAGAAACGCGAGTCGAGGTAAGAGCGCAGCTCGGTGAAGCGCGACGCCTCGGCCTCGTCGGCGAGCTCGCGCTGCGCCTGCAGTTCCTTGCCGTGGCGCCGCGCTTCGAGCAGTCCGGACATCTGCAGGTAGACGATGTACCCGAGCAGCAGCACGGAGACGAGCACGATGAACGCGAGCATCACCAGGCCGAGCGGCGCGTGCACCTCGGTGAACGCGAGCGAGAGCGTCGTCGGCGCGTTCAACACCTGCCAGTTGACAAGGACGAAGGCGGCGAGCGAGCCGAAGACGATCAGGAACAGCAAGGAACGCAGCGTCACGTCTCGGCTCCGGGAAACGGCGGATCCACCGGATTCAACGCGATGCGACCGGCGTTGTCAAAGGGCGTTCGCAGCGCTGCACGCGCACGGTGGCGAACGGGGCGTCGAGCTTCGCGACGGCGGCCAGCGACCGGCAACGTCCGTCGACGCACCAGCGCCACGGCTCGGTGTACGGCGAGACCGCGAGCAGCAGCGACGCGTGCACGCGGGCGGCAGGGGCCGGCGCATAGTGCCAGACGCCGTCGCGCAGCACCGCGCCCTCGGGCGGCTCCATGCCGGCGCCGCTGCCTTCGATGCGCGCCTCGGCGAGCGCAAGGCCCGCGTCGACGACCTGCCAGTCTTCTTCCCAGCTGGTCTTCTCGATCGAGTGCGTCCAGCCGAGCGTGAACGCCAACGCGGGAACGAACGCGCGCAGCGTCTGCGCGACGAACAGGCAGACGCCGACGCTCACGCGACGCGCATCGCCTGCGGGCGCGCGCGACGCCAGCGCAGCGCGTGCACGACGACGAAGACGGCGCACAGCGCGAAGCCGAGGTCGTCGGTGAGCGGGATCGCCGCGACCAGCAGGAAGGCGCCGGCTGCCGCGAGCAGTCGCTCCCACCACGCCAGCTTCGCCAGCCAGAAGCCGATTGCGGCGGCGCCCCACAGGCCGATCGCCAGCAACGCCTTGGCCACGACGTACGAAGTGTCGATCCAGCTGCCACCCTGCAGCATCAATGCCGGATCGTAGACCGCCATGAAGGGCACGACGAAGCCGGCGATCGCGATGCGCATCGCCTGCATGCCGATCGCCAGCCCGGAGGCGCGGGCGATCGGCGACGCGGCGTACGCGGCGAGCGCGACCGGCGGCGTGAGGTCGGCCATGATGCCGAAATAGAACACGAACATGTGGGAGACGATCAGCGGAATGCCCATCCCGAGCAGCGCGGGTGCGGCGAGCGAACTCGTGATGATGTAGTTCGGGATCGTCGGAATGCCCATGCCGAGTACCAGGCAGGTGAGCATCGTCAGCACGAGCGACAGGAACAGGCTGTGTTCGCCGAGGCGGATGACGAAGCCGCCGAAGGTCGTCGCCGCGCCGGTGAGCGTCATCACGCCGATGATCACGCCGACCAGCGCGCAGGCGACGCCCACGGAAAGCGCGTTCTTGGCGCCTTCTGCCATGCCGTCGACCGCCTGGCGCAGCACCGTCCGTCCGCCGCGGACGAACAGGTTGACCGCCACGAGCAGCGCGACGACGGCGAACACCGCGCTGATGCCGTACTTCAGGAAACTCGACGCGAGCAGCCCCAGCCCGACCCAGAACACGATGCGCAGCACCGTCTGCGGCAGGCGCAGCGCGACCGACATGCCGAAGATCAGGATCACGGTGGCGGCCAGCCCCACGGTTCCGGAGAACAGCGGCGTGTAGCCGGCGAAGAGCAGCCAGACGAGCGCGGCCAGCGGCAGGATCAGGTACCAGTTCTGCCGGATCGCGGCCCACGCATCGGGACAGTCCTCCTTCGGAAGCCCGAGCAGCTTCAGTCGCCCGGCCTCGAGGTGCACCATCCAGAACGCCGTGCCGAAATACAGGAACGCGGGAATGAGTGCCGCCTTCACGATATCGACGTACGGAACGCCGATCGTCTCGGCCATGATGAAGGCGACCGCCCCCATCACCGGCGGCATGATCTGCCCGCCCATGCTCGACGTCGCCTCGACGCCGCCGGCGAAGTCGGCGCGATAGCCGAAGCGCTTCATCAGCGGGATCGTGAACTGTCCGGTGGTCACGACGTTGGCGACGCCCGAACCGTTGATCGTGCCCATCAGCCCCGAGGCGACGACGGACACCTTGCCCGGGCCGCCGCGCGTGTGGCCCACCGTACCCATCGAGAAGTCGGTGAACAGGCGGATCATCCCGGCCTGCTCGAGGAAGGTGCCGAACAGGATGAACAGGAAGATGTACGTCGACGAGACGTAGGTCGGGATGCCGTAGATGCCTTCGGTGCCGAAGGACATCTGGTTGATCACCTGGTCCAGGCCGAAGCCGCGGTGCGCGAGCACGCCGGGCAGGTAGTTGCCCCACAGCGCGTAGGCGAGGAAGACCGCGCAGATGAGCGGCAGCGCCGCGCCCATCAACCGGCGCGTGGCCTCGAACACCAGCGCGAGCGTGGCGATGCCGACCGCGACGTCGAGCTGCGTGAGATCGCCCGAGCGGACGATCAGTTCTTCCTCGAAGACCCAGTGATAGAAGCCGAGCGCGAAGCCGGCGACGCCGAGCAGGGTGCCGAGGACGACACCACGGTCGTGGCGCCGGCCGAAGCCCGGCAGCATCACGAAGGTGAGCAGCATCAGGAAACCCACGTGCAGCGAGCGCATGACGATGCTCGACAGCGGTGCGTAGGCGGCGGTGTAGACCTGATACGCGGAGAACGCGACGCCGATCCAGAAAATCGCCCGGCGCCGTGCATCGGACGTGTTCTCGGGCACGTGGATGTCGCCGGGCACGTCCACGTTGTCGACGCCGGCGGAGCCTGACTGCGATGCCATGTTTCGGAAGCAAAGAGGGACGCGCGACGGCGTCCCTCGTGCGGGCGAAAGGAGGCGATGCTACTTCAGAACGCCCTTCTCACGATAGTACTTCTCGGCGCCCGGATGCAGCGGCACGGGCATGCCTTTCGTTGCGTTCTGCAGCGAGATCTGCTTGGCGGCGGCGTGCGCCGAGACCATCTGGTCGAGATGCTCGAACAGCGCCTTCGTCATCTTGTAGCCGAGTTCCTCGGAGACGCCCTCGCGCGAGACGAGGAAGTTGTTGATCGCGGCGGTCTGTACGTCGGCACCCTGTCCGTCGTAGGTGCCGGCCGGAACGGTCACGCTCTGGTACGCCGGGTCGCCGACCTTCTGCACGACTTCGGCAGGAATGGGCACGAGTACGATCTTCACCGAGCTCGCCAGGTCGCGGATCGACGCCACGCCGAGGCCGGCCGACTGCAGCGTCGCGTCGAGCTGGCGGTTCTTCATCAGTTCGACCGACTCGCCGAACGGCAGGTACTCGGTCTTGGCGAAGTCGTCGTAGGACAGTCCGGCGGCCTTGAAGAGCGCGCGCGCATTCAGTTCGGTGCCCGACTTCGGCGCGCCCACCGACACGCGCTTGCCCTTCAGGTCGGCGAGCGTGCGGATGCCCGAGTCGGCAAGCGCGACGATCTGCACGTAGTTCGGATAGACGGCCGCGATCCCGCGCAGCTTTTTCAGCGGCTGCTTGAATCCGACTTCCTCGACGCCGTTCCAGGCGTCCGACAGCGAATCCCCGAGCGTGAATGCGATCTCGCCGCGTCCTGCCTGCAGCAGGTTCAGGTTCTCCACCGATGCCTTCGTCGACTGTACCGACGACTTCGCCTCCGGGATGGTCTTGGCGTAGATCTGCGACAGCGCCACGCCGAGCGGGTAGTAGACGCCGCTGGTGCCGCCGGTGAGCACGGTGATGAACTGCTGTTGCGCGAGTGCGCTGCCGACGCCGGCCAGCGACAGCGCGCAGGCGGCGACGAGGGTGCCGAAGAGACGTCGCATGCTTCGTTCCTTTGGGGTTGGTCGGAATGGCGCAGATGGTAACGGCGCCGCGGCGTTCTGCATGCCGTGCGCGGGCGCTGATCGGGGATATCCCCGAGATCGAACCCGATCAGAAGTTCAAGGCCCGCGGCAGCCACAGCGACAACTCCGGCACCGCAATCAGCGAAACCAGCACCACGAGCATCGCGAACACGAACCACAGCACCCACGGCACCGTCTGCTCGATTCTCACGCCTGCCAGCCGCGACGACACCATCAGGTTCACCGCCAGCGGCGGCGTGAATTGTCCGATCGACACCATGTACGTGAGCAGCACGCCGAACCAGACGGCGTCCCAGCCGAAGCCGCGCATCAGCGGCGTGAGCAGCGGCACGAAGATCAGGAAGATCGAGATGCCGTCGAGCACCATGCCGGTGACCAGCAGCACGGCGACGATCGCCGCCAGCGCCCACCATTGTCCGATGCCGCTGTCCAGGATGGTGCGCGTCAGCGGATCGGCGATGCCCAGCGTGCTCACCGCATACGCGAAGATGCTCGCCAGCGCGACGACGATCATGATGACGCCGGAGATCTCGGCCGACTCGATCAGCGATTCGACGATCTCGCGCACGCCCATCGTGCGGTAGACGAAGACGCCGACGAGCAGTCCGTAGAAGACCGCCACGACCGCTGCCTCGGTCGGCGTGAACCAGCCCATCCGCATGCCGCCGAGAATCAGGACCGGTGCGAACAGGCCCCAGGTCGCCTCGCGCAGCGCACGCAGCAACGGCGGGCGCTCGATGTGCGACTCGCCCGCGCCGAAGCCGTGGCGCCGAGCGAGCCAGATGGCGGGGACGACCAGCGCGCAACCGGCGAGCACGCCCGGCACGAGCCCGGCGGCGAACAGCGCCGGCACCGAGGCGCCCGGCACCATCACCGAATAGACGATGAACGCGATCGACGGCGGGATCAGGATGTCGGTGGCTGCCGCCGCTCCGATCACGCTCGCCGAATACGCCGGCGGATAGCCGGCGCGCGCCATCGACGCCAGCATCACGCCGCCGACGGCCGCGGCACTCGCCGGGCCCGAGCCCGAGATGCCGCCCAGGAACATCGCAACGCCGATCGCGACCATCGGCAGCATGCCGGGTCCGCGACCGACGATCGCCAGCGCGAACTGCACGAGCCGCTGCGCGACGCCCGAGCGATCGAAGACCGAGCCGACGAGCACGAACATCGGCAGCGCAAGCAGCGGATACTTCGCGATGCCGGCGTAGAAATTGTTCGGGATCGACAGCCAGCCGAGATCGGCCGCACCGATCGCCAGCGAGCCGCCGAGCATCAGAGCGACGCCGATCGGCACTCCGGCCAGCGTGAGCGCGATGAACAGCACGAAGATCGCGACGTCGATCATCCAGTGCCCGTTCCCCGCGGCCCGAGAGATCGGTGCTCGTCGCGCGTGCGCGCCAGGCGCACGAGGCGCTGCACCGAGCGCGCGGCGATCAGCAGCGCGAGCAGCGGCAGCCACACCGTGTACCACCACTGCGGAACGCCGATGCCCGGGGAGGTGACCTCGTAGCGGTAGTCGTCCCACAGCAGTCTCAACGACAGGCCGAAGAGCATCAGGAACGCGGCGATCGAGGCGAACTCGGAGAACATCGCGAGCACCCGACGACGGCGCGGCGACCCTGCGTCGTAGAGGAACTCGATGCGGATGTGGCGGTTGCGCGCCGCGGCTGCGGCGCTGGCGACCATCGTGAGCACGACCATCAGCGAGATCGAGATCTCCTCGGTCCACGCGAAGGACTCGTTCGTGAAGTAGCGCGTGATCACGTTTGCGAACGTGATCAGCGCGAGCACGGCCATCGCGGCGGCGCCGATCCAGTCTTCGGGCAGGCGACGCGCGAACGGCGCGACGCGCGGATCGGCGCCGGGGCGGGCCGGTTCGTTCGACTCGGACATGGCGGACAGGGCGACCGGCCGGCCGTAGGCGGAAGGCGCCTGGCGCGTCCGGCCGGCCCGATCCGGATCAGCTCGCCTGGCGGTGGCGCGCGGTGACGGCGGCTTCGGCGGTCTTCACGAGCTCGGGGCCGATCTGCTTCGTCCACTTCTCGTAGACCGGGCGTACCGCCGTCTCGAATGCCTTTTTCTGGTCGTCGGACAGCTGCGTGACCTTCACGCCGAGCGCCTCGACTTCCCGGACGAGCGACTGGTCGTCCTTCGTCAGGCCCTTGCGGGCGATCGCGATCTCCTGCTTGCCGGCCTCCAGCGCCGCCGTGCGCACGATGTCGCGATCGGCCGGCGTCCAGGAGTTCCACACGTCGCGATTGACGACGTAGATCAGCGGATCGGCGACGTAGTCCCACATCGTCACGAACTTCTGACCGAGCGTGTGCAGCTTGGCGGCGGTGAAGATGTGCAGCGGGTTCTCCTGGCCCTCGACGGCGCCCGAGGCGAGCGCCGGCTGGGCGTCGGCCCAGCTCATCTGCGTGGGGTTGGCGCCGAGTGCGGTGAAGGTATCGTTGAAGATCGGCGATCCGACGACGCGAAACTTCAGCCCCTTCATGTCGGCCGGCGTGCGGATCTCGTGCTTCGAGTTGGTGAGCTCGCGAAAGCCGTTCTCGCCCCAGGCCAGCGGCACGACGCCGGCTTTCTCGACGATCTTCAGGATGCGCTTGCCGACTTCGCCCTGCGTCATCGCGTCGAGCCCCGCGTGGTCGCGGGCGAGGAAGGGCAGCGAGAAAAGATTGAGTTCCTTGACCTGCGGCGACCAGTTGATCGTCGAGCCGACGGCGACGTCGATGACGCCCTGGCGGATCGCCGAGAACTCGCGCGTCTGGTCGCCGTTGATCAGCGACACGTTCGGGTACAGCTTCATGTTGATGCGGCCCTGCGTGCGCTCGCGTACGAGGTCGATCCAGATCTGCGCGCCCTTGCCCCACGGGAACGCGGTGCCGACCACGGTGGACAGCCGGTACTCGGCGCGGTAGTTCTGTGCGTGCGCCGCGCGCGTGACGACGAACGGAGCGGCCAGCGCGGTCGAGGCGGCGGCGCCGGCTTTGAGCAGGGAACGGCGGTCCATCGGGATCTCCTGGTTCTCGTACGGTTCGAATCGGGCGCAAGCCGGGCACGTCCGGCGTGCCGCGGCGGCCGGTCGCCCAAACGCGGGGCGCCACATTCTAAACCCGCCTGTCCGCCGATTTCCGGGGCAGGTCGGTTCGCGGGCCGCGCGCGACAGGCGAGGTTTCAGTCGGCGGACGGCAGGTAGTGCACCGACAGCACGCCGGCGATGCGCTCGATCGACGCGATCGCGTCGCGCGACACCGGGCTGTCGACGTCGACGATGGTGTACGCCATGTCGCCGCGCGACTTGTTCAGCATGTTGTTGATGTTCAGGTCGGCGTGTGCCATCGCCGTGGAGATCTGCCCGAGCATGTTCGGCACGTTGGCGTTGGCGATCGCGATGCGGAACGACGATTCGCGCGGCGCGTACGTGTCGGGGAAATTCACCGCGTTGCGCACGTTGCCGTTCTCGAGGTAGTCGCGCAGCTGCTCGGCGACCATGCACGCGCAGTTCTCCTCGGCCTCGCGCGTCGAGGCACCCAGGTGCGGCAACGCGATCGTGCGCGCGTGCGCATCGATCGCCGCGCTCGGGAAATCGCACACGTAGCGCGACAGGCGCTGCTCGTCGAGCGCGGCGAGCACCGCGGGCTCGTCGACGACGCCTTCGCGCGAGAAGTTCAGCAGCACGGTGCCGGGCTGCACGTTGCGCAGGCTCTCGGCGCCGATCAGGCCGCGCGTCGCGGCGAGCAGCGGCACGTGCAGCGTGACGAAACGCGCCGCCCGCAGCGCCTCGCCGACCGAATGCGCCTTGCGCACCTGCGCCGGCAGGCTCCAGGCGGCGTCGACGGTGATCTCCGGGTCGTAGCCGATGACGTCCATGCCGAGCCGGATCGCCGCATCGGCGACCAGGCAGCCGATGCGCCCCAGCCCGATCACCGCGAGCGTCTGGCCGGCGAGCTCGAAGCCGGAGAACGCCTTCTTGCGCTGCTCGACCAGCGTCTCGATGTCGCCGCAGTCGGCGTCGATCGCGTCGACGAAACGCAGCGCCTCGGGCAGGTTGCGTGCTGCGAGCAGCATGCCCGCGAGCACGAGTTCCTTGACCGCGTTGGCGTTCGCGCCCGGTGCGTTGAACACCGGCACGCCGCGCGCGCTCATCTGCGCGATCGGGATGTTGTTGGTGCCGGCGCCGGCGCGGGCGATCGCGCGCACCGACTTCGGGATCGTCGTGGCGTGCAGGTCGGCCGAGCGCAACAGGATCGCATCGGGCGCTTCGACGTCCGGGCCGACGACGTAGGCGGGCGCGGGCAGTCGCGCAAGCCCGTTCTCGGAGATCTGGTTCAGCACCAGCACGCGGATCGGCTCGCGCATCGTTCTTTCCTCCGTTTCGTCAGCCGTGGTTCTTCTCGAACTCGCGCATCCAGCCGACCAGCGCCTGCACGCCTTCGATCGGCATCGCGTTGTAGATCGACGCGCGCATCCCGCCCACCGAACGGTGGCCCTTGAGCTGCAGCAGTCCGCGCTCTTTCGCGCCTTTCAGGAACGGCTCGTCGAGCGCCGCGTCGGGCAGCCGGAACGGAATGTTCATCCGCGAGCGGTCGGTGCGATCGACCGGGTTCGTGTAGAAGGCGGTCGAATCGAGGTAGTCGTACAGCAGGTTCGCCTTCTCGACGTTGCGCTGCTCGATCGCGCCAACGCCGCCCTGGCGCTTCAGCCACTGGAAGACGAGCCCGGCGATGTACACCGCCCACGTGGGCGGGGTGTTCAGCATCGAGTCGGCGTCGGCGTGCACCCGGTAGTCGAGCATCGTCGGGATGCCGGCGCGTGCGTGCCCGAGCAGGTCCTTGCGCACGATCACGATCGTCAGGCCCGCCGGCCCGATGTTCTTCTGCGCGCCGCCGTACATCAGCGCGTGCTTCGCGACCTCGACCGGGCGCGACAGGAAGTTCGACGAGATGTCGGCGACCAGCGGCACGTTGGCGGCATCGGGCGTGAAGGAAAATTCCACGCCGCCGATCGTCTCGTTGGCGCAGTAGTGCAGGTACGCCGCGTCGGGCGAGCGCTTCCACGTCGACTGCGGCGGGACGTAGGTGAAGCTGCGGTCTTCGGAGGATGCGACGACGTTCACGTCACCGAAGCGGCGCGCTTCCTTGATCGCCTTCGTCGACCACTCGCCGGTGTTCACGTAGTCGGCGCGCGAGCGCTCGCGCATCAGGTTCAGCGGCACCATCGCGAACTGCAGCGTCGCGCCGCCCTGCAGGAACAGCACCGCGTGCGACTCGGGGATGCCCATCAGTTCGCGCAGGTCGCGCTCGGCCTGCTCGTGAATGCTCATGTATTCCTTGCCGCGATGGCTCATCTCCATCACCGACTGGCCGCTGCCGTGCCAGTCGAGCATCTCGGCGGCAGCCTGCGCGAGCACTTCCTCGGGCAGGACGGCAGGCCCGGCGCTGAAGTTGAACACCTGTCGCATCTCGTTCCCCGTTGGCGAAAGGCGGATTCTAGCGCGGCGTTTTCGCGCGGCATTTTCGCGTATCGTCGCTCGATGAGCACCGAACCGGCCACGTCCGCTGCCGTCGAGGGCGGCGTCTCGATCGACGCGCTGCGCGCGCTGCTGCAGGCGAGCACCGGCCGCGAGGTCGCGCTCGTCGAGACGCACATCTCGTGGGTGCTGCTCGACGGCGAGCACGCCTGGAAGCTGAAGAAGCCGCTGACGCTGGGATTCCTGGACTTCGCGCGGCTCGACACGCGCCGCGCGTGCTGCGAGGCGGAACTGCGGCTGAACCGGCGCCTGGCACCCGAGATCTACCTCGACGTGGTCGGCGTTCGCGGCGAGCGCGATGCGCCGCGCCTGGACGGAGACGGGCCGGCGATCGAATACGCGGTGAAAATGCGCCAGTTCGCCGCCGGAGCGCTCTTCTCCGAACGGCTCGCGCAGGGCACGCTCGACGCCGACACGGTCGAGCGCTTCGGCGTGCGACTCGCGGCCTTTCATCGCGACGCGCAGCGCAGCGATGCGAGTCGATGCGACGCGGCGCAGGCCGGTGCAGCGCATTTTCCTGCATCCCGGCGCCGCGGGCAGCCGCGGTGGGGAAGTGCCGAGCGCGTGCGCGCCGACACGGCGCTCGCGCTCGACGGCATCGTCGCCGCAGCGCCCGCGTCGTCGGCGCAGGTCGCCGCGCTGCGTTCGCGCTTCGAGGCGCAGGCGGACGCCCTTCGGCCGGTGTTCGACGAACGCGAGCGGCAGGGCTGGATCCGCGAGGGGCACGGCGATCTGCACCTGGCCAACGTCGTCGTGCTCGACTCGCAGGTCACCGCCTTCGACTGCATCGAGTTCGATCCCGGCCTGCGCTGGATCGACGTGCAGAGCGACGCCGGCTTTCTCGCGATGGACCTGCTCGCGCACGATCGCGCCGACCTGGCGCATCGCTTCCTCGATGCCTGGCTCGGTGAACTGGGCGACTACGAGGGGCTGGCGGTGCTGCGCTACTACCTCGCCTATCGGGCGGTGGTGCGCGAACTCGTGGCGTCGATCCGCGGCGCGCAGCGAGCGGACGCGCCGTCGGATTCGCCCTACGCGCGCCTGGCGTCGCGCCTGCTCGGGGCACACGAGCCGAGGCTGTTGATCACCTGCGGCGTCTCGGGCTCGGGCAAGAGTTTCGCCGCGCGCGAACTGCTCGCCCGTGCGGGCGCGATCCGCATCCGCTCCGATCTCGAACGCAAGCGGCTGCACGGGCTCGACGCGCGCGCGCGCTCGCATTCCGGCCTCGACCAGGGGTTGTACACGGCCGACGCGTCGCAGCGCACGTACGCGCGCCTGCTGGCGCTGGCGGCGATCTCGCTCGACGCGGGGTGGCCCACGATCGTCGACGCGACCTTCCTGCGCGCGCGCGACCGCGCGCGCTTTCGCGCGCTCGCGCAGCAGCGGGGCGTGCCCTTCGCGGTGCTCGAATGCGTGGCCGACGAAGCGGTGCTGCGCGAACGCGTCGAGCGCCGGTTGGCGCACGGAGCCGACCCCTCCGAGGCCGATCCGGGCGTGCTCGAACGACAACTCGCGCAGCGCGAAGCGTTCGACGAGGTCGAGCGCGCGACCGCGATCGTGGTCGACACGACGCGCGGCGGGCTCGACGTCGATGCGATCGCTGCGGCCTGGCGCGGCGCGCCGGCCGCCGGGCGCGCAGCGCCGCTCCCGGCGCGATGACGGCATGGGCGAGCGAACGATGGCCCACGCTGCCCCGCAACGCTTCGACGTGTGCAACGGCGACGCGGACGGACTGTGCGCGGTCGTGCAGTGGCGCCTGCACGAACCGGCGTCGTCCACGCTCGTCACCGGCCTGAAGCGCGAGATTGCGCTGCTCGATCGCGTCGACGCCGCCGACGGCGACGAAGTGCTGGTGTGCGACCTGTCGATGGAGCGCAATCGCGATGCGCTGTTGCGCCTGCTTCGACGCGGTGCGCGCGTGCGCTATTTCGACCATCACGCCGTCTCCGACGTTCCGCGGCACCCGGGGCTGGAGGCGCACATCGATCTGTCCGCCGACGTGTGTACCAGTGCGATCGTCGATCGTTTCCTGGACGGCGCCTTTCGCGCGTGGGCCGCGGTGGGCGCCTACGGCGACAACCTGCAGGCGCTCGGCGAACGGCTGGCCGGCCAGGCGGGCGTCGATGCGCCGGGTCGCGAGCGGCTGCGCCGCCTGGGCGAGGCGATCAACTACAACGCCTACGGCGAGCACGAGTCGGACGTTCGCATCGCGCCGGCCGCGCTCTACGCGCTGCTCGTTCGCCACCGGGATCCGCTCGCGTTCTTCGACGAGGAGCCGATCGCCCCGGAACTGGTCGCCCTGCGCGAGGCCGACCTGCAGCGCGCGCTCGAGGTGCCGCCGTACTGGAGCGGCGCCACCGGCAGCGTCCACCTTCTGCCCGATGCTGCCTGGAGTCGCCGCGTGATCGGCAGCGCGGCCAATGCGTGGGCGGTGGCCGCACCTTCGTGCGCGCACGCGGTGCTGCGCCGTCGCGCCGACGGCTCGCTGGTCGCCAGCGTCCGGGCGCCGCTCGATTCGCCCTCGGGCGCGGGCGAGCTGTGCGCGCGCTTCGGCGGCAGCGGCCGCAGCGCGGCGGGGGGCATCGACCGGCTTTCGGTCGACGACCTCGACCGCTTCGTGCAGGCTTTTGCCCGGATGGACTGGACCGGGGCGGACGCACCGTGATGTTCTTCGATCTCGATGCCGCGGACGCTTCGCTGGGGCGTGCGCTGGCCGTGCAGCTGGGCGTGCCCGTCGCTCCGCACGAGGAGCGGCGCTTCGTCGACGGCGAGTGCAAGCTGCGCCCGCTGCTCGAGGTGCGCGACGCCGAGGTCTTCGTGCTGCTCGGCCTGCACGGCGGGCCGCTCGACAGCCCGCACGACAAGCTCTGGCGCCTGCTCGCCTTCGTGGCGACGCTGCGCGACCACGGCGCTGCGCGGGTGACGGCGCTCGTGCCGTATCTCGCCTATGCACGCAAGGATCGGCGCACGAAGCCGAACGACCCGATCGGCTTGCGCTACGTCGCGCAGCTGTTCGACGCGGTGGGCACCGACCGGCTCGTGGTGCTCGAAGCGCACAACGTCGCGGCACTGCAGAATGCCTTCCGGATGCCGGTGACGCATCTCGATGCCTATCCGGCCTTCGACGCACTCGCGCTGGCGCTGGCCGCGCGAACGCCGCTGGCGGTTGCATCGCCCGATCCGGGCGGCGTCAAGCGGGCGCAACTGTGGGCCGAGGCGCTTCAGTCGCAAATCGGTGCGCCGGTGCGCTTCGCGATGGTGGACAAGCGGCGAAGCGCCGGCGTCGTCACGTCGGCCGGCCTGGTCGCGGGCGACGTAAGTGGTGCGACCGTGCTGCTGTACGACGACCTGATCGCCAGCGGCGAGACGATGCGCCGTGCCGCGCTTGCGCTGCGGGCGGCCGGGGCGGCGTCGGTGATCGCCTGCGCCGCGCACGGCCTGTTCATCGAACCGGCCGTCGAGGCGCTGTGCGACGACGCGATCGAGCAGGTGTGGGTGAGCGACAGCGTGCCGGCATTTCGCGTTCCCACCGACGATCCGCTGCGCGCGAAGATGCGCGTCGTCTCGTGCGCGGCGTTGTTCGCCCGCGCGGTGGCGGCACCGTTGTCCGCAGGCGCCGGTCAAGCCGTGCCGCCGCGTCGATCGTGATCGGTGCCGCGGTCGGCGAGCGGCCGTGACAGTTCGTCGAGTGCCAGCGCTGCCCGCTTCAGATAGCGTTGCCCGAGCGCAAGCCAGCGTTGCGGCGTGCGCGGTTCGTCGTCGAGCAGATGCGCGACGGCCAGCCGCGCGCGCAGCGCCGCGCGGTTCGCCGTGTAGAGCAAAACGAGCGCGGGCGGCGCACGCTCGCCGAGCCGTTCGCCCACCGACGCGATGATGCGCGGGCCGATCCATTCGGCGCCCGCCATTGCACACTCGAGTCCCAGGAACGCGAGCTCGTCGAAGGGATCGAGCTGGCGCAGCGCCGCGTCGAACTCGAGGCAGTCGATGACCACCGGCGGGTCGAGCAGGCAGATGTGCTCGGGGCGCAGGTCGCCGTGTCCTTCGACGACGCGGCCGCTGCGAACGCGCGCCTGCAGCGCGCCTGCATGCGCGTCGAGCGCCTTCGAGAGCCGATCGAGCAGCGGCGCCGCTCCGAGCGACGCGAAGCCGGGCAGCAGGAGCACGCGCTCGGTTCTCGCGTGCTCGCTGCGCATCCGCTCGAACCATTCGCGCGCACCCAGGCTCGTGCGCGCAGCGCTGCGATAGAAGCCGGCCAGCGTCTGCGCCAGGCGATCGATGTCGGCCGGATCGACGCGTCCGTCGGCGATGCGCCGATCGAGCATCTCGCTGCGCGGCAGCCGCCGCATTTCGAGCAGCCAGTCGACGGTGACGCCCGGCGCCGGCAGCCGTTCCTCGGCAACGAGCTGCAATTTCGAGTCGGCCCACTGCATCGCCAGCAGTCGGAGATACACGTCCGGTGCCAGCCTTCGGTTCAGCCGCAGTTCCTCCCGGCAATGGTGCTCGCGCAGCTCGACCGTCGAGAAGTCGAGGAACGGGAAGCGCACGGGCTTCTTCATCTTGAGTACGCGATCGCCGACCAGGAGCACCCAGGACATGTGCGTCTCGATCCACTCGGCGCGGTCCGTAGCGCAGCGACGTGCCGCGAGCGATTGCAGGAAGCGCAGCTTGTCTTCGGTGGCGGGCAGCTTCACTGCAGCGGCAGCCATGCAGTCGGGGTGGCAAGGATTCGACGCCCGCCGGGCGTCGCGCTTTGCCTGCCGGCTTCGGCAGACGAGTGTCCCGAAGAATTTGCCGATCGTGGCCTGCGGCTTGCCGACGGCCGCCGGCGTCGCGCGGCAGGGCGCTCGACGCGATGATAAGGCGGCCGGCCCGTGCGCGATGCACGCAGGGAAAAGACGGCATCGGGTTCGGTGCGAGCCGGCCTCGCGCAACCAGCAGCCCGGTGCCGGCACGCCGGTTGCCGTCATCGCCGATGGCACAGGAATCGAAAACGGCCGTCGTTGCCGCGATCGTCGGAAACCTGGCGATCGCCGTCGCGAAATTCGTCGCCGCCGCATTCTCCGGCAGCGCCGCGATGCTCTCGGAGGCGATCCACTCGCTGGTCGACACGGGCAACGGCGCACTGATGCTCTACGGAATGCGTCGCAGCCGCCGGCCGGCGGACGCCGAGCATCCGTTCGGCTACGGGCACGAGCTGTACTTCTGGGCGCTGATCGTCGGTGTGCTCGTGTTCGCGCTGGGCGGCGGAATGTCGATCGTCTCGGGAATCGCCCACATCCGCACCGGCGAAGCGCACGGCGATCTCGACTGGAGCTACGGGGTGCTGGCCGTCGCCGCGGTGTTCGAGAGCGTGTCCTGGTACTACGGGCTGAAGGCCTTCCGCGCCGAACAGCGTGGCCGCGGTTTCGTCGAGACGATCCGCAAGACGAAGGATCCGACCACCTTCGCCGTGCTGCTCGAGGATTCGGCGGCGCTGATCGGGCTGGCCTTCGCGTTCGTCGGGATCTCGCTCGCCGTCCGGCTGGAAATGCCGTGGATCGACGGCGCGGCGTCGGTGGCGATCGGCGTGCTGCTTTGCCTGGTCGCGCTGCTGATGGTCTACGAGAGCAAGGGACTGCTGGTCGGAGAGGGTGCCGACGCCAGGACGCTCGACGAGATCCGACGTCTCGCAAGCGCCGAGCCGCAGGTCGAACGCGTGTGCCGCGTGTTGACGATGTATCTCGGTCCCGACGAAGTGATGCTCGTGCTCGAACTCGATTTGCGCCGCGCAGCGTCCGGACGCTTCGATACCGGCGAGACCTTCGAGCGGCTCTCGCGCACGATCCGCGCGCGCTTTCCGCGCATTCGCCACGTATACGTGGACATCACCGCCGGGCATGCGCAGGCCGACGACGTGCCGGCCGGCTCGGTCGAGCCGGGGCCGGCGCTCGGTGTCGCGAGGGCGCGATCGACGCGAGCTCGGCGATGACCGGGCGCGCCGAAGGCCGCGGTCGACGATCGTCCCGGCACGGATCGGCCCGGCGCGCTGCGCAAGCGGCGAGGGCCGCTTGCGCCCCTGCGCCTCAGTTCGGGTTCGGAACGAGAACCCGGTCGATGACGTGAATCACGCCGTTGTCGGCCACGATGTCGGCCGACACCACGTTGGCCCGGTCGACGGAAATGCCGCCCTGCGTCGAGACGGTCAGCTCGCCGCCTTGCACCGTGGCGACCTGGCCGGCCTTGACGTCCTTGGCCATCACTTTGGCCGGAACGACGTGGTAGGTCAGCACTTTCGTGAGCATCGCCTTGTCGCGCAGCAGCGCGTCGAGCTGGTCCTTCGGCAGCTTGGCGAATGCCTCGTCGGTGGGTGCGAACACGGTGAACGGGCCGGGTCCCTTCAACGTGTCGACGAGGCCGGCCTGCTGGACGGCCGAGACGAGCGTCTGGAAGTTGCCCGCCGAGACGGCGGTATCGACAATGTCGGCGGCCTGGACCGAGAAGGCGGCGGTGGCCAGCGCAGCGGCAAGAAAGGTCTTTTTCATGACGACTCCATAAAGTGGACGAGTGAGCGTTCAGGGGAGGTCGCGGGCGACCCCATCGAGCGCCTCATTTTGCTAGTTTGTCCTAGACAAAACGACAGCACGGAGCGAAGGATATCTATGTTCAGCAAAATGTGCAAGTATTGTCTTGGACAAACTTGAGGGTTGACGGTGCCTGCTTCGATTTCGACGACACCGCCCCACGCAATGACGATCGCCGACGTCGAGCGCGACACGGGGCTGGGAAAGGACACGCTGCGAGCGTGGGAACGGCGATACGGCTTTCCGCGGCCGCAGCGCGACGGGCAGGGCGAGCGGCGCTACCCGTCGGCGCAGGTGGAGAAGCTGCGTGCGATCAAGCGCCTGCTCGACGCCGGCCATCGGCCGGGTGGACTGGTGAGCCGCAGTCTTGCCGAACTGCAGGCGCTGGGCGACCGGGCCGCGACGCAACCCGTCGCAGGCGGCGCGCGCGACGATGAAGTCGACGCTTTGCTCGGGCTGCTGGCACGGCACGATGCCCAGGCCCTGCGGCATGCGCTCGCCGGCGCCGAGGCGCGCCTCGGGCTGCGCGCCTTCGTCGTCGACGTCGTCGCGCCGCTCACCCGGCGCGTGGGCGATGGCTGGATGCGCGGTGAATTGCGCATCTTCGAGGAGCACCTGTTCACCGAGTCGATGCAGGCCGTCCTGCATTCCGCCCTGGCGAGCCTGCCGCCGGCGCGCAGCGCTCCGCGCGTACTGCTCGCCACGCTGGCCGGCGAGCCGCACGGGCTCGGGCTGCTGATGGCGCAGGTGTTGCTGGCGCTGGACGATTGTCCATGCCTTTCGCTCGGCGTGGAGGTGCCGATCGCGGACATCGTCGCGGCTGCGCACGCGTGGCGCGCCGATATCGTCGCGCTCAGCGCCACCGGCTGCATGAAGCGACGCCTGTTGCTCGACAGCCTCGCGCAGCTGCGAGCGCAGTTGCCGCCAGGCGTCGCGTTGTGGGTCGGCGGTGCGGCGCCCGCACTCGAGCGGCATACGCCCGACGGCGTCGTTCGGGTGCCCACGCTCGAGGCGATCGACGAGTCGCTGCAGGCGTGGCGAGTCGGCAGATCGACGCAGGACGACGGCGGCTCAGAACCGCGATAGCGGTGACGTGGCGGTCGCAATCGTGCAGGTGCCGATCGCGGAATACGCGCGCGGAACGCTCTGGGCTGATGCCGAGATGCCGGACTTCGAGGACGTCGTCGCGGTCCCCCGGGCGGGGAGGCGAAGCTGCCCTTTCGCCGGAATTCGCCGGGGTATCCGGGGCAATGCGACCAGTGTGGCGCCGACGAACGCGCGCCGCTGCGTTAGTCGATTACGCGGCGCTTTCGGGGCCGTGCGAGTCTTCTCGCCGTCGGCAGAAACCGGCGTCCGGATGTCGGCGCACTTGACACCTGTTTGGCCGTTGCGCAACGCCGACCCGAAGAGGGAATTGATTTTTCGGGTCTTTTATCGCCATTGCATGATTCTTGCTTAACTACGGCGACCCGATCGCTGTGCGACGTGCGCGGACCGGGTTGCCTCCAGGAGACTCAAGCATGACACGCACCGCCTTGTTCGCCGGCCTGCTGCTCGCCGGCGTGATCCCCGCGGCTCATTCGGCCGTCGTTCTCGTTCAAACGAGCGACTCCGGCTGGTACAACGACAGCATCGGCACCTCGCTGAACGGCACCAACGGCGGCGAGAGCGGCCCCTTTCCCGTGTCGAACGACTCGTCGCTCACTTTTGGCACCGCGCCCGATCTGTCTGCCGCGAGCGGCGCGCTGGGCAACTGGCTGACTGCCCCGGGGAGCCTGAACGCGAACTGGAGTTTCGAGTCGTCCATTCCCAATTCGTGGACGGTCGGTACTGAGGTGGGGGTCATCTATCGCTTCGACACGCTCGGTGCGACCAACGTCGTTGCGAGCTTCGGCGTCGACAATGGAATCTTCGTCTGGCTCGACGGCGCGTACCAGTTCGGAGCGCGCGGCCCGGGCGGAGTCACCCCGGGCGAGTACAACATTTCGCTAGGCGACCTCGCGGCCGGGACGCATTACCTTCAGCTGCTGCTCGAGGATCACGGCTCGACCAACGGCTACTCGGTCAAGATCACGGCCGACACCTTCATCCCGGGCGAACCCGACGGAACCGCTCCTGCGCCGGCGACGCTCGCATTGCTCGGCATGGGGCTCTTCGGCCTCGGCGCCCTGCGGAGGAAGGCATAGATTCGGCGCATACGCCCCCGGCGGCGCCACAGCGGGTGCAGCTGCGCTGACGCGTCGCGCTCCGCGCGGCCGCCGCTTGCCGAATTGTGACGACACATCGCGCCTCTGGGCAGGATTCGAGCGCGCTTCGGAGAAGAGCTACCGGGAATTGACCGACAAGAACGACGAAGCCCGCGAGAGGCGGGCTTCGTCGTCGAATGGTGGCTCCCCGACCTGGGCTCGAACCAGGGACCTGCGGATTACAAGTGCCCGAACGTTTCCGCTCGGCTTGGACTTTCTCTTCGCCGTAGCGATCGGTGTCGATCGCGTTAGGCGCACCCCGTAAAGTCTCTACACATGCCCGGCAGCGATCGCTCGCCGCCTGCTTGCTCGGGATTGCCGTAGCGCCCGATACCAACACCGGAGCGCCTTAGGGTTCCCCGAATTAGGGGTGTTTTCACCGCGCGGTTTCCCGCGCGGGCTGCCATTGAGTTAACAGTCCGTCGCTCTACCGACTGAGCTATCGGGGAATAGCCGCAGATTTTAGCATGGCTACTGGTTCTCGAGCACGCCCGCCATGGCTTTCGCCACCGCGTCGATGTTCGATCCGTTCAGCGCCGCCAGGCAGATGCGTCCCGTACCTACCGCATAGATCCCGAAATCGTCGCGCAGCCGCTCGACCTGGCCCGGATTCAGTCCGGAGTAGGAAAACATTCCGCGCTGGCGCTCGACGAAGGAGAAGTCCTGCCCGACGCCGTTCTCGCGCAGGCGTTGCACGAGGCCGGTACGCATCGCCCGGATGCGATTGCGCATTCCGGCCAGTTCGCGCTCCCAAAGCTCGCGCAGCTCGGGCGTGGACAGCACCGAGGCGACGATCGCCGCGCCGTGCGTCGGCGGGTTGGAGTAATTGGTCCGAATCACGCGCTTGACCTGGCTGGTGACACGCGCGGTCTCGTCCCGGTCGGCGGTGACGATCGACAGTGCGCCGACGCGCTCGCCGTACAGCGAGAACGACTTCGAGAACGAGCTCGACACGAAGAAGGACAAGCCCGAATCGGCGAACTTGCGCACGGCCAGCGCGTCGGGATCGATCCCTTCGGCGAAACCCTGGTAGGCCATGTCGAGGAAGGCCACGAGCCCGCGCTCGCGAACCACCGAGATCACCGCGTCCCACTGCTCGGCATTCAGGTCGACGCCGGTCGGATTGTGGCAACAGGCATGCAGCACGACGATCGAGTGCGCGGCACGGCCGCGCAGCGTCTCGAGCATGGTGTCGAAACGCAGTCCATGCGTGGCCGGATCGTAGTAGGGATACGACTGCACGACGAAGCCGGCCGCTTCGAACAAGGCGCGGTGGTTCTCCCAGCTCGGATCGCTGATCCAGACGCCGGCCTGCGGGTACAGGCGGTGCAGGAAGTCGGCGCCGACGCGCAGTGCGCCGGTGCCGCCCAGCGCTTCGAAGGTCGCCACGCGACCGGCCGCGAGCAGCGGCGAATCGGCGCCGAAGAGCAGCTTCCGCACTGCCTCGTTGTAGGCGCCGAAGCCTTCGATCGGGAGGTAGCCGCGGGCCGGCGCGGCGTCGACGCGCGCGCGCTCGGCGCGCCGCACCGCCTCGAGCAGCGGAATCCGCCCGCTGTCGTCGTAATAGATGCCGACGCCCAGATTCACCTTGCTGGCGCGCGGGTCGGCATTGAAGGCCTCGGTCAGGCCGAGGATAGGATCTCGCGGCGCCATTTCCACGGCGGAAAACATCGACGGGGTCATCGCGGTCGGAACTCTTCGGAGAGGGGTGTCGAGAATGCGCGCGGCTCGGTGCGCTGCAACATGAGGCGCGTGCAATGCTGGATTTTTGGCAAGGCGAAGGCGATAATGCCGGCTTGGCCACCGACACCCCGCACCTTGGTGCAGGTGGATTTTCGCGGTGTTCGCGCCCGCCTCGTCGAACCGGAGAAACCGGCCCGCGGCGCGTTGTGCGATGCAGCGAAAAACCGCCTTGCCGGCTACGCGCGGCGTTGGGGCACAACCCTGAAAAGCAGTTTAGCACGCAGCCGATCCGCGACGATCCGGACCTTTTGCCCATGACCGAGCCCGCGCCCACGCCGGCGCTGCTGCGCTTTCCCGGCAGCCCATTCCAGCTGTACGAGCCGTTTGCGCCCGCCGGCGACCAGCCGGAGGCGATCGAGCGGCTGGTGGAGGGCGTTCGCGACGGGCTGAGCTTCCAGACGCTGCTCGGCGTCACCGGTTCGGGCAAGACCTACACGATGGCCAACGTGATCGCCCGACTGGGTCGGCCGGCGCTCGTGCTCGCGCCGAACAAGACGCTGGCCGCGCAGCTGTACGGCGAGATGCGCGAGTTCTTCCCGAACAACGCGGTCGAATATTTCGTCTCGTACTACGACTACTACCAGCCCGAGGCCTACGTTCCGCAGCGCGACCTGTACATCGAGAAGGACTCGTCGATCAACGAGCACATCGAGCAGATGCGCCTGAGCGCGACGAAGTCGCTGCTCGAGCGCCGCGATACCGTGATCGTCGCGACCGTCTCGTGCATCTACGGGATCGGCAATCCGCGCGATTACCACGAGATGATCCTCGTGCTGCGCGCGCGCGACCGCCTGTCGCAGCGAGACGTGCTGCAGCGGCTGGTCGCGATGCAGTACAAGCGAAGCGAGACCGATTTTGCCCGCGGCACCTTTCGCGTGCGCGGCGACACGATCGACATCTTCCCGGCCGAGCATGCCGAGCTCGCGGTACGCGTGGAACTGTTCGACGACGAGATCGACAACATCCAGCTCTTCGATCCGCTCACCGGGCGCGTGCGCCAGAAGATCCCGCGCTTCACCGTCTATCCGTCGTCGCACTACGTGACGCCGCGCGCGACGGTGCTGCGGGCGCTCGAGACGATCCGCGCAGAGCTCGCCGAGCGCCTGCAGTTCTTCCACGAGCAGGGCAAGCTGGTCGAGGCGCAGCGCCTCGAGCAGCGAACCCGCTTCGACATGGAGATGCTGCAGGAGCTGGGCTTCTGCAAGGGGATCGAGAACTACACGCGGCACCTGTCGGGCGCGCGTCCGGGTGATCCGCCGCCCACGCTCATCGACTATCTGCCGTCCGACTCGCTGATGTTCATCGACGAGAGCCACGTCACGATCGGCCAGCTCGGCGGCATGTTCCGCGGCGACCGCTCGCGCAAGGAGACGCTCGTCGAATACGGGTTTCGGCTGCCCTCGGCGCTCGACAACCGGCCGCTGCAGTTCGAGGAGTTCGAACGCAAGATCGGCCAGTGCGTTTTCGTTTCGGCCACTCCCGCCGTCTACGAGAGCACGCACGCGGGCCAGGTCGTCGAGCAGGTCGTGCGTCCTACCGGACTCGTCGACCCGCAGGTGATCGTTCGTCCGGCGGCCACGCAGGTCGACGACCTGCTCTCGGAGATCAACGACCGCGTGGCGGCGAACGACCGCGTGCTCGTCACGACGCTCACCAAGCGCATGGCCGAGGAGCTCACCGACTACCTGGCCGAGAACGGCGTGCGCGTGCGCTACCTGCACTCCGACATCGACACCGTCGAGCGCGTCGAGATCATCCGCGACCTGCGCCTGGGCGCCTTCGACGTGCTGGTCGGCATCAACCTGCTGCGCGAAGGACTCGACATTCCCGAGGTGTCGCTGGTGGCGATCCTCGACGCCGACAAGGAAGGCTTCCTGCGCAGCGAGCGCAGTCTGATCCAGACCATCGGGCGCGCTGCGCGCAACCTGAACGGCTCGGCGATCCTGTACGCCGATCGCATCACCGATTCGATGCGGCGCGCGATCGACGAGACCGAACGGCGGCGAACGAAGCAGATGGCATTCAACGCCAGCCGCGGCATCGTGCCGCGAGGCGTTCGCAAGCAGGTGCGCGAGATGATCGACGGCGTCTACGACGCGACGCAGTCGCGGATCGAATTGCGCGCCGCCGAGGAGCAATCGAGATACGAGGCGCTCGGCGAGAAGGGCCTGGCACGCGAGATCCGCCGACTCGAGAAGGCGATGCTGCAACACGCGCAGAACCTCGAGTTCGAGAAGGCCGCGCAGGTGCGCGACCAGCTCGCCGCGCTCAAGCACAGATTCTTCGGCTCGGACGGGGGCAGCAATGTGGTTCCGTTCGTTGCAGATCCGGCTCCGACGCACGCTGGGGCTGCGACGCGGCGCAGGAGCGCCTGAACAGATTTCTTCGACTCACGCGGATACGGATACGAAAATGGCAAAGAGAGAACCGGTATCGCTCGCGATGAACACGCGCGTCTTGTTCGTCTGCATGGGCAACATCTGCCGCTCGCCGATGGCCGAGGGCGTGTTCCGGCACCTGGTGCGCCAGGCCGGGCTCGACGACGTCGTGCGGGTCGCGTCGGCCGGAACGCACGCCTTCCATCTGGGCGAGGCACCCGACCGGCGCGCGCAGGCGGTCGCGTCGCGGCGCGGCTACGAAATCGCCGACCTGCGCGCCACGCGCGTGCGGGAAAAAGATTTCGACGACTACGACCTCGTCCTCGCCATGGACTGGGACAACCTCTCGGCCTTGCAGCAAATGGCTCCGAAAGCCGCGCACCACAAGCTGCAGCTGCTGATGCGCTTCGCCACCGAGCACGAGACGGCGACGATCCCCGACCCGTACTACGGGAACGTCCAGGGCTTCGACCAGACGCTCGACTACATCGAGGATGCCTGCAACGGGCTGCTCGAACTGGCGAAGCGGCGCGCGACGCAGGTGGCGGCGGCCTGAAGGAGCTGCGTCGGCACGTCGCCGGCGCGCAAGCAGGAACCGGCGGGGCCGCGACGCGGCCCCGCGTCGCGTTCACTCGAGCCTGCCGTCGGCCTCGACGTGGATGGCGGTCGCCGTCGGGCTCGCGTCGAACACCATCGCGGCCGGCCATGCAGGCCATTGAGGCACTGCCGGATTGTTCGGATCGCCGTTGCGCGCGAACGCCGCGATGCTCTGCATCATCGCCTCCGACAGCGCCAGTCGCCCGGGCTCGTTCGCCCTGCTGTTGGCGGCATTGGAGAAGGGCGAAGGCCCGAAGTTGCCGAACAGGAAGGGCAGGTCGAAGGCGTGCGCGGCGCCGTATACGTCGTTCCACGGCGCCGGCTCTTCGTCCCAGTCGAAGCGATAGAACCAGACGTTCGACTGGCGTGACTTCAGCGCGTCGAGCACGTCGATGCGGTTGACCGTCATGAAGACGTCGTCGAGCAGCTCGGCGCGCGCCGTCCATCCGGTTCCGGGCGCATCGACCGGCAGATAGGCGGCATTGATGATGTCCGCATCCGTGAGCTGCGGCGCGGCGTTCGGGTCGTAGCCGGCCATCATCCGGAAGCGGGTGGCGTCGTCGACGATGAAGCCGGGCGGGCTGCCCTTCGGCGGCAGCAGCGTCAGGAATGGCGCAAACAGCTTGCCCTCGTCGCGCGTGTTGCCGGCGAGCACGGGAATCGCCCGATACTGCCCCGCACGGATCGCCGCGATCGGGTCGGCCGGCAGCACGTTGCCGTCTGGAATCGGGCCGGAGCCGGAGAGGCCTTTCGGCGCGAGCTTCGCGAGCACGGTGGAGAGGATCGCCGAGGCGCTCTTCGAGCGCAGGTACTCGGCGACCTGCGCATCGGTCATCCCGGCGACGAGCGCCTGGGCGGCGCTCGCGTCGGCCGCACGGCCGTCGGCGATCATCAGCTCGTACAGCAGCTGCTCGCCCTGGGTTCGGTAGACCGAAGCCGGGCTGATGATCGGGATCGAGCCGGCAGGCAGCGTCGCGGCCGTCGAGATGCCGCCGCTGATCGGTATCGCCCGGTGGAACAGCGCGTCGGCCAGCGGCGAAGTCATCAGCGCCCAGACGTCGATCGCGCCGGCCGACTGGCCCATCAGCGTGACCTTCGAAGGATCGCCGCCGAAGCGCTCGATGTTGCGCTGGACGAACTTCAGCGCCTGTGCGATGTCGAGCAGCGCGAAGTTGCCCGAGTCGCCGAGCGCGTCGCCGGTCTTCAGCTGCTCCAGCGCGAAGAAGCCGAGCACGCCGACGCGGTAGTTCATCGCATGCCGGCGTGCGGCAGAAGCCCTTCGGCGCGCAGGGTTCTCGCGCTAGGGATTTCCCTGGCGGGAACAAGGAATGCTACGAGTGCCCGTCACCTCCTTTCCCGGTGTTGCAGTATGGCCTTTCGATGGGGACAGCCCTTCCGGAGGCGCTCGCATTTCAGGTCCGAGGTGATCGGCGACAGGAAAGAAAGGGAAAACCGGAAATCGTTTCCGGTTTCCGGAAAGATTTCCCTGCGCCGAAGTAGACAATTCGCAATATCAGACTAAACTTGTCCACTACTCGGAGCTCTCCCATGCGACTCACTACGAAAGGACGCTTTGCGGTCACGGCGATGATCGATCTGGCGATGCGACAGCATCAGGGCCCGGTGACGCTCGCCGGAATCAGCCAGCGCCAGAAGATCTCGTTGTCGTATCTCGAGCAGCTGTTCGGCAAGCTGCGGCGTCACGAACTGGTGGAGAGCACCCGGGGGCCCGGCGGCGGCTATACGCTGGCCCGTCCGATGAAGGACGTCACCGTCGCCGACATGGTCTTCGCCGTCGACGAGCCGCTCGACTCGACGCAGTGCGGTGGCCAGGAGAATTGCCAGGACGAAGGCGGGCCGTGCATGACGCACGAGCTGTGGACCAACCTGAACAAGCGGATGATCGAGTTCCTCGACTCGGTTTCGCTTGCCGATCTCGTCGAGCAGCAGAAGGGCCGCGAGACCAAGGCGCATCCGAGGGAGATCTCGGTGCTGAAGGAGCATCGCGCAGCGCTCGAGTACCCGACCTCGACGCTGCAGCCGATCAAGCTGGAGAAGGGTCGCATCACTACGCTCTGAACGTGCCGGCTCCGACGCGCGACCGGAAAAGTCGCGCGCCGGCCGCGCCGCGGTTCGCGGCGGCAAGGCACGCGCTCGGGCGACTGGGGAGTCCAATGGGAGAACCGACCAAGGGTGTTCGTCTGACCGAAGCGGCCGCGCGGCACGTCGCGCGCTCGCTCGAGCGACGCGGCAAGGGCGTGGGCCTGCGCGTCGGCGTGAAGGCTTCGGGCTGCTCGGGGCTGTCGTATCAGCTCGAGTTCGCCGACGAGCGCCGTGCCGACGACGTCGAGTGCGAGTCGAACGGCGTACGCGTGCTGATCGATCCGAAGAGCCTGCCGTATCTCGAGGGCATCGAACTCGACTTCGTGCGCGAAGGCCTGAACGAAGGCTTCAAGTTCAACAATCCGAACGTGAAGGCCACCTGCGGCTGCGGCGAGTCGTTCGCCGCCTGATCGGCCGCTGCGAGCTGCTCGTTTCGCGACCGCCCGCGGCTGCTGCGGTCGACCCGCCGGCGCCCGAACGCTTCACGCCGGCGGAAGGCCGCGACGCGCCATTGCGGTGAGCGCGACGATCGCGCCGAACGCGCCGAGCGCGAGCACGCCGAGCAGCGCGAGTCCGGCGGTCGAGCCCCGCGATTCGAGCAGCGCCGAGAACAGCACCGGCGCGGCGGCTGCGGCGACGAATCCCGGGCCGGCAATGCGGCCGAGCCGTTCGGCGTAGCCTTCGCTACCGAATACGGCCAGCGGCAGCGCGCCGCGCACGATCGTCATCAGGCCGTTCGCACAGCCGTAGAGCAGCACGAAGACGGCCGCGCTCGCCGCGCTGGCCGGCAGGGCCAGCGCCGCGACGAACGCCGAAGGCAGCAGCGCCACCGACGGCACCGCGACGGCGACGGCCGACAGTCGCCGCTGCATCGTCATCTCGGCGACTCGCGCAATCACCTGGGCCACGCCCATCAGCGACGCGGCAGACACGGCGACCGCGGTGCCGAAGCCGAAGCCGCCGAGCAGCGCGACGAGGTGCGCCGCCATCGCCGATTGCACGAAGGCGTGCAGCGCGAAGGCGAGCGCTGCCAGCCGAAGTGCCGCGCGCGCGCGGGGCGTTTCCACGATCGGCGACGTCGCGGCGGCGTCGCGTGCCGCACCGCGCATCCGGCGCGTGCCGGCGAACTGCGCATGCAGCAGTGCGCAGGGCACGACGTTGAGCAGCGCATACACCTGCAGCGTCGCGCGCCATCCGAACGAGGCGTCGAGCCAGCCGCCGAGCGGCCAGAACACGGTCGACGCGAGTCCGCCGAACAGCGTGAGCAGCGAGATCGCGCGGCGCGCCTGCGTGCCGGCAAGCGCGGCCATCGCGGCAAAGGCGCCGTCGTAGAGAATCGAGCGCATCGCCAGCCCGATCAGCGTCCAGCTGCCGAACAGCAGCGGCGCGCCGCGCGCGAACGACATCAGCAGCAGCCCGATGGCGACCAGCAGCGACGCGAGCGTCATCACGAGGCGGGCGCCGTGCCGATCCATCAGGCGGCCGCTCGCGCGCGCGCTCGCGCCGGCCACCAGCAGGCCCCAGGAGAACGCGCCGAGCACGAGCGTGGGACTGGCGCCGACGCCGTCGGCGATCGAACCGGCGAGGATCGCCGGCAGGTAGTGCGTCGTGCCCCAGCCGACGATCTGCGTCACGCCGAGCGCGGCGATCGCGGTGCCGACCGCGGGCACGGTCACGGCGGGCCGAGCGGGCGAACGCTCAGTCTTCGCGCTTGAGCGCGGGAAACAGCACGACGTCGCGGATGCTGGCGCTGTCGGTCAGCAGCATCATCAGCCGATCGATGCCGACGCCGCAGCCGCCGGTGGGCGGCATCGCGTATTCGAGTGCGCGGATGTAGTCGGCGTCGAAGTACATCGCTTCGTCGTTGCCGGCGTCCTTCGAGGCGACCTGCGCGAGGAAGCGCGAGGCCTGGTCCTCGGGGTCGTTCAGCTCGGAAAAACCGTTGGCGATCTCGCGCCCGGTGACGAACAGCTCGAAGCGCTCGGCGATGCCCGGACGCGTGTCGGAGCCGCGCGCGAGCGGCGAGACCTCGACCGGGTAGTCGACGACGAAGGTCGGCTCCCACAGATGATGCTCGGCGACCTCGTCGAAGAGCGCGAGCTGCAACGCGCCGAGCCCGGCCGCCTTCAGCGCCGGCGCCTCGACGTCCTCGCCGAGCCGCGCGAGTTCCGCGCGCAGGAAGCCTTCGTCGTCGATCTGCGTCGCGCTGTACCCGGGCGCGTATCGCGCGATGGCCTCGGTGATCGTCATCCGGGCGAAGGGCCTGCCCAGATCGATGCTGCGTCCCTGGTACGAGACGGTCGTCGAGCCGGTGGCAGCGCGCGCAGCCTCGCGCAGCAGTTCCTCGGTGAACGGCATCAGCCAGCGGTAGTCGGTGTAGGCCGCGTAGAACTCGAGCATCGTGAACTCGGGGTTGTGGCGCGGACTGATGCCTTCGTTGCGGAAGTTGCGGTTGATCTCGTAGACGCGCTCGAAGCCGCCCACGATCAGTCGCTTCAGGTACAGCTCGGGCGCGACGCGCAGGAACATCTGCTGGTCGAGGGCATTGTGGTACGTGACGAAGGGCCGCGCCGCTGCGCCGCCCGGAATCGGGTGCAGCATCGGCGTCTCGACCTCGAGGAAGTCGTTGCCGTCCATGAAGCGGCGGATCGCCGCGATCGTGCGGCTGCGCGCCACGAAGGTGTCGCGCGTTTCGCCGGTGACGATGAGGTCGACGTAGCGCTGGCGGTAGCGCAGTTCCTGGTCGGCGATGCCGTGGAACTTGTCGGGCAGCGGACGCAGCGACTTGGCGAGCAGGCGGATCTCGCGGCAGTTCACCGTGAGCTCGCCCTTCATCGTGCGGAACAGCACGCCGCGGCAGCCGACGATGTCGCCGAGGTCCCAATGCTTGAACGCCGCGTGCAGGTCGGAGCCGACGCCCTGGTCGTTCAGGTACAGCTGGATGCGGCCGCTGGCGTCCTGGATGGTGGCGAAACTCGCCTTGCCCTGCACGCGCCGCAGCACGATGCGCCCGGCGAGCGTGACCTCGACGTTTTCGCGCTCGAGCTGCTCGCGCGTCTTGAAGCCGTAGTGCTCGGCGAGCGCGCCGGCGCGGTGCGCGGGAACGAAGTCGTTCGGGAACGCGACGCCTTCGTTGCGCAGTCGGGCGAGCTTGGCCCGGCGCTCGGCGACGATCGTGTTCTCGCTTCGCGCACGGATTTCCTCGATCGACGCAGCCGCATCGTGCCCGCTGGCGCGTTCGTTCACCGGTCAGACTCCCTGTTTGAGGCTCGCGGCGATGAATTCGTCGAGATCGCCGTCGAGCACCGAGCGCGTGTCGCTCTCCTCGACGCCGGTGCGCAGATCCTTGATGCGCGAGTTGTCGAGCACGTACGAGCGGATCTGGTGGCCCCAGCCGATGTCGGTCTTGCCCGCCTCGACCTTGTCCTGCTCGGCCTGGCGCCGGCGCAGTTCGAGTTCGTACAGCCGCGCGCGCAACATGTCCATCGCTTCGTCGCGGTTGCGGTGCTGCGAGCGGTCGTTCTGGCACTGCACGACGATGCCGGTGGGGTTGTGCGTGATGCGCACCGCCGACTCGGTCTTGTTCACGTGCTGTCCGCCCGCGCCGGAGGCGCGGTAGACGTCGATGCGCAGGTCGGCCGGGTTGATGTCGACGGCGATCGAGTCGTCGACTTTCGGGTACACGAACACCGACGCGAACGACGTGTGCCGCCCGCCGCTGGAGTCGAACGGCGACTTGCGCACGAGCCGGTGGATGCCGGTTTCCGTGCGCAGGTACCCGTAGGCGTATTCGCCGTCGACGCGGATCGTCGCGCCCTTGATCCCCGCGACGTCGCCCGGCGACTCCTCGAGCACTTCGGTGCCGAAGCCCTTGCGTTCGCAGTAGCGCAGGTACTGGCGCAGCAGCATCGCCGCCCAGTCCTGCGCCTCGGTGCCGCCGGCGCCGGCCTGGATCTCGACGAAGCACGGGTTCGGATCGGCGGGGTTCGAGAACATGCGCCGGAATTCGAGGTCTTCCACCTCGGACTCGACCTCGTGCACGTCGGTTTCGACGGCAATCAGCGTCGGATCGTCGTCTTCGGCCGCGGCCATCTCGAAGAGCTCGGCCGCATCGCCCAGGCGGGCGTCGATCGATCCGAGGCGCTCGACGACGGCCTCGAGCGCTTTCTTCTCCCGCCCGAGAGCCTGCGCGTTCTGCGCGTCGTTCCAGACGTCGGGCGTTTCGAGCTCTCGCTGGACTACTTCCAGACGCGTTTTCTTCGCGTCGTAGTCAAAGATACCTCCGAAGCTCGCCCACGCGGGTGCGAAGGTCGTCGATCAGCGATTCGAGTTGGTTGCGGCGCTCGGCTTCCATGGGGTGCGACGAATTGAAGTCAACCTGACATTATAGGCGAGCAGCGGTTCGCTCGTTCTGTTCGGGCGCCTCCAGCGCTTCCACGGCCTCGATCACCAGCCGTGCCGACGCCACGCCGCGGTAGTCGTCGCGCACGAGCCGGTACGCGACGCGCGAATGCGCGGGCAGCGGTTCGGTGCGACCGAAGGCGATCGCGTCGAGCCTGCGGCCGCAGCGCGTGCGCAACTCCACGCGCAGGTGGCGTTCGGCGACCACCGCCTGGCGCCCGACGGCGAACTCGTCGTGAAAAAGCGGCGGCGGAAAGCCCTGGCCCCACACCTCGGCATCCAGCAGCGCGACCAGCGCGACGTCGATGCCGGCCGGGTCGAGCGCTCCGTCGGTGAGCAGCGACGGCGCGAAGCACGCCGGGTCGGCGAAGACCTGAACGGCGCGCTCGAAGAGCTCGGTGAACGCATCGAGTTGCTGCGCGCGGATCGTCAGCCCCGCCGCCATCGCGTGTCCGCCGAAGCGAAGCAGCATGCCTGGCGCCTTCTTGTCGATCCAGTCGAGCGCATCGCGCAGATGCAGGCCCGGAATCGAGCGTCCCGAGCCCCGCAGAACCGCCGCGTCGTTCGCCGACGGCGCCAGCGCGACGACGGGCCGATGTACGCGATCCTTCAGGCGCCCGGCGACGAGCCCGACGAGTCCCTCGTGCCATTGCTCGCGATACAGGACGAACGCGTTGCGAGGCGCGGTGCCGGCCTTCGCCGGGTCGTCGGCGTTTGCCTGCGTCGCGCCGAACGCCGGCAGCGCCTCGATGGCCGCCAGCGCCTGCGCGCGCATCGCCTGTTCGATGCCGCGTCGTTCGCGGTTCATCGCATCGAGCGCGAGCGCGAGTTCGTGGGCGCGCGCATCGTCGTCGGCCAGCAGGCACTCGATGCCCAGCGAGATGTCGGCCAGGCGCCCGGCCGCGTTGATGCGCGGCCCGAGTCCGAAACCGAGGTCGGCGCTCGTCGCGCATCGCGCATCGCGCCCGGCGACCTGCAGCAGCGCGCGCACGCCGGCGTGCGCGCGTCCGGCGCGGATGCGCTGCAGCCCCGCGGCCACCAGGCGGCGATTGTTGTCGTCGAGCGCGACCAGGTCGGCGACGGTGCCGATCGCGACCAGGTCGAGCAGCGACTGCAGCGGCGCGCGCGCGGCCGGCGATTGCGGGTCGCGCGCGCGCAGCTCGGCTCGCAACGCGAGCAGGAGATAGAAGGCGACGCCCACGCCGGCGAGGTTGCGGCTGCCGAAGCCGCATCCCGGCTGGTTCGGGTTCACGATCGCGTCGGCCGCCGGCAGCTGTCCGCCGGGCAGATGGTGGTCGGTGACGATGACGCGCATGCCGAGCGCGCGTGCCGCCCGCACGCCGTCGACACTGGCCACGCCGTTGTCGACCGTGATCAGCCAGTCGGGGCGGCCCAGGCGCGGGTGCGCCGCCGCGAGCTCGGCGATCGGCGCCGAAAGCCCGTAGCCATGCTCGAAGCGGTTCGGCACCAGGTAGTCGACGCACCCGGTCCGCGCACCGAGCAGTCGCAATCCGCGCACGGCCACCGCGCATGCCGTCGCACCGTCGCAGTCGTAGTCGGCGACGACGCACAGACGTTCGCCGGCGGCGATCGCGTCGGCGAGCAGCCGGGCTGCTTCGCCGATGCCCTTCATCGGCTGCGGCGGCAGCAGCTTCGCGAGATCGCGCGACAGCGATGCCGCGTCGGCGATGCCGCGAGCGGCGTACAGGCGCGCGAGCACCGGCGCGATCCCCGCGTCGAGCAGCCTTTGCTGCGCCTCGGGCGGAGTTTCGCGCGCGACGATGCGCGAGGGCGGTGCTTCGCTCACGGCTCGCGCTCGAGCAGCGCTTCGCGTGCCAGCTTGCGCCAGGGCTTGAAGCGGTCGGCCGGCGCGAAGGCCAGTTCGAGGCAATCGCGTTCGCCGGTCAGCACGAAGCGCAGCGAGCCGATCTCCTTCGGGCCCCGCTCGAACCAGCGATCGAAGGCGAGCCATGCTTCGTTCCACGCATCGGCGTCGCCCTCTGCGAGCGGATCCTTCCAGAAGCCCGCGTCGACGAGCGTGCGATCGGCAAGCGGCGCGCCGCTATCGAAGTCGACGACCTGCGAGCCCGCGCGCCGTGCGAGCCCCGCCACCGCCGGGTCGTCGGTGCGCACCGATTCGAAGGCGCGCCTGCCCGCGGCACCGGCGCGACCCTCGAGCCACAGGCCGCTGATCGGCAGCCGGCCTTCCTGCGCGCGGCGCTCGTTGAGCGGATGCTCGAACCACGCCATCTGCACCAGGTTTTCGAAGGCGCGCCAGCGCGACGCCGCGTCGCCCTGCGGCTGCCAGGCCGATACGTTGCGCCCGCTCGCCACGCGTGCGCTCGGCGCGCGCAACGCGGCGAACGCTGCCAGCGTGGCGCGCGCTGTATCGTTGCGGGCCGCCAGTTGCCAGGCGTCGGCGCGCACCGGAACGAGTTCGAGACCGTCGTCGGCAAGCCAGCGGTTCGCCGCGTCGGCCAGTGCATGCGCTTCGTCGGCATCGGGGGCCGAACGCGAGGCGGGCGCCAGCACCAGGTTGTCCAGGCCGAGATGCAGATGCACCGGGCGAACGACGAGCGGCGCATCGCCGTCGGCCGCGTCGAACGCGAGGGTGCAGCCGGCCAGCGTGCCGTCGAGCGCGAAACGCTCGCGCAGCCATCGTTCGTCGGGCAATTCGGCCGGTGCGGCGTCGTCGATGCGTGCGCGAGCGACGATGCGAGCGCGTCGCAGGCGCCGCGCAAAGGTCGATCCGACGGGAAGGGCGCTGACGTGCGACGCTGCCGCGTCGCGGATGCGGTCGCGCAATTGCGTCGCAGCCAGCGCCGAGGGCGATGCGCCGCCCGGCTCGGCTTCCAGCGACGCGCGCTGCGCGCCCGCGGGCGCCAGTGCGCCGGCGCACAGGATCGTGAGGGTCACCGCCGGATTCTATGGCAAACTTCCGCGGCCGCCGAACCCCACGGAAGCGCCGCCGCGGCCGAACCGTCGACGGAGCCGATCGCTGCCTTTGCGTCGTCGCCGCGAGCCGCCTTTCCGCCTCTTTCACCGCGGCGCCTGCGCCGAATGTCCCTGCCATACGAACTCTTCATCGGGCTGCGTTACACCCGCGCGAGCCGTCGGGCGGGGCGGCGCAACGGCTTCATCTCGTTCATCTCCGCGTTGTCGATCGCCGGCATCGCGCTCGGCGTGGCCGCGCTGATCATCGTGCTGTCGGTGATGAACGGCTTCCAGAAGGAAGTGCGCGACCGCATGCTGTCGGTGCTCGCGCACGTCGAGATCTTCGCCGCCGGAGAGCCGATGCTCGACTGGCGTTCGGTGCTCGGTCAGGCCGAGCGCAATCCGCGCGTCGTCGCCGGTGCGCCTTACGTCTCCGGGCAGGCGATGCTCACGCACGACGACAGCGTGCGCGGCGTACTCGTGCGCGGCATCGATCCGGCGATCGAGCCGCACGTGGCCGATTTCGCGAAGCACATGCTGCGCGGAAACCTCGACGCATTGCAGCCGGGCTCCTTCGGCGTGGCGGTCGGGCGCGAACTGGCGAAGCAGCTGCTGCTCGAACCGGGATCGAAGATCACGCTGATCGCGCCGCAGGGCACGGCAACGCCGGCCGGGCTCGTTCCGCGCCTGCGCCAGCTCACCGTCGTCGCCGTCTTCGCCTCCGGCCACTACGAGTACGACACCAGCCTGCTGCTGATGAACCTCGAAGATGCGGCGAAGCTCTTTCGCGTGCAGGGCGTCACCGGCATCCGGTTGAAGACGACCGACATGCTCGAGGCGCCGCAGATCGCCGCCGAACTGGCGTCGTCGCTCGGCGCCGACGTCTATGTGCGCGACTGGTCCTCGGAGAACCGGAACTGGTTCGCCGCGGTGCAGATCGAGAAGCGCATGATGTTCATCATCCTCACGCTGATCATGGCGGTGGCGGCATTCAATCTCGTCTCGATGCTGGTGATGACGGTCACCGACAAGCAGTCCGACATCGCCATCCTGCGCACGCTCGGCGCCACGCCGAAGAGCGTGATGCGCATCTTCGTGGTGCAGGGAGCCTCGGTCGGCCTGCTCGGCACGCTGATCGGCGTCGTCTTCGGCGTGGTCGTCGCGCTGAACATCGGCGGCGTCGTCGGCTTCTTCGAGAGCCTGTTCGGCTTCCAGGTGCTGCCGAAGGGAATCTATTTCATCGACCATCTGCCCAGCGATCTGCGCTGGCACGACGTGGCGACGATCGGGCTGACCGCCTGCGTGCTCGCGTTCGCCTCTACGCTGTACCCGAGCTGGCGCGCCTCCCGCGTGCGGCCGGCCGCGGCGCTGCGCTACGAATGACGACGCCCGCCGAGCCGGTCGTGCGCGCGCGTGACGTGCACAAGGTCTACGGGCACGGCGATCTCGTCGTCCCGGTGCTCAACGGGGTCGATTTCGCCGCGTATCCCGGCGAGCGGGTCGCGATCATCGGTGCCTCGGGATCGGGCAAGAGCACGCTGCTGCACCTGCTCGGCGGGCTCGACAGCTGCACGTCGGGCGCGGTGTATTGGGCGGGCGAGCCGATCGGTGCGCTGTCGCAGGCCGAACTCGGCGCGCGGCGCAATCGGTTGCTCGGCTTCGTCTACCAGTTCCATCACCTGCTGGCCGAGTTCAGCGCACTCGAAAACGTCGCGATGCCGCTGCGCGTGCGCCGCCTCGCGCCGGCCGCCGCGAACCGCGAGGCGGCGACGATGCTCGCCCGCGTCGGCTTGGCTGCGCGCATCGATCATCGGCCGGGCGAGCTGTCGGGCGGCGAGCGCCAGCGCGTGGCGCTCGCGCGTGCGCTGGTCACGCAGCCGCGCTGCGTGCTGGCCGACGAGCCCACCGGCAATCTCGACAGCCAGACGGCGCGCCAGGTCTACTCGCTGATCGAGACGCTGTCGCGCGAACTGGGCATCGCCTTCGTCGTCGTCACGCACGACCTGGACCTGGCCTCGCGCGCCGATCGCACGCTGCAGTTGCGCGACGGTCGCTTCGTGGCGGACGCCCCCGCACCGCGCGCCGACTCGTTTGCCGCGCGCGCCGCGCGCTGAGCTCGCATGAGCGCCCCGGGCATCGCGGTGGCGGCAATCGAACGCGACGTCGCTCGGGCACGGCGCCGGCCGGACCGACGGCGATGCTGATCGACACGCACTGCCATCTCGATGCGGCCGAGTTCGACGCGGACCGCAACGCGGTGCTCGCGCGCGCTTTTGCCGCCGGCGTCGCCGCGATCGTCGTGCCGGCGATCACGCGCTCGAACTTCGATGCGGTGCGCGCTCTGGCCGGCGTCGATGCGCGCATCGTCTATGCGCTGGGCATTCATCCGCTCTTCGTCGGGCAGGCGCGCGACGAAGACCTCGTGCATCTGCGCGAGCGCGTCGCCGCGTCGATCGGCGATGCGCGCCTGGTCGCGATCGGCGAGATCGGACTGGACTTCTTCGTCGAAGGGGTCGATCGCTCCCGGCAGCAGCACTTTCTCGGCGAGCAATTGCGCATCGCGCGCGACTTCGAACTGCCGGTCGTGCTGCACGTGCGCCGCGCGCACGACCTCGTGCTCGCGCAGTTGCGTCGCGTGCGACCGTTGACCGGAATCGCGCACGCGTTCAACGCGAGCGTGCAGCAGGCGCGGCAGTTTCTCGATCTCGGCTTCGCGCTGGGCTTCGGCGGCGCGATGACCTACGACCGCGCATTGCGCATCCGTCGCCTCGCCGCCGAGTTGCCGTCGCATGCGCACGTGCTCGAGACCGACGCGCCCGACATTCCACCGGAATGGATCGCGCACGAGCGCAACGAGCCGGCCGAGATCGCGCGCATCGCCGACGCGTTCGCGCAGTTGCGCCGGATCGCCCGCCCGCAGGCGATCGCGCAGACCGCCGGCAATGCGCTGCGGGTCCTGCCGCGGCTTGCCGCCGCACTGGCCGACGTGAAGCGACCGGCGTAGGCGATCGGGTCGATGTCGCGGGCGCGGGCGCGCGCCTAGCATCGTGCGATGCGCCTTTTCGGTTCGCGTCGTGCTGCGTCGTCCCTGCCTGCGGCAAGGACGATTCGCGCGCCCCGCGCGCAGGCGATTTTTCCGGCCGTCCCGCTGCCGGCGGCGATCGTCGTCGCCGCGCTCGTCGTCCACCGCCTGCCCGCGCTGCCGCCGCGCGAGCTCGCGCTCGCGCTGCTTGCCGCAGGGCTCGTCGCCGCGATCGCGCTGCCGGCGGCACGTGGCGGCCTGCGCTGGCTGGCCGTACTGCTCGCCGCCGCCGGCGCGACGATCGTCGCCGCCGACGCGGCCTTGTCCGAACGCATCGGTCCCGGCCAGGAAGGCCGCGACTTCGTCGTCCTCGGTCGCGTCGCGTCGATGCCGCTGGTTGCCGAACGCGCCACGCGCTTCGTCTTCGACATCGACGAATGCGTCGACGGCGCCGCCGAGTGCCCGCGCGGCGCGCGCGTGCGGCTGGGCTGGTACGCGTTCGACGCGCGCTCGCGGCCGATGCCGGTGCAGCCGGGCGAACGCTGGCGCTTCACGATCCGCCTGAAGCGCGTACATGCGCTGCACAACCCGAATGCCTTCGACGCCGAACTGCGGTCGCTCGAGGAGGGCATCGCCGCCAACGGCACCGTGCGCGGTGCGCGCAAGGGCGCGATTCCGAACGAACGGCTCGAAGGAATCGCCTGGAGCGTGCCGATCGCCTTCGAACGAGCGCGCCTGCACTTGCGCGAAACGATGCGCGCGGCGCTCGCCGGTGCGCGGCCGGAGGCAGCCGACGTGCTCGTCGCGTTGGTCGTTGGCGACCAGGCGGCGATCGGCGCGCGCTGGTGGGATGCGTTCAACCGAACCGGCATCGGTCACCTGATGTCGATCTCCGGGCTGCACATCACGATGCTCGCCGGCCTGGCGGTCGCCACGGCGCGCCGGCTGCTGCGCACCCGTGCGGCGGCCGCCAGCG
>JACDJA010000262.1_pt1 | contig 66718 bp, 56 predicted proteins | sample 7449241 | NCBI WGS metagenome assembly JACDJA01 (sample SAMN14253289, study PRJNA609438) | sludge metagenome | isolation source: initial anaerobic sludge | collected 2018-12-20 | reverse complement strand
TCCCGGACCATGGTAGGGGTCTTGTCCCAGTATCACTGCCTTTACATTGGTGAAAGGGGTGAGGTTAAACGCGTTGAAAATGAAGCGTCCGGGTGGGTAAACGGTGTAATTGGTTTTTTCGGAAAGCAAAAACGCTTTGAGATCAGAGAAATAAGGCTTTGAAAACTCCTCTTCGAGAGCCTCCTTCCAACTCTCCTCTATATCAGGATTTATTTGAGCCATAAAGTGATAGTTGATTAATTCAAGCGACTGAGGTTGAAAAACGAAAATAAGATTTTCGTTTTGGCATTGATACATTCCTTAGCCACATTATTCATTTAGGGGTACAAAAGTTTGTGCAAGGGGCTGCCGGGTAACTACTATATTTATCAGGTTCATGTAAAAGTACAAAAAACCCCGAACATAGAGATGTTCAGGGTTTTAAATTAAAAGCTACAAATTAAAGAACAGTATTATCAGGCTTTAAGCCTGGCGGCCACTTCATCCCAATTTATTACATTCCAGAATGCCTCGACGTACTCGGGCCGGCGGTTCTGGTATTTCAGATAGTAGGCATGCTCCCATACATCGAGTCCTAAGATGGGCGTTCCTTTTACCTCGGAGAGGTCCATGAGGGGATTGTCCTGATTGGGAGAAGAAGTTACCACCAGCTTGCCGCCATCCTGCTTAACCAGCCATGCCCATCCCGACCCAAAACGGGTGGCCGCAGCCTTATTGAATTTCTCTTTAAACTGGTCAAATGAGCCAAAGTTTTTATCAATGGCTTGTATAAGCTCGCCTTTTGGCTTTCCACCACCTTTGGGACCCATTACTTTCCAAAACAGGCTGTGGTTGTAAAAGCCGCCGCCATTGTTTCGTACAGCTGCCGGATGTTTAGATATTGATGCCAATATCTGTTCAATGGATTTGCCGGCAAGATCGGTACCCTCAATGGCTGCATTTAAGTTGTTGGTGTAGCCCGCATGGTGCTTGGTGTAGTGAATTTCCATGGTGCGCGCATCAATATTTGGTTCCAGCGCATCGTAAGCATAGTCTAATTTTGGGAGTTCAAATGCCATAGTTTTATATTTTATTTGTTTTACAATAGGTTGAGAATTCAGAGAAGAAATTATTAAGGTTGTTCTCCGAAAGTCGGTTTCTATAATAAACAGATTAGTGGTCTCTTTGTTTAATTCTGCCCGTTAATGTTTTATAAAAAGGGCAGTGATCTACCGGAGCTCACTGGCTTAATTCTTTTTTAGATTGAAAACAAATTAGATCCAGAAGTCTCTTTTATATTATTTTTTCAATATCTTTCAGTTCTAAAAATATGACCGTTTATTAGGTAGTAATTATAAGTTCCATATAGTCTTTAATCTAAATTAATTGTTATGAAGGAATCAGATTTACCACCTGACGAACTCTCTTCCTGGTGGAGAAGAGGTGTATTTATTATCCTTTTGATTGAATTTGCAGTCCTAATCTGGATAACCACAGGAACCTATTTTAGAGATGTAGGACCTCCGGTACCGGCTAAAGTGGAAGATACCAATGGCCGGGTTATTTTCACAGGAGAAGATATTGTGGCCGGCCAGGAGCTTTTTTTAAAAAGAGCGCTTATGAACAATGGTTCTGTATGGGGACATGGCGCCTACATAGGACCAGACTTTTCAGCACAATACCTCCATCATTTGGCACTTGCAACCCGCAAGTTTCTTTCTGCTGAGGTTTACGATAAACCCTGGGATGATATAAGTGAAACGCAAAGGGAGTCGCTTCAAAAAGCCACTCTGGATTTTTTATCCGAAAACAGGTATAAAAAAGAGTCGGAGGTACTGGTTTTCACTGAACCCGAAATTGAGTCGTTCCACGATCAGCAACAGTATTGGAAAAACTATTTTGAGACGACCGAAGTAAATAAAGGACTTTCGGTAACCCTGATTAAAAATCCCGAAGAGTTTCGACAACTCGTCTCTTTCTTCGGCTGGGCCGCCTGGGCTTCCACAGCACATGTTCCGGGCAAAGACTATTCCTATACCAACAATTTTCCTTATGAACCGATTATTGGGAACGGCCCTTCCACAGCAGCCATTTTATGGAGTGCGTTGAGTCTCATCGCATTGTTAGGCGGTATTGCCTTAATATTGCTGGCTTTTGGCGGGTTTCATTATCTTGGCTGGCGTAAACATGCCGAAATTTATCCGCCACAGATGTTGCCCGGGAAACCCACTCGGATTCAGCTGAATTCTATTAAGTTTTTTATTGCAGCTACGGCCATTTTGCTTTTGCAGGCCTTTTTTGGCGCAGCTATGGCACATTATCTGGCCGACCCGGGAAGCTTCTTTGGTATGGATTTATCAAAATGGTTCCCAACCAATGTTTTAAGGTCGTGGCATTTGCAAACAGCCATTTTATGGATTGCAACGGCTTATATGGGTGGTGGCCTCTTTCTCTCCTCTGTGTTGTCGCACAAAGAGCAACCCAAGGGGCAAATATTCCTGATTAATTTTCTTTTTGTCGCACTGGCCATCCTTGTCATAGGCAGTTTAACAGGTCAATATCTGGGTGTGGCTGATTTGATGGGAGATTTATGGTTTTGGTTGGGTAATCAGGGCTGGGAATATCTGGAAATTGGCAGAGCATGGCAGATACTTATGGCGGTTGGTCTTCTTTTATGGGCCATTATGCTATACAGAGGGGTTAAGCCCACATTTAAGATAAAAAAAGAGAAGGAGATAACGGTACTCTTTCTTCTGGCCGCATTCGCTATTCCGTTTTTTTACCTCCCCGCCTTCTTCTTTGATGGCTCAACACATTTTACTACAGTAGAAACCTGGCGTTTCTGGATCATCCATCTGTGGGTGGAAGGATTTTTCGAATTGTTTGCCACCGTGATGGTTGCCGTCATGTTTTATAAATTAGGCCTTGTTTTGCGAGTGACAGCTCTTAGGATTATATATCTGGATGCCATTCTTTTTCTGGGAGCCGGTATTCTTGGTACCGGTCATCATTGGTACTGGACGGGCCAAACAACGTTCTCCATGGCGGTATCGGCCACATTTTCAGCCCTTGAAGTGGTACCTTTAATTTTGTTGACTCTTGAGGCGGCTGATTTTGTACGGCTAATGCGGCCTAAAGATGCACCAGAAGAAAAAAAGATGCCTTTTCCGCATAAATGGACCTTCTATTTTTTAATAGCTGTGGGTGCATGGAATTTTGTGGGTGCCGGTATCTTTGGCTTTCTGATTAATTTGCCGGTGGTTAGTTACTTTCAGGCGGGAACAAATCTTACTGCCAACCACGGACATGCAGCGCTTATGGGGGTATTCGGCATGTTAGGTATGGCTTTTCTGGTGTTTGCCATCAGGCAGGTTCAGAATGATGAGGAGTGGGCAAAGATAGAGAAATGGGTGAAATGGTCCTTTTGGGGCTTGAATATAGGTCTTTTGGGGATGGTTGTTTTTCAACTCTTTCCCAGTGGGGTATTGCAAATGAAGGATGTTATCCAAAACGGATACTGGCATGCCCGCAGCATTGAGTTTACAGGCCAGGAACATATTCAGCTATTAGCGTGGCTAAGGTTGCCGGCCGATACGATTTTCATTGTGGTGGGAGTTCTGCCCATGCTTTATGCAGTAAGCCGTACCTGGTTGAACATCCGGCGGAAAAAACAGGGCATCAAAGAATAATGCTTCCTTTTTCAGAGGTGAGCCGGTGGCATTTTTAGGTTAGCCGGCTCATCTTTTTGCTTTACCAAAGAATTCCCTAAGGGCTTCTATATCTGAGTCCAGTGCTTCCTGAAGGGTGCCGGCAAAAACGATTTTGGCATCATTTAGAAAGATAATCCGGTCGGCTATACGCATTATGCTGGATACGTTGTGGGTAACCATTACCACAGTCATGCCCAGTTGTTTACGCAGGTCCAGGATGAGTTGGTCCAGATTGGCCAATGAAACGGGGTCGAGCCCCGATCCGGGTTCATCGCAGAACAACAGGGGCGGGTCCATAATGATGGCTCTGGCCAGGGCAGCCCGCTTCAGCATACCGCCACTCAGCTGGGAGGGAAAAAGGTCGTAGGCATCGCCCAGGTTCACCAGGCTTAATTTCATCCTAACCATCTCCTCTATGATGTGCGATGGCAAATTGGTATGCTGCTCCAGCGCCAGTGAAACATTTTCGGATACACTGAGAGAGTTGAGCAATGCGCCATTTTGATAAAAGACGCCCAGCTTCATATAAAACTTCAGTTGTTCATTGTCGTCCAGGGCGGTTATGTCTTTGCCAAATATGCTAACCACTCCAGGCTCTACAGGATAAAGTCCCAGAAGGTGCTTGAGGATGGTGCTCTTTCCCGATCCGCTTCCGCCCAATATCACCGTTACCTCTTCGTGATTAATGGTAAAGGATATATCTTCAAGCACCTGTCGTTCGCCAAATGCCTTGGATAGTCCAGTAACTTTTATGATTGGTTGGTTGTTCATTTTAATAAAACATCAATCCTAATATCATATCGGCAATAATCACAAGGGTGATGGCGGCCACTACCGATTTGGTGGTCACATTTCCCACATCTTCGGCTCCCTTTTGGGCGGTAAAACCCAGAAAGCTTCCCGTAATTACTATTATTAACGCGTACACCAGGCTTTTTATCAAGCCGGTAATAATATCTTTCTGATAGAGTGCTTCGGGCATACGGTTTATAAATACCTCGGGTGTGATGTCCAGGTAGCTGAAGGCAGCGGTGGCTCCCCCCACAATTCCGGCCACATTGGCCAGTATGGTAAGGAAAGGCAGAGTGATAAGGCTACCGTATATTTTGGGAACCACCAGAAAGCGCAGCGGGTTGAGGCCCATGGTTTTAAGTGCATCTATTTCGGTGGTAACCTTCATGGTGGCAATTTCGGCAGCAATGGCCGACCCGCTTCGGCCTGCAACCAAAATGGCTGTGAGCAGGGGGCCCATTTCTGCAGTCATCGCTATTACGGTAAGGTCAACGATAAATATGTTGGCGCCAAAGTTTCGCAGCTGCGAGGCCGATTGCAGAGCCAGTACCAGGCCAATAATAAAAGAGAGAGCCAACACAATAGGTACCGAATTGACGCCTATGTTAACAGCCTGATGCACAAATTCCCCTTTTCGGCGATGCTTGCTGTGAAAGAGGTCGGTGACCGACCAATAAAGTACATCGGCTATGAAGTAGGTGAACCGGATAACGTAATCGTTGAAAAACCTAACCAGCGTATCGCCTATATTAAAAAGAGCATTGGACTGTTGTGGCTTGCGCTCCTCCTGCAAATATTGTGGTTTAAAGAGTGCCAGTTTTTCTTTAATGGAATCACTGGCACCGGTTTGATCCAGGGTAATGTTGTTTTTTTTGGCTTCCTGCTGTAAATAAGAGAGCGCGATAACGCCGGCGCTGTCAATTTCTGTCAGCTCTGAAAGGTTCAGGATCATATTCGACCCCTTCTTTTTATTAAGAATAGGTTCCACCTTGTTTAGAAAATCCAGGGTGTTTTGGATGTTCAATGTCTGGTGGAGAAAGAGGGTATTATCTTTAACCTCCAGATTTACTTTTTCGGCTTCACTTGTTGTTCTCACTGTCTTGAAATTCTGTTTTCTGCTGACATTCAGGCTTTAGAATACGCGGTTTCCCGGCAATTTAGTAGACGGCGGACAGGCGGTCTCTCATCTGGTTGGTAAAGTTCAGCAATTCTTCGTAAAACATTGAGCTTATTGCTGTAGCCATCAGGTTTAAGTCTTTTTGTTTGAGTGGTGCTTCCCGGTTCACTCTGTGGTTCACCACCACCTGGTTGGTTTTATTGTTAATTAATTGGAACTGTATTTCCAGATGCGCCATAAAGTTGGATTGTGTATTATCCACCTCCAGACTAAAGATGTTGGTGGAAATAATAAAGTCGGGGCTGGATTGCCAGTAACGGCTGGACACTTGTTTAAAAAGATGTTGGCGGGATACAAAATCGACCATGATGTTTAAAAAGAGCCGGGAAGGTTCTACCACCCACTGATGATTGTCGAAATATTGCACTTCATGGGTTTTGTTCCTCAGGGCAATTTGACGAGTGGCAAAGGCGGGGTAAACTCTTACATCGTTTATCAGACAAAGAGCCTGTGTAACGCTGCCTGTATCGGCCGAAGCAGTTTCAATTTCCTTGGGCAGCTCTATCGTATATAGTTTCATTACCGCCGACTTGGGTGTGGTGCAGCCAGCGACCATGAGTAAAGCAATACCAACAAGAAGCAGATGTCGTGTCATTTTATTTGTTTTTTAATTGATGGTCGGGCGAGTCTTTTCTTTTGGTGCCTCTGATGAGCACTGCAGGATTTTGGTTGATTTGCCGGGTAGCCTGTTCCAGATTTCGCAGAATAGATTGCAGCAATGCCTGGCTTTCGACTATGCTCTGACTCCCTTTGTTGATGTCATCGTCGAGCCTTACCAATAGTTGTTGGGTGTAATCGGCAATATTGGCAATATTGGTCACCAGTTGCTCTATGTCGGCATCTTTCAATTTTCTGGTAATGACGCGGACATTGTTCATAATATCGGTAATAGTGTCGCTGTCAATGTGTTGATTTAGTGTTAAGAGTATTTTTTCCAGGGTTTGACCTGAGGCTAACAGAGTTTGACTCAGCTCCCGGGTATTTACAGTCGTTTGCCGAAAGTCGTCTCTGTTTTCTTCCAGAATGGTATTCACATTCGAAATAATCCGGTCGGTGTTGTCAACCATGGTGCCGATCTTTTCAGCCGCGATAGTGATCTTATTCAAATTGTCGGGCTGTGTAAATAGCTGCACATTTCTTATTACGCTGTCGGTTTTGGCTGCAATCACTTCGGCCATTTGCGTTATGTCCGACGTGATGGAGCTGCCGGCTTCTATAGTGCCACCGGGTTCCAAAACATCCGATTCGTTGCTGCCGCCTAATATCTCAATGGCTTTAAGCCCTGTTATACCCAGGGATATTATGTCGGCTCTGGAATCCTTTTTGATGGGGGTATCGTGCTGCAATTGCAGCTCAACAACAACACTGGTAATGTCTCTCGGATTGATTTGAATATTGGAGATGGTTCCTACCTTTATGCCCAGGTATTTTACCGAACTACCCACCTCCATGCCGTTCACCGAGATGTTATGATACTCAACGTAATAAGTAGCGGTCTCCTGTAAAAGCTGGCGGGCTGTAAAATAGATGATTAAAAAAGCCAATATGGAGGCGCTTACTACGATAAAAATGCCCAGGCGTATTTTTTGACTACGGGTTTTCATTCAAGAGTTTTTGATGTTTTGGTTGAATATGCACTTCGCAAAAGGGTGTTATTATTCAATTCTTAAATATACGTTATTTTGTTGATTCCAAAACTGGATAAACCAGAAATAACAAATGACAAACCTGCCTGCCGGCAGGCAGGAAACAAATCCAGTACTGATCCTGCATTCGGATTCTGCCCATGGAACGGGAGAATATAGCTGATATGACACTAAAAGAAGACTCTGCCGGAGCCGGCCCGAAGAAAAAAACTCTGCCTGCCGGCCGGCAGGCAGAGTTGAGAGGGTTGCTTTATTTGGCTTCTGCACACTTTTGGTAGCTCTGCGTCTTTACGCGGAGGTATTGTGATAACAGCTGCCAAATTGGATAAATTGATCTACTCTTCGTTCGACTCCTTTTCGTAGTCAGCCAGCAGTTGCTCCTGAATTTCGGCCGGTACTTTGTCGTATTTACTGAACTTCATGGTATAAAAGGCACGTCCTCCTGTAATTGAACTAAGAGAAGTGGAGTATTTATTCATCTCTTTAAGAGGAACTTTAGCCTTAATTACTTCAAATCCTTTTTCGCTGTTCATTCCTTCAATAATGGCTCTGCGTCCCTGCAGATCGCTCATCACATCTCCCATGCGGTCAGAGGGCACCCTGACTTCCACATCGTAAATGGGCTCAAGTATTTTTGGAGCTGCCTCTTTAAAAGCCTGGCTAAAGGCATGTCTTCCGGCCAGTTTAAAGCTGATCTCGTTGGAGTCCACGGGATGCATCTTACCGTCGTAAACGCACACGCGTATGTCGCGGGCATAGGAACCGGTGAGGGGGCCCTCTTCCATTTTTTCCATCAGACCTTTGAGTATGGCCGGCATAAAGCGGTTGTCAATAGAGCCTCCAACTATGCAGTTGCAATACACCAGTTTGCCTCCCCAAGGCAGGGCGATCTCCTCAGTGTTTCGGGAGTTCACTTTAAACTCCTGCGTTCCAAATTTGTATAGTGCAGGTGCAGGCATGTCCTGATAGTATGGTTCAATAATGAGGTGTACCTCGCCAAACTGACCGGCTCCACCCGATTGTTTTTTGTGCCGGTAATCGGCTCTTGCCTGCCGGGTAATGGTTTCGCGATAAGGGATGCGTGGTGTGAGAAACTCAGTTGCCACTTTGTCGTTGTTTTCCATACGCCACTTCATGGTGTTGAGGTGGAATTCGCCCTGTCCATGCACCAGCACCTGCCTCAGCTCTTTGGAGTATTCCACTACAAGCGTCGGGTCCTCTTCATGCATGCGCTGAAGTATTTCGCCCATTTTTTCATCATCTCCCTCGTTAACAGGTTTAATTGCAGTGCGGAATTTGGGTTCGGGGTACTCTATAGGGCTAAAAATATAGTCGCATCCTTTAGCATTCAGGGTATGATTGGTTTTGGTCTCCTTGAGTTTAACAGTAGCTCCAATGTCACCTGCATCCAGTTCAGGTACCTTATGGCGGGTATTTCCAGCCACGCAGTAAAGTTGTGACAGGCGCTCTTTGGCTCCGCGATTCATGTTAACCAGGTCCATACCTTCAGCTACTTTCCCCGACATCACCTTAAAAAAGCTGACTTCACCTAAATGGGGTTCCACACTGGTTTTAAAAACAAATATGGAAGCCGGGCCATCGGGGTCGCAGCTTACCTCTGCATCTTTACTGGTTTTTTTGGGAGGCATTTGCGACACCAGCGGCACTACGTTGCCCAGAAACTCCATGAGGCGGCGCACACCCATGTCCTTTAACGCCGACACACAAAATACAGGGAACAAATCGCGGGTGGTAAGCCCTTTGCGAATTCCCAAACGCATCTCCTCCTCATTCAGGGTGCCTTTGTCGAAGAAGAGCTCCATTAAATTTTCATCATTTTCAGCTGCCGACTCTACCAGCGTATTGTGCAGCTCTTCGGCACGCTTCTTTTCACTGTCGGGGATCTCTAATATTTCGGGTTCACCACCTTCAGGACCCCATTTATACATTTTAAGTTTAAGCACATCAATTACTGCATTAAATTCGGCTCCCTCATTCACAGGATACTGTACTATAGTGACCTTTTGTCCAAAAGATTCACGGGCCGATTCAATAGTAGTTTCAAAGTTGGCCTTGTCGTGGTCCAGTTGGTTTACCACAAAAATGACCGGTTTGTGTGCGCTGCTGGTATATCGGAAAAGGTTTTCGGTACCCACTTCAACACCCTGCGAAGCATTTAACACCATCAATGCCGTATCGGTTACATTGAGGGCTGTAATGGCGCCGCTAATAAAGTCGTCCGACCCGGGGGCGTCCACGAAGTTGAGTTTTTTGCCCATCCATTCGGTAAATAAAACGGATGAAAAAACCGAGTAGCCATATTCATGCTCTACCCGGTGATAATCTGATATCGTAGTATGATTTTCGATATTTCCTCTGCGATTTATAACACCACCCTCGAAAAGCATTGCTTCAGCGAGAGTGGTTTTACCCGAGCCGCTGTTACCCAGGAGCGAGAAATTCTTTATCTGATCGGCATGATATACTTTCATGGTTTAACTTATTAAAAAGGTTAATAAAAAACAGTGAAAAGAGTATTGCCTTCAAAATTAATAAATCATCTAAAAGAAACAATTTTTGAGAGGTTGTTTTACAGCACATTCCTGGTTTTCGATAAAAATTGAGTTCTTTTTCTATTTTTGTCAGAAAAAAATGGTGAAGCTCGTTTTTATATTGGGGTTGGGTGGTTTTATGGGCACGGTAGAGCGGTATCTTACCGGCCACTGGTTGCAACAGTGGATCAACTCATCTCTGCCCGTGGGTACTTTTGTGGTAAATATTGCGGGGAGCCTTCTGTTGGGTTTGATTTATGCGATGGCCGATAAAAACCAATAGGCCTCACCGGAGTTGAGACTCTTTTTTTACAGTGGGTTTTTGCGGAGGTTTTACAACCTTTTCCACCTTTTCATTTGATTTGCTTCGTTTGGGTACCGATTATGGACTTATCTATCCTCTTATTTATGCCTTAAGTTCGGTGATTCTGGGGATTTTGGCGGTTTGGTGAGACATCATGCTAATAAAGGTTTTGTAAATGTGAAGTTAAATTTTTAAATTGGGTTAGATTTTCACCTAAATATCAAGCGATGAATTTGTCAGGGAGAGTAAAGAAGTTGAAAGTTATCGTTGGCGAAACCGACCGTGTTTATCAGCGTCCTTTGTACGAGGCTATAGTATATGCAGCCAAAAAGTATAGGTTAGCAGGCGCCACAGTAACCCCGGGCATCATGTCCTATGGGGCTGAAAGCATGATTCAAAGTATTAAGATATTTGCCCTGGCCAGCGATTTGCCTATGGTTATAGAAATGGTAGATATAGAAGAGCGGTTGACCGATTTTGCCCTGATTGTTAATCGTTTGATTGACAAGGCCGGAGGCGGAGGCCTCGTCACATTGGAGGATGTGGAGGTATTGCGTTACGGCAATCAATATGGGGAGTGATTTTGGAAGAACCGTTTTTTTTATAATTTCGTGCCATCCCAATCTGGAAGAATCCTTTTTTTATGGGGAGAATATTACCGATAAAATACTAAAATAGGGTCACCAGATTTTATAATATTTTGAATATTTGCTTATTATGAGTCCCTGCCCGAAGTTTTCAAAATTCCTGAAACATTTTCTTCCTATTTTTTTTATTTGGAGTCTCGCTATTTCGGGGAGTGCACAAAATCTTCCCAAATTACCCGGCCTGGTGGTTTATGTAGTACTGGATGAGTTGGGTAACGACCAGTTGGCCTTGCTGGAAGATCGTTTTACGAAGGATGGGTTTAACAGGATAAAGCGTACAGGTTTTGTTTTTCGCAATGCCAAAGGCAATAGCCTTTCAGGCTTTTCGGGCACGCATTTGGTCTCCTTACTTACAGGCGCGGAGCCGTCGGTGCATGGTATTATTGACCGTTCGTGGTTCGACCCCCGCACAGGTGAGATAAAGGAAGCAATTCAACAACCCACAGAGGGTGTGTCGTCCGTTTTCACTTCTGCCAAAGTGCCTTCGCTCCCCGACTATCTGCGCCTTTTTTGGGGAGAGCAGGTGCAGGTGGCCGGCATCACCGCCAATTTTCCCGAAATAGCCTATTCTTTGGGCGGTGCTCCCAATTTCTTTTTTGAGCTGCATAAAAGCAGCGGCAACTTTTACGACCGGCAGTCCTCCCTATCCGATACGGTTGCATGGCTTAAAGCATTCAATCGCAAGGGGCTGGCTTCTCTTTTTAGTGAACGCGAGTGGGGTCCGGTGATGGATATTTCGTCCTACCGTGAATTTAGATTCCTGAGCAATGCCGGTGCTAAACATGATTTCCGCTCTTTTTATTACGATTTGTCTCCACCTAAAAAGGGGAATGTGCAACCTTATGAGGCTTTGTCGGCCTCTCCTTTTGGCAATACGCTGGTGCGCGACATGGCCGCTGCGTTTTTACTTAACAGCAATTTTGGGAAAGATCAGATTCCTGATTTTTTGATGCTGGGATTTTCAAATAAGCCTTTTTTTCGCCCCAATGGTGGTTTTCTGTCGGTAGAAAAGGAGGATATGCTGCTGCGCCTGGACAAAGAACTGGCCACATTTATGGGTTTTTTGGATGAGAATTACGGTCGTGAGAATTACCTGATGATTTTGGCGGCAGGGTCGGCTCCCTCGTTTTTAACTGAAAAAACAGGCAGTCAGTATCAGCATGAGGGCGCCCTGTTCGAGCCACGCAAAGCCGCTTCGCTGCTCAATCTATATCTGATGGCACTTTATGGTCAGGGTAAATGGGTTTGGGGCGTAAATGCCGGCCATCTTTACCTGAATCATCAGCTCATTGAGGACGAAGGGCTGGATTTATTGTTACTTCAACAGCAATCGGCAGATTTTCTGATGCAGGTCTCCGGCGTAGAGCTGGCCGTTCGGAATGTGGATCTGGCACTGCTTTCCGGCCCCGGACATTTGCACCGTCTTATGTGGGACAACTATTTTCAGGGCCGTTCGGGCGATGTTACCTTCACGCTTCGCCCGGGCTGGTCGTATCTCAATACGGTAACCGGTGCTCCGCAGAATGGCGCCATGGGACGAAGCACTCTTCCGCTTATAATAAGTGGATGGGAAGTTAGACCGGGCCAGTCTTCGGAAAGGATCACCTACGCAGGTTTGACTCCTTTGTTGCTCCATGCCTTTGGGCTGGATGTGCCGGCCTATTCGCAGGAGGAGGTGGTGTCGGTTGGAGGGGAGTAGAAACCTGGCTGATTACGTCTATTTCTCAATATGTGACCGAATCGCATCACTTATCGCATCATACCAATTTACATTTTCGGCAATGTTCTCTTCAATGTGATTAATCTCCTCCAGTGTGAGTTCTCTTTCAATTGAATCCATTGCTACGGTCTGAATATCCCCATAATTCAGGTAGTAGAATATTAATTCCTTGTTTGGCACCGGCTTGTTCATTTTTTTTCTTTTTGTTGTTTTTGTCTTGTCACTGCCATCATCTCCTCCAGCATTTCCGGTTCCTTTTCCAGCACATTTCCAACCACTACGATGTCGGCGCCTGCCTCATAAGCATTCTTTAATCGTTGGGGTGAGTTGATGCCACCACCAATCATCAGAGGAAGGTCAATATTTTGGCTTACCGTTGAAATCATCTCAGTGGGGACAGGGTTTTTAGCGCCGCTGCCGGCATCCATGTATATTAGTTTGAGGCCAAGTAGTTGTCCGGCAATGGCTGTGGCAACGGCGATGTCGGTTTTTTGAGAGGGGATGGGGCGGGTTTGGCTGATATATTCCACTGAGGTGGGCGTACCGCCGTCGATGAGCATGTAGCCCGTGGGAATAGTTTCCAGTTGATGATGCCGGATGGCAGGGGCCGCTGTAACATGGGCGCCAATTAGCAGCTCGGGGTTTCGCCCCGAAATCATGGAGAGGAAAAGCAGTGCATCGGCATTAAATGAGAGCTGAGACGGGTTACCGGGATAAAGAACCACGGGGCGGTGGGTGTGGGTTTTCAGATACCTCACTACCTCGTCAACCGGATGGCTGCAGAGACTTCCACCCACCAGAACGAGATGAGGCTGATGAGCTTCGATGAGGCGTGACTGCTGTGCCAGAGCTTCACCACGGCACTTGTCGGGATCGACCAGAAGAGCAAGAACCTTTTCTCCCTTTTGACGCCATTCATCTATCTGAGTATAAATCTTCACAGCTCTATTATCGTAATTGTTTAATCTTTTAAAGTCCGACAATGAAGCCGGATAAAACAGTTATCATTTGGTCAAAAATACACGAATATTTCGAGATTGAAAAACCAGGGTTTACAACTGAGTCACGAGAGAATCCCGGCGCTGTAAACCAGATAATAATCATCTGTAATTGTATATTCCAGCCTTACGGATTGGTATTCGTTACCTCTGTGAAGGGTGGCTGTTAGGTTTCCTTCCTTTTGCGGAACGAACGGGTCTAAGATAATATCATTTTTAAAAATAAGTCCGGGTCTGCCGGCCATTTTAAAAATAGCTTCTTTGGCACACCAGATGATGGCCAGCTGAGCACTCTTGTGTTGTTCGGAAATAAAAGCTGCTTCGGAGGCATTTATAAAGCGGTTGGCCACTTTTTCGATACGGGATGAGGGATACTCAATATCAATACCCGGAATGTGGCTGGACGAAACAGCTACCGCTGCATATCCCCGGGTGTGCGATATGCTGATCTTCAGCGCCGGGTGCTTAAGTGTGGGTTGCCCGCAATGGTTGTAAGTTACCTCCGGATAGCATTGGCCCATCTGGTGTGTTAAAATTCTGGATGCCAGCCATTCCAGCTGACGAGGCTCGAAGGACATACGCTCAAGCATCAGCCGCTCGGCGGGGGCCAGAGGTGGAAGAAGTGCCATCAGCGTCTCCCGGGTTTCGGTAATCTTCCACACCGACACGTGGGTATTTCGGTCGGGCCGGTGCTCAAATACAATGGGCATGGCGATTAATTATTTTTCCAGGTGAGGGTTTCCATTAAATGAACAATGTCCTCTTCCAGGTAGTCGATTACAGGTGCCAGCGAATCTTTATTAGGTACGCTGTTAAAGTAAAGCGAACCCCGTAAAAAGTGTTTTGTGCTGTCGGTTAAATAAAATTGCAGAGGAGATGCGGTATTGCCCTTTATCTCAAACAAAATGCCATGCACCTTTTCCTCCGGGTTACTAAAGAGTTGTTCATTAATAGCTTCGGCTTTTATGGTATGCTTAAAAGCCAGTTTCCGATTGTCTTCCAGGATTTCATAAATATTGTTATTCAGCCGTTTATAACTAAGATAGATTGTGGCGTTAAAGCGCGGAAAATTCAGATTTATTTGTTCAGGTTCAGTTGTATTTGCCTTTTTGATGGTAACAAAGGCATACTGTGGCAGCTCCAAATAATAGGGAAGCACAGACGTGTCGATGCGTGCATACTCTTTTTGCGGGAGCGCAATACGAAAATAACCCCTGGGCTTAGGCGGATGGGCAGATTGACAGGCACTTAAAAGCCCGGTGGTAAGGATTACCGACAAAATAGAGTTGTTGAAAATTTGTCGCATCTGTTTTTGTTTCACGGTGCTATATTATGAGGGTGCGATAAAACGTTCAAATCCCCAACACTATTTATTGGGGATGAATTTTATTTTTTTGATGCGCCGGTCATCGGCGGCCATAATGGAAAACCGGTAGTTAGCTACATTTATGATTTCGTGTTTTTCAGGGATGGCCCCTTTCACCTCCAAAAGCAGTCCTGCCAATGTTTCGGCCTCCCCTTTTATCTTATCAAAAACGGTTTCGTCGATGCCGGTAATTCTAAAAAAATCTTTCAGAAGGGTCTTTCCATCAAATGCAAAGGAACCATCGGGTTGAATAGAGAAGAATTGTTCTTCATCGTCCACTTCATCATTTATCTCACCCACAATCTCCTCCAATATGTCTTCCAGGGTTATGATGCCGGCGGTGCCGCCATATTCATCCACTACGATGGCCATGTGAATTCTGGAAGCCTGAAACTCGGTAAGCAAATCGTTGATGCGTTTGTTTTGGGGCACAAAGTAGGCCTTCCGTATAAGACTTTGCCAACGAAAGGTGTTCCCTTTGTTGAGATGGGGCAGAAGGTCTTTTACGTACAAAATACCTTTTACAGTGTCGTGGGAGCCCTCAAAAACGGGAATGCGCGAATATCCCGACTCTACAATCACAGCCAGCACTTTGTTAAAGTCGCTTTTGATATCCAGGTCCACCACATCTATGCGCGAAGTCATAATTTCCTCCACATCTATATTCCCAAAGGTGACGATGCTTTTGAGTATCTCTCTCTCTTCAAGCATATCATCACCGGTTAGTTCAAGTGCCTCGGATATGTCATCGAGGGAGAGCCCCTTTGTTTTTTTAGCCATCCGACGGTTTACCAGGCTCGACGATTTTACCAGCAGCAGCCCCAGAGGTTTAAAAACACGTATTGCCACCAGCAGAGGATAGGCCATGGCGGAGGCGAATTTACGGGGGAATTGACCGGCATACACCTTTGGAAGTATCTCCCCGAAAAAGAGTATGAGTGAAGTGATAAAAACCACTTCAAAGGTAAATTTCAGCCAGACCCCATGGCTAAAGGTGAGCATATGAGTGGTGATGAAAGAGGATAAGATGACAATACCAACGTTTACAAAGTTATTGACGATCAGGATGGTGGCTAAAAGCAGTTCCGGGCTTTTCAGATGTCGGAGGGTTAAAGCATTGGTTCGGGTCTCCTGCTCACGCAGGATTTTGATGTCCTGTGGTTTAAGAGAAAAATAAGCCACCTCGGAACCTGAAATCAGCGCCGATGCAACCAACAACAGCACCGTGGCAAACATGGCTGCCATCACACCCGGTGTAGGGACACTTATTGAAATGTATTGCGAGGCAGAAAGGAAATGGGGCAGCAAAAAATGGGTTTCCAAGGATGTGTATTAAAAATTAATGCATGGTTCCTTAATCAAAAGGGCAGATCGTCCTCATTTTGGTTGTCGGTATTGTAACTCCCGGTTTCGTCTTTAGGAGTATTCTGAGAAGAGGTTTCCTGACTTTGGGAGGGCGCAGAGGGTTTGGAGGTGTATGTGCTCTCCTGTCCGGTGGAAGCGGGACTGTCTCCTTTGCGGCCCAACATTTGAATATTGTCGGCATATATTTCGGTTGTCCATTTTTGAACGCCGTCTTTTTCGTAGGAGCGTGTTCTTATTTTGCCCTCCACATAAAGTTGGGTGCCCTTGCGGATGTACGATTCGGCAACTTTTGCCAACCCTCTCCAGGCCACAATATTGTGCCACTCGGTACGTTCGGGAACTTCCTGCCCGTCGCGCGTTTTATAGCCGCGCTCGCTGGTAGCCAGCGGAAAATTGGCTACCGACACATCGTTGTCAAGATGCCGCACTTCCGGGTCTTTTCCTACATTTCCTACTAAAATTACTTTATTAATCATGTCCGGTATAGATTTGATGAGTATTAAGGAGCTAAATTACTAAACTTTCAACGCTTATTCATAAAATGAGAGCAGATTTTTTCTGGTGAAAATTTTTAGATAGGCTTTTAAACCGCTTTAAGATACTTGTAATGACTGAACTATCGTGTGCGTTTGCAGCTTTACATTCTGATATCCGCGTCTTTGAGGATTGAAGAAGTCGGGAGCCAGGAGACCGAAGACGCCTGCCTGCCGCCTGCCGGTAGGCAGGGTAGGCAGGGTAGGCGGCAGGCAGGGAAAACAGGAGTCAGAAGGTTGAAAAAGATGGAAGGGATTGATGGGAAAAGATGGTGTCGTTGACATTGAGTCTTCCCTTTACTGTTTAGCGTTTACCTATTTATCTTTTAATTTTTCCTTTTTCCTTTTCGCCTGATTGGTACTGAACCCTCAACCCGGAAACCCCGAACTCTCAACGCCGAACTCTGAACTCTCAACTCTGAACCCGAAACTCTTCCAGCTTCCGATTCATTTGCCCTTCCACTTATTGAGAGATAAAATCCCGGAGAAATGTTTTAACAGGCTGTGGAAAGGGATAATTATTCAAGTCACTTAGTTGAACCATCTCAAACGAGTGGTAAGGGAATGGGTTTGTGAGCTTTTGCTCTTGCGGGCACACTGCCCGAAAAAAGCTGAGGTGCAACTCCTGGTGGGTAAGCAGATGTTTTATCCGGCGGAGTGGTTTCACCGTTATTTTTCGGTTGAAGGCTTTTTCGACGAGTCGCGACATTTCCTGGCCGGTGGGAGGTGCTTCTGTTTCTATTAGCGGTAGCTGGTAAAGACCTTTCCAAATGTCGTTGTCCGTTCGTTTTTGCAGTGCTATTTGTTGTTGATGGATTATTACAATGAAGTTCAAATAACGCTTTTTGCGCAGGGTACGTTTGGCTTTTACCGGATATTTTAGCTGAGTTCCGGCAGCAAATGCTTTGCAGTAAGGGGTAAGCGGACAGATAGCACATTGTGGGTTGGCCGGTTTGCAAATAAGTGCGCCCATCTCCATCATAGCCTGGTTGTGCGTTGAAGGATCGCTTTTATCAAGAAGTTCGTCGGCCAATTGCTTAAATTGCTTTTTCCCCTGAGTTGTTTCTACAGGCGTATCAATGGCAAACAGACGCGACAGCAGCCTAAAAACATTGCCGTCAATCACTGCATATGGCAAATCAAAAGCAATGGAGGCGATGGCGGCAGCGGTGTAAGACCCTATGCCCTTAAGTGCCAACAACTCTTTATAATGAGGTGGGAACTTTCCGTTGTGGCGGGTTACAATGGTTTTTGCAGCCTGGTGCATGTTGCGGGCGCGGGAATAATAGCCCAATCCCTGCCACAGCTGCAATACTTGAGTTTCCGATGCAGCGGCCAGCGATGCAACGTGGGGAAAAGCCTCCAGAAACCGGTAATAGTACGACAATCCCTGTGCTACCTGTGTCTGTTGCATGATGATCTCCGACATCCAAATGCGATATGGATCGTTTGTTTGGCGCCAGGGCAGTTGGCGTTTGTGAACCCGATACCAGTTATGAATGGTGCGGGTGACATTGGTCATTAAAAGAGCTCTGTTTCGTTGAGTGAAATGGGTCATTACTAAAATTTTATGCAAAAATAGCGTTTTGAATTTTTTTTTATTTGGATTTACTTTATATTTGCAAACCAATAGGGAGAAAAAATCATGTAATTCGTTGAGTATTAAATAATATTATTAAGAAATGACAAAAGCAGATATTGTAAACGAGATTTCCAAGAGTACTGGAATTGAGAAGGTTACCGTTCAACAGACTGTTGAAGCTTTTATGGAAGCCGTAAAAAGCAATATGGTAAAAGGCAAAAACGTGTATCTTCGTGGTTTTGGCAGCTTTGTGGTGAAAAAACGTGCAGAGAAGACTGCCCGAAACATCTCAAAGAACACGACCATCATTATCCCCGAACATTTTATTCCTTCCTTTAAACCCTCAAAGAGCTTTGTGGTTAAGGTGAAGAACAATGTGAAGTAAGAAAGTTGAACCCTTAAAAACTCAGGCTATGCCAAGCGGAAAAAAAAGGAAAAGGCATAAAATGTCCACCCATAAAAGGAAAAAGAGACTGCGGAAAAACCGTCATAAAAAGCGGAAGTAGTCCTTTATAGTATCTGAAAGAGCAAACGACTTACGGGTCGTTTTGTTCTTAAATGGTACTTTATTTATTCGTTCTTTGAAATAATTTTATTTAACTTAATTCGTAGTGAGTGCAGAACTATTTGTAGATGTTACTCCCAGCGAACTGGTTATTGCATTGCTCGAAGATAAACGTCTGGTGGAACTCCGGCGTGAGCAAAGTAACATCAAGTTTGCCGTTGGTGATATATTCCTTGGGAAAGTAAAGAAAATAATGCCGGGATTAAATGCTGCTTTTGTAGATGTAGGATACGAGAAAGATGCTTTTTTGCACTATCTCGACCTGGGACCTCAGTTTCAGACCCTTCAGAAATTCTTAAAGCAGGCCAACGCTAAAAAGGGAGCCCTCGCATTGCATAAGTTCAAACCGGAAAACGATATTAATAAAGATGGCACCATTTCAGAAGTGCTTACCGGCGGGCAGGAAGTGCTTGTCCAGGTAGCCAAAGAGCCCATTTCTACTAAAGGGCCACGGCTTACTTCCGAAATTTCTATTGCAGGTCGAAACCTCATATTAATGCCCTTCTCCGACCGCGTATCGGTGAGTCAAAAGATTCTTTCTCCTGAAGAGAGAAGCCGGCTCAAAAGATTGTTGCTCAGTATTAAACTTAAAAATTACGGAGTTATCATTCGTACAGTGGCCGAAGGAAAGCGTGTGGCAGAGCTCGATAAAGAGCTGCGACTGCTGGTTAAACGCTGGGAAGAGGCTGTTGCAAAAGTGCGCGATATACAGCCGCCCGCTCTGGTGAGCGGAGAAGTAGGACGAACGTCCGCCATTTTGCGTGATTTATTAAACGCTTCTTTCCAATCGGTATTTATTAATGATATCGACACTTTTAAAGAAGTGAAGGAATATGTGGAGCTGATTGCTCCCGGAAGAGAGAAAATAGTAAAACTTTACAAGGGAAAGGCGCCCTTGTTCGACCAATTTGACATAGAAAAGCAGGTTAAAGCACTTTTTGGTAAAACCGTTTCCTTTAAAAGCGGCGCTTACCTTATTATAGAGCACACTGAAGCATTGCATGTGATTGATGTGAACAGCGGCAATCGTTCCCGCTCAGCTTCCAATCAGGAAAATAATGCTTTGGATGTAAATCTGGCTGCCGCCGAAGAGATTGGCCGTCAACTCCGACTTCGCGATATGGGCGGCATCATAGTGGTTGACTTTATAGATATGCAGGAGCCCCAGCATAGGCAACAGGTGTTTGATAAGATGAAGGAAGCCATGTCTTCCGACCGTACCAAGCATAACATATTGCCTTTGAGCAAGTTTGGGCTCATGCAAATTACCCGTCAGCGGGTAAGGCCCGAAATGCATATCGATACCCATGAAGTGTGCCCGGTGTGTAGAGGTACCGGCAAGATAGAAGCTTCTGTTTTGCTGCCCGAAATGATTGATAACAGCATCCGGTTTGCTGTGCAAGAGCTTAATATGAAGAAATTGACCCTGTGGGTACACCCCTTTCTGTATGCTTACCTTAAAAGAGGATTCCCCTCGCGCATATTGCGCTGGAAATTTTCTCTTGGGTTCGGCATCAGGGTGTTACCCTCCGACTCTTTAACATTTTTAGAATATACAATTTACGATAAAAACAATAAAAAGGTTGACCTCAATTGAGGCCAACCTTTTTTTATGGCCTTTAAATAAAGCGCTTTTATTGCATTTCGTTTTTTTGTTTAGTAAATTTAGAGATTAGTAAAATGATCTATTCCATTTTGCTAATCCCAAAATCGTTAAAGACAAAAGCTATGGGCCATTCCCGTTTTAATCGACGAAAATTTTTACGTGTGGGCGCCGCCGCTGCCGCGGGAGTAGCTGCCGGAGTATCAAAAGGGGCGACGCCTTCAGTGGTTTCCGCTGTTGTTGAAAAGCCTGTGCTTATGCGAGCTTTGGGAAAAACCGGCATTCAACTGCCCGTGGTGAGCATGGGGGTGATGCGTGCCGATAACCCCAATATTCTGGCGGCCGCTTATAAGATGGGCATTACGCACTTCGATACGGCTCATAGCTATCAGGATGGCCGGAACGAAGAGATGGTTGGTACCTTTTTTAAAGACAAACCCCGCGACTCGTTCGTTGTTGCCACCAAAATTAGTCCTCCCCGGGGAGGACTTTCACCTGAAAAATTTTCCGGTATGATCGCTCACAGTCTGAAGCGACTTCAAATGGATTATGTGGACATTCTTTACCTCCACGGAGTAAGCAACCGTGACTACCTGTTCGACGAACGCTATCTGGAAGCGCTGCAAAAGGCTAAAGAAGATGGGAAGACCCGGTTTGTAGGTTTCTCTACCCATTCCAATATGGCCGACCTGATTAATGCCGCCGTGGATCGTCCGTTCTACGAGGTGATTCTCACCAGTTACAACTTTAGACTGGCTAAAGAGGAAGCAATGTTAAATGCTTTAAAGCGTGCTCATGAGGCCGGCATCGGTATTGTTGGTATGAAGAACCTGGCAGGCGGCTGGCTCGATGAGGCTAAAACAAAGCCGGTGAGTGGAAAAGCGGCTCTTAAAGCAGCATTAGCCAACCCCAATATCGATACCTGCATCCCTGGAATTGTGTCGTATGAGCAGTTAATGGAAAACTGGTCGGTGGTGAAGGATATTAACCTGACGGCAGTCGAAAAAGACAACCTGCAACTGGCTGTGGCCGAAACGGGCATGTTCTGCATGGGATGCAACCAGTGTAAAGGGCAATGCCCCCGCGGGTTGCCTGTATCCGACCTGATGCGTTCGTATATGTACAACTATGGCTACAGCTACCCGGCCAAAGCTTATGAAACGGTGGCTTCGTTAGGTATTTCCGATGATCCCTGCACCGGGTGCAACGAGTGTACTGTGCAGTGTACCGCCGGGTTTAATGTTCGGGCAAAAATTACCAATATTGCCCGGATACAAAATGTGCCGGGTGAATTTCTGGTTTAAAAGATTGGGTTTTACTCAAAGCTTTTTACTGCTCCCCGGTTTTCCTGCCTGCCTGCCGGTAGCTTTCAGCTTTCAGCTTTTAGCTTTTAGCTGGTGCCTGTTTTGTCTTCTGTCTTTCCACTAATTCCTAAACCTATGAGATTTAAATTTTTATCCTTATTGCTATTGCTGCCTGTGGTGGCTGTTGCGCAGAGCTTTACACCTCCTGAAATTTCAGGTTGGACTCAGGATGGCGAGATGAAGGTTTTTGACCGTAACAATCTCTTTAACCACATTAATGGGGCCGCCGAATTTTATTACAGCTATGGTTTTCAAAAGGTTCATGTGGTGCTTTATACAAAAGGGGATGCCGAGATGACGCTGGAGGTTTATGACCATGGCGACCCGGTTCATGCTTATGGCATTTACAGTATGGAACGTCCGCCCCAGGCCATAATTCGTAAGGTTGGGGCTGAAGGCTATTATGAGCAGAATATTCTCAATTTTGTGACCGGTTCCTATTACGTAAAAATGAGCGCCTACCGGGAGCCTGAGGCAGAAAGTGGCATACTGTTGACCACGGCACGTGATCTTTCTGAAGTCTTATGTGCTCATCCTGAGTTACCTGCCGTTATCGGAGTCATGCCCAAAGAGGGGTTGATTCCCAATTCACGGCAATACATTTCCAACACCTTTATGGGACTCGAACTTTTGGGCAGCGCCTACCGGGCTTCCTATAGAGAGGGTGAGCAGGAGCTTGTTCTTTTTGTAATAGCGCGTGAAACCTCCGGAGATGTGGCGAAACTTATAAAAGATTATCAGGTGTTTGCCCAAAGTGAAAACGGCGATTCAACCACGGGGAGTTATCGTATCGAAGACCCTTTTAATGGGACCATCTATCTCAGGCAAATAAACAATTACCTGATAGGTTTTTCCGGAGCGGAGCTTCCGGAGTTGAGATTGCAGCTTCAGAAAGCAGTGGAAAAAGCGTTGAATGATAAATAGAAGTGGCTGCAAGAAAACGCCAATAACTGCTTTATTTTCGTATTGAAAACAGCCATCCCGAGTGACGACCCAATTATCATTGGGAATTAATAGAAAATGACAGGGGAGAAGCGCCGGAGCAAGGTTTCCTGTCAAGGGACCTTGCGGCCATTTATACCAATCTCGGGTTCAGAATAAATAGACAAATACCACCGCATGAAATCAATAGTTATAAAAGTTTTCATAATCAATTCCCAACTCAAATCTGCCGTAAGAGATGGCCATCGGTTCACTATCCGGAAATGTTTTTAAATTGAAATGCCCTGAAATAATAGTTCTATAACCAATATTGAAACCGGGTTCTTATTCCGCCGGTGCTTGAAAACGGCGAAAAAACACAGTATTTTCAGTCTTAACCCATACTCTTTAGGCACTATTATCTCCTATTTCGCGATGAAATGCTAATTTTAGCCCCAAAATTAACGAAAAGACAACCTTTAGATGGGAAAAAAGCAGACCCTTCGTGTTTTAAAAGTGGCCGGCAAGATATTGTTCAGTGGGGCTATCATCTGGTACGTTGTTTCTAAAATAGATATTGCCGAGATTGGGAATGCCGTTAAAAATGCCGATTGGCGCTGGCTGCTGGGAGCATTGGCTGTTTATGTATTGTCGCAGGTGGCTGCTTCGTACCGGTTGAATGTGCTTTTCAGACGTGTGCCGGTACTCATTTCCCAAAAAACGAATCTGCGACTTTACTGGCTGAGTCTTTTCTACAATCTTTTTCTTCCCGGCGGCGTAGGTGGTGATGGCTTTAAGGTTTATCTGCTCAACCAATACCTTAAAGCACCGGTAAAAAAGCTGTTGGGTGCCATTTTTGCTGACCGCTTATCGGGGCTTACCATCATTGTGGTCTATCTCATATTTTTAGTCTATTACATCGATTATGCCATCCCGTTTCAAGGTTGGTGGTTCCTTGCTATTCCCTTGCCGCTGGCCTCTTTATGGTTATTTATGAAGTGGGTTTTACCGGGGTTCAGAAGTGCTTTACGCTCTGTTGTGCTTTGGTCGATGCTTATTCAGGTGTTACAAATGGTAGCTGCACTCTTCATATTGTGGGCGCTTCGTGCAGATGCCTCCGGGGATTACCAGGATTATCTTTTCCTCTTTTTTCTTTCGGCCATCATGGCTTCCATTCCAGTTACGCTGGGCGGTATTGGTGCCCGTGAATTTACCTTTATGATGGGGGCGCAGTATCTGAATCTTCAGCAGGAAATGGCTGTAGCCCTCAGCCTTTTGTTTTTCCTTATTTCGGCTGTTTCGTCCCTGCCGGGTGCCTATTATACCATTCATCCACGCAAGATATTGCAGTAAAGCTTCTTCCCTTTACAAATCAATCACCTCCATCTTGGGCACAATTTCCCGGTTGAAACGTTCCAGTAGTTTCTGCCGGGCCTCCTTTAAAGCGTAGTCGTAGCTCCCTGGGCGCATCCCTTTTTCGTTGAGTATGGCCTCATTAAATATTTCGGTGTTATTTTGTGTTGAGATAATAGAGAGATACAAATCGGCATATACCAAATAAACTGTATAGCCGGCACCTGTTTTAATTTCTCCCTTTTTAAAGATGGTATTCAGCTTCACCAGATATTCTGCATCACCAGGTTGGGAGGAAAAATTAAAGAAGAGATCGTTCAGCTCTGACTTTAGCTGGTTGGCAAATGGCGCATCAAAAGCAAGGGACTCAAATATGGTTTCATGGGCTGTAAACTCTGCTTTGGTTTTGCCCAGCTCAATGCTGATGCCGGCCCGTGGGACGTTTTCTAAAGGAATGAAAAAAGCCACCAGGGGGCTGTTGACATTTTCGCGCTTCAGAAGAGAGGAGTAGTCGAAGGTCGCAGTCACCTCTTGTTTTTTGCGGCGAGAGACCAGCTTTTGAATATAACAGTGAGCCTCTCCTTCGGCGTTGGTAGCGGGCTGGTTTTGTAAAAGGCCTTCACCCATGCTAAATCCGAATTTAAGCGGGAAGTCTTTTACCGGGACGTGATTCAGGTAGCGAACATTTATTATCAGGGGCAGCTCCATGTTTTTGGAGAATTCCACAAAGTGATCCGGCCTTTGGGGAGTGATGGTTATTTTTGAGAAGAGGTCTTGCAACTCCTGCATGATGAGGGTGCCAAAATTAACTGTTTCGCCGGCATTGCGGAAGGTGAGGTCTTCATCCAGATGATGCTCCAGGGCTTGAATAGCCTTGAAATAGGAAGCCAGGGCCGGTGTTACTTCCTGTTCCTGAAGGTGCTGGTGGGCGCTATTGAGCCAGGAGGCTGCTGTTCTCTTGGCCATCTCAAGGTCCTGCTGTTTCTTTCGCAGGTAGTCTGCCTTACTCAGTCGTAGCATTACCCAGTATTCACGCTTGTTTTCCCAGGTTTGTACCTCATATCCCTTCAGGTTTTGTTCTATCGAGGTGGCGGTCTCCGACCGGAATGTCTCCTGAAAGGCATAGTTGTCTTCAAATTGTCGCAGCAATGAATGGGCCGAAACTGTGACCTCTATTTCGGAGGCGAGCTCTTTAAACGCTTTCGATCGTGCCTGGCGGGCATAGTCGTGACTCTGCTGACCTGTTTTATAAGCCATGCCCATGCCTGTGTAATAATCTTTTTCGGAAGGCCTTTTTTTCACCCATTTGGGTTTAGCGGCATCAGCCACATCAACTGCTGCAAAAGCCATAAAAAGTAGAAAGAACAGAGGCAAGAGTGTTTTCATTTTGGGTTTGTTTGATTTGTTCGCCATTGGCATGCAGAGACGCACGGCAGCTCCTCTCTACATGCGCAATAATCGCTCCACTATGGGCATTATGGCTTCGTATTCGTAACCTTTGGAGGCAGCATTTCTTATGAGTGCTGCTTTTAATTTTATAGGCTCCTCTTCTCTTGTCTGCCTACGTTTTTCCAGTATCAATGTTTCAAGCGTTTCAAGATATTCTTCAGGGGAGATTTGGGCGACAGCTTCCTCAATAATCTGTCGGGGAATGTGCTTTTGCTTCAGCTGCCATGCTATCTTTTGTTTGCCCCAGCGGTTGAATCTGAACTTATCACGCACAAAAAAACGGGCATATCTGGCCTCATCAATAAATTTCTCTTTGATAAGGTATTCTACAATCTTTTCACTGTCGGGCGTAGATACCTCCCATTTTTCATGCTTTTGTCTGATGTCGAAACAGCAGTATTCCTGCTTGGAGCAGAGGGCTGCCGATTTATTGAGCGCTTTTTTGTACTCCATATGGCTTTATTTATCGTAAAACGGTTTCAAAGAATAGTTAGCCAATAAGGCGCTACGGCATGAAGAATCTCAAAGGAGGCTGGTTAAATGGACACTTATTGTATTCTTGTAAAAGTAATGAAAAATCAACGTAAATGCCTCCGTATCAGTTTTGTTTTTGTATCCAGGGTTTGTATCTTGTTAAAGGCAGGTAAAAAGTTTAGTTAAGATGCAAATATCGGCTTTTAGGTGGCAATTTATTGCAATTCTTTTGTGGTTGGTTGTTAATCCAACCGGATTTTCTCAGGAAGAGAGGGCACCCTTTCGCTATATTTCTGCTTCAGCTTATTGGGGCAGCCTGGAGATTCACTCCCAAAAAATTAAGCACTTCAGGGGAGCTACGCCCTTTGGCGTGGACATCGACTGGTCGTGGAAGTTTGTATCCGAAAAGGCTTATGCCCTTTGTCAGTGTTATCCTTCAATTGGATTAACCCTTAACTACCGCGATTTTGGCAACCAGTCGCTGGGCAAAGGTATTTCAGCCTTGTTTTATGTGGAGCCTCAATTGTTTACAACTCCAATTGCCAATCTGTCTCTGCGAGCCGGACTGGGTCTAAGTTATTTGAGCAACCCTTACGACGAGGAGACCAATCCGTTGAATTTGACCTATAGCACCCGTTTTGCCTTTCCCCTGATGATTGGAGTGGTAGCGAACCGCCCGTTGGGAAATGGTTGGGCCCTCAATGTTTTGGGTACTTTTCAGCACATCTCTAATGGGGGCACCAGCCAGCCCAATCTGGGCATCAATTATGGCGCATTGGGTGTGGGCATTCAAAAAAAACTGGATATTCGTCCTCTGCCGCCACCTTTGTCTCTGGAGCCTTTCAATCCTCACGCAGGCATCCGGGGTTTTCAAACGGGTATCGTCACGGGCTTCAAGGAGCCGGAAGATGGGGAAGGTTCCCATCTGGTATTGTCCCTGTTTGGTGAATATGTGCGGCAGTTTGCCCGTATCAATGCCTGGAGTGCAGGCGTGCTGGCAGAGCTTGACGACAGCAGGCACGCGTCTGCCGGATTCAATCGTTCGCGATACAGTGTAACGGGAGGACATCGTTTTTTGTTAGGGCGATTCAGCTTTGGGCAGAGTGCCGGCTTGTACCTTTGGAGTGGGCATGCCACAAAAGCGCCCTGGTATCAAAATTACACCCTCGATTTTAAGGCTACAGCTCTCCTGGGTTTTGGATTTGGCCTTAAAGCACATGGTAAGGTAGCGGAGTTTTTGGGGGTGAGGGTGTTATTAGGACTTTTTTAATTCTTTACTGTCACACCAATCATAATTCCGTACTGCTGTTGTTTTTTGGCTGCCGTTTACTTTTTACCATCCGTCTCCTCTCTTTTCCCTTTGGTCTCCTAACCTCTTTGAGCTTTCTGCTTTGAGCTATTTTACCTCTCGTCTTTTCAATAAATCGCCGCAGCTACCTGTCGTACGCTTTCGGTTGCCATCAGGGTATAGAAATGCAGGAGGTTGAATCCGTTGGCCAGCAGGTCGTGCGCTTGCATGGTGCACCATTCTGCGCCTACCCGGGCCACCTCTTCATCGGTGTTGCATTTTCGTATTTCGTTGGCCAGTGCTTCGGGAATATCCGCATGAAAGATGCGGGGCAGTACAGTAAGCTGGTTTTTTACAGTAATGGGCTTAAGCCCTGGTATAATGGGCACTTTAATGCCGGCTTGCCGGCATCTGGTTACAAAATCGATAAATTTCTCATTGTCGAAGAACATCTGCGTCACCACGTATTCAGCCCCTGCATCCACCTTTTGTTTCAACCAGTAAATATCGGATTCAATATTGGGGGCTTCTTCGTGTTTTTCGGGATAACCTGCCACCCCAAAACTGAAAGGGGTGTCGAAAGGTTCCATTACGGTTCCATCCAGGAAATTGCCTTTATTTAGATTTTTAACCTGATGAATAAGGTCTATGGCATAGGCGTTCCCGTCTGCTTCAGGTTTAAAAAAAGCATGCCGCGATGAACAATCGCCCCGTATGAGCAGGAGGTTATGGATACCCAGAAAGTTGAGGTCAATGAGTGCATACTCTGTCTCGCTTCGGGTAAAACCGCTGCATATTACATGCGGCACCACCGGAATTTGATAAGTATGTTGTATGGAGGCCGCTACCGCCACCGTCCCGGGTCTTTTCCGCACAATGCGTCTCTCGAAATGCCCTTTTTCGATATCGGCAAAGGTTACCTCGTCGCGGTGGGAGGTGATGTTGATATACAGCGGATTAAACTCCTTCAGCTTATCAATAGTTCTGAATACATTGCGGATACTGTTTCCTTTGAGCGGCGGAAGCAGTTCAAAGGAGAAGGAGGGTTTACGTATTTCACGGATTAACTGGGATACTGTGGGCATGAAGAAAGGGTTTAGAGATGCAATACATTGCGTCTGTACGAGATTCATTTATCGGTTCACCGTATTCTGTGTTTTTTCGTTTATCATTTTCTGTCACCGCTCTGCGGCTCTGTTTATTTCTCCGTCCGGTGCGTTTTTACCGCTCTTTCACTGCTCCGCGGCCCACAAGATACCCTTTAATCTTTAAACTTTTTGTTTTTAAGTACACAGCCTGTCGCTGGATATTCAGGACTTCACTCAAGGTGAAACCCTGAATTGAAGCAAGTATAATAACACATTCACTCCAACCTGCCATTACTCAGGGCTTTCCGGTTTCCCCATAGAGGGGGTTAAGGTGAGGCTCCCCCCGTCCTTGTCATCTACCTGTAAATGCACTTTTACTCCCAGTAACAATGGTTCATTTGGGGTGTCGTGGCCGGCGGGAAAGCCAAAAAGCACCGGATAATCGTACTCTTTTACGGCATCGCGCACTATTCCCTGTGCCGAGGCCCCAAAGGGCGTTGATTCATCCTTCATGCCGGTCATTTGCCCCACTACCAGTCCTGCAAGACCGGACAACTGACCACCTATCTTCAGGTTGTACATCATCCGGTCGAGGTGATACAATTTTTCACCCACCTCCTCGATAAACAACACTTTCCCGTTGGGATTAAAATCATATTTGGTGCCCCGCAGTGCGTGCAGCATTGAAAGGTTTCCGCCGGTAAGGGTTCCCGAGGCAGAGCCTTGGCGATTGAAAGAGTTCGGTTGGGTATGGTACTGCACAAATCGGCCCTGAAGCAGATCCAAAAGAGTCAGCCAAAAAGGCTCTGAAGAACCGTACTCGGCAATGTTTTTGGGCATAGGGCCATGTACGGAAGCCATCCTATGAATATTTTGCAGGGCAGCATGGAAAACTGTGATGTCACTGAAACCAACCAGCCACTTTGGATGGCGCCGCATGGCTGAGAAATCGAGCTGCTCAAGTATTCGGATGCTTCCATAGCCACCACGGGTGCACCATATTACGTCGATTTCGGGATTATTCAGCATCTCCTGAAAATCAGCCAGGCGATACTGGTCTGAAGCCGAAAACTGATAAAAAGCATCAGCAGCATGTGGGGCGCGGATGCTTCTGAATCCGTGGTCCGACAAAAACTGCCCGGCCAGATCTAAAACTTTAGAGGGGATTTTACCGGCAGGGGAAACCAGACCAAAAAGGGCTCCTTTTTTTATGAAGGGTGGAATAATTTCAATCACAGTAGATTCAACATTTTAACAGGTTTTGTTACCTTTGTCAGGTTAACAAATAAACAAAAATCAATTCACAATTCCGAAGTCTCGGGATTAAATTTCAACATTCAATGATTCAAATTCAAAACCAGTAGCCCGGGTTTGGTATTTCATATTTTGTTGCTTGTTTGATATAATACAGATTTATAAATGAATAAATTTAAACGCACCCTTATTACCACCGCTCTGCCTTATGCCAACGGCCCCGTTCACATCGGGCATCTTGCCGGCGTTTACGTCCCTGCCGATATCTACGCGCGCTATCTGCGTTTGAAAGGCGAAGATGTGCTGCTGGTGGGTGGCTCCGATGAACATGGTGTGCCCATTACCCTTAAAGCCAGGAAGGAGGGGGTAACTCCTCAGGCCATTGTGGACAAATACCATCATCTGATAAAGGACTCCTTCGAAAAATTTGGCATCACCTTCGATGTTTACGACCGCACCACCAATCCTGTTCACCACCAAACAGCATCCGATTTCTTTAAAAAACTATACAAAGATGGTGTTTTTTTGGAAAGAGAGAACGACCAATATTACGATGAGGAGGCCCAACAGTTTTTAGCCGACCGTTACATCACCGGCACTTGTCCGCATTGCAAGAGCGAAGGCGCTTATGGTGACCAGTGCGAAAGCTGTGGCTCATCGCTCAATGCCACCGATTTGATTAACCCGCGTTCCATGATTTCGGGCAGCACCCCGGTGATGCGAAAAACCAAACACTGGTATCTTCCGCTGGACCAATACCAGCCTTTTTTGGAAAAATGGATATTGGAAGACCACAAAGAGTGGAAGCCTAATGTATATGGCCAATGCAAATCGTGGCTCGACCAGGGTCTTCAGCCCAGAGCAGTGAGTCGCGACCTGGATTGGGGCGTGCCCGTGCCGGTTGAAGGTGCTGCCGGCAAAGTGCTGTATGTGTGGTTCGATGCGCCCATTGGATACATATCGGCCACCAAGGTGTTAACTCCTGACTGGGAAAAATACTGGAAAGATCCCGAGACACGATTGCTCCATTTTATAGGGAAAGACAATATCGTATTTCATTGTATTATGTTTCCGGCAATGCTTAAGGCCGAAGGCTCATTTAACCTGCCGGACAATGTGCCGGCCAATGAATTCCTGAATCTGGAGGGAGATAAGATATCCACTTCACGCAACTGGGCTGTATGGCTGCATGAGTATCTGGTCGACTTTAAAGACCAGCAGGACGTTTTGCGGTATGTTTTGACCGCCAATGCGCCTGAGACCAAGGACAACGATTTCACCTGGAAGGATTTTCAGGCACGCAACAACAACGAGCTGGTGGCCATATTGGGCAACTTTGTTAACCGGACTATGGTTCTTACCCACAACTACTTCGGCGGTATAGTGCCGCCCATCACCCGGTTGGAGCCTTTTGACAAGGAGACTCTGGAAACCATTCCGCAACTGGTGCAGAAGGTGGAGACAGCCCTGGAGCAGTTCCGGTTTAGGGAAGCCGTTCGTGAAGCTATGAATCTGGCCCGCCTGGGCAATAAATACCTGGCCGACACAGAACCCTGGAAACTTATTAAAACCGATGCCGACCGGGTGAAAACCATCCTTAACATTTCATTGCAGATCACTGCCAACCTGGCCGTACTGATGGAGCCTTTTCTTCCGTTTACCGCTCAAAAGATGCGCCGGATGCTGAATATGCAGGAAGCTAACTGGCCCAACTGTGGAGACACAAAACTATTGCTTCCGGGCCATACGGTTAATGAAGCGACACTGTTGTTTGGGAAAATTGAAGATGAACAGGTACAGAAGCAGTTGGACAAGCTGGCCAATACTAAAAGCGGAAATAAAGCCCAAAACAGGGAGGTGCCACCGGCCAAGGGCGATATCTCCTTCGAGGAGTTTACTAAGATGGACATCAGGGTAGGCACCATCGTGAAGGCCGGGAAGGTTGCCAAAACCAAAAAGCTCCTTCAACTCACTGTGGACACCGGCATTGACCGAAGGACTGTAGTCTCGGGCATTGCCGAATATTTTGAGGCAGAGGAGATTATTGGACGTCAGGTTTGTATATTGGTGAACCTGGCACCCCGAAAAATAAGAGGGATAGAGTCGCAGGGCATGATACTTATGGCCGAAGATGCCGACGGAAGGCTGGATTTTATAGCGCCCGTGAGCCTGATTGAACCAGGCTCCGAAGTGAGATAATAATAAAGGTTATGGTTTTTTTGATCAAATAATTTGTTTTTAATCTAAAACTTGTGAAATTCGCCCCCTGTTAGATTTATCAAAACAATATTTTTTCGCCTCAACAACAACCTTAAATACCCTGACTATGAAAGGAGCTATCATTGGAGACATCATCGGGTCGGCGTTTAAGAACAGCAATCACTTAAGCACCGACTTTCAGCTTTTTAAATCGGTATCGGCCTTCACCGACGACACGGTATTAACTGTGGCCACTGCCGATTCGCTGCTCAATGGTAAAGATTACGAAACTGCACTCAAAGAGTGGGTAAGAGCTTATCCCGGTGCAGGCTACCGCCCCTGCTTTTTATCCTGGGCTCTTTCGGACGAACATATCCCTTACCTTAGCGAAGGTGATGGAGCTGCACGCCGTATCAGTCCTATCGGGCTGGCTGCCCAGTCCATTGAAGAAGCTTTGAGTGAGGCGGAAAAAAGCACTATGATTACGCACAATATCCCCGAACGCATTGCGGCATCCAAGGCCGTATCGGCAGCTCTTTTTATGGCTAAGGCAGGTGCTGGAAAAAAAGAGATCAAACTCTACATAGGGCAGGCCTTCGATTATGATCTTTCGTTGAATGCTTCGGACTGGAAAGTCAGGAGGTTGAGCCCCGATTGCACCACATCACCGGTTTTGCCGGCATTTGCGGCATTTCTGCAGGCTTCCGATTATGAGGAGGCCATTCGCTTGTCCATTGCCATTGGGGGGCCCAGCAACACCATTGCTTCCATTGCCGGGGCGCTTGCAGAAGCCTATTTCAAACACATCCCCAAGGCCATCACCCGCCGCGCACTGGAACGTCTCACCCCCGAGATGAAGGCGGTTATGGAAAAGTTCGAACTTCGCTACTACACAACTGTAGAGGCTTGACTTAAAGCGGGGGTGCTTACTTTTTCTTCGGTCAAAGCCAGAGAGAGCACCTCAAGGATATTGGATACATAATGAAACGTTAGTCCTTCGATATAGACCGGTTTAATCTCTTCAATATCCTTGCGGTTCTCATTTGAGAGAATAATTTCGTGTATGCCGGCTCGTCTGGCAGCCAGTATCTTCTCCTTGATACCACCCACGGGCAATACCTTTCCCCGCAATGTAATTTCGCCGGTCATCGCCAAACGACCCTTCACTTTTCGGCGGGTAAACGAGGAAGCCAGTGAAGTTACCATGGTTATTCCTGCGGATGGGCCGTCTTTGGGTATGGCGCCTTCGGGAACATGCACATGGGTGTTCCACTCTTCAAACATTTTTTCGTCCACTCCTATGGCGTCGGCATGCGACTTGAGATACTCCAGGGCCAGCATGGCAGATTCCTTCATCACCTCACCCAGATTACCGGTGAGTGTAAGTTGCCCTTTGCCTTTGCTCAGGCTGCTCTCTACAAACAAAATTTCACCACCGGCAGCGGTCCAGGCCAGCCCGGTTACCACCCCGGCAAATTTATTGTCCTGCCAGGTGTCTTTCGAGAACTTTTCAACTCCCAGATACTCCCTGAGATCTCCGATAGAGATGGACTTATTAAACTCCTCGTCGGTGGCAAGCTTAAGGGCAATTTTCCGGAACAGTTGAGCCAATGTTTTATTGAGATGACGCACGCCCGACTCATGGGTGTAATGCTCTGTTAAATAAGTCAATACAGGTTTGCGCAAGGTTACAGCCTTTTTAGGTACTCCATGATTCGCCAGCTGTTGGGGAATAAGATGCCTGCGGGCAATTTCTACCTTTTCGTCCATTACGTAGCCGCTCACCTCAATCAACTCCATACGGTCCAGCAGCGCCGGGGCAATATTATTGAGGGTGTTGGCAGTGGCAATAAACATCACTTTGGAAAGGTCGAAATCTATCTCCAGAAAGTTGTCGTGAAACGTATTGTTTTGCTCGGGGTCTAGCACCTCCAACAGGGCCGATGCAGGATCGCCATGAAAGCTGTTGCTGATCTTGTCGATTTCGTCGAGAATAAAAACCGGATTGGATGAACCTGCCTTTTTAATATTTTGAACGATGCGCCCCGGCATGGCCCCTATATAGGTTTTCCGATGCCCGCGAATTTCCGCTTCATCGTGCAGGCCACCCAGTGACATTCTAACATATTCACGGTCCAATGCTTCAGCCACCGATTTTCCCAGCGAGGTTTTTCCCACTCCCGGAGGGCCATAGAGGCATAAGATGGGCGACTTTAAATCACCCTTGAGTTTCAGCACTGCCAGATGCTCCAGGATGCGCTCTTTTACGTTTTCAAGTCCGTAATGGTCGCGGTCGAGGATGCGGTGGGCTCTTTTTAAATCGAAATTATCGACGGTGTATTCGTTCCAGGGAATTTCTATGAGGGTTTGCAGATAGTTGAATTGAATGGAGTACTCACCTGAAGCCGAATTCAATCTTTGCAATTTTTCAATTTCTTTGGCAAAGAGCTTACGCACCTCTTCGTTCCATTTCTTTTGTGAAGCCTGCTTTTGCAGCTCTTTAATCTCCTGCTCTATGGGGCTGGCACCCAACTCATCCTGGATGGTTTTCATTTGCTGTTGCAACAAATACTCACGTTGCTGCTGGTCCATGTCCATCTTTACTTTCGACTGGATGTCGTTTTTAATCTCCATGAGTTGAACCTCGCGCACCAGATATTTAACCAGCCGCATGCCCCGCTCCTTAAGGTCGTCGATTTCGAGCAGTCGCTGCTTCTCCTGCACAGAGATATCGGAATTGCCGGATATATAATTGATAAGAAAACTGGAGTTTTCAATGTTGCGTATGGCGAAGGATGCCTCGGGAGGCACGTTTGGGGATTGTTTTATAAGACTGAGAGACAGGTCTTTAAGTGATGATACCACCGCCTCAAATTCGCGGGTGTTGTCGGCGGGCGGAGGCACATCTTCAAGCACCGATATCTTACCTGTAAAATAGGGCTCTTCAAGCACCATTTTATCAAGCTTAAATCGTTTTCTCCCTTGAATAATTACTGTTGTAGAGTTGTCGGGCATCTCCAGCACTTTAAGCACACGGGCCACAGTGCCGGTTTTGTAGAGGTCTTTTGCCTGAGGTTCATCTATCTTGAAGTCGATTTGAGCCAAAGCTCCAAAATAACCCTTTTTTTTGTGCACATCGCGAATTAGGTCGTGGGACTTCTCCCGACCAATGGCAATGGGAATAATAACTCCGGGGAACAGTATGGTATTGCGCAACGGCAGTACCGGCAATTCGTCGGGGATGGGCTGGTCATCAATATCCTGGTCGCTGTCGTCGCTCAAAAAGGGAATAAATTCCGAATCAGAATCATCAAATTCTCTCATCCCAAGATGATCGACCGATATCTTAAAGTTATCCATATTAAATTCAGAGAAATGGGCGCCTTACAATGCTGTCATATTGTCAGCGCACGGTAATTTGTTTTTCCTGGCACTTCCCTACACAATTGATGTGCCAAAGTAAGGGAACAGAACTAAGCATGGGTATATTCAAACAAAAAAAGCTCCGGTTGAATCACCGAAGCTCTCTATGACATTATGAACCAAAGGCAATGATTGTTATTTCTTTTTGCCTTCCAGGTGTTTTTGATAGCGGTTTCTAAACTTGTCGACTCGACCCGCTGTATCTACCAATTTCATTTTACCTGTAAAGAAGGGATGTGAGGTATTCGATATTTCGAGTTTAACCAATGGATACTTGGTGCCGTCAATCTCTTCTGTTTCGCGCGTGTTAACAGTGGAACGGGTTATAAAAGTATCGCCGTTCGACATGTCCCTGAATGCCACAAGGCGGTAATTATCGGGATGAATATCTTTTTTCATATCTTTAAATTTTAACTGTTCAAATGCTTTGTAATGGATTAAAAATCTTAATATTGATTTCCGCTTGCCTTGTTTTGTTATTCAGCAAGTGGCTAAACTTGTCAAAACGGAGTGCAAAATTAATCAATCCGGCAACAATTACAAAAAAACCGTCACTTTTTATTTTTGGCTTTCCGGGTGTCTAATGGAATCACTGTTGCTTTTACTTCTTTACGTCTTTTATTTTCGTCAAACAGATAGCGATAGGTTATATGGCGCTTACCAAAAGTTGCGCCCATCGCCTCGTGAAGGGCTATCATCTTGGGATTAAAATCTCCTACCCATGAGAGCTCCATTTCATTAAGATGAGGTTTTTTGACCATTTCCTCGCGCAGATGCCAAAATATGCCCGACTCAATTCCTGAACGCTGAAATTTAGGCCGAACTCCCAGGATTATTACACGGGTGCGCGTCATTGTGTTGCGCCATTTGTACCATACAAATTTTAGTTTGTTCAGCAGATTCATCTTGCCGTTGAAGTGTTTGGTAATTTGGTTGACATCGGGAAACTGCACCATAAAGCCAATGGGTTGTTCATTGTGATAGGCATACCAAATGATTTCCTCGACGAGAAACGATTTTGCTTCCTTCAGACTTTTACGCAACGTATCGGGTTGCATGGGGGTAAAGTTCTCATGAAACTGCCAGGCATCGTTGTAAATTTCTACAAAGTCAGCGATAAATTTCTCACTCTCTTTCCAGGTAAAATGTCTAAAATTGTAGCTGGGGTTCTTCCCAACCCGTGCTGCAATTTTCCAGAAACGTTCAGGGAATGGCTTTTTCAGATCAAGGTGGTTGGTCTCCTGCTCAAAATAGTTGACAAAGCCATAGTTCTCATAGAACTCTTTATAGTAGGGCGGATTGTATTGCATGCCGAAGGAGGGCTGAGTAAAACCCTCTACGAGTAATCCCCAGAAATTGTCGTTCTCTCCAAAATTAATGGGCCCGTCCATAGCCTCCATGCCTCTTTGCGAAAGCCAGTTCTTTGCGGCATCGAAGAGCATGAAAGCACACTCTTTGTCGTTGATGCACTCAAAAAAGCCCATTCCGCCTGTAGGCTGATCAAAACCGTAGGCCTTTTTTTGATTGATAAAAGCGGCTATACGTCCTATAACCTGCAAATGGTCGTTGAGCAGCAGGAAACGGATGGCTTCGCCATACCGGAAAAAATCGTTTACTGCCGGATCGAATATCTCCTGAATCATATAATCCAGGGGTCGCACATAGGCCGCGTCGTCCTTATAAATAATGTTTACCATGTCGAGAAACTGGCGCTTCTCCTTTTTGGTGTTGACTTCAATGATTTTCATGATTAGATTGTGTTCAATATTTAGGGTAGAAAAATTAGTCAAAATTGGAACCAGGCCAGATAATCATCAGGTGTTTTTCTAGTCCAGTTCCGGTGATAATATTCGTTCTTATTAATATTGTATTCGTAATCTTTTCCCCACTCCTTCGCGTTAAGCGCCACCTGTCGTATGGCATCAATCATATATTCAATCTCTTGATCCGTCATGGTGGGATGTACCGACAATCGCACCCAGCCGGGCTTCTCGGACAGATCACCGCCGTCAATCTTCCGGGTAATACTTTTTGAAGTGTAGTAATCCACATGAAGCAGGTAGTGCCCGTAAGTGCCTGCACAAGAGCAGCCGCCCCGCACCTGAATGCCAAACCGGTCGTTGAGCAATCGCACCACCAGGTTAAAATGAACATCATGAATGTAGAACGAAACAGCGCCCAATCGTTCTTCCTGAGGGGCAGCGAGGATTTCAAGTCCTGGAATGGTTTTGAAGCCCGAAAATATTTTTGCCACCATCTCCTCCTCACGCTTGCGAATATTGTCGCATCCCATCTGCTCCTTAAGCTGAATGCACATAGCCGCCCGGATGGATTGGATAAATCCGGGAGTTCCACCATCCTCGCGTGCTTCAATATCCTCAACATAGCGGTATTTGCCCCAGCGATTGGTCCAGTTTACAGTTCCACCACCTGAATTGTCGGGGGTGGTATTATGATAAAGAACTGAATTAAAAACCATTACCCCGCAGGAGCCGGGGCCGCCTAAAAATTTATGAGGGGAGAAGAAGATGGCATCCAGGCGTTCCAGAGGATCGGAAGGATGCATATCTATAGGCACATAGGGAGCACTGGCAGCAAAATCGACAAAACAGAACCCATTGTTTTGGTGCATGATACGTGCCAACTGATAATAGGGTGTCTCAATGCCTGTAACATTTGAACAGGCCGTAAAACTGCCAATCTTTACCGGGCGGTTCCTATATTTTTTAATTGCTTTTTCAAGCACGGCCGGATTGACCAGTAAATTTTCATCGGGCTCAAGCACTACCACATCAGCATTGGTTTCCAGCCAGGAGGTGTGGTTGGAATGATGCTCCATGTGGGTAAGAAAAACCACCGGTCGGTCGTGGAGCGGCATATTAAAAAAAGGCTGAGCCTGCTCGGGTACGCGCATGCCCATGATACGCTGAAGCTTATTAATTACCGAAGTCATGCCAAAGCCCGCGGTTATTATGATATCATCCTTCCCTGCATTGACATGTTGCTTTAATATTTGATGGGAAAGCTTATACACATTGGTCATGATCATGCCTGTATCGCTCGATTCGGAATGCGTATTGGCAACCATGGGCCCTATTGTCTTCACAATTTGATTTTCAATGGGTGCATAGAGTCTGCCAGAGGCAATCCAGTCGGCATAAACCAATGATTTTTCGCCGTAAGGCGTTTCCAGCAGGGCATCAACACCAATGATGTGGCGCCTGAACTTCTCAAAATAAGATTCCAGTGAGACCGTTTCTATGGGTTTGGAGTCTGTTGGTGAGCTGAGATCTGTTTTAACACTCTGCATGCTTACTTCCCATTCCAATTCATATTCTATTTCTTGGGCCAACTGTCTGGTGGAATCATCGGGGCTGCTGCTCCAGTTATGAATCACATTTATAACAAGACTGTTGTAAACGGGTGAAAAACGACCGGCCATTTTTAGGGCATGTCCCACAGGCCGGATAAATTGTTTGTCGGACGATAGTTCTTTGAGCCGGTCCAGGCAGTTTTCAAGGTCTGCAAATCCCTTTTCACCCAGAAACCGGTATTGCCAACCTATCGACATGGCTGCGGTGTAACGTTGCAGGGAACTTGAGCTGTTGAGCCATTCTTTCAGGAGGGCTTCTGAGCCGGCTCTTTTTCCCAATAGGTTCATGGACATTTGTTCGGCCAGCTCAATGGTGGTGATCATGGGAGCCCATTTATTCAGTTCGGCGTCATCCAATCTCATGGGGTGGGCTGTCAGCGTAGCCAGAATCATGGTCTCCCTGATTTCGCGAAACCAAAGCCGGCGTGCCAGCTCATTGTCTTTGAAGCTCTCTTGTGCCATTTTGCGTAAATACACCAGCATCACTCCGTAATTCTTTAAATACGAAGCGCCTGAATGCGCCATCAATTGAGAGGTGTCCCCATTTCGCAAATGTTGTATCTTCACGAGCAGGGCATTTATTTCATTGTCAATGCGCTGGTTGGGTAAAAATAGTTCCATTGAGTGAAGCCAATTTATCAATTTTCACTGTGAGTGTTTAGCAGCCCCTTTTTACGGGAAACATTTGCAAAACTAAGGAAAAATATTTTATCTTTGTGCCAGATTAAAAATGGTGATTGTAGCTCAGTTGGTTAGAGCGCCAGATTGTGGATCTGGAGGCCGCCGGTTCAAATCCGGTCTTTCACCCCAAGAGGCGCACAAATAGAAGGAAACCAACTATTTGTGCGTTTTTTATTTGGGGCTGGCCCACTTTTTAATAGGGTTTCAAAGAACATTGACGACAAGAAATTTCACTGGTGTTGCTCTTTTTATCTATCTTTCACCAACCTTGAAAAAAGAATAGCCGCATTGCTCAGGTGGCAAAACCACAAAATAACCAGCCGTTTTGACTATTTTCTACGCAATAGTATCCCGGGTCAACCGCTACTCCCGACATTTGCAGGAGCACACCATTGCTCACGGTTCATTGCGCTTTTTTTTCTTTACTGGTTTATTTTTTCATTTAACGGGGTCGGTTGCTTCACAGGGGCTGGTAGAGATCATTAATCAAACCGAAAATACTGTTTTTCAAGGGGTTGTTTATGGAGGTGATGGATTGCCTGCCGACAGTTCTATGGGGTTTTTTATCAGTGCCGATGGTCTTGCTATCATCCCTTCATCGCTGCTTCGTACTGGAGAATCGTTACAATTCCGGGATCACAGCGGGAGCAGACTCCAGTTAAAGAAAATCGTTGCCATTCATCCTTATGCCGGTTTGGCTTTGGTTCAAATGTCTAATTGGAGCAACCAGAAACACAGCTATCTTATACCCACCAATCCTACTGTTGCCGTTAAAGACAATATTCTGATTTTTGGTATGCCAAAAGCCGATGGTAACGGACTGTTTTACTCCGGTGTAGAGAGTGCTTTTTATCAAATGTTCATTGGCAGGGGTACCTTTATCTCTTCCAAAATATCAGGAGCCCTTCATGGGGCGCCTGTGATTAATGAGGCAGGGCGGTTTTCAGGCATCCTCCATTACCTTCCTGCCACTGGCAATGCGGTATTACTGCCGCTTACCCTTTTGGCCGACACTCTGTGGGTAAGCATTGATCAAACCTACGACGATTTCCTGCAGAGCCCGGAACGAATTTTTTATGCACATCAGGGTATTGTAGAGGGACTTCTCTACCAAAGTACGGGCGAATGGGTTGAATCGGCTAAAGCCTTCAGTCGTTACCTTAAAGAAGTGTCGGTACGATCTGACCTTTATGCCCTTCGGGCTATAAGCCGGCTAAACTATGACAACACAGCCGGATGCCGTGACGATATTGAACGCGCCTTTCATATTGACCAAACCTCTTATTTGGCCGCTTATGCCAACGCCCTCTATTATAAAAAGAATCAGTTTGTGGGTCAGGCCGAGGATCAGCTTAGGCTGTCGTTGGGTAGCAATCCGCAGTTTGCGTCTGCATTTCTGGAGCTGGGGAAGCTGCAATTGGCCGAAGATAGGATAGAGGAGGCTTACTTCAGCTTTACCAAGGCTGTAGAAGCAGATTCGTTGCTGGCAGAAGCCTGGTACGAAAAAGCCAGACTCTCGCAACAATACTCAACCGATCAAACTACCGGTATTAAAGAGTTGCAAACCGCTGCCCGGCTGGATCCTTACCTTCCGGGTGTATATTCTTTAATTGGCATCATAAAGGTAAATGCCTTTGACTACCTGGATGCTATCCGCGATTTTAACAAAGCCCTGGTGATGAACCCCCGGGATGGGCATGCCTATATGAACCGCGGACTGGCCTGGTACAATATGGGCATGAAGGATAATGCCTGCAAAGACTGGGAGAGTGCAGGCAAAGCCGGGATGCCACAGGCCTTTAAACTGTTGTCGCGCTACTGTTCGGAAGTACACAAAGGGTTTTTGCAGAACCGGTGAGAGTAAAGCAGATGAATTTATTACCTTTACACCCATTACTAAAATACAATACTATGATTACCTCAGAAATGATAAAAAATTTGTCGGGACGCGAGCTGGCGTTAAGGAGGTATCTTTGACATCGATCGAAAAAAATTAGAGATAGAAGAGGAGGATATCCGCACGCAGGCGCCCGATTTTTGGAATGATTCTGCCAAAGCAGAAGTTCAAATGAAGAAACTAAAAGAGCTGAAGAGCTGGGTTTCATCCTACGAAAAAGTCAGGACCGGCGTGGAGGATACCCTGGTACTTTTTGATTTTTTCAGAGAAGGCGAAGCCGAACCGAAGGATGTGGAAATTCAATACTCGAAAGCAGTTAAGCTCATCGAGGATTTGGAACTCCGCAATATGCTGCGGAAAGAGGAAGATAAGCTGGGCGCCATATTGCGCATCAACGCAGGTGCCGGTGGCACCGAGAGTCAGGATTGGGCCGAGATGCTTATGCGTATGTATCTCCGTTGGGGTGAGCAAAACCAATACAAGGTTACCGAAACCAATTTCCTGGCCGGGGATGAGGCCGGGATTAAAACCGTTACCCTTCAGTTTGAGGGCGACTATGCCTATGGCTATCTGAAAAGTGAAAATGGTGTTCACCGACTGGTGCGACTTTCGCCCTTCAATGCTGCCAACAAACGTATGACCTCATTTACTTCGGTGTTTGTGACCCCTCTCATCGACGATACCATTGAGATAGATATCAATCCCTCCGACATCACCTGGGATACATTTCGCTCCAGCGGGGCGGGTGGACAAAACGTGAACAAGGTTGAGACCGGCGTACGATTACATCACGCTCCCTCGGGTATCGTGATTGAGAATACGGAGACGCGCTCACAAGGCGGCAATAAGGAGAATGCCCTTCGCATGCTTAAATCACAGCTTTACGAGATTGAGCTCAATAAAAAGATGGAAGAGCAAAATAAAATTGAGGCACAAAAGAAGAAGATTGAATGGGGCTCTCAAATACGCTCTTATGTGCTTCAACCCTACAAACTGGTGAAGGATGTACGTACCGGTTACGAAACTTCCAATGTGCAGGATGTGCTCGATGGCGACCTGGAGGGTTTTATAAAAGCCTACCTGATGGAGTTTGGGGCAAAGGAGATATTTGAAAACAAATAACAAAACACAAACCTGCCTGCCGGCAGGCAGGTTTGTCATTTGCTTTTTGTTATTTACAACTATAAGTTACGTAACAATTTATAACCCCTTATATTATGGACTACAGAATCGAAAAAGACACCATGGGCGAAATAAAGGTTCCAGCTGACAAGTACTGGGCTGCCCAAACGCAACGTTCGGTGATGAACTTTCCCATTGGCCCGGCGGCATCAATGCCAACCGAGATCATTCAGGCCTTTGGCTATCTTAAAAAAGCGGCAGCCTATGCCAATAAGGAGCACGGGGTTTTGCCCGGTGAAAAGCGCGACCTCATTGCTAAAGCTTGTGATGAGATCATCGAAGGTAAGCTCAACGATCAGTTTCCGCTGGTAATTTGGCAAACCGGCAGCGGCACCCAGTCGAATATGAACTGCAACGAAGTAGTGGCCAATCGCTCGCATGTGCTCAACGGTGGCAAACTGGGCGAAGGCGAGATGCCCATTCACCCCAACGACGATGTAAATAAGTCGCAGTCGTCGAACGATACTTTTCCTACGGCCATGCACATTGCAGCTTATAAGATGCTGATAGAAAAGACCATCCCCGGCATAGAAAAGCTCCAAAAAACACTGACGTCCAAGAGCAAAGAGATGATGGATGTGGTAAAGATTGGCCGTACTCACCTTATGGATGCCACACCTCTTACATTGGGACAGGAGTTTTCGGGTTATGCTTACCAGCTCAGCTATGGTCTTAAAGCACTCAAAGCCACCCTGGCTCATCTGTCGGAGCTGGCATTAGGGGGAACTGCGGTAGGTACCGGGCTTAATGCTCCAAAAGGGTATGATGTGACCGTGGCTAAATACATTGCCCAATTCACCGGGCTGCCTTTTGTAACAGCTCAAAACAAATTTGAATCACTGGCCGCCCACGATGCCATAGTGGAAAGCCATGGCGCCCTCAAGCAAATTGCCGTGAGTTTGATGAAGATTGCCAATGATATACGTTTGTTGGCATCAGGACCGCGATCTGGGATTGGCGAAATACAGATCCCCGAAAATGAACCCGGCTCTTCCATCATGCCCGGGAAAGTGAATCCTACCCAGGCCGAAGCCCTGACCATGGTATGTGCCCAGATAATGGGCAACGATGTAGCCATTGCTGTGGGTGGATCAAATGGTCATTTTGAGCTCAATGTGTTTAAGCCTATGATGATTTACAACTTCCTACAAAGCGCTGAGCTTTTGGGTGATGCCTGCAAAACCTTTAACGACAACTGCGCTGTGGGTATTGAACCCAACTATGCGCGTATTAAAATGCATCTCGACAATTCACTGATGCTTGTAACGGCACTCAATACTCACATCGGCTACTATAAGTCGGCCGAAATTGCCAAGAAGGCGCACAAGGAGGGAACTACACTGAAAGAAGCCGCTTTAGCACTGGGCCATCTTAGCTCCGAAGAGTTCGACAAATGGGTGGATCCTCTTAAAATGACCGGAACACTCTGATATCAGGTCAATTTAATGCAAAATAACCGCCCCGATATGTATTGGGACGGTTTTTTTTGTATCTTTCACCCCCGATAATAAGCAGTTGGTCACAATTTTTCAAACGCTCACCCGTTATCAGCTCTAAATAGATAGAAATTCAGAAAATCAAAGAACCATGATTCGCCTATTTTTACTCTTCATCTCTCTTGCGTTTTTGTTTCCCCTGAGTTCCTCCTTTGGTCAGGGCACCCCATCAGCCGATCCATTGGAAGAGGCCCCTATTGCAGAACAGTTTGATTACACCATAGAAAAATCAAATCGTTACGAACAGTTTCGGGTGGTGCGAATTGCCTGGCTTAATAAACTTAAATCGAATGTATCAGATACACTCAAAGTGCTGCACAAGCAAATAGCTGACAATCAAAAACAGCTGAACAGTCACCAACAACGCATTGATTCATTGAACAGTCAGATAGGCAAGCTAAACACGCAACTTGAGAAGGCAGTAAAAGAGAAGAACAGTTTTTCCTTTATGGGAGCACAGTTTTCCAAGGGTGGCTACCAATCTTTTATGTGGGGTCTGGTAGTTATTCTGGCCACCGGACTTGCTATCTTTATACTTCTCTTTAAACGAAGCAATATTGTAACGGCGCAAACCAAAACCATGTATGCCGACCTGCAAAAGGAGTTTGATGATCACCGGAAAAGGTCACTGGAAAGAGAGAAGGTGATGGCCCGCAATCATCTCAACGAACTTAATAAATTGAGGGGGCAGTAAAATTAGCATTATCCTGCGGGAGACTGCAGATGTTAAGCATCTCATGGATGGCTACAGTTTGAATAAAACCCTTTACGGAGAGGTCTTCATCTAAATTTTCCCATCTGATCCCAATCCCCTTATTTGTCAGTTGCCATTTTTCACCTTCCTTGCTTGTCGCATTTTTCAGGCGCAGATATTGGGATATTTTTGTGTCTAATATTTTTCCATTGTTCAAAATTACCCCTATCAAGTCCAACTCTTTGTCAATGACAACACTCTTTATGCGCAGACCCTTTTCAAAAATCAATATATCAATGGGGTCTTTTGCTCTTATGTCTGCACTACTATCTTTCGAAGTAGTCATCCCACCTATTTTTTAAAAGTTATAGGTTATCATTTATGATTTCTATGACCTCTTTTCGTTCTCTCACAGTGAATCCATAAAAATATTCTATTCCCACGGATGGTTCCAACCAAACTTTTCCGATAGCATCAGCTTTTTCTATATGCCCGTGTTTGGGCTCCATCCCTTCGTTGCTAAAGAAATTAAAACGGTAACCTCTTTTTCTTAATATCACTGGCCTATCAGTTTTAAAGTTAACAATTAATCTTCAACTTTGGTTGTTCCGCCAGGACATAACCCCACATCTACTCAATTACTATTTATTTCCTTACCTTTACACCACAAACAAAGGGCTTACAGACAGGTGGATGGCTTAGATTATATGCATTTTGAAGAAAATAAAATGGCCTGTGCCGCAACCTAAAGCAAGTTTGTTTGATGTTTGTATTTTATTGTCAATCAACAGGGATGAATAAAACAGAACTACTTACAAAACTGGTGCAGGAACGGGTATTGCTTTTAGATGGTGCCATGGGCAGCCTTATTCAACAATATCAACTCACCGAAGAAGATTACAGAGGGGAAGCGTTTCAAAATCATCCCCGCTCTCAAAAGGGAAACAACGATCTGCTAACCCTTACACGGCCCGACATCATCGGTTCCATTCATGAACAATATCTGGAAGCAGGAGCAGATATCATTGAAACCAACACCTTTAATGCCAACCGCATATCGCAGGCCGACTATGGCATGGAAGAGCAGGTTTATGCCATCAACCTGCAATCCGCCCAGTTGGCTGCCAAAGCCGCCAAGAAATATTCTACCTCCGAAAAACCCCGCTTTGTTGCGGGCTCCATGGGTCCCACTAATAAAACCGCCTCCCTCTCCCCCGATGTGAATAATCCCGGTTACCGGGCTGTCACCTTCGACGAGCTGGCGGTCGTCTATACCGAACAGGCTGCCGGCCTCATCGACGGAGGCGCCGAAATTTTGTTGCTGGAGACCATTTTTGACACCCTCAACGCCAAGGCAGCTCTCTTTGGCATTGCGCAGGAACTTAAAAGGAGAGAACTCGTCAACTTCCCGGTAATGGTCTCCGTAACTGTGGCCGATGCCAGCGGGCGTACCCTCTCAGGCCAAACGCTGGAAGCTTTTCTCATTTCGGTTTCTCATTTCCCGCTCTTTTCCATTGGGCTCAACTGCTCCTTTGGGGCCGAAGACCTACGGTCGTACGTAGAATCGCTGGGTCGTCAAACATCCCTCTTTATCAGCGCCTATCCCAATGCAGGTCTTCCCAACCAGTTTGGCGAATACGATGAAACACCCGAAGAGATGGCTCCTCAGATATTTAAGTATTTGAGCAGCGGATTGGTAAACATTATTGGTGGCTGTTGCGGAACCACTCCTCAACACATCAAAGCCTTTGCAGGCTACATAAAAGAGGCCACTCCGCATAAACCTCCGGTGCTCCTGCCCATTTCCAGACTGAGTGGTCTGGAGCCGCTGACCATTGACAAGCTGAGCAATTTTGTGAACATCGGAGAGCGCACCAACGTGGCCGGATCGCGTAAATTTGCCCGCCTTATCCGGGAGGAGCAATACGAAGAAGCTCTGTCGGTGGCCTATGACCAGGCGGAGGGCGGCGCTCAAATAATCGATGTGAACCTGGACGATGCCATGCTGGACGCAAAAAAGGAGATGGTCACCTTTCTGAATCTCATGGGCGCCGAACCCGACATTGCAAGGCTGCCCGTGATGATAGACTCCTCCAAATGGGAGGTTTTGGAAGCCGGCCTCAAATGCGTTCAGGGAAAACCGGTTGTCAACTCCATCAGCCTCAAAGAGGGAGAAGAGCAGTTTTTGCAACAAGCTTTAGCCATCAAGGAGTATGGTGCTATGGTGGTGGTGATGGCTTTCGACGAAAAAGGACAGGCAGACAGCTACGAACGACGACTGGAGATATGCCAAAGAGCTTATAACCTGCTCACTCAAAAAGCGGGTTTGCCGCCACAGGACATCATCTTCGACCCCAACATTCTGACCATTGGCACCGGCATAGAGGCACACAACAATTACGCAGTTGATTACATAAAGGCCACCCGGTGGATCAAAGAGAATCTACCCTTTGCCAAAGTTAGCGGTGGTGTCAGTAACCTCTCTTTTTCCTTCAGAGGCAACGATCAGGTGCGCGAAGCTATTCATGCCGTTTTTCTTTACCATGCCATAGCAGCAGGCATGGACATGGGGATTGTGAATCCCGGAATGCTGCAAATCTACGACGAGATTCCGACCGATCTGTTGGAGCTGGTGGAGGACCTGGTGCTGAACCGCCGGTCTGACGCCACCGAACGCCTGATTGAAGCGGCTGAAAAACTAAAAGGACAGGGCGATAACGGAGCTCACCAAAAGAAGCTCGAATGGCGCGAACTCTCTTTGGAAAAGCGGCTGCATCACAGTCTGGTAAGAGGAATCCATGATTTTCTGGAAGAGGACCTGGCTGAGGCCCAAACCAAATACCCCTATTCCATCGATATCATTGAAGGGCCTCTCATGGACGGCATGAACATCGTGGGCGACCTGTTTGGGTCGGGTAAGATGTTTTTGCCACAGGTGGTTAAAACGGCCCGGGTAATGAAAAAAGCCGTGGCGTGGCTCGAACCCTTCATCGAGCAGGAGAAAAAGGCTGCCGGCAAAACCGTTTCGAAGAAGAAAAAAGTGTTGATGGCCACTGTGAAGGGGGATGTGCACGACATCGGAAAAAATATTGTAGGCGTAATTCTCGCCTGCAATAATTACGATGTAATTGATCTTGGGGTGATGGTCGCCGCCGAAAGAATATTAAACGAAGCTGCCACCCAAAAAGTTGATATCATCGGACTGAGTGGTCTTATTACGCCTTCTTTAGAGGAGATGGCCAACGTGGCCCGCGAAATGACGCTACGGGGGATGACTTTGCCCCTGCTCATTGGAGGCGCCACTACCTCTAAAGTGCACACTGCAGTTAAAATAGACCCCTTTTATCCCGGCCCGGTGGTTCATGTAAAAGATGCTTCTACCAGTGCCCAGGTGGCAGGTGCCCTGGTCTCTGAAAAAGAGAAACAAAGCTACACCCGGGGTATCAGCGATGAGTACGAAACTTTGCGCCAGGCCAACCAGAATAAAAAAGTAAGAAAATTCCTGGCCATTGCCGAGGCACAAAAAAGAAAGTGGACCACCAACTGGGAACAGACAGTCATTGCAAAGCCTAACTTTTTAGGTATTAAATCATTCAACCACTATCCGTTGAGTGAGATTGTCCCCTTTATCGACTGGACCTTCTTTTTTCATGCCTGGCGTCTCACGGGCAACTTCCGTGGCATAGAAGGGGTTACAGATAAAGCCTCTGAAGATGTTTGGCTGGAAACCTTTGCCACTTCCGATTCGAAGTCTAAAGCGCACGAGGCACTAAACCTGTTTAGGGATGCAAGCGCTATGCTCCGGAGAATCGAGCGGGAACAAATGCTCAGGGCAAACGCCGTCATCGGTTTATTTCCTGCCAATAGTAAGGGGAATGACATTGAAATATACAGCGAAACACAAAGTAATGAGATAAAAACAACCTTTCACTTTTTGCGTGAACAGCAAATAAAGCAGGGGAAGGAGCACTTTTATTGTCTGGCCGATTTTGTAGCACCTAAAGAGAGCGGCATTACCGACTATGTGGGCGGCTTTGCTGCCACTGCAGGAGTGGGTATTGAGCCCTGGCTGGAACATTTTGAAAAGGAGCAGGACGACTACAACGCCATTTTGCTCAAGTCTTTGGCCGACCGACTGGCCGAGGCTTTTACCGAGCTGATTCACTTCAGGGTACGTCGGGAGTTTTGGGGTTACAATCCCCACGAAGTATTCAATAAAGGCGACCTGGTACGGGAACGATACCGTGGCATCCGGCCTGCCATTGGCTATCCGGCCTGCCCCGACCACAGCGAAAAGCGCCTGCTCTTCGACCTCCTGAAGGTTGAGGAAAATGCCGGAATCACTCTCACCGAACATTTCAGCATGTACCCCAACGCATCGGTGAGCGGCATCTACCTGGCCCATCCCGAAGCCATCTACTTTGGTGTGGGTAATTTGCAGCGCGATCAGGTGGAGATGGTAGCTCAAAAGAAGAATATGACCCCCGAAGAGCTTGAGAAGTGGATACCAACTAATTTAGCGTATAAATAGCGTAATTATGGCATCACACAACGAACTCGGTCAAAAAGGGGAGGATAAAGCCGCTCTTTACCTGCTGGAAAAGGGTTACCGCATCATTGCCAGAAACTATCGGTTTGGCAAAAAGGAGATCGATATTATAGCCTGGGACGGACCGGTATTGGTAATTGCGGAGGTACGAACCCGCGCCTCTGAAATGTTTGAGCATCCACGTGATACCATCACTACCGGGAAAATACGAGCACTGGCCGAGGTGGCCGAAGCGTTTATATTCAACCACGGGTTGGACTGCCAAACGCGTTTCGACTTAATTTGCTGGTTGCCGCATTACAACGACGATCAATGGGAGATGGAACATATTGTGGAGGCCTTTCACCCAATGCCTTAAAAATAAAAGTCATGAACATCGAAGAGATCAGACTCTACTGTCTGTCGTTAAACGGATGCACAGAATCCTTACCTTTTGACGACTCTACCCTTGTATTTAAAGTGCGTAATAAAATATTTGTCCTCGCCAGCCTGGAGCGGCCCTTCTCCATTAACCTCAAATGTGAACCCGACCTGGCTGTGGAATTAAGAGAGAGATACCCTGCTGTTCAACCTGGCTATCACATGAATAAAACACACTGGAACACGGTGATGTTAGATGATTCGGTATCTGATAATCTAATCCGGGAGTGGATTCGCCACTCCTACAATCTGGTGGTAAAGGGACTTTCGGCCGCGGAGCGTGCGACTTTGGAATTGTAACGGTAAAATTAATAAAATTCCTCTCTTACATTATACTCTTCAGCCGATTCACGGCTTGTTCGTTTCTCATCGGCGCAATTAAGGTCGATATTAAAGTTGACGGGTTCTTCAAATGTATCTTCGGGTGTTACCGGAATATCGGGATTGTTATATACCTTTAGCATATAGAGTGCCCATACGGGAAGTGCCATATTGGCGCCCTGCCCGATGCGCAGGTTGTCGAAGTGTATGTCACGGTCTTCACCGCCTACCCAGATGCCTGTAACCAGGTTGGGCGTAAGGCCGATAAACCATCCATCGGAGTGGTTCTGGGTAGTGCCGGTTTTTCCGCCTATTTGTCCATAAAGCTGGTATTTAGATCTTAACCTGACGCCGGTACCCTGTTTTACCACACCTTCCAACAGGTTGATCATTAAAAAGGCAGTCTCCTCACTCAACACCTCCTTTTTCTGCGGGCTGAAGCTGGCAACCACATTGCGGTAACGGTCTTCGATGCGGGTAACCATCAGCGGCTCAATGTGTACCCCATTGTTGGCATAGGTACAATAGGCGGCTACCATTTCGTCGAGTTTAAAGTCGGGAGTGCCCAAGGCCAGTGAGGGCACCGGGTCGATGGGGCTTTTTATACCCAGCGAATGAATCATATTGGCCACCGCTTCAGGGTTGTATTGTTTCATCACCCAGGCAGTGATATTGTTGTTCGAGTTGGCCAAGCCCCACTTTAGAGAAACCATTTCGCCTGCACGGTCAGAACCGGCGTTTTGCGGAGTCCAGGTTTTACCCGTGGGCAGATAAAAGGTCTGGGGGATATTGGGCACCATGTCGCAGGGTGTATGACCCTCCTGCATGGCCAGGGTATAAACAAAAGGCTTTATGGTTGAGCCCACCTGCCGGCTGCCCATGGTGGCCATATCGTATTTAAAGTGTTCGTAATCGGGACCTCCCACGTAGGCTTTTACATGGCCCGATTGGGGATCCATGGAGAAGAGGCTGCCTCTTAAAAACGATTTGACATAGTGAATGGAGTCGAGTGGGGTCATTATAGTATCTTTTTCACCCTCCCAGCTAAATACCCTCATCTCCACGGGTTCTCTAAAGCTCATTTCGATGGAGTCTGCAGGCATATTGATTTGCTTCAGATATTGATACCTGTCGCTGCTTTGCATAGCCCTTCTAATGATTCCCTCATACTGTTCCTGCGTAATCTGGCTGGTGAAAGGAGCCCGCGGCCGCCCCTTTTTTTCTCTGAAAAACTGAGGTTGTAAATCCTGTCCTAAATGCTGTTTCAGAGCCTCTTCGGCATATTGCTGCATTCGGCTGTCAAGGGTGGTGTAAATGCGTAACCCGTCCTTGTAAATATTGTATTTGGTGCCATCGGCTTTAAGGTTCTTATTAATCCAGCCAAACAGCGGATTGTTTAACCACTGGGTGCTGTCTTCAATAAACCGTTGCTTCATCCAGGCTGGATAATTCTCTCTAACGGGCTCCGAAGCGTTGAGGGTGAGCCTTAGATATTCCCTAAAATAGGGTGCAGGGCCATGTATGTGGTCGGTGCGGTTAAAATCGAGTTGCATGGGTTCCAGCTTAAGACTGTCGAAGGATTCCCGGGTGAGATGGCCGGCCTTAAGCATCTGCGAAAGCACCACATTACGACGGTTCTGCGTCAACTCAGGACGCCTGAGAGGATTGTAAAGCGAAGGGTTTTTGAGCATACCTATTAACATGGCGGCCTCTTCTGTTTTAAGAGAGTCGGGTTCTTTGCTGAAAAATGTGTTAGCAGCCGACTTTATACCATATGCACCGTAAATAAAAGGTGCTTTATTCAGATACATGGTAAGTATTTCATCTTTGGTGTAGCTGCGCTCCAGTTTAACGGCAATTACCCACTCCTTGAGCTTTTGAAGGCTGCGCTCCCAAACATTATTGGCGGGATCGTGAAACAGCAGTTTGGCCAGTTGTTGGGTAATGGTGCTGCCACCACCCGAACTTTCTTTTCCCAAAAGGATGGTTTGGAAAAGCACCCGGCCCAGGCCGCGGGCATCTATGCCCGAATGATTCCTAAAGCGAATGTCTTCGGTGGATACCAGAGCGTGAACAACCGATGGTGGTATCTCGTTGTAGGCTATTCGGCTTCTGTTTTCGTTGAAGAATTTACCCAATATCTTTTGGTCAGAAGAGTAAATCTCTGTAGCCAGATTGCTCTGGGGGTTTTCCAGTTCCTCAAAACTTGGCATAAAACCCAGAACTCCCTCTGAAATGAGAAAAAACAGCAGCAAAATAAAGGCAATCAGGCCAAAAAAGAGGCCATAAAGCCAGTGCAGATATTTTTTTAACACATCCTGTTCCATGTTTCTAAGGTATTCATTTACGCGGTAAAAATACAAAAAATCATGGAAGGGGAAAGGTGTAAAAAAATAAGAATTGCTTAAAGACTTGATAGTGCTTAACATTATTTTATAAATTTGGCCCCTCAAATGGAGTATTTCTCTGTTTAATAAAAATATAAAGCAAGCAATGGCGAAAAAAGAGAAGGAAACCCAGGAGAACCTGGTGATTGTTGAGTCTCCTGCAAAAGCCAGGACCATTGAAAAGTTTTTAGGTAAAGATTTTGTGGTGAAATCGAGTTATGGTCACATCCGTGACCTGGCAAAGAAGGACTTTGGAGTCGATTTAACCCGCAATTATGAGCCTCAATATATCGTTTCGGAAGATAAAGCAGGGGTGGTGAAAGAACTCACTGCTCTGGCCAAAAAAGCATCTACTGTATGGCTCGCTTCTGATGAAGACCGTGAGGGAGAGGCCATAGCATGGCATCTTTATGAAGTGCTCGGGCTCACAGAGGATAATACGCGGCGCATTGTGTTTCATGAAATCACCAAAGAGGCCATTTCAAAGGCTATTAAGAATCCCCGCAGCATCGACCTAAACCTGGTGGATGCCCAGCAAGCCCGACGGGTGTTGGACCGCCTCGTAGGCTTTGAGCTCTCTCCGGTATTGTGGAAAAAAATTAAGCCTTCACTCTCAGCCGGTCGGGTTCAATCGGTGGCCGTAAGGCTTCTGGTTGAGCGCGAACGGGAGATATTTGCCTTCGCCGCAGAATCGGCATTTCGCATTACGGCGCTCTTCTCTTCAGGAGAGGGAGGAAAGATGACCGAAGTGCGCGCAGAGTTGAATCATCGGTTTAAAAAATCAGAGGAGGCCTCTGCCTTCCTAAAAGCCTGTACCTCAGCCGTGTTTAAAGTGGTACAGGTGGTGGTGAAGCCAACTACAAAAAGTCCGGCTCCTCCTTTCACCACCTCTACGCTTCAGCAGGAGGCTTCGCGAAAACTGAGTTTTAGCGTAGCACAAACCATGGCGGTGGCTCAAAAGCTTTACGAAGCCGGAAAAATCACCTACATGCGTACCGACTCGGTAAATCTGGCCTCTTCGGCTGTGGATGCGGTAGTCTCCCACATCCGTTCGCGTATGGGCGACAAATACGTACAGGTGCGGCAATATAAAACCAAATCCAAAGGGGCTCAGGAAGCCCACGAAGCCATCCGGCCCACTAACCCCGGGCAGGATTCTATTCCAGGTTCAAGCGCCGAACAACGCCTTTACGACCTTATTTATAAGCGTACCATGGCTTCGCAGATGAGCAATGCGCTCATCGAAAAGACCACAGCTACCATTGAGGTGAGCAACAGCAGTTACAATTTTGTGGCTTCGGGTGAAGTGATTAAGTTCGATGGATTTCTTAAAGTGTATATTGAGTCAACCGATCAGGAGGAAGAGGAAGAGTTGGCCTCATTCCTTCCGCCGATGCAGGAACAGCAACATCTTGATTTAAAAACACTGGAAGCAAGGGAGCGCTTTACCCAAAAGCCCTACCGCTATTCTGAAGCCAGCCTGGTTCGAAAACTGGAAGAACTGGGTATCGGCCGTCCGTCAACCTATGCACCTACCATCAGCACCATACAGCAACGGGGTTATGTGGTAAAAGAAGACCGGCCCGGCTTCCAGAGGCAGTATAAGTACCTTTGGCTTAAGCAGGGGGAAGTAATGCAGGCCGATAAGACGGAAGTTGCCAACGCCGAACGCAGTAAGTTGTTTCCTACCGACATTGGAATGGTGGTGAATGATTTTTTGGTAAAATATTTTCCCAAAATTATGAGCTACGATTTTACGGCCAATGTGGAAAAGGAGTTCGATAACATAGCACTGGGCAAAATGGAGTGGCGAAAAGCCATAGATGGTTTTTACAAGCCTTTTCATCAGCAGGTAGAGGAGACGCTGGAAAAATCGGAACGCAATACCGGGGAACGAATTTTGGGTACCGATCCTAAAACAGGTAAGACGTTGAGTGTGCGCATAGGGCGCTTTGGCCCTTTGGCACAGTTGAACGACGCCACCAGCGAGGAAGAGAAACCCCGGTTTGCTTCGCTTACCCGCGATCAGCACATCGAAACCATTACCTTTGAAGAGGCGCTTAAGCTCTTTGATTTGCCGCGTGATTTGGGATTGTTCGAGGATAAAAAGGTAGTGGCTGCCATCGGACGGTTCGGACCCTATGTGCGTCACGATGGCAAATTCGCATCGCTACATAAAGGCGTTGATGACCCATTGACCATTACCCTGGAAAGAGCCATTGAGCTGATTGAGGAAAAACGTGAAAAAGACAATAAAAAAACCATCAAAACGTTTAAGGAAGATGATGAACTCGCTGTGCTCAATGGTCGCTGGGGACCTTATATAAAGTATCGGAAGAAAAACTATAAAATTCCCAAAGATACAGAGGCGGATAAATTGACGCTTGAAGCGTGTATGGAGCTCATTAGGGAGGCGGACAAATCGCCTAAAAATAAAAGAGTGAAGCGAACTGCTTCTAAACCGAAGGGAAAAAAGAAATAGAGTGACCGATTTGGAGCTGCATCATTTTCTGGAGCCGGTTAAAAGCTCATGGGTCCGTTATTCCGGTATCAGTGAGGGAGAGATGCTGGGCGCGCAGGTATCCTTTAACAACGGGAATCCCCGGTGGTTAGAGAATACACATTGTGATGTGGTGATTGTGGGTGTGCCCGAAGCACGCAACAGCCCCGATAATCCCACCGCTGCGGTGGCGCCGGCTTTGGTGCGCCATTGGCTTTATGGCATGCGAAAAACCACCTCCGAGCTTCGTATTGGCGATGCCGGCGATGTACGGGGGATAACTTTGAACGATAGATATACAGCTCTGCAACAGGTTGTTAAAATATTAACCTGTAAAGGGATAAAAGTGGTGCTTGTGGGCGGCTCGCAGGACTTGTCCCTTCCGGTAGTCAAAGCCTTGAAGGAATGTAACCATGCAACAGGCCCCATTACCTTAGTGGATGCCGGTATCGATCTGGATGTGACCAACAGCGATTTTTCGTCCAGAGCTTTTTTAAATCGCCTTGTTGATACAGAGCCGGGCATCGTGGAGGAGCTTACAATTATGTGTTGCCAGTACTATTTTTATTCCCCTGCCCAGGAAAAGTTTTTGAGGGAGCGTTATTTTTCACTGTTGCGGCTCAACGAGGTGCGCTCGCCCAACATCAATTATGCTGAAGTCGTTTTAAGAGACTCCTCTTTTTTGAGTTTTGATTTTGGCGCCATAGAGAATCAAAGGCATAATCTTCAGGGTGCATTGTCGCCCAACGGATTAAGCGCCGCCGATGGCTGCCAGATAATGTGGTATGCCGGCGCTGCAGATGTTATGCAGGTGGCAGGGTTGTTTGAAGTGCCTGCGGCCGATGACCAAATATCGGCCATCGGGCCTCTATCGGCTCAGCTTATCTGGCATTTTTTAGAGGGCATGGGTGCCCGCTGTGGCGATTATCCTTTGAAGTCATTAGAGGCTTATAAGTATGTGGTGGTGCCTGTGGCCGGGATGGATGAGACATTGCATTTTTACCACAATCAGATGAACAACCGGTGGTGGCTTCAGGTGCCCTTTCACGGAAAAACCAAAGTGGTGCCCTGCCATGAAGAGGATTATAAAACGGCGCTCAAAAATGAGTTGCCCCCAAAGTGGTGGCGCTATTTTCTTAGATCGAAAAGGGATACCGAGCCGGTAAAAAATTGACCCCGAATTATAGTGTCAGACTATCTTCCCGGGAATTGGAGTTTAGATTTATGAATTTAAGATGGTGGAAGATATTATTAAAATACATTTTTTTTAAATGAGATGAAACCTTTATCATCGGTTTTAAGTATATGCACTTAGCTATTTTACCAAAACATCAACGTTCTTTACCTTGTTGCGAAGGAATGTTACTGCCGGAAGCACAACCGGCGGTACGTAAAATAAAGAAGAAGACGCATGCTCTTTTTGTTTTTAACAAAAGCATTGTCATCAGTATTGTTTTTTTTCTTTTATTTTGCACCATTCCATTTGTTTCGGCACAATATGAGCCCATTTTTAGTCAAAGCATGTTTAACCTGTTAAACGGTAATCCAGGATATGCAGGTACCAGCGGACGGGCTAATGTGGTGTTGAGCAACCGGCAACAATGGACAGGATTTGAAGGAGCACCCATAACAACGGTTTTGGGGGGCGATGCAACCTTAAATGTTTTTGGACGTAAAGTAGGTATAGGGATTCAAATAATGAACGATGAAATCGGATTTTTTAACAACCTGTATATGCAGTTCTCCTTTTCGCGCCTCTATTTTTTAGGCGATGGTCAGTTGGGCATAGGCATTTCGGCAGGTGTTGTAAATCAGGCATTCGATGGAACCAATATCTATATTCCGGAGAGCGAATATCACCAGCCCGACGACAATGCAATAGCCCAGGCAGAGGTAAATGGCACTGTGCCCGATTTCGGTCTGGGGGCCTTCTATAACGGGCCAGGATGGTATGCGGGTTTGTCGGTGCAACATATATTTGAGCCAGAACCAAACTTTAAGGATGCCTTTAGCGTATATATACCCCGAACCGTTCATGCCACCGCAGGTTATACCTACGCTTTTTGGGACAGGCCTGTTGAGTTGATGCCTTCATTTTATCTGAGGCAGGGTACCGGTTCCTGGCAGGTGGATATGAACATGAATGTGCGGGTTCGCAAAAAATATTGGGGAGGATTATCCTGGCGGTATCAGGATGCCATTGTGTTTTTGGTCGGCATAGAATTGACCAACGGCATACGCGCCGGATACAGTTACGATTTAACCACTTCACAATTGGGAAAGGTCAGTAATGGTTCACATGAGATTGTAATTGGTTACTCTTTCGATCTGGATTTTATGAAACGTGAGAGAAGGTACAAGAGTGTCAGATACTTGTAAAATACAACGAATATTATAGTTTATCTTAAATATTATGAAGAAAGTACTTGCCCTAAATGTCATTTTAGTTACTGTTTTAATCGGATGCGGAAAATCCGGAAACGGTGAACTTGTCGGGGTTTCCGGGAAGTCATCCTTTTACGAGCCCGACCCTTATGGAATGTTGTTCATTTCACAGGGAAGTTTTAATATGGGGGCCAACGATGAGGATATTGCCCATGCCATGAACTCGCAGACCAGAACGGTTTCGGTTCCCTCATTTTGGATGGATGAAACAGAAATCACCAACACCGAATACCGCCAGTTTGTGTATTGGGTGCGCGACTCTATTGCCCGCCGTATGTTGGGAGAACAGTTTGAGGAGTTTTTTATCTCCGAGGATCGATTTGGCAATGAAATTAATCCCCCTTTCCTTAACTGGAAGGAGCCACTCAAGTGGAACAACGAGGAGTATGCCGAGATTTTGGAAGCCATGTATCTTCAGGAGAATGAGCGCTTTTTCCGTCGGAAAGAGATTGACACCCGCAAACTTATCTACGATTATGAATGGGTTGACCTGCAGCAGGCTGCCAAAAAAAGCAATCGTTATAACTTTGAAACTCAAAGATATGAGGGAGAAGTGTTGGATGAGAAGGGCAACCGTCGCGAACTTAACGATCGTTCTGCCTTTATCATGAAGGACAGGACGAATATCTATCCCGACACTTTGTGCTGGATTGCCGATTTTACCTATTCTTTTAACGAACCCTGGACCGAGAAATATTTCTGGCATCCCGGTTTCGATCAGTATCCGGTAGTAGGGGTTACCTGGAAACAGGCCACCGCTTTTGCCATTTGGCGTACCCAATTACTTAACAACTATCTGCGCAGCAGGGGCGAGCCCGATGTAATGCCTTACCGTTTGCCCAGTGAGTCGGAGTGGGAATATGCAGCCCGAGGCGGCCTGGAGCAAAACCTCTATCCCTGGGGTGGCTTCTATACCCGCAACGAGCAGGGCTGTTTCCTCGCCAACTTTAAACCTTTGCGTGGTCGTTATGGCGACGATGGCGGCATGTACACCATGGCGGTGGCCAGCTTTGCACCCAACGATTTTGGTCTCTACGATATGGCCGGTAATGTGGCCGAGTGGACCTCCAGTGCCTTCGACGAATCTTCGTATGGCTTTATGCACGATATGAGCCCCAATTTCAAGTACAACGCAAAGGCCGACGATCCCGCCGTGATGAAACGTAAAGTAATCCGCGGTGGTTCATGGAAGGATATTGGTTATTATCTTCAGAATGGCATTCGTACTTACGAGTATCAGGATTCTGCCAAATCTTACATAGGTTTCCGTTGTGTACGTGATTATATTGGAGGATAGACGTTTTTTGCAGTCCTAAATTTTTAACATATAATTAAAAGATTGATTTATGGGTTTTTCAAGTTTTGTCCAGGGCTCCACCTATAAAAAAATGATGGGTAAGGTATATGGATGGGGAGCATCGTTAGTTTTGGCCGGTGCCTTATTTAAAATACAGCACTACCCCGGAGCAAGTGCCATGCTTATTGTTGGGATGGGCACCGAGGTCATTATCTTTTTTCTGTCGGCCTTTGAGCCGCCACACGAAATGCCCGACTGGAGCCTGGTTTATCCCGAACTGGTAGGTCTCGAACCGGCCGGAGGCAAAAGCCATGGTGGTAGCGGTGGAAGTGATTTGGCCATGCTGGTACAAAGCGGGCATCTGGAACCACAGGTTGTTGAAAAATTGAGTGAGGGCATTAGAAAGCTCGCAAACACAACTGGTCAGTTATCTGATTTGACGGATGCCTCGTTTGCTACCGAAAGCTATTTGCAAAGTATTAAGGCGGCTTCACAATCAGTTAGCACCTTTACCGACTCACAGAAGAAGAGCGTTCAGGGACTGGAGCAGTTGACCGGCAGCTACGCCTCTACAGCCAGGGCAGTGAGCCAAAGCGGTGAAAAATTCGCTAATGATTTGGCTGGCACAGGACAAAGTATGGTTACCGAGCTCCAAAACTCGGGAAAAGCGCTGAGCTCCTCTTATAAGAATCTGGGAGAAGCCATGAATGCACAGGTGGGACAGTTAACCGGGCACACGGATGCTTACAGTAAACAACTGACGGTTGCCAACGAACATCTGGCTGCCATTAACGCGGTGTACGAATTACAAATAAAGAGCTTTAATGCGCAAATGGAAGCATCTCAAAATGTGACAAAAGGTTTTGGCGAGATTCATCAGGAGCTGAACCAATCGGTACAGGACACTAAAGCTTATAAAGCAGAGATGAGCAAATTGAGCCAGACCATCAGTGAATTAAATATCATTTATGGCAACATGCTTAATGCAATGAGCATGAGTGGCAACCATAGATAATTGAGAGCAGTATTTTGAAATTTATATTGAAGAAAGTATAATATGAGTGGTGGAAACTGTCCGGAAACGCCGAGGCAAAAGCTGATAGGGATGATGTATCTCTTTCTTACGGCGATGCTGGCTCTGAATGTATCCGGTGAATTGCTGAACGCTTTCATTCTGGTGGACAATAGTATTCTTAAAACTATTGACTCTGTAGAAAAGAAAAACAGCTTGTTATATGCTGATTTTGAAAGCGCTAACGCAACCAATGAAACAAAGGTAAGCCCCAAGTACAACAAGGCGCTCACCATAAGGGAAGAGGCCGACAGCCTGTTTAATCACATCCAGGGTATTAAAACACGGATGGTTCAAACCGTTGATGGGCCCGAAGCTACACCCACCAACTATAAGAGTAAGGATAATCAGGATGTAGCAGCGCAGGTAATGATTACAGCTAAAGGTGGAGAGCGTAGCAAGATCCTTAAAGAGAAGCTGATACATTTTCGTGACCTTTTGCTTGGCATGGTGGATGAGAGTGATTCAACCCTCAGGGAGACTATTGAGCGGACGCTGACGCCCAAGAATCCACCTATCAAAGAGGGCATTACAAGATCGTGGGAGAGTGAAAAGTTTGAGCATCTCCCCCTTTCTGCTTCCATTGCACTTATGAGTCAGCTGCAGAGTGAAGTGAGAAATATGGAGTCCGACGTCATCCGGTATCTTTTTACTAAGATCGATGAAGGGGCTTTTAAGTTCAACAGCATTGAACCGATGATTATACCCCGGTCCCATTATGTATTGCGGGGCGACGACTATTATGCCGAAATTATGATGGCAGCCCGTGATACCACCCAACCTCCTATTGTTACCGTAAACGGACAGAGGTTGCACGTGGAAGGTGGCCGTGGTATCTTAAAAATTCCGGCAACTTCGGTGGGTGATAAGCACTGGAGTGGAGAAATTGCGGTGATGGGCCCTGATGGTATCTACCGCAGGCATAATATCTCGGGCGAATACCTGGTGTCTCAGCCCAACGTGGTAATCTCGCCTGTGAAGATGAATGTGTTTTACGAGGGAGTAGAAAACCCTGTGGAAGTTTCCGTTCCGGGCATTCCCAGTGAGAACCTGAACGTTCAAATGTCGAATGTGCGTTTTGTCAAAAAAGGGGGTCAATATATTGTCACCCCCAACAGAGGGTCGGCAGGTCGTGAATCAATAGTTTCGGTGAGTGCAAATGTGAGTAATAAAACCCAAAGTCTTGGGAGTCAGAATTTTCGTATCAAGCGGGTGCCCGACCCTGTGGCTAAAGTGGGGGGCCTTCGTGAGGGTAAAATCAACAAAGCTCTTTTATTGGCACAGGGCGGCGTTATTGCCGAAATGGAAAGCTTCGACTTTGATTTGAACTTTAAAGTCACCCGCTTCTCTGTCTCCACCGTACGCAGTGGTTATTTTGTAGAAGAGAACAGTGAGAGCAATCTCTTTACCCAGGCCCAGCGCGATTTAATGCAGAGTGTGAACCGCGGCGGACGCGTAATGATTGAAAATATCAGAGCCACCGGCCCCGATGGTTCCATCCGTAAGTTGGGGTCTATTAACCTGACGCTTGATTAAACAAGAAAATGAAAAAAGTAAATTCAGTTACAATGAGAAAACAGATCTTTATTCTTGCTCTACTTCTGGCCTTGGGCCTTGGCAGTAACAGCTTATCTGGACAGAATGTGTTAGACGGATTGTATGCCAACGAGCATGTGGCCGACCGTAAGCCCATAGCCTACCCCTATGTGAGAGAAGCCGATGTGTTGTGGGCCAAAAAAGTGTGGCGGGTTATCGACCTGCGAGAAAAGATGAACCTTCCGTTGTATTATCCCACCACGCCCCGTGACGATCGTTACAGTCTTATCAGTCTTTTACTTTATGGTATTGAGAATGAAGGCCTTACAGCTTATTCTTCAAAGAACGAAGATGAGTTTGAAGTGCCTCTTTCTTTAGACGAGGCTTTGGAAGCAATGGGGGCCGGGGTAGATACAATAGAGGTACAGAACCCTGAAACATTGATATATGAGAAGAAGCGGGTAGTCTCAGAGCCCAAGACAGATGAAGTAAAGCAGTTGCTGGTTAAGGAGATGTGGTTTTTCGACCGTAATTATTCGCGGCTTGATGTGCGTATTCTGGGTATATGCCCCATTCGCGAGTTTGTACGAGAAGGTGGTGAATCTGGCCAGAGCGAAGTGCTGAAGCAGCAGGTGTTTTGGGTATATTTTCCCGAAGCCCGTGACCTTTTAGCCCGTCACGAAGTTTTTAATCCGGCCAACGATGCCCAGCGACGCAGCTTCGACGACATCTTTATAAAACGCTACTTCGACAGTTATATCGTTCAGGAAGCCAATGTTTACGACAACCGCAGCATTGATCAGTATGCTGCCGGTAAGCAGGCTATCCTCGAATCGCAGCGTATCAAAGAGGAGATATTCACTTGGGAGCACGATGTTTGGGAATTCTAAAAGTTAGCTTTATAGGGTAAAGTCTAAAAAAACACCCCGTAAGCAGTTCCAAACCGCTGGCGGGGTGTTTTTTTAATTGCTATCAGGTTTTATCTCAATCAATCCCGAACTCCGTTTTCAAATCACTGGTGAACTGCCTTATTTGTTGCTCATTCTCTTTGGGGCAAATCAGCAGCGCATCACCCGAGTCCACTACAATATAATCGGTAAGTCCCTGCACCACTGCTACCTTGTTGTTGGGGATGTGAATAATCGAACCCGTGGTGTCGTAGGGTAACACCTGCCCTTTGATGATGGAATTACCATCTTTATCCTGCGAGCTGTACTCGTAAAGTGACGACCAGGTGCCCAGGTCGGACCAGCCAAAGTTTACCGTTTCCATATATACATTATCGGCCTTTTCCATAATGCCATAGTCTATGGATATATTTTTACAGTCGATATAAACATCTTCAACTTGTTTTTGAAACTCTGTTTCGGGGCCTTTGAATGTAAGTGTGGTAAACAATTGATTCACATCGTTTAAATGGGTATAAAATGCCGATTCAATGGTATTGAGCGTCCACAGAAATATGCCCGAGTTCCAAAAGAATTCCCCACTTTCAAAAAACACCTTTGCCAGTTCGGCATTGGGCTTTTCAGTAAATGTTTTTACCTTTTTAAAAGCGGTATGGCCTTCCACTTCGGTGCCCGCTTGTATATAGCCGTAGCCTGTTTCGGGCCGGTGCGGTTTAATTCCCAGCGTGAGCAGAGCCTCACGGCTCTCCACAAATTCAAGTCCGTCTTTTATGGCCTGATGAAATTCTGTTTCGTTAATGATCAGATGGTCTGCCGGCGTAACTACAATATTTGCATATGGATTAAGTGTCTTAATTCTACTGTTGGCAAACGCAATGCACGGTGCAGTGTTGCGCCTGAATGGTTCTAAAAGCACCTGTTCGGACTCTATCTCTGGTATTTGCTCCAATACCTGGTCGCGGTATTGCCGGCTGGTAACTACAATAAAATTTTCGTTGGGACACAACGGGAGGAATCTTTCATAGGTCTGTCTTAAAAGACTTTTACCGGTTCCAAGAATATCTAAAAATTGTTTGGGGGTTTCAGTTCTGCTCAGGGGCCAAAACCGGCTTCCTATTCCGCCGGCCATGATGACGCAAAAGGTGTTGTTTTTCATTGCAAGTTATTTTTTTGATTATTAAGATGTTATTGTTCGTGTCTGTAAATTATAACGCACTCTTTCTATAAAGGTTGTTTCAAACCACTAAATTAGTCACTATTTTTAAAAATAAAATTTTTATGCTATGACTATACTCTTTCATGTGGGGAGATATTTTCTTTTTCTCAAAAAAGTATTTGGAAGACCGGTCAAACATCACCTGTTTTTCAGGCAGGTGTTGGACGAGATGGATCTTTTGGGAATCGATTCTCTGGGCATAGTGGCTATTATTTCGGTATTTATGGGAGCTGTCATCACACTTCAAACGGCTTACAATATTGCGATGCCACTTATTCCACGTTATACTGTGGGGATTGCAACGCGTGATTCCATGCTGCTCGAATTTTCATCTACCATTGTAAGCCTTATCCTGGCTGGTAAAGTAGGCTCGCACATTGCCTCCGAAATTGGCACCATGCGTGTTACCGAACAAATTGATGCGCTGGATGTGATGGGGATTAATTCGGCGAACTATCTGGTGTTGCCCAAAGTGGTGGCTATGGTTATAATTACTCCTTTTCTAGTGGCTATCAGCATGGGTATCGGTATCACAGGCGGATGGATAGCAGGTTTCACAACCGGCGAAGTTCCGTCAGGTGAGTTCATCTATGGCATACAATACGCTTTTATCCCTTTTTATGTCACCTATTCACTCATTAAAGCAGTGGTGTTTGGCTTTTTAATTGCATCAATATCAGGATATTGGGGTTATTATACATCCGGTGGTTCATTAGAGGTTGGCCGCTCAAGTACCAGAGCGGTGGTAACGAGCAGTATTCAAATACTAATGTTTAATCTTATTCTTACCCAACTGCTACTGGCATGATAGAAATTAGTAATATCTCAAAATCGTTTGAAGATAATCTCGTTTTAAGTAATATTTCAGCGGTGTTCGAAACGGGCAAAACCAACCTTATTATCGGGCAGAGTGGGTCGGGTAAAACGGTTTTGCTTAAATCTATTGTAGGGCTTTATGAAGTTGACCATGGCGAAATAATTTACGACAACAAAAGTTTTACAAAGATGAATGCACGTGAGCGCAAAAGCATTCGCCAGGAGATAGGAATGTTGTTTCAGGGCTCTGCACTTTTCGACTCCATGACCGTGGAAGAGAACGTGCGATTTCCTTTGGAGGTATTTTCCAATATGAGTGTGGCAGAGCGACGCGACCGTGCCAACTTTTGCCTTAAGCGTGTAAACATCGAAAACGTCAACCATCTCTATCCCTCCGAGATAAGTGGTGGCATGCAAAAGCGCGTGGCCATTGCCCGCGCAATCTCCCTCAAACCCAAATATCTGTTTTGTGATGAGCCCAACTCAGGGCTCGACCCTAAAACATCCATCGTGATTGACGAACTGATCCATGAAATAACGGTGGAATACTGCATTACTACTATTATCAATACCCACGACATGAACTCGGTATTGGGCATTGGTGAGAACATTATTTTTGTGGCCAACGGACATAAAGAGTGGCAGGGCAATAAAGACGAAATCCTTACTGCTGACAACCAAAAGCTCAACGATTTTGTATTTGCCTCAAAGTTCCTGAAACACTACCGTAGTAACGAAAATCTGCAAAATCCTCTTTAATAATTTGTTTTTCCTTCACAATAGGGCCTCCTCTCAGGAAGCCCTGCGGTTTAAATCTAATTGGGTTTTACCGGAAGTTTATCCAGATACATCTCCGTTCGCAACGGGTTAAGCTTTTCCCGTAGTTTTGGTGCAGGCTTCAGGCGCTGCTTGGCCACGGCCGATTTAAGCGGATGATCATTGAAAAACTCCTCATATGGGAAAGGTTGTCCGGTTATTTCAGAGATGGCTTTTGCTAAAAAGGGCTCCAGTGGGTCGCCCAATTGATATTCGGTAAAACGGTAAAAATAGTCGGGCATAGGAATGTCGGGCGGAAGGCCCTGTTTGTAGTTAATATTGTTAGGGGCGTTGATCGACCGCATCACAATAGGCTGAATAGCCCAGTTGTGTTTTTCCTCATCGTCTATAGTGATAGAGCCGTAATATTTCCCATAGGTGGAATCGCCTATCTGTACCACATCCATATAGGGATCAAGCCCGTAAATCACCATTTCACTGGCCGAGGCCGTGCCGTCGGTAGTGAGTACGTATAACCTTGATATATTCAGATTTTGAGGGTTAGGCTCAAATTTAATCTTGAACGATTCTTCCGTCGCTCCTTGCTTATCTTTCATGTAAGCCGTCCAGGTATTATTAAAAACGCGCTGAATAAAAGTCTTGCCTTCATTGCCCGAAGGAACCAGCATATCGCCTAACAGGGCTGCTGAAGATACGGCTCCGCCACCATTGTACCTCAGGTCCAGCACCATTTCTGTAACTCCCTGACTCTTAAATTGCTCAAAAGTGCTGACAAGGGCGGTATCGTAATTGGAAGTAAAAGAGGAATAAGCCAGGTAGCCGATCTTATGGCCTTCTGCCTCAACCACCGAAGTGGCTATTACCGGGTGTTCTGCTAATTCTTCAACCGTGTTAAGTGAGATGGAAGGTGACAGTTCTGTAATATCACCTCCGGTGGTTAGTTTTCCCAACGTTAAATCAAATGAGCTTTTGGAGAGAAGATCGTTGTAATTTTGGTCATTGATAATTTGACCATCAATTTTATAGAGCATATCCCCCCGTTTAAGTCCTGCTTCACTGGCGGGGGAGTCACGATACACATATTCAATAAAGCCTAATACCTGATTGCTGGCAGGGTAATCCAGGTAGATCAACATCAACGAGTACCCCACACTTCTTTGAATGCCTGCGAAGTAATTTTTTAACGCCTGGTAGTCATCGGTAATAAACGACCAGCGGTCGTCGGGCTTCTTAAGCAGTTTGTTAAAATATTCCTCTGAGTCAAATTCATAGTCGGGGTCTATATCCGGCATTTCATTGTTCCAGAAATAATAGAAGGACATATTCTCATCGATGAATTCGTTGATCTGTCTTACTTTAAAAGGTGCTTTTTCTTTTACGGGTTCTTCAACAATGGGATCATCGTCTTTGCAGTTGGTCAGCACTAGTATAAAAAACAGGGTTGAGATAACCATCCATCTCAGGTGATTGGGCGGTTTAAGGTATTGGTTCATAAGGGAGTTATTTAATAAGTTATTTTGATGTAAATGTAACAAAACAATATCATTTATGTTTTATTATTAATGCCATTAATCAAAAATTATTAGATTTCTGGCAGATACGCCTATCCGTCTGCCATTCATAACTTACAGATAAGGCATACCTTGCCTCTACTTACCAAATCAGCTACTTATACCCAATTGCGAAAAAAACCTTGTCAATTTGTTTGCACGGCATTATCAAATATCTATCTTTGCAGCCGCTTTTCCAAAGGGAATTGAGGTAAAAACGGATGAATCTCGGGATGTTTATGTATTGTA